>Ga0307474_10003568_pt1 | contig 11205 bp, 6 predicted proteins | sample atmos_gasesECM1C_2_FD_203312 | JGI IMG/M metagenome (GOLD analysis project Ga0307474, IMG submission 203312) | Hardwood forest soil microbial communities from Morgan-Monroe State Forest, Indiana, United States - atmos_gasesECM1C_05 | ecosystem: Environmental > Terrestrial > Soil > Temperate... | reverse complement strand
GCCACGGCCTCCAGCGCGTCGTCGGTGAACTCCAGGTCCACGCCGTCGAGCTCGAACAGTCGCCGGTACTGCCGGACCAGCGCGTTGCGCGGCTCGGTCAGGATCTGGATCAGCGCCTCGCGGTCCAGGTTGTGCACGCTGGTGATGACCGGCAGCCGCCCGACGAATTCGGGGATCATGCCGAACTTGAGCAGGTCCTCGGGCATGACGTCGGCGAACGGGTCGGATGTGGTCTTGTCGGTCTTGACCCGCAGCACGGCGCCGAAGCCCATCCCGCTGCGCCCGATCCGGTGCTCGATGATCTTCTCCAGGCCCGCGAACGCGCCGCCGCAGATGAACAGCACGTTGGTGGTGTCGATCTGGATGAACTCCTGGTGCGGGTGCTTGCGGCCGCCCTGCGGCGGCACCGAGGCGGTCGTGCCCTCGAGGATCTTCAGCAGCGCCTGCTGGACGCCCTCGCCCGATACGTCACGGGTGATCGACGGGTTCTCGCTCTTGCGCGCGATCTTGTCGATCTCGTCGATGTAGATGATCCCGGTCTCGGCCTTCTTGACGTCGTAGTCGGCGGCCTGGATCAGTTTGAGCAGGATGTTCTCGACGTCCTCGCCGACGTAGCCGGCCTCGGTCAGCGCGGTCGCGTCGGCGATCGCGAACGGCACGTTGAGCAACCGGGCCAGCGTCTGCGCCAGCAGCGTCTTGCCCGAGCCGGTCGGGCCGAGCAGCAGGATGTTCGACTTGGCCAGCTCGACCCCGTCCTCGCCGGAGCCGGCCCGCTCCCCGCCGGACTGGATGCGCTTGTAGTGGTTGTAGACCGCGACCGACAGGCCCTTCTTGGCCTTCTCCTGGCCGATCACGTACGAGTCGAGGAACTCGTAGATCTCGCGCGGCTTCGGCAGGCTGTCCCATTTGAGCTCGGCGGGCTCGGCGAGCTCCTCCTCGATGATCTCGTTGCACAGATCGATGCATTCATCGCAGATGTACACGCCTGGGCCGGCTATCAGCTTCTTGACTTGCTTCTGGCTCTTACCGCAGAACGAGCACTTCAGCAGATCACCGCCATCGCCCATGCGTGCCACCCAGATACTCCTTTGCCCTGGGGCCGCCGTCGGCGGACCCCGCCGAACTTACGGCGCGTGTCCTGCACCCAGCCTTTTTGCCGTAGACCTAGACGGTACCGCTTCGGCGCCTCTCGTTGTGGCTTATGGACCCTCCGCCGTCCGCGCGCCGCACGGGCCGACCGAATCCTCCGGTTAGGACGACCCTACCTCGGTCCTGCGCTTGAGGGTCGTCAGAACCTCATCTACCAGCCCGTACTCCTTGGCCTCTTCTGCGGTGAAGAACTTGTCGCGTTCTACGTCCCGGCGTACCTGATCCTCGTCCTTGCCGGTGTGCTGCGCAATGACCCGCTCCATCGCGGTCCTCATCCGCAGGATCTCACGAGCCTGGATCTCCAGGTCACTCGACTGGCCGTAGCCGCTCTCGACGGCCGGCTGGTGGATCAGGATCCGCGAGTTCGGCAGCGCCATCCGCTTGCCCTTGGTGCCCGCCGCCAGCAGCACCGCCGCCGCCGACGCCGCCTGGCCCAGGCAGAACGTCTGGATGTCGGGCTGGATGTACTGCATGGTGTCGTAGATCGCCATCATCGACGTCATCGACCCGCCGGGCGAGTTGATGTACATCAGGATGTCGCGGTCCGGGTCGATCGACTCCAGCGTGATCAGCTGGGCCATCACGTCGTTGGCCGACGCGTCGTCGATCTGCACCCCGAGGAAGATGATCCGCTCCTCGAAGAGCTTGTTGTACGGGTTCATCTCCTTGATCCCGTACGACGTGCGCTCCACGAACGAGGGCAGGACGTACCTGGACTCCGCTGGCCGCCACAGCCCGGACGGGCTGGCCTGCCGGTTGCCTGCGTTCACTGTCTGCTCCTCCGCTCCCGGTCCCGGGTTCACGAGACCGGGCCCTCCGTCGGGACCTCGGTGGCGCTGCGGATCACCCGGTCGACCAATCCGTAGCTCTTGGCCTCCTCCGCGGTGAACCAGCGGTCCCGGTCGGAATCGATCTCAATCTGCTCGACGGTCTGGCCGGTGTGCATCGCGATGCGCTCGGCCAGCGTCCGCTTCAGGTACAGGATCTGCTCGGCCTGAATCCGGATGTCGGTGGCCGTGCCGCCGATGCCGCCGTGCGGCTGGTGCATCAGGATCGAGGCGTGCGGCATCGCGAAGCGCTTGCCCGCCGCGCCCGCGCAGAGCAGGAACTGGCCCATGGACGCGGCCATCCCCATCGCGTACGTGGCCACGTCGTTCGGCACGTACTGCATGACGTCGTAGATGGCCATCCCCGCGGTGACCGAGCCTCCGGGGGAATTGATATAGAGGCTGATGTCCCGCTTGTCGTCTTCGGCCGCGAGCAGCACGAGCTCGGCGCAGATCCGGTTGGCCAGGTCGTCGTCGACCTGCTGACCGAGGAAGACGATCCGGTGCCGCAGCAGCCGCTGGAACAGCTGGTCGCCCAGCAGCGCGGCCGGGGCCTCCGCGGTTCGCGCCACCAGGGGCGCCAGCCACTCGTCAGGGGCAGGCGTGGTCACGGTGCCCTCCTCGCTCTCTTGTCCGCACCAATGTCGTTGTCAGTGACCCTAACCCGCGCCCAGGCCCGGGAAGTCCGCTGCCGGGGCCTGTTCGCTGTGGGCGCAGGCTTACCGGCGGCCAGGCCGCGATCAGGCCTGGGTCGACTCCTCGCCGTCCGCTTCGCCGGCCGCGGCATCGCTCTCGTCCGCGCTCGCTTCGGCGGCCTGCGCGGCCTCAGCGGCTTCGGCGGCCTCGGCTTCGACGGCCTTGATATCGACGTCACGCCCCGACTCGTCGGTGACCTTGGCCCGATCGGCGAGCAGGGTCATGGCCTTGCCCCGCAGCACGTCGGCGGCCACGGCGGCGAGCTGCCCGCGCTCGGACAACTGCCGGGCCAGCTGGTCCGGCTGGACGCCCATCCGGTAGGCCTGCTCGGTCACGTACGCGGCCAGCTCCTCCTGGTCCAGGCTCAGCTCCTCCTGGGTGGCCAGCTTGTCCAGCACGAACCCGGCCTTGACCGAGCGCCGGGCGTCCTGCTCGAACTGCTCGTCGAGCTGCTCGGCGGTGGAGTTCGTGGCCTCGAGGTACTCATCCATGGTGTTGCCGGAACGCTGCAGCCGCTCGGTGAGCGCCTGCTTGCGGTCCTCGACCTCGCTGCGGATCAGGTCCTCGGGCAGCGGGATGTCGACCCGGGACAGCAGCGCATCCAGGGCCCGCTCCCTGGCCTGCCCGACCTGCGCGGCCCGGCGCATGTTCTCCAGCTGGGACCTCGTCCCGGCGCGCAGTTCGCCGACCGTGTCGAACTCGCTGTAGGCCTGGGCGAAGTCGTCGTCGAGCTCGGGCAGCTCCCGGACCTTGACGCTGTCGACGGTCACGGTCACCTGGGCCAGGTGGCCGGCCTGCTTACCGCCGGACAGCAGGGCGGAGAACGTCTTGCTCTCCCCGGCGGACATCCCGGCCAGCGCGTCGTCGAGACCATCGAGCAGCTGGCCGCTGCCGACCTCATACGAGATGCCGTTGGCCTGCGCGTCCTCGACCGCCGTGCCGTCCACCTCGGCCGACAGGTCGATCGAGACGAAGTCGCCCGACTCGACCGGCCGCTCGGTGCCCTTGAGCGAGGCGAACCGCTCCCGCAGCGCGCCGATGTACTCCTCGACCTGGTCCGGCGTGACCAGCGCGTCCTCGACCGTAACCGGCAGGCCTTCGACGGCGGGCAGGTCGAACTTCGGCCGGACGTCGACCTCCGCGGTGAATGCCAGCTCCTTGCCGTCGTCGAGCCTGGTGATCTCCACCGCGGGCTGCCCGAGCGCGAAGATGTCGTGCTCCTCCAGGGCCTTGCCGTATAGCTGCGGCACCGCGTCGTTCACCGCCTGCTCGAGCACCGCGCCGCGCCCGATCCGCTGGTCGATGACCCGCGGTGGCACCCGGCCGGGCCGGAATCCGGGCACCCGCACCTGGCGGTTGACCTCCCGGTAGGCGCGGTCGAGGTTCTGCTTGAGTTCCTCGAAAGGAACCTCGATGGTGAACCGGACTCGGGTCGGGCTCAGCTCTTCGACGTCGGTCTTCACGTCGGGGTCACTCCTCGGCTCCTCGCCCGGGCAGGCAACACGCCGAGTCCGGACACAGGTTGGTCACGCGCGGCTACTCATCACGCACGTCTTCGGCCGCCAAGTCTAGGGCAGCGCGAGCGTGTTCACCCGGCGCGGGTGGTGATCGTGGCGGCCGGCCGGCCCATCATCGAAGGCTCGCACGGGCGTCCGGCACCGGTTTCGAGCGATCGGGCGCGCGGTTTACCAGGGAGGCCACATGTCAGCACCCCGTTCCGGATCGTCCGGCCAGCCCGGCACAGGACCGGCTGGCACAGGTCAGACTGGTACCGAACAGCCGGTTGTCCCGTCCCAGGCCGGTCCGGGTTCGCCCGGCGAGTACGCGGCCGGGACGCGCGAGCGCCAGCCCGGGCCGCCCACGGTCGAGGAGCGCTTCGCGATGGGCCGGACGGCCCAGATGGGCCGCCGGGCCTGGATGCTCCTGCTGCTCGCCGCGGTCGCCACCGTGGCGGTGGGCATCATCTTGCTGGCCTGGCCCAGGGAAACGCTGACCATCGCCAGCGTGCTGCTCGGCGCCGGCCTGGTCATCAGCGGCCTGTACCGGCTGTTCGAGGGGTTCCTGTCCAAGGACCTGAGCGGGGGCACCCGGGCCGCCTACGTGGTGATCGGGCTGATCGCGGGCCTGGTCGGGCTGTACTGCCTGCGGCACCACTCGGTGACCGTCTTCCTGCTCTCGTTCCTGGTCGGCGCGTTCTGGATCATTCACGGCTTCGCCGACCTGGGCGTGGCCGCGTCCTCCGGGAAGGTGCCCGGGCGCGGGATGCGGGTGGTGGCCGGGCTGTTCAGCATCGCCGCCGGGGCGGTCGTGCTGTTCTGGCCGGGCATCTCGCTGACCGTGCTGATCGCGGTATTCGGCGCCTGGCTGTGCTTCTACGGCGTGCTCCTGGCCGCGCTCGCGTTCCGGATGCGCCGGGCGCTGAAGGACGTGACCTCCGCCCCGGCCTGACCTGGTCAGAGCAGGTCGAGGCGCCGGGCCCGGGCGATGGCCGCGCGGCGGGAGGCCACGCCGAGCTTGCGGTAGGCCGACCGCAGGTGCGTCTTGACCGTGTTGATCGACAGGAATAGCGCCTCGGCGATCTCCTGGTTGGTCAGGTGCGACGGCAGGAACCGCAGCACCGCGAGCTCGCTGTCGGTCAGCAGCACCTCGGCCTGGTCGGGCGCGGCGTCGGCGTGCGGCAGCTGGGTGTCGAACCGCTCCAGGATCCGCCCCGCGAACCCCGCGCTACGGCTGGTCGGCGGCACCAGCACGGTGATCGCCGACCGGACCGGCTGGCCCGCGTCGAGGAACACCCGGCTGGCGTCGTCGGGCTCGGCCAGCGCCAGCGCCTGCTCCAGCAGCTCGGCCGCGGTCCCGGTGAGCCCGAGCCGCCGGTTGGCGACCGCCGCGGCCAGCACGGCGGCCAGCTTGACCTGGAGCGTCAGCTCTTCCGCGGTGCCGTCGAGCACCGGGCCGATGGTCTCGAGCGCGCCCTTGAAGTCGCCCTCGGACAGCAGCAGCCTGCCCCGCATGAGCAGGCTGTCGGCCCGGGCGGCGTACGGGCCGTCCGCGTCCGGCGCCAGGGTCAGCCGGGCCCGGGCGGCGTCGCCGGTGCGCAGCGCGATCTCGCCGTCGAGCATGGTCAGCACCCAGTCGAGCTCCGGGTCACCCGGCGCCCCGGTGTCGCGCAGCCGCAGGACCAGGCCGCGGGCCCCGGTTGAGTCCCCGTCGGCCAGCGCGGTGCGGGCCCGCAGGAGGCCGCCGACCACGCCGAGCGAGGGCTCGCCGGGCAGCTGGTGCCGGCTGGCCGTGTACTCGTCGGCATCCTCCAGCATCTTGAGCACCCCGGCCAGGTCGTCGCGGGCCAGGCTGACCTGCGCCGACGCCAGCGCGGCCAGGCAGGAGGCGGCCGGGTCGCGGCCCGCTGCCGCGCCCAGGGGACCGGACCCGGACCCGGAGCCGGGACCGGGACCGGCCAGGCCGGCGGCCCCCACGGCTCCCGGCTCGCTGAGCGCCTTCTCGGCCGCCGTCAGGTCGCCGTACCAGGCCTCGGCCAGCGCCTGCCAGCCCCGGGCCCGGGCACACAGCTCGGCCAGGCCCCCGGCGGTGAGCTGGCGGCAGGCGTGGTTCAGCGCGTAGCGGGCCTCGTGGATCTCCCAGCGGCGCAGCCGGGCGGTGCCGAGCGCGAACCAGAGCAGCCCGAGGGCCCGGTGCTCGGCCTGGGTGCCCGCGGTGGCCTGCGCCTGCTCGGCCAGGGCCCAGCCCTTGGCCAGCAGGCCGGGATCGGCCGCGGACCGGCTCGCCGCCTGCATCACCCGCAGGGCCGCCAGCCAGGGCTCGATGATCCGCCGCGCGGCCGGAGCGCACCGGCCCAGCGCGCGCTGGGCGGCCTCGAGGTGATGCGTGGCGGCGCCGGTGTCCCCGTTCCATAGCCCGGCCGCGGCCAGCGCGGCCGCCACGGCCGCGTCGTCGGCCCGGCGCTCGGCCGGGAACAGGGCCAGCACCTGCTCCAGCGTGGTCGCGCCGCTGCGCACCAGCGCCGCGGTCCCGGCCTCGGCCAGCATGTACGCCGCGTAGTCCCAGTCCCCGGCCCGGGCCGCGCTGCGCAGCGCGTCGATCGACTGGTCGTGCGCGGCGTGCCAGCGCGCCGCGCGGCGCAGCAGGATCGGCACCTCGTGCGGTATCTCCCGGTTGCGCTCGGCGGCCAGCACGTCGCGCAGCAGCGGGTGGTAGCGGTAGGCGGCGTGGCCGTCGCCGAGCGTCTCGACGAAGCTGTTCTCCCGGCTCAGCCGCTCCAGGGTGCGCGCACCGCCCGGCTCCCCGGTGAGCGCGTCGGCCAGGTCGCCGGACATCTGCTCGGTGACGCTGGTACGCAGCATGAACAGCCGGATCTCCGGCGGCTGCCGGCCCAGCACCTCGTCCCACAGGTAGTCGGTCACCAGCGGCTCGTCCCCGGCGATGCTGGTGATGCGGCCGCCGTCCGGCACCTGGCTGCGGACGCTCATGGCCGCCAGCCGCAGCCCGGCCATCCAGCCCTCGGTGCGCGCCAGCAGCTCGTCGCGGGCGGCGGCGTCGACGTCCAGGCCAAGTATCGCGAAGTAGGCGTCGGCCTCATCGGCCGCGCAGGCCAGGTCACCGGTGCTCACGTCGGCCAGGTCACCCGAGACGCGCAGCCGGGCCAGGGCCAGCCGCGGCGGGCACCGCCCGCTCAGGATCAGCCGGAGCGCCGGCGGCACGTGCCGCAGCAGCAGGTCCAGGCCGGCCAGCACCGGGCCGTCGGCCAGTTCGTGCACGTCGTCGAGCACCAGGGTCAGCGGCTCGGTCAGTAGCTGCGCCGCCTCGACCAGGCGCAGCGGATACCCATCCGGCGCCGCGTCCTGAAGTGCCCGCGCGAAGTCGGCGGGAACGCCGGGGACGCGGATCAGCGCGGTCCGGACATACGTCCAGAATCGCGCCGGGTCCCGGTCGGCCTCGTCCAGCGTCAGCCAGGCGACCCGGCGCGCGGCGGGCGTGGCCGCCGCCCAGGACGCGCAGGCGACCGTCTTGCCCGCGCCGGCCGGGCCGGACACCACGGTCACCCGGTGCGCGGCCGCCTGCTCGATCAGGTCGATCAGCCGGGACCGGCGCAGGACGGGTACCCCCGGTTGCGGTATGCGCAGCTTGTCGCCGAGAAGTTCCGGCCCGTCCGCGGCCGCCGGCCGGACCCGGCGCACGGCTGTACCGCTGGTCGTGCTCGACATGCCCCCCCCGTCGGCCAACTGCAGGAAAGAGCAGAAGGTCGGCTACCTCAGCCTGCAGGTATGAATGTGCCGCTCGCAACCCTCTGACCTGCGTACCCATCGCCGAACGCGGCGAACCCCGCGCCGGGCGATTCGCCCGGATCGCATCACCCAGCCGGGGTGATACGGCCCCGGACGCGGCCCGGGACGCCGCCGCCGGATCACCTGCGCGCAACTAAGTCCGGGACCGCCCGCTCGCCCCGGCCCGCCGCATCGCCGGGCCGCGCGCCCCTCACCCCCCGCGGATGGCCGGCGCGGGCCGGGCCGACCTCCCCGGCCCCGCGCAGGACCCACCTCATGCACCACGATCTCAATGACTCGCCGCGCGAGCGCGGCGGGTCGCCATTCGCCCCGGCCCCCGCGCCCGCGCCCGCCAACCCGGCGGCACCCGGCGCCCCGGCCCGCCGCCGCGGCCGGTTTCGTGATCTGGGTAGGCGGGAGGCATATACACCCGTTCAGGTACCCAGATCATGAAACGACGGCGCCGCGGTGGCGCGACGGGGGGCCGGGAGGCGCGCTGCGGGGGGCGCCGATACGAGATGAGCGAGTTTCGTAACGCTCAGTTACGGGGGGCCGGCGGGCGGAACATGATCACCCGGTCCGGGCGATGCTGCCGGTCGAGCGCCGTCCGTAGCGTCGCAGGGGTACGGCACCGGGCACTTCCGGTCATCGCACCGGATTGCTACCCGCGGGCCGCCGGGAAGGAACGGTGGTCGCGGGTCCGAGCCGCGAGCGGTCGCGGCCGGTGAGAGAGGGGGCTGCTGCATGAGCAGTGCACAAGACCGGCCAGCCGGGACAGCCGACACCCCAGGGGCCGGCCAGACCGGCACCGCTGGCACCGGCGCGACCGGCCAGCGCGGCGCGCACCGCGCCGGGTACCAGGAGGATTACCGGGACGCCGATTACGATCGGTACGAGGGCAGGAGCGGGGCCGCGCTCGGCGGCGCGGCCCTGGCCGCCGCGCTGATGATCTTCACGGGCCTCGTGGGGTTCTTCCAAGGACTCGTGGGGCTCATCCACGGATCCTTCTACACCGTGCACCCGAACTACATCTTCACCGTCGGCTCATGGGGCCGGGGGCTCACCCAGCTGATCCTGGGGGCGGTGATCTTCGCCGCTGGCGTGTGCCTGCTCCTCGGCATGATGTGGGCCAGGGTGGTGGGAATAGTGATCGCCGTGCTGTACGGCGTCGCGAGCTTCCTGTTCCTGCCGTGGTACCCGATCTGGTCGTTCATCATGATCGCGCTCAACGTGTTCATCATCTGGGCGCTGGCAAACATGGGCAGACGCCGAACCGCCTGACGGGCGGCTCCGAGGCCGGCGGATCCGGTCGCGAACGCAAGGCCCCGGCCCGATGGCCGGGGCCTTGTCATGCCCGGCGGCGGGACCGGTGCGGGCGGCTGGCCGGGAGTTAACCGCTGGCCGCGTCGAGGGCCAGGGCGGTCTCGGCCAGCGCGAGGTGGCTGGCGGTCAGCGGGTAGTTCCCGCCCAGCCGCTGGCGCAGCGGGTCGTACTCCTCCGACATCAGGCCGACGTCGTTGCGCAGCTCGAGCAGGCGGGTGAATACCTGGCGGGCGTCGCCGCCGCGGCCCATCGCGGCCGCGCTCTGGGCCAGCCAGAACGTGGCCGGCAGGTGCCCGCCGTCGCCCGGCGGCATGCCGTCCACGCTGTCCGCCGGATCCTCCTCGCAGCGCAGCAGCACCCCGGCCCGGTCCAGCTTCCTGGCAATGACCGACGTGGTGTTCCGCAGCCGCTCGTCGCCCGGCGGCAGGAAGCCGAGCAGGGCCAGCCGCACCAGACTGGCGTCGGTGACGGATCGCTCGTAGGCCTGGACGAACGCAGCGGAGCCGGCGTCGTAGCCGCGATCCAGCACGTCGGCCTTGACCTCCGCGCGCAGCGCCCGCCACCGGTCGGCGGGCCCGGGGTCGCCGAACCGCTCGATCATCTTCACCGCGGCGTCCGCCGCGGCCCAGACCATGGCCTTGGAGTGCACGAACTGGCGGAGCGGGCCGCGCGCCTGCCAGATCCCGGCGTCCGGCTCGCGCCAGCGTGACTCGAGGTAGCTCAGCACCTCGGCCGAATCCCAGGGGTCGTGGGGCGCGGTCAGCCCGGCCATCCGGACCGCCAGCCGGGCGCCGAGCACGTCGCCGAACGCGTCCAGCGTCGGCTGGCCGGCCGACGCGTTGCCGATCCGCACCGGCCGCGCTCCCTCGTAGCCGGGCAGCCAGCCGAGCTCGATCTCCAGCAGCCGCCGCTCCCCGGCCACCCCGTACAGGTCCTGCACCTGGGACGGCGGCCCGGCCACCGCGTGGCCCATCCAGTCGATCAGGCCGACCGCCTCGCCGAGCGCCCCGACGCGCAGCAGAACCCGGATCGCGGCCGCCGCGTCGCGCAGCCAGCAGTACCGGTAATCCCAGTTCCTCGAGCCCGAGGCCTGCTGGGGCAGCGAGGTGGTCGGCGCCGCCACCACTCCCCCGGTCGGGGCGTAGGTGAGCGCCTTGACGGTGATCAGCGAGCGGATCACGTCCTCGCGCCACTCGCCGTCGTAGGTCAGCCCGGCGACCCAGTCGCGCCACCAGCGCTCGGTGTCCTCGATCACCGCCGGGACCAGCGGCGGATCCGGCGGCCCGTCGCGGGAATCGCGGCCCACGAGCGCGAACGGCACCCGGTCGCCGGGGCCGACCGTCAGCTCGGCGGTGGCGATCCCGCGCACCCGGCGCACGTGCGCCGGGCCGAACAGCCACAACGCCTGCGATCCGGCCACGATGCGGTGCGCGCCCGCGCGGCGCTGGATCCTGGGCTCCGCCGAGCCGTATTCGAACGCGGCGGCGAGGGTCATCCGGAGGTCCACGCGGCCGCTGAGGCCCTCGATCATCCGGACCAGGACCGGGCTGCCGTCCCGGGGCGGCATGCAGTCGGTCAGCCGGGCGCGTCCCGAGGCCGTGCTGAACTCGGTCTCCAGGATCAGGGTGTCCGGCCGGTAACGACGCCGCACCCGGGTGCTCCCGTCGGCCGGCGCGATCCTCCAGTGCCCGTGCCGGTCTTCGCCGAGCAGCGCCGCGAAGCACGCCGCCGAGTCGAACCGCGGCAGGCACAGCCAGTCGATCGATCCGTCCCGGCCGACCAGCGCTGCTGTATGCAGGTCGCCGATCAGCGCGTAATCCTCGATCGGTAGCGACATCGGCAAGCCCCCCGGCGGCAGCGGCAGCCCGGCGGTCCCGGCCCGCGCCCGGTCAGCCGGCTTCTGCTGCCATCGCGGCAGTCTGCCGGCGCGG
>Ga0307474_10003567_pt1 | contig 11207 bp, 13 predicted proteins | sample atmos_gasesECM1C_2_FD_203312 | JGI IMG/M metagenome (GOLD analysis project Ga0307474, IMG submission 203312) | Hardwood forest soil microbial communities from Morgan-Monroe State Forest, Indiana, United States - atmos_gasesECM1C_05 | ecosystem: Environmental > Terrestrial > Soil > Temperate... | reverse complement strand
ACGCCGATGCCGCCGGCGCCACCGGTGATGACGATGCGCTTGCCCGCGAATTCCGCCATGTCACACGACCGGGCCGGCCAAGTGCTGCTTGTAGGCAGGGCGCTGCAGCAACCGGTCATACCAGGCGCGCAGATGCGGCACGTCCGGACGGTCGAAATCCATGTTGAACCAGCGATGCAGATGTGGACCCCATGGGATGTCGGCCAACGTCAGCACGTCCCCGGCAAGGTAAGGGTGTTTGGCAAGCTGCGCCGACACCATGCCCCAGATGCGCGCCGCATCCTCGATGCCCTGCTTGATCGCCGCCATGTCGCGCTTATCCTCCGGGGTGCGCACCAGGCCCCAGAACACCACGCCGATGGGCCGGTTCAACAGCGTCTGCTGCGCATCCATCCAGCGGTCGATGTTGGCGCGCTCGTGCGGGCCCTGCGGCCACAACTTGGAGTGCGGTGCGTGCGCGTGGCACAGGTAACGGCAGATCGCGTTGCTCTCCCACAGCGTGAAATCGTCTTCCTGGAGGGTGGGCACCAGACTCGTGGGGTTCATCACGCGGTATTCCGGCGTGTCGGTCTTGCCGAATGAGCCACCGACATCGATGCGCTCGTAGGGCAGCTGCAGTTCCTCGAGCGTCCAGATCGCCTTCATCACGTTGCTGGATGTGGCGCGACCCCAAAGAATACGACGCATGTTGCTTCTCCCGAATGCTCCGACCAGCATGAACCTAGGCCGCGTCACAGGCAGCGGCAACTTGCGCGGTCGCTCGAAGCAGGGCACATCGCTCACATGACGCTATCCAACATCCGCGGTGTCGCCCTGTTGAGTGCGCTCGCCGCCGGATTCGCGCTGGGGCTAGCGCTCGCCTCGGAGAAGTTTGGCGGCTTGGTGCCCTGCGCCCTCTGCTTGCTGGAGCGCTGGCCCTACCGAGTGGCGATCGTGCTCGCACTGTTGGCTCTGGTCGTGCCGCATCGTTTCACGCGGCTGCCGTTGATGCTGGTGGTATTGTCGATGCTCGCAGCCGTGGTGCTGGCTGCCGTGCATGTCGGCGTGGAACGGCACTACTGGCCGAGCCCGCTGCCGGAATGCGCCGCACCGCGGTTTACCGGCGGATCGATCGCCGACCGCCTGGCGCACATGCCCGCCAAACCGGGAAAGCCTTGCGACGACCCAACGTATCTGATTCCGGGCCTGCCGGTATCGATGGCGGCAATGAACTTTCTGTACGCTCTGGCGTTCGCGGTAGTACTCGGCGGCTTGCTGTGGCGCGATCGGAGGAACACACCTTGAACGAACCGCGACGTCGGCTGCCCGGCGATCCCCCACAGGGGGCCGCGGTGGCACGAATGCTGCGCGTGGACCACGCCGGCGAGTACGGCGCGGCGCGTATCTATGCCGGCCAGCTCGCGGTGTTGCACCGAAGCGACACGGCGCCAGTGCTGCGCGAAATGCAGGCACAGGAAAAGCAGCATCTGGATCGGTTCGCCGATCTCATTGTGCGGCGCCGCGTGCGGCCGACCGCGATGCTGCCGCTGTGGCACCTGGCCGGTTTCGCTCTCGGCGCGGCGACCGCTGCGTTGGGCGAACACGCGGCGATGGCCTGCACCGTGGCGGTGGAGGAAGCCATCGACGCGCATTACGCCCACCAGATCGCGGTACTCGACGACAGCGAGGATGAGCTGCGCAACACGCTGGTGCGATTCCGCGACGATGAATTGCAGCATCGCGCGATCGGCCTGCGGCATGGCGCAGAGCAGGCGCCCGGCTATCGGCTGCTGTCGGCCGCGATCAAGGCCGGCTGCAACGTGGCGATCCGGATCAGCGAGCGACTGTAGTCCGGCCAAAACGAGGGAGCCTAATGGCGCAGGCGCCAGCCAGGATCGAGCGGCTTGTGATACGCGGCATTGATCTCGAGGTGCTGCGCAAGGGCGAAGGTCCGCCGATCCTGCTGCTGCACGGACTGCGGACGGTCGATCCGCAGGCGCCGTTCCTCGATCTGCTGGCCGGGCACGAGATCATTGCGCCATCACATCCCGGCTTCGGGCACTCTCCGCGACCGGCCGACTTCGACTCGATTTACGATCTTACGCATCTGTATCTCGATCTGCTTGATGCGATACCGCACGAAAAGGCAACTCTGCTCGGGTTCTCGTTTGGCGGCTGGCTGGCAGCCGAGATTGCCGCAACGGGCAGTCATCGGCTGGACCGCCTCATCCTCGTCGATCCGTTGGGCGTCAAGCTGGGCGACCGGGAGAGCCGCGATATCCTCGATCTGTTCAACACGTCACCCGCGGAAGTGCAGCGCTGCACATGGCATGATCCGGCGAAGTGGGCACCCGACTTCAACACAATGTCGGACGATGCGCTGATTGTGCATGCACGGAACCGGGACGCACTTTGCCTCTATGGCTGGCAGCCGTTCATGTACAACCCAAAGCTGCCACGCTGGCTGTCGCGCATTGCCGTGCCGACTTTGGTGCTGTGGGGCGCGAGCGATCGCGTGGTGACGCCGGAGTACGGCCGCGCCTACTGCAATCTCATTTCTGGTGCGGAATTCGAGCTGATTGAACTGGCCGGCCACCATCCGGAGATCGAGCAGCCGGAGGCATTGGCTGCGCGTATCGCCGCGTTCCTCGGTTGACCTCTAAGCGGGCTGACAGCGACCATCCATCACGCGCTGCCAGTGGATGGTGTTCCTGGTCGCCTCTCTCGGCAGGTCGCCAAGGCGGTTTCGGAGGACCGCTGGCAAGAGGTTGTTAAGAAATCGTTCGCTACCCTGGTGACGGCAGGGGTCCTGTGCGACCCGCTTTGCATGGGCTCGCTTTGCATGGGCCCGCTTTGCATGGGCCCGCTTTGTATGGGGATGAAAACCATTGAGCAATTGCAGTCGGACCATCGCATTTGCCGGCATCACTCGGAGACAGCCCTCACCCCGTCATTCTTGTGACGGCGAGCATGACGGTCGTCCCAAAAGTCGCATTGTTGGTTACTACCTTGCAACGGCGCTACTTTTCTTGCTGCTGCCCGGTTTCGCTGCCGCGGCGGAGCTCAAGCTGACCACGTGGAATCTCGAATGGCTTACGGATCGTCAGGAAGGCGACCGCGAACTTCCGCCCGATGCACATCCGAAAAAGTCGGAGGACATCGATCGGCTCCGCGGCTATGCGACCGAACTCAATGCCGATGTGATCGCCATCCAGGAAGTGGATGGTGCCGCCGTCGCCGCGCGCATCTTCACCAAGGACAAGTACTCCATCCATATGAGCCGCGATCACGTGCTGCAACGGGTCGGCCTGGTGGTGCGACGAGGCATTCACTACACCGTCAATCCTGATGTCATCGGCCTGAACATCGACCACCACTTGCGAAGCGGCGTCGACATCACATTGGATCTGCAACCGTCGCCACTGCGCATCATTGCGGTGCATCTCAAGACCGGCTGTTTCGATCAGCCGATCGACGGCTCAAAGCGCAAAAACTGTGAAGAGCTGCAACAGCAGGTGGCGCCGCTGGCTGATTGGATCACCGCGCGTCGAGCCGAAGGGGTTGCGTTCGCGGTAATCGGCGACTTCAACCGTCACATGAACGCGCACGACCAGTTCCTGGCGGCGCTGAACCAGGCCGCGCCGCTGCTTCGCGCCGACGATGGTCACACCAGCCCATGTTGGGGCGGCGAGGAATTTATCGACCACATCATCCTGGGCGGCGCGGCGCGCGATTGGCTGCAAGCCGACTCGCTGCGCGTTCTGACCTATCGTGAGACTGGCGATGAGTGGAAGGAACGCCTGTCGGATCATTGTCCGGTATCGGTGCGCTTGCACGTCCCCGACTGAGCGCGTTGAATGCGCGCCGGACGGAAGGAGGCGCGGCATGAAGATCACCGGCATCACCACCAAGGAATTTCGCTGGCCACGTCACAAGCCAATCGCCAACGGCAAGCACACCTACACGCACGTGACCTTCGCCGTGGTGGAAATCGAGACCAGCGAGGGCATCACCGGTATCGGCCTGGGCGGCGGCGGTGAGATCGAGCGAGCCACAGTCGCGCGACTGACCCCGATGCTGATCGGCGAGGATCCGATCGACGTCGAGCGGCTATGGCAGAAGATGTGGGAACCCAAGCTGATCGGCCGCCGCGGCCTGACCACGCGCGCGATCTCCGCGATCGACATCGGGCTATGGGACATCCGCGCGAAATTCGCCAACCTGCCACTATACAAGCTGCTCGGTGGCTTCCGCGATCGCGTGCCGACCTACATCGCCGGCGGCTATTATGAGGAGGGCAAAGGCCTGCGCGAACTCGCGCGCGAGATGGAAGACAACGTGCGCATGGGCGCCAAGGCGGTCAAGATGAAAATTGGCGCGGTGCCGATCGCCGAGGACGTTGCACGAGTGCGCATGGCGCGCGAAGCGGTGGGTCCGGATGTGAAGCTGATGGTCGATGCCAACTGCGCCTATCGCTATTACGAAGCGATCCAGATCGCCAAACGGATGGAGCAATACGACATATTCTGGTTCGAGGAGCCAGTGGCGCCGGACGACTATGATGGCCACCGCAAGCTGGCCCAGGCCACCAGCATTCCGATCGCGACCGGCGAGAACGAATATACCCGTTATGGATTTCGTGACCTGATTCGCAATGACTGTGCGGCGATCCTCAACGCGGATGCCAAGGTGCTGGGCGGCGTTACCGAGTTCATGAAGGTAGCGGCATTGGCGCAGGCGCACGATCTGGACATCGCGCCGCACGGTTCGCAGGACATCCACGTGCATCTGGTTTCCGCGATCTCCAATGGATTGATCCTGGAATTTTATCGCGACACGGTCGATCCGATGTGGGGGCGCGTGTACCGGCATACGTTGACGCTGAACGACGATGGCACGGTGAGCCCACCCGACGTGCCGGGCATCGGCGCAGATCCGAACTACGACACGCTGGCCCAATATCGTACCGCCTGAAACGACGGAAGGACCCCCAATATGGCGAAAATCCTGATCATCCACGGCGCTGGCATGAACATGCGCGGCAAGGTGCAGACCGAGATATTCGGCAAGATGACGCTGCCGGAGTACGACGAGAAGATCCGAGGCTATGCATCCGAACTGGGCGTCGACATCGAGATATTTCATTCGAACATCGAAGGTGAGGTCGTCAACAAGCTGTATGACGCGAACGATCGCGGCATTGACGCGGCGATCTTCAACCCCGCCGGCTTTTCGCGCGGCTACCCGGCACTGACAGCGGCGATCGGCCAGGTGAAATTCCCGACCATCGAGGTGCATATTTCGAACCCGGTGCGCCGCGGCCCGATTTCCGACACCGCGACGGTGAGCCAAGGCATGGTCACCGGGTTCGCTGTCGCCGGATATTATCTCGCGCTGCGCGGATTGCGCGACATGCTGGCGAAATAGACCAGGCAACCCGCTCGGTTTTTGGCGACGAAGCCTGTAAGGCTACATCCGGCTCGGCAACCAGATGGCCAGAATTGGAAATACAATCAGGATTGCCAACCGTAGGATATCCGTAATCACGAACGGGATCACGCCAAGGAAGATCGTCGAAAAGTTCACGTCCTTCACGACGGTCTTGATGACGAAGACGTTCATTCCGACAGGCGGATGGATCAATCCCAACTCCACCGTCATAACGATGATTACGCCGAACCAGATCGGGTCGAACCCAAGTGAGGTAATGACCGGAAAGATGATCGGCACCGTCAGGATGATCATCGCCATGGCGTCCATCAGGCAGCCGAGAACGAGATACATCAGCATGATCAGCACCAGCACGCCGTAGCGACCGAAGCCAAGACTGGTGACAAATTCCGTCACCTTCTGCGGCGTCTGCGTCACCGTCAGGAAGTAGCCGAACAGGATTGCGCCGATCAGGATGGTGAACACTGCGGCAGCGGTGCGGGTGGCCTGAAGCAGCGACGCCAGTAAGTCGGCGCGCGACAGGCGCCGTCGTGCGACGCCGATGATGAACGCACCGCCGGCGCCCATGCCGCCGGCTTCGGTCGGCGTGAAAAGGCCGCCATACAGCCCGCCAATGACAAACATGAACAGCAGCAACGGCGCCCAGACCTCGCGCATCGCCTGCCATTTCTCGGCCCACGAACTGCGTGGTGATGTCGGCAGGAAGCCTGGGCGGACCGCGCCAATGATCGCAATCGTCGTCATGTACATCGAAACCGCGAGCAGTCCGGGAATCACGCCCGCCATGAACAGCTTGCCGATGTCCTGCTGGGTGATCAGACCATAGACCGCCAGCACGATCGACGGCGGGAACATCGCACCAAGCGTGCCGCCGGCGGCGATGACGCCGGTGGCGAACGATTGCGGATAGCGATACAGCCGCATCTCGGGATAGGCGACGGTCGAAAAAGTCGCAGCGGTGGCGACCGAAGAACCGCTGATCGCAGCGAACCCCGCGCAGGCCGCGATCGTGGCGATGCCAAGACCGCCACGCAGATGGCCGACAAACTTGTTGGCCGCCTGGAACAGCTCGCGACTCATGCCGGAGCGCGAAACGATGGCGCCCATCAGCAAGAACATCGGTATCACGCCGAATGTGTAGTCGGTGACGATGCGCATCGAGGTCTGGCCGACCATCTTGAGCGCAGGCATGCCGCCGGTCAGGTAGCCGAAGCCGCTGACGCCAACCAGACCCATTGCCATGCCGACCGGCACGCGCAACAGCATCAGCGCGAACAGCACGACGAAGCCGATGACCGCGATGGCATCGCTGCCCAGGTCCGTCACTCGACGGTCCTGACCACGCCGGCATCGGCAACGTTCTCCGGATGGAAGATCAACCGATAGGTGCGCACCGCGATCAGCAGCACCGCCGACACGTCGCCGAGCCAGGCCACCAGCGCGAACGGCCAGGTCGGCAGGCGTAGGTCGAAGGTCAGCACGTTCTCTTCGCGGGTCAGACGCACCTTGTCGAACAGCATGGCGGTCTGCACGCTGACCACGAACAGCAGCACCAGAGTGGCGAAAATGTCGATCAGCCGCTTACCGCGTGGTCCGGCGGCCGCCCAGACCAGATCTACCGTGATATGGGTGCCGCGATAGCTGGTGGCGGCGATGCCCCAGAAGATCAGAATGCCCAGCAGCAGTTTGCCGAAATCGTAGCTATCCGGGATCGACACGGCGAAGAAGTAGCGCAGCAGGACAGAGATGAAGATGTCGGCCGCGACGATGCCGACGAAAGCCGCGGCCAACAGCTCGATGCCATCTATGAAGCGGTCCATCGGATTGCGACGGACCGTGGGCGTTTCGACATCGGGATCGCTCATTCAGCCAGCGCGCCGCGCTTCTTAAGCTCCGCCTGCAACTCTCCGAACACCGTATCGGCATCCTTCACCTGCGAAGCCCATTTCGCCTTCAACGGTTCGGCCGCCTTGTGCCATGCCGTGACCTGGTCGGGCGTGAGTTTGTAGACGTCCTGACCCGGTTCCGCCGCCAGCAGGTCACGCCCTGCATGCTCCCAGTCGGCCCAGGGGCTGGCGATCCTCTCTGCCCATTCGGTCGTGCAGCGGTTGTCGATCACGGTCTTCTGCGCGGGCGACATGCCGTCATATTTCGCACTGTTCATCACCCACACAAAGGTCGTGGTGAAGAACGGCATGTCCATGTGGTACTTCGTCACCTTGTCGATGCCGAACAAGATCATCGAATGCCATGGGAAGGTGATGGCATCGGCCACGCCGCGTTCCAGGACCTCCCGCGCTTCCGGTGCCGATGCCTGCACATTCGTGCCACCCAGCAGCGTGACGAACGCACCCATCGTTGCATCCGCCGGGCGCACCTTCATGCCGTGGATGTCCTCGGGAAGCACGATTTTCTTGGTCCGCGAGTGGAACGTCCCCGGGTCCAGCATGAAGGCGAAGCAGAAATGCACGTCCTTCATCTCGATTGGCGCGTATTTGCGGTACCACGCATCCAGCGCCGCCGAGCCGCCCTTGGCATTCGCCACCAGGAACGGCAGTTCGCCGGCGGCGATGATCGGAAACCGACCGGGTTGGTAACCCGGATTGACGTAGGCAAAGTCGGCGATCCCATCGCGCGCCATGTCGTAGTGATCGAACGCCTTGCCGAGTTGTTCGGACGGAAACAGCGTCGACTTGATCGTGCCGCCCGATGCCTTCTCGATGTCGGCTGCCCACGCCAGCAACGCCGGATTCAGCGGATGTGCCGGCGGCACCCAGCTCGACAGCTTCAGCTGCACGGTCTTGTCCTGCGCATGCGCTGCCGCAACACACAGCATACCCGCAACGCCCAGCATGAGTGCGCAGAACAGTGACAAAGTGCAACGGACGACGTTTCGGTTGGGCACAGCGTTTCTCCCTATCTGGCGCTTCGATGCGGCTCTGGGTCAAACTATGGACTGCCATCTTGCGAGGAATCCTGCAATGCGTCTCGATGGACAATCTGCCATCGTCACCGGGGGTGCATCCGGGCTGGGCGCCGCGACGGCCGAACGTCTGGCACGCGTCGGATGTCGCGTGGCGGTGCTCGACATCAATCAGGCACTAGCCGAAGCAACCGCCGCACGAATCGGTGGTATCGGCATCGCATGCGACGTCGCCGACGCGGCGTCAGCCGAAGCTGCCGTGGCCAAGGCCCGTGAAGCCTATGGCCCAGCGCGGGTGCTGGTGAACTGTGCGGGCGTCGGCACCGCCGGACGCATTGTCGGACGCGACGGCCCGATACAACTTGCGGCGTTCGAGCGGGTAATCCGCATCAACCTGATCGGCAGTTTCAATCTGCTGCGGCTTGCGGCAGCGGACATGAGCGCGCTCGATCCGCTACAGGACGGCGAACGCGGAGTCATCGTCAACACCGCGTCGATCGCTGCGTTTGAAGGGCAGGTCGGCCAAGCCGCCTATGCCGCGTCAAAGGCCGGTGTCGTGGGGATGACGTTGCCTGCGGCACGGGAACTCGCGCGTGTCGGCGTGCGCGTGGTGACGATCGCCCCGGGACTGTTCCACACGCCGATGGTCGAAGGATTGCCCACCGAATTACAACAAAGCCTCGCGGCTGGCGTGCCATTCCCGCCTCGGCTGGGAATGGCGGAAGAATATGCCGCTCTGGTCGAACACATCGCCACTAACCGGTACATCAATGGCGAAACGATTCGGTTGGACGGCGCATTGCGCATGCCACCGCGGTGACATGCCGCATCGCTCAGCGTCAGCGCTGCCGCCAGGGCAGTCCCTTCGCTTTCCAACCCGCCGCGACGCCGCGATGGCCATGCGCATCCACGCCACCTTCAAAGCCCTCGGCGACATTGTAAGCATGCGGAAATCCCGCCACCTGAGCTGCCTGGGCGGCGGCCAAACTGCGCTGCCCGCTGCGGCAGATGAAATAGATGTGCTGGTCAGGCGTGAACCCCGCCTCCTTCAATTGGTCGTTGAATGCAGCGTTGGGCTGCATCGTCGGATACACCTGCCACGGGATCAGCACCACCTGCTTGCCGGCTGATGCCAGGTCCGGGACACCGACAAAGTTCCACTCCGCATCGGTCCGCACATCCACAAGCTGCGCCTGGGGGTCGGTGCAGAGGGCTTCCCAGACCCGCGCGGGGGGCACATTCTCGACCATGGCTAGAACTCCGGCTGCATGAGGATCGCGATGACTGAACTCTACCACGCAACGCACTGGCAAGAGGGCCTGGCCGAGGCGATCGGCCAAACGCCGCTGATCAAGCTGCGCCTGGCGTCGGAAGCGACCGGTTGCACCATCCTCGGCAAGGCGGAGTTCATGAACCCCGGCGGGTCGGTGAAGGATCGCGCAGGACTCTACATCATCACCGACGCCGAGCAGCGCGGCGTGTTGAAAGCGGGCGGCACCATCGTCGAAGGCACAGCCGGCAACACTGGCATCGGCCTCACACTGGTCGGCAATGCGCGCGGCTATCGCTGCGTTATCGTGATGCCCGAGACGCAGAGCCAGGAGAAGATTGATTTTCTGCGCATGATCGGCGCCGACCTGCGTCTGGTACCGGCCAAACCGTACCGTGATCCCGGCAACTACGTGCACGTATCCCGGCGGATGGCGGAGGAAACCGGTGCGGTTTGGGCCAACCAGTTCGATAACCTGGCGAACCGCGAGGGCCATCGCACGGGTACCGGCCAGGAAATCTGGCAGCAGACCGGCGGCAAGGTCGACGCATTCACCTGCGCTTGCGGCACGGGCGGCACACTGGCCGGTGTCGCGTTTGCGCTGAAGGAACACAACCCGAAGGTGCGGATCGTGCTGGCCGACCCCGAAGGCAGCGGGCTCGCCGGTTGGATACAGCGCAAGGACCTGACGATTCAGGGCAGCTCGATAACCGAGGGCATCGGAAATTCACGTGTCACCGCCAACATGGAAGGCGCGCCGATCGACGATGCGGAACGCATTCCGGACGCGGAGGCGCTGACGCACATTTATGACGTGTTGATCCATGAGGGGCTGTCGGTGGGTACATCGTCCGGCATAAACATCGCGTCGGCTGTCCGCGTGGCGAAGCAGCTTGGCCCAGGCCATACCGTGGTGACGATCCTTGCTGATGGCGGTTCACGCTATCAGTCGAAGCTGTTCAATCCGGAGTTTCTGCGGTCGAAGAATCTGCCGGTGCCGAGCTGGCTGGCGTGAACCGGATCAGCGATTTGCCACGCAGCGAAGGAATGTCCGCATGACCCAACGCATCGCCATCGGCGGCTTTTTGCATGAAAGCCACTCGTTCGCACCGCGACCGACGAGCTATACCGACTTTGTGCATCCGGCCGGATTCCCGCGACTGACGGAGGGTGCTGCGATGCTCGATGCGGTGCGCGGCACGTCGGTGCCAGCCGCAGGGGCACTTGCGATCGCCGAAGCGGCGAATGCGGCAATCGTCCCGCTCGCGTGGTGCTTCGCGAACCCGGCGGGCCCGGTGCAGGACGAAGCGTTCGAACGCATTGCGTCGCTGATCTGTGCAGCGCTGTCACATGCGTTGGACGACGCTCCGCTGGATGGGGTTTATCTGGATCTGCATGGCGCCGCGGTGGTGGACAGCTTTCCGGATGCCGAGGGTGAACTGTTGCGCCGCGCCCGCGCGATAGTTGGTGACATACCGCTGACCATCAGTCTCGATCCCCATGCCAACCTTACGCAGCAAATGGTGACGCTGGCGGATGCAGTGGTCCCGTTCCGTACCTACCCGCACGTCGACATGAAAGACG
>Ga0307474_10003566_pt1 | contig 11209 bp, 6 predicted proteins | sample atmos_gasesECM1C_2_FD_203312 | JGI IMG/M metagenome (GOLD analysis project Ga0307474, IMG submission 203312) | Hardwood forest soil microbial communities from Morgan-Monroe State Forest, Indiana, United States - atmos_gasesECM1C_05 | ecosystem: Environmental > Terrestrial > Soil > Temperate... | reverse complement strand
GATGATATCCTCGGGCTTCTTGTAGTTGGTCAGCAGTTGGTCGATCAACTTCTTGTCGATTGCCATGGGGTTGGTCTCCTATTTTCTTCTTCCCATGGGCGTTTACACAGTTTTATTTACACCCTCGGATTATCAAAAGCGCATATGCTCCGTCTATTCCACCGGGAAGTCGGGAAGACATTTCGACAACACTTACGAGACGTAAGGATGACCCGAGCGGCTGACTTGGTGAAGCAAAACGCGCAGCCAGTAAAGCAAATCGCTCTTGAGTGCGGCTATAGCAATCTATGCAACTTCTATCACGACTTCAAGAGTGTACACGGGATGACTCCGCGAGACGCACGTCTCAGAGAACTGGCTGCATCCGCACCCCTCAAGTCAACGAGCGATAATCGAGCCGGAGACTCCAGTCTGCCGTGCGGTGCCAACGAAGCGCCCAATTCCACTCTGTGATCGTGATCGTTCTTGTCCCTTTTTCCACAGCATATCGGATTTTCACAATAAATCACAGTTCTTAACAATTGTGCTCGTCTGTGGACCTGGTGCATCGTTTATTCGTCATGAGAAACAATTCACTCGCTGACAGCTCGCTCGATCTCCCCGCTGTGAATGCCGCCGTCACACCACTGCCTCACGACACAGCACTCATTCGGCCGGTGTCGCTCAAAGTAGTGATGCTTTTAGTGATTTGCTTCTGTACACGCCGGCAGTCAGAAAAGCTCGTGTCGATGACGGCACCGAACAGGCGACTGTACACGACGATCTGCATTGCCGTGCGCTGTGAAATTCACAAAGCCGCGTATGCTGTCGATCTCGTTGATCCGCAGTACGCCCATGACCGCAAGCAAGAGCGCAAGACATTCTGCAAAGGTTAAGGGCCTGAAGTATTCAGCGTGTTCACTGGCATTCAAGTGAGAAGTATCGATCCAGAGCCTTCTAGGCGCAGGGAGAACCGGCTCGTAAGCCAAGCCGGAAATATGCGCGCAATGACGCGTACGCAAGCCGAACAACTTATCGATGAAATCAGCAACAAGTAATAATCGGTATCACAAAGCCGAGAAGGGCAGTTCGCTGATGTCGGGGCGTCTTAAAGTTCTGTCAGTAACCCTGTTCGGCGCTTTCCCGGAAGTGTGAATTGATTGTGCTAGCGAGTTGTTAGCAGGCGAATTGGTGCGGATAACTGCATCAGTGACGCCATGCATAATGCCAGGCCGGGTCGGGTCAGTCTGTTCGACTTATCAGGAGGAAGTCCAATGGCTTGCTTTAAGTTTCTTCTGTCCTTCGCTGTATACCAGCTTCGTTCTCTGCTCACGACCCGGAAGGGCCTGACGGTTAACCTGCAACTTGCGGTCGTCGCGGCGTTAAGTGGCTTGGGTCAAACCGCATCGGCTCAAGCGCCGGTTGATCCATTGGCGGGCATTCTGCCATTTTCCACGCAAAACTTAGGGGTGGATCTTGCGTCCAGCCAAGTGCATCAGCAAATCTTGATTAGAGGAAAAAATGGGCTGGCGCCGTTCGCCTACAACCTGATCGGGAACTGGCGTATTTATAAGTACAATGACGCAGGGACATGGATGTGGGAAGCCAACACTGGATTTGGGTTGCAAGGCTTGCCTAGCGGCCTGGCTGGATCCCACATCGGTTTGAATACATCGACCGGTACCTCTTGTCCTGCTGGCCCGATCTACTCAAACATAACTGTCAATGATCCTAGCGGCGCGGCTCATTCGTTTCCAACAAGTTTCACGATAAACACGTGTTCGACGGCTTCGCTTAATGCCGTCGCAACGACTGACGGCTCTGGTTACACATTAGTCATTCCGAATCAGGAGAATGGACCCTGGTGGATTTACGACAAGAGCGGAAACTATGCAAATGTTCAGACCACATTTCCAAGCGCAGTTTATACGGCCGATGGCGCTCTGGTGGAGTCAAATACGGACGACGGCTTCGGCACGTTTACAGACTCACTCGATGAACAGGTCTTAACAGCAACGCCGGGAAGCGAGCACCGTGTTACCAACGGCACGTTTACCTATGCCGACGCCAGCGGAACTCAGCAAACGTACACGATGAATATGGCGCAATACAATTTTGCTAGCGCTTTTGGTTGTGCAGGGATTAGTGAATACCAAACCAGCCCTCAGACAGGGCTCTATTTGGGGGGGGGCCGTTACGGGTCCCAGCGGTGGCGTCTACAGAATTTCCTATTACTCGAACAGTCGGCTGGCAAGCATAACCTACCCAACCGGCGGCTCCATTTCCTATTCCTATGCTGGAGGAACAAACGGCATCAATTGCAATTCCGGAGTGGTTCCTACGCTGACGGTTACGGTGAACGACAACAATGGAAACAATAGCGTGTGGACCATCGTTAATAGCAACAATAGCGGCTCGACGAACAATTTCACCGTCACTGTCACTGACCCCGCGACCAATCAAAGCGTCTACAATTTTGGAGGCGAGTATCAGACTCAAGCCAAATATTATCAAGGCACCGCGACCGGAACGCCACTGAAAACAGTCGTCACTTGCTATAACGGTAACTTTAGCAACTGTGCGACGTGGATTCCTCCGACAACTCTGCTGCGGGTTACTCAGACGGACGTGTACACTTCTTTAAACGGATCCTCCAGCAATCTGGTCGAAACTAAGTACGATTCTTACGGGAATACAATCGAGGTAAAACAGTACGATTTTGGAGCTGCAATGCCTCCGTCTGGCAATCCGGTCTCCGATACCGTCATCAGCTATGGCCAGTCGTGGAATAGTACCTCTGGTTCTTGCAACCTTTATTCTGGTACATACATCTCCAACACCCCATGCTACAGCCACACGATGAATTCGTCGCAGGTGGATATCGCGAAAACGCAAATAACTTACAACAATACCGGCCATGCGACTTCAACTATGAAGTGGACGAGCGGATCTGCGTGGCTGACCAGTTCAGCAACCTACAATTCGAATGGAACTGTGGCGACTATTACAGACGTGAACGGGAATACTGTTTACACGTATGGATACAATGGTACGAACGGTTGCAATAGCCTTCTTCCCACTTCTATCACGGTGACGGGAACTAATCTGCCCTCCGGGGGACTGGCTACCTCTCAGCAATGGAACTGCGCTGGAGGAGTAGTCACAGAATCAATCGATTCCAACCAACAGCCAACTATTTACGCTTTTAGCGATCCGCTCTGGCGCATAACGTCGGCGACTGATCCAATGTCGTATGTAACAAACTACACCTATCCCTCTAACACGACATCGGAGGGTTCGGCGCTCTTTAACAGTAGTGCCTCTACGAGTGATGTTCTTTCCACGGTCGACGGACTCGGACGCATTATTTACAGTCAAAAGCGGCAAGGTCCTGCACCAGGCACAACGACCTTCGACTCGATCCAATCGCAATACGGTTGGAACACCACAGGACCCTACGCCACACGTTCTATGCCCTATAGTGCTACTGCTGGACAGTCAGCTCCAAACGGAACCGCCGTAACTTCGGCCCAAAGCGATGCTTTGGGTCGGCCGTTGACGGTTGTAGATGGAGCAGGAGGCACTACTTCCTATACTTATGCGCAGAATGATGTACGGCAAAAGGTAAGCGGGACACAAATGTTCCAAAAGCAGTTCGAATACGATGGACTGGGAAGGCTAACCTCAGTTTGCGAAATTTCGTCGACTCTTTCCGGTGTTGGAACCTGCGCTCAGAGTATTTCTCAGACGGGGTACTGGACCCGCTATATGTACGACGCCCTGGGACATTTAGTTTCCGTCGTTCAGAATGCCCAAGCTGCAGCGGGAAGTCAGCAAACACGAGCATTTACCTACGATGGGGCGGGGCGGGTGACCTCAGAGTCCAACCCTGAGACCGGCCACAACGGAACGAACGGCGTCGTGACCTACACCTACGATACCGCGTGTGCGACGACTGCGGCTTCGCCGGGCGATCTGACCGGGAAACTGGACAATGCAGGTAATACTACTTGTTACTCTTATGATGGCTTACACCGAGCACGCAGGGCGGGATACAACGGCACGTGCCGCAGTTGGAACTACGATAACAGCGTGGCTGCGCCTGCCGGAGTTACGGTTGGCTATACCAATGCCAGATTGATCGAGGTGTCCACAGATAACTGTGGTTCCACTACTCTTACTGAGGAGTGGTTCGGCTACGACCAGGATGGTCATCTCACGGACATCTACCAATCCTCTCCGCACTCCGGCGGTTATTACCACACCCAGGCCACCTATTGGCCAATTGGTACCGTTAGATCGCTTAGTGTCTTTAATTCGACACCAACAGCGCTATTTCCGACCATTTATTATGGCGCCAACGGTGCTGGCCTCGATGGTGAAGGGCGCGTCACGCAAGTGACCGCCTCTGGCACAGGAACTACTCCAGTGACGAGCGTTAGCTACTCTACGAGCAGCACAACTAATCCTCTGGGAGCGCTAACGGGAGTCACCTTTGGTTCGGCAGACAGCGATAGCTTTTCCTACAACCCGAGCACAGGGCGTTTGACCAATTACACATTTAGCGTGAACGGCAAGACTGACATTGGCACACTGCAGTGGAACACAAATGGCACGCTGAGCCAGCTGGTAGTCAATGATAAGGTTCCAAATTCATCTGATAGTCAGACCTGCAACTATCTTTACGACGATTTACAGCGCTTGTCTGCTTCAAATTGCGGATCGCTTTGGACGCAGACTTTTACCTACGACCCATTCGGCAACATCACCAAAATCGGTAGCGGCACTTTTATGCCTGGCTATTCACCCACGCAGAATCAATTCACCTCGATTCCGGGTGTTAGCGTACAATACGACGCAAACGGCAACTTGTTGACGGACAATCTCAATACCTACACCTGGGATCCGAACTGGGGCAATATGCTGTCGGTCGACACTGGAACACAGACCGTAAAAGCTACCTACGACGCTTTGGGACGGATGGTCGAGACGAGTACCAACCCCAACCAGTTCATTTACGGACCGAATGGGAAGAAGCTGGCCATTGGCCATGACCAGACTTTGGTCAAGGCCTTCGTATCCCTACCGGGCGGTGGGGAAGCCATTTACAATTCATCAGCCGTTTTGTCGCTTTATCGGCATTCTGATTGGCTGGGCAGCTCACGGTTGGCTTCGACGGTTACGCAACCTACAGCTGTGTACTCCAGTTCGGCCTACGCGCCGTTCGGAGAGCAGTATGCACACACAGGCTCGATAGACGTGTCGTTCACCGGACGAGATCCGGATACGGTGAGCAGCCTCTACGACTTTCCAGCGCGGCACCAGAGCCCCAGCCAGGGCAGATGGATTTCGCCCGATCCTGCGGGTCGCGGGGCTGTGTCGCTGGCCAATCCACAGAGCTGGAACCGCTACGCCTATGTGAATAATAATCCGTTAGCGCTAGTCGATCCCATGGGCCTATCCGTGCGCCATCGCGGACCGCGAGCGATGGTTGACGAGAACCCAGTGGAGGGCGATGATGATGACGACGATGATGATAGCAGCGGCAGCGGCGGCGGCGGTTGTCAGTATGATGCGTGTGTGACGGCGCCTCCCCCGGTTGATGCGGCGACACAAGATAGTCAGGTTACTCTACCCTGCATCGGCATTTTCGGCGGCGTGAATGACACCCCCGGTGATCCAGCTTTCGGCTCGGCGGCTGATGAAACCCTTGGTCAGACGTTTTTCCCGCTTCCAGGCTCCGGCGTCTTGAATGGGGTCGGCAACGTTGGGACCGTGGCAGGCCTGACGGGGTCGGCGAGTGCTCAACAAGTTGCAAATTGGGTAAATTCAATGTTCGCGGCGGGAAACACTAACCTGGCTCTGTACGCTTTCAGTGGTGGCGGAGGGCTCCTCCAGCAGGCCTGGCCGATGATCAATCCCGCTGCGCAGTCGGCCGTCACTCAAGTCACTTTCATTTCGCCGGGAGGGATGACCGGCGATGGGGATTTCTTTCCCTCTCCGGCACAAACATTTAGTGGCCACAGTGCCCAGACATTCTTTGCCACTGGCGCTGTAGATAACGCCGTTTTCCTATCCAACGACGTGAGTGGCCAGCAGGACTTCCCGGGCGGGACAACTACTACGATTCCGGGCGTTCCCCATAACTTTGGACTGGAGTTTAACAGCCCACAAGTTCAGGCCACGATTCCGTTGAGCGCTGGCTGCGTAAGCGAGAATGAGAACCTCCCTCTTCCCGGAGATCCTGAAAAAGGAGACAACGATGTTCTGGTTGCATGGCTGCAAGATCTCACCTCCATCGACGATGCAAAAGGAGCCGGGAAGAACTGAACGCATAATGGAACGAACTCAACTAAAGGAGGTCTCCTAATCTCTCTAGAGCACCAAAGATCAATGAAAGAGCCGGACTTGACTGTGGTGTGGTTTGCTCTGCATGCCTTCGCGGCGCTGATCTTCAGCTCGTTTGTCGTATTCGTGGTCCTAGGAATCGCGAAGGGCATTCTCGGACACAGTCCTCTAAAGTTGATTGTTGAGCGCGGAGGATTTGCCAACCCAATCGTATGGGGGCCAGGATTCATCTTAGGTTTTTTTGTAAATCGGAAAACTTTCGACCGAGTAGCGTGCTGGGTGTGGCCCATGGGCGTCGCCTGGTTAGCTTACGGAGTCTTGGATTCAATGCACGGCTACGATCCACGTTTCTACCAGGGTTGCTCTGCTCTCGAAAACATAGTAAATGCATTCTTCATCCTCAATGCCTACCGCTGTGGACGCGGGAGCTCGACTCTAGAGGGAGTACTTTTTACAATACCGGCAGTGAGCTCCGCTGCTTATGCGGTCGGAGCCTGGGTTGCAATGCGACTAGATCACCGAAAGGGTGAACCGATACGACCAGCACCGTGCTCTAAGTAGGGTGGACGAAAGCGAAGACAAATGTATTTCTATTCTTGCGTCCTCGAACCCACTCAGCTCCAGATGTTGCCATACCGGGATTTCTGTCTGCAAGTACTCGCCCCGAGAAGCGTCATGTCTTGCGTTTAAGGGACAGGCGCGGTTCATCGAAGGGGAGTTCGCCATCTCCGCGTCGCAACAATCTTTTACCTCTATATTCAGCACGCCGTTCCGGCCCATTCGCCCATCACACTTCTCAAGCCAAGACTTGGACACTGGTGCGTCCTTTGGGGTTTCCTCAAAGTGCGGGGCACCCTCTGGCGGCATCACCAAGCCCTGTTTCTTGAGGAGCAGTGGGGACAACGTCCGAAACGGCAAGACTGCAGACGAGGGATCCATCCAGATCTTCTCGTTCCCAAGCGGCAGCATTGTGATGACATGGGTGAATGGCCAAGGCGAGGGTACCTCCGGCTCCAGCTCTCGATTGGGGTTAATGAGCACTGACGAAGCGTGCATGCCTTCGGCTTCTAAGAGCGCCGCCAACAGAATGACTTTGTCCTTGCAATCGCCGGTGCCCTTGCGGAGCACCTCGTTGGCCGATGAGGGCATGTATCCTCCAACGCCCAACGACATCAGACTCAGATATTTGACCTTCTTGGCCACGAAGTCGTATAGAGCTTCCGCCTTTTCCAGATCGCTGTGGAGCCCCTTGGTCAATTCGTACGCTTTAGCGCGAACCTCCGTCGTGGGAATACGTTGATTCTCCTCCAATCTTGCGTACCAACGACCAACTTCTTCCCAGCTGCCGAAGCTCGATAGCTGGACATCAGCAGTTTCATGCCAAGGGTCAGTAGTCGATTGCCGGTATTTAAGGGTCGGGTTCAGACTCTTCCAGTGATAAACTTCCCTTTTGCTGTCCCTTGTTTCCCACGCGTCGATATCAGACTTGGTTTTCACCTTTACGGCGCGCCCGCTTGGGATATCTATCTCTAGTTGCTCATCCATCACAGCGTTCGATTGGAAGCTATGTTGAGCCCAGAATTCTCCCGGCGCCAACGGACGCCGAATGACCGTCACTGCCTCATATTCCAGCGCATCCCCTGGCGACACCCCCCGCACCGCAATGTGCTTCTCGTCGTAGTAAAACTTGGGCACTCCCCCGCGGAAGTCAGAACGCTCCACCACTTCAGCCGTAGAAAGCCTTACCACGCTGCCGTCCTTCTTTACCACTCTAACGTACGGAATCTCTAGTCCCTCGATGAACGGCTTGTAGTCGAAGGTTAGCTCACTCCATTGCCATACCCCCTTCTTGTTAAAAATGCGCATTCTGGCAATTACTTCTTTGCTACCCGTGCCGTCGTTCTCGAAGCGATAGCGCGTGTGCAGGAGCTCAAAGGCAGAAGACAGATTCCCGAAGAGTGGAGCTACGTTAGCGCTCAGAGTCGCAGATCGACTTCTCGTTTCCTGCGCAAAGATTCCTTTTTGCGAAACAAGCCAGATGACGAGGAACGTAGTAACAAGTAAGAAACGACGCAAGTCATGCCTCTTCACAAAGGCTTTTGTATCAATGTTGGACGACCGAGCAAGCTGGTTCTTAAAAGGTTGCATAAATCGCTGGCAGATCCGCGCAATGAGACTCAGTTCACGTGAGCACGCTCACTTCGAAAAGTGCTTAGTCCTTGGATTCCAAGTCAAGCGCGGACAGCTAAGTGTAATACCCAACCAACATCATCTTTTCCACTCTTCACCGCTAAAATCGGTATAACCGCCGAAAGAAGATTGATCTGAGCAGATTCATGGTCGATTATATGTCTCTACAATAACTTCACCGGGCTGAAATAACTGCCCGTATCGCAACCAAGCGCACAGCGCATGCTGCACGTAGTCGATCCGAATCTGGGAAAAATCCCGTGCACTAATAATGATCGCTCCCGGCATCCCGCCCGCTTCCGGGCCGAAAACGATCTGCGCCCTTAGTAGAAAAGCGATGCCTCGTCCCGCTGCCACCCGGATCCTCTCTCGCAACTCGCTTTTCGGCAGAAACTCCAGCGAAGCTAGAAGTCCCTCCAGCCTCGTAGCGGTCGGAGCGGTGCGGCCAGTGGGATCGAACGCACCATCCAAGCCTGCGGCTGCTGATCCCTTGAATTGGTCCCTTAGAATCGATTCGCACACCTGGGCCGCATGCCGCATGAGTTCCTCGCGTGAAGCAGAACATCCGCTCTTGTCACAGTATGGGATCAGTTTAGCGGTCGCGATTAGTGCCCAATGGTCCGCTGGGACGGTCGCAATGCCGGTGCGGCTTTTGGCTAGGTAGGACAGCGCCTTACCGGCCGCCACAAGCCATTCAGGTGAGTGGTCCGTTTCATAGAGCTCAATTAAACCCAAAGCCGCTTCGCCGGGATAATAAAGGCTTTCCCATTTCGACACCGCACCGGTATCCGCCCAATATTTGTGGACAAAGCTGCCGTCATCTCGCTGCAGAAACACCACAAAGCGCCCGAGAGCCTGTAATTCCTCGATCGGCACCAATTGAGGAGCAACCTTCCTCGCAGAAGCCAGGGCCACCAACCCCAAGCCAGTCCCGCCCAACTCTGCGTAGCGTTCTCGCGACTCGAAGCGGCGACCGGAAGGATTTTCGGTCAGGGGTTGGGACCAAACTACCTTTTGCCCAGCACGAATGCCAGCTCCAATATAGTCCTCTCGCAGAAACTTCGCGGCGCGGATTAATGCGGCAACAGCTTGCGGATCGGGATGAGAACCATTCGCCATAGCCAGAGCGTACATCGCTCCCGCGTGCCGGATGATGTCATACGAATGACTCTCCTTACCCGAGCCGATGTCCACTTTGTAAGCAAACTTGCCATCAGGACCACAAGCACGCTCTAAATAACCGGCCGACAGAGCGATCGCTCGACTGACCTGAGCGAGCGAAGGAGCCAGGGCGCCGGAAGTCGATTCTTCGGAGGGGTGTACACCCGTGTTTTCCAGTGCAGTTATCGGTAGAGTCAACAACAACCAAACAAGAGGCATCGCGAAGCGGAACCCATTGAAGCAGAGGCCGACCGTATCACGCATCACCGAATTTTGTGAGTGTTTCGCAAACATGACTGGGCCTAAAGCTTTATACTCGGCGCAACGGTGCTTTGACAACAACCTTCAATTGGATTCGAAACTGAAGGTGAGTCCGGTTGACTTGGAGGCCTTCCTTGCTTATGACAAATACTCCAACATTAGCGGTTCTCTCCGGATACTACCGGACATGTTCCCGAGTATGCGCCCGCGATTTCCAGGGTCTCCAAATGGCGTCTCACCCTCAGTTCTCGCTTCCCAACTCAAACCCTTTGCATAAGTTAGGGGTCATGGCTTGGCCATCATGTATTATGTGAGTCCCATTCCAAGACAATTTCCTTGCTTTTCTTCGGAAGACCGGACTTCTCGCAAGGAAGCTGGCTGAGTCTTCGGTGCCGTCGGCTGCTGTTCCACCTCCGTTGCTGTAGGTTGCGAACTCTCGCGGCTGAGCATGTGCGAGAGCTTGCCGCCATCATTCGTGTAAATCTGCGCGTCGTGTCGGGCTCTTGACACAGACACATAGGCGAAGCGGTTGTTAACCAACACTTCGCTCTTCTCCGTGTCCACATTGATTAACACCCGCTCCGCAGTCTGTCCCTGGCTGCTGTGACTGGTGACGGCGTATCCGTGGTCCAGGTGCGCGTGCTCTCGGACGTTGAATCGAACCTCGCGTGCCGAGTCCATGCGGATTTCAAGGTCACCGCCGGAGGTGATTTTCTTGACAGTGCCGAGTTCGCGGTTTGCGACCTTTAGTCCCTTCGATGGTGCCGTGAACTGGATGCGGTCGCCCTTGGAGAATTCCCTTTCCACCTCGCAATGTACGGACACTCCCGAGAGGCGTCGCGGATCATAGGTCAGCAGCGTTCCGTTCTCGCGCTCGATCGTTATACGGTTCTCCTTCGGGTCCACCTGACTGACTCGCGCGTACTCTCCTGCTTCGATCTTCAAGGCGTTGCTTCCGCGCGAGTAGCGAACCACGTCCCCCGCCTCGTATTGCCCAGCCCACTGGCGATCTGCTCCCGTCATTTCTTGACGCGACTCCAGAACCCGAAGTTTGTGCTCGTCTTTGCTAACGTCTCCGCGATTCTGCATTTCGCGATGGATCAGCGAATTCAATTCGCGCCGCGATTTATTGTCGGGCGAGATTACGAGTGTTCCCTCCGGGCTTCGTGCATACTCTCGGGCAATTGCGCCGAACCGTTCTTGGGGATTAACGATCTCATGAACACGGCCCTGCTGTTCGAGGTTTGCAATTGCTCCACGAACGTCTCCG
>Ga0307474_10003564_pt1 | contig 11211 bp, 8 predicted proteins | sample atmos_gasesECM1C_2_FD_203312 | JGI IMG/M metagenome (GOLD analysis project Ga0307474, IMG submission 203312) | Hardwood forest soil microbial communities from Morgan-Monroe State Forest, Indiana, United States - atmos_gasesECM1C_05 | ecosystem: Environmental > Terrestrial > Soil > Temperate... | reverse complement strand
GCACTTATTCCGTAGATTCGGAACATTTCCTCGGACCAGTAACTCACCCTCTCAGTCACGGGGTTGAAGGCCCAACTGCCTGTGTGTGTCAGCCGCTGCGTTTCCGCGAGATAAGCTTCGCTTTGCCGCAGCGATTCCTCTACACGCTTGCGCGCGGTCAAGTCGAGCACGAAGCCGATGCCTTGGCTCTTACCATCAAGCAGGGCGCCGCCGCTCACTATGGGCACCCGGCTGCCATCCTTACGGGTGTACTCCCATTCGAACGGCGCCAAACTTTCGTCGCGTTGGAGCAGCGCCACCAGTTCCTGAGCAGAGGGGCCTGGCCCATGGGCGGGCGCAAAATCCGTCCAGCGCAGGCGACCTGATTCGAGATCTTCACGCTCGTATCCCACTATGCGCAGAAATGCTTCATTGGCCTCGAGCACGCGACCATCAAGGTCCCAGGAGCTGATTCCCACGATATTGGAGTCCACCAACCGCCGGAATTTCGCATCACTCTTACCGAGCTCGCGGTACCGCTGCATATTCTTGAGCGATGCCGCCGCCTGGGATGCGAGCAACCTTAGCACCGCAATTCGGGCCGGTACGAAGACCCCCGCCGCGCGATTGTTCTCAAGGTAGAGGAACCCGATGAGCTTGCCCTCATTCAAGAGCGGTAGGCACAGGACCGAACGAGTCGTGCGCCGGGCTATGCAGGGATCCGTCGAAAAAGCATTCGGTGCCGCTGCGTCGTCAAGAAGAACGACCTGCCGAGTGCGTTCGACGCAGCGAAGAATCGACTCGGGAAGCGGCGCAGCGACCTCCACGCTCTCGCCAAGATGCACCGTTACAACCTCTCCAGTCGCAGTTGCTTCGGCCTCTATGCGCAGTGCGTCACCTCTCGGAACAACCAACAATCCTCGCTGGGCACCCCCGTGTTCGATGGCCGTACGCAAGACCTTGTCGTACAGTCTTTCCAGAACTATCTCGCCAGAGATTTCTTCGGAGACTTTCAGCGCCGTCGCGAGATCCAGCTGTTCGGCGGCGGGTGCAGGATCGACCACGCTATGCTCCGACGCTGGAGCGCGTTCACGAGAGTCGACGTCGAGGGCTGTCGTGCTCATGTGCTGCCTGTTGCCGCCCCCAAGGCTGCGCCTTCGGCGGGCGAACGACAAGCCAAGCACTTTGGCAAGCCGCACGGTCAGACGTGCGCCCCCCGGCAGCTTTACCACGAGCGGCGGCACCCTGGCTCAGAGCAGCCCAAGGGCGCCGGCCGTCGATACCGCGTGAGCGCGCGTCTGCACGGCAAGCTTGACGAAGATGCCTTTGACGTGGGACTTCACGGTCTCGGGGGCAATCTTCAGCTCTTGAGCGATACGCTTGTTGGACAATCCACAGCTCATCGAACGCAGGACGCTGTGTTCTCGAGGACTCAAGGATTCCGTGACGCGCGAGGCACGAATCGGCAGGGTACGCGCATGCTGCTGGGCGCGTTCCGCGAGAATGCTTCCGATGTAAGGCCTGAGCTCCGGGGGCAGGCGGCTGTCATGCGGTGCGGCATGGTGAAGGGACAACAGAAGCTCGGCCACGTGCACTCCGGCATCGACGAAGGTCTGATATACGCCGGCGCGCGCGCCAACCTGAAGCGCTTGAACGAGCATTGCACGACCTTCGGCTTGGTCTCCGCAAGCGAGCAGAGCGTCCGCCAGCCGGACCGACAATTGCAGAGCCCAATAATTGTTTCGCTTGCCGCAGCTCACCGCTTGGAGCTCCCGGAAAATAGTCGCTGCGCGGCGCGCCTCACCGCTGGCGACCAATAGCTGCGCGCGCGCCAAAGCCAGGACGGCCGGCAGCGTATCGTCCGAGGGGAAGTCGCGCGCGAGTGTCTCGATGCGCCCGGTACAAATCGCTGCGTCGCGCGTGCGGTTGTCTTTGAGAAGAAGCTGAGTGCGCAGCATCAAGCTCTCCGCCATCATCCCCGTCCAATTGCGCGATGCTGCCAGGATTTCCGCCTCCTTTAGGATGAGGAAGGCGAACTCCGTGTCTCCTCGACGCGCGGCGAGACGAGCTAGTGTCCGATATCCTCGCAAGGCGCTCTCGTCGTCCCCTGACGTGCGGACCGCCGCGAGGCTATCCGTCACGAGAGCTTCCAGACCGGCGCAATGCCCTTGTTCGTAGAGCAACTCCGCGAGCACGACGGCCGCTCGGGCTGCCACTGGGGATCGCGTCCCGAAGCGACTCACGGCGCGTTCGTGCGCGCTCCTCGCAAGTCTCGTCGCGACGGCCAGCCGGAGTTGTTCAGCCTCCACGACCGCTTCGAACGTCGGCCCGATGATCGTCGCAAGCCCGTGCGTGCCGCGATGAGTCGGAACCGCGTGGCTGAGACGAGGCACGGCGTAGTATCGATCAAAGTCTCGTACTTTCCCGTAGCCGATGCGCAGCGCTGCCGTCAGCGCGGAACTCCTCCCACCTGAGCGGTGACGGCTTTCGAGTACCGCAAGTGCCGCTCGCACAGTGGCCCCGTCCTGGCTTTTCAGCACACCGAGCAAGGCTCGCAAGACATCGGCGAACTCCCGTGTCCGGGGCGCAACCAGGGAATCGGCACGCGCGATTTCATCCTCTAACAGCGCGACGGTACCGAGGGCCTCATCGATCCGCAGCTCGATGAGGCTCCGCCATGCGCGCATAAGCAGAGTGTTTGGAGAAAGCCGGGCGCTTCGTGACGCCGCCGCGTTCAATTGCGAGCGTGCACGGGATTTCGGGTTACCGGTCTGGCCGCTGTGCGGACCATGAAGCGCCGTAAGCCGCGGGCGGGTGTCCCGGTTCAGGGCTGTAGAATCGTCCTGGCGGACGAAAGCGAGAGATGATTGACGCACAGCGTTAATTGAGCCTCCCGAAGACATGGATCGTTCGTCCAGTCGGCAACTGCAAGGCGCCGCCGCGTGGTTGGTTCGAAACGAGAGTAGGACGTCGCCGCTCACCGCAGGCTCACGGGAGAGGGACTGGCGTTGAGCGTTTGCCGTCCGCAATAGCGGATTTACGGTAATTTGCAAGCTGTCAGCCATTTTTTACTTGCCCAGACGAGTCGACGCGGGTCAACCTTGCACCGCGACGGTTCGTATTGCACCTATCCAAAGTTAGGGGTTAGATAGGTTCGAATCACTGCGACGCGTATGACAAACAAACGACACGAACGCGCGATAATCCAGGGCAAGCTGTTTCCCGCCACCGGGGCGAGGAAGCCGTTGCCCCGGCCGAGGCTTGACTCGTCCAGCGACGTGCTGGACGGCATCTTTCCGGTTGTTGTCGTGGCCGCGCCCGCCGGATACGGCAAGTCCACTCTCATGGCTCGGTGGCATGCTCGGCTCCTCGAGCGCGGGGTTTCTTGCGCCTGGCTGTCACTGGATGAAGACGACCACGATGCGGCGCGCTTTCTGCGTCATTTGATCGCGGCACTACAGAAGGCTAGTGCGGACATCGGCAAGGACGTCGCGGAAGACCTCATCGCCGACTTCGCGAGTGGTTCAAAGTCGGTGCTGGAAGCGATTGCGGTCGACCTCGCTCAGGTCCAACACCGCATCGTGCTATTCCTGGATGACCTGCAACTCGTCGAGGGGCCCGAGGTTCGCGGAATTCTCGATTGGTTGATCAACTACGCGCCTCGATGCCTTCAGTACGTCATCGGCACTCGCCAGGATCCGGGGCTGCGCTTGGGCGGACTCCGGGTACGGTGCCAGTTGCTCGAACTAGGAACCGAGCAACTGCAATTCGATGCTGCGGAAACCGCTAAGTTCTACAGAAGCCGCCTCGGGCGAGACTTGCCGGCGCCGGATCTACAGACCTTGCTCACGAAAACCGAAGGCTGGCCCGCGGCGCTCGAGCTCGTGGCGCTGGTGCTCGCCGGGTCGAGCGAACCGACCGCCTTCATCCAGCACTTCGCCGGCACAGATACCAGCGTGGTGGACTATCTGTGCGACATGGTCTTGTTGCAGATGGACGAACGGACTCGCGAAACCGTATTACGCATCTCGATGTTCGATCGCATCTGCGCGCCGCTCGCTCAAGCCGTCACAGACGCCAATAACGCCGAAGAGGCCTTGCTGAGCCTGCGAACGCGCAACCTCTTTCTGATTCCACTGGACCGATCCTGGGAGTGGGTACGCTTTCATCATCTGGTCGGCGAATTTTTCCGCGCGACCTATCGCCGAACATCACCTGCGCGCGCCAGGGAGTGCCTCGTGCGGGGAGCACTATGGTTGCACGCCAACGCCCATATTGAAGAAGCTGTGAATTACATGATCCGGGCCCAGGAGTGGGAGCAGGCCACACACTGGGTCGCCGACAGCGTGGAGGAACTTGTCTTTCGCCGAGGGTACCACCAGACAATCCTGCGCTGGATGAACGCTCTTCCTGAGACTTGCGTCGACCGCTATCCGGTCATCCGTATCCAGTATGCCTTTGCGCTCTCGTTCTACCACCGGCACCAGGAATATGAAGCGCAGATCTATCGCCTACAGCTCCTACTGAAGAATCTTGAGACGCAAGCCAATCACGACGCCCGCGAGATCGACGAGCTGCGTTGTGCGGTCGAAATGCAGGTCGCCATGTCAGTTGGCCTGCGCGATGACGGAATGCGAGGCGGCGAGCTGGCGGCGGCGTGGCTCGCACGCTGGCCGGAGGCGTCCCTAAGGCGCAAGGGTGTCATGGGCAACGTCCTGAGTTTCGGATACAAGACGCGGGGTCGCATCGGAGAGGGACTGGAAGTCATAGCGCAGACGCGCCAGTGGCTCGAGCAAAGCGAAGGCTACTATGCGCTGAGCTGGACCGCCTACCTCGAGGGTGTGCTGCAGCTCGAGCGCGGGAGTTACTTTGACTCGAGGCTCGCGTGCACGCACGGACTCGAGCTCGTTGAGCGAAAACTCCATGGACATCCCGGGCAGAGCAGCCTGCTACACGCGCTCCTTGCAGGCATCTCTTACGAGTTCGACGAGATCGAACAGGCTCTCGCGCATCTCGAACTGGCGCAGAGCAACGCAGACGAATATCCTCACGCCGACGCGGCGATCGTCGCTTACTCGACGCAGGCCCGCATACAGCACCTGCGACGCGATGAGAGCGGCGCACTGGCGATGCTGAGAGAGGGGCAGAAACTTGCGGAGCAGCGCGGTTGGCGGCGCGTGACCCTGTCACTGGCGGCCGAAGAGTGCCGTATGCTCGCGCGCGCCGGACATCACGAGGAGGCCAGGCTCGTGGCAACTCGCTTCGAGTTCCACGAGCTGCCGGTCCGCAGCGGTGCTTCACCCCTGAGTTCCGACGAGGCAGTGCGCGCAGCCTCGCGTTACTTGCTCAAGCAATCGCCGAGAGTAGTCGTCGAGGCGCTGGACGCCGCGCTTGAAAATAGTCAGCAGTGTGAGCTCGCTTACCGCACGGTGGAACTGCTAATCCTGCGCGCCCTGGCCGAAAAAGAGCGCGGCGACTGGACGAGCGCCCTGGAGGACATGCGCCGCGCACTCACCATCGCGGCTCCGAGAAATTATGTCCGCGCGTTCCTTGATGAAGGTCGCGACCTGGGCGCACTGATCGATCGACTCGACATGGAGCAACTCCGCGGCTCCGAGGCTGCGCCCCTGGTGCGTCGCCTGCAACGCGCGATGTACACACCTGACGTTCAGGGAGGCGCCCCGGTCAGCATGGGCGAAGAGCTGACCAAGCGAGAGCTGTCAATCCTGAAGCGCCTTGAAACCGGCCTCAGCAACAAGGAGATCGCTGAGGCCATTTTCGTCTCTGAAGGCACGCTCAAGTGGCACCTCCACAATGTCTACAGCAAGCTCAACGTCAACAACCGTGCCCGTGCAATGGCTCGAGCGCGGGCGCTCGGCATTCTATGACGGACCATGCAGGCGAACACGGGTTCCGACCGTCGGCGAGCTAGAACGGCGTCTCTCCACGGCCAAAAGACCTCATGGATTCTCACCGTAGGCGATACCCGAAAGATTGCCCTGGGCCATTGCGATGGGGCGTTTTTCCGCTCCATTCAGATGTGCGGAGTAGATCGAGCCGGCAAGATCCGTGACGAACATCCTGTCGCTTCGCACATCCAGTGCAATGCCGATGCCTTCCGTCAAGTGATCAAGCAGGATTGCCTGCTTGAGACGACCGTCGATCGGCGTACGACTCACGGTGTTGCCGCGAGGTGGATCACCACGATCCGTCCAGTAGAGGATGCGGTGTTCGAGATCGAGCTCTAGATCGATCGGTTCCGGCAGGCCTTCGAACAGTACCTCGACGTCGAGCCGGTTCGTGGGCGTCTGGCCGCGGGGCAACTCCGTGTTCGCGCGAAAGATGCGCCCATGACCGGAGTCATCGGCACCCTTCTGGGTCCAGTACATCTGTCCGCGTATCGGATCGACGGTAATCCCGACGCACCAGTTCGATGGATCGCGGCGATCGCCCTCGCCTTCGCCTGTCTGGATGAGTGTCTCGACCTGCGAGCCGTCAAGGTTGGCGCGCATCACGCGCATGCCTTCGCGATCCGACCAATACAGCTTTCCACTCTTCTTCTCAAGATGGAGCTGCTTCGGCGTGAAGGTGCCGCCTTCGGGAATGATGAACTGCCGATTGCCGCCGTCCAGATCCGCACGTTCGATCGAACCATCATTCTTGTGCGGAACACCCATGTTGGTCCAGTAGATGTGGCCCGCCGCCAAATCGACCGCGAGGCCATCCGGAAGCCGGCATCCTGTGACCAGGGTTTTTGGGTCGGAACCGTCGGGTTTGAGCGAGAAGATGCGGCCGCTGCTCAGGTCGAGCACGAACAGGCGTCCGCTTGAAGAGCGGGAATCCGTCATGTTTCCTCCGTGAGCGGCAAGCCTGCGCGTTCAACTCAGTGCGCTCTAGATCGAAGTTCAGACGATTGGTGCGCAGTTGACCTTGTATTGGTCTGAGCTGGGTGCTAACCCGGTTTCCAGAACGTGATGATCGCGCCGCCGGCAATCACGAGCGAGCCGCCGAGGACTACAGGCAGCGTGGGTAGCGTCCGAAAGGCTACAAAATTAACGACCTGCCAAACTACAAACAATGTCGCCAAATATAGGCCGACCACCTGGCCAAACTCGAACGGGGCCAAATTGAGCAGCGTCCCATAGCCGAACAGTAAGGCAGCGCCTGCAAAAAAGAGCCCGGCCCGAGCGAGGCCCGCGTGATTGTAGATCGCCGTGCGCACGACGGCGTCACCGCTGGCTTCGAGTATCGTCGCAGCCAGAAGTAGAACGATTGCGGGAATGCCTTGCAATGCGTTGGGCACGTTTTTAACTGTACCGCAAACGGTGATAAGAAAAAGCAATTTACTTCAAGCGCGGCTGAAGAATTTTTCTCAGAATGGCAGTGGCCCGTCATGTTCCATTGAACTGACCTGCGCCGGCGCGGCATCTGCGCTGAGGATAGAACATGCATTTTATGATTTCTCTGATCGCAGTCTTCGGCTTCGCTTTCGCAGTATGCTTCGGCCTGGTGAAGATGATCCGGGACCTGTGGCAGGTGAGCGTTCACGCATCGCCGGCAATTCGAGAGACGCCTGGCAGACCCGCAAGCGCTGAAGGGCAGCGCGGGAAGGCGGCCAAACCCTATGAATCGAATCCAACGGAATTGAGCGACACGCGGTGAGCGCCATCACCGTCCCGGCCGTGAAGTCGATTCACATGGACAATCTCCGGCTGTTCCAATCTATGGCGGCGTTTTTTGTCTCTTTTGCATTCCACGTAAGGAGAGGCATGCGCACTGCGAGTGATCTAACGGAACGCGGCTTTGCTGAATTCGCTCGCGTGCCCTACGAGAGCCCTCTTAGTCGACAGCAATGGGAAGATCTGTGGGAAGCGGAGAAAAAAAGCGGCCCCTTCTCTCGATGTGCAATGCCCATTGGCTGGCGTAAATGGGGGTAGGGCAAGTGAGCAAGCCGGTACTAAAATAGAGCTGGATGCGAGCCTCGGCCTGCAGATCCCTGATCGCAAGTTCTTGGGCCAAACAGCACCAAGCGTTCCGCAGGCGGTGTCTCGTTCTCAACAGGGCCCGACCTGTGCTCCCGTCTCCACGCCGCTGGGGTCTGGCCCGCGGCCTGCCGGAAGAGCTTGCACAAATGCGCGTGGTCGGTGAAGCCGCACCGTAGGGCAATGTCGCTCAGGGACGCATCGGTGGTAAGCATGTATTGGGCGGCCAGTTCCACGCGCCGTCGCACGACGAAAGCGTGCGGTGACTCCCCGAACGTGCGTTTGAAGGACCGCGAGAAATGCGCTTCGCTGCGCTGAACCAGCGCGCAGAGATTTGCGACGGGGATCGGCCCCGTGATATGACTATCAATATAGTCACGCACCTTGCGCGTCTGCCAAGCCAGCAAGCGCTCTCCTCCGTCGGGAGACTCTCCCGCTGCTGATGGATGAACCTGTTGCCGCAACAGAGACGCTGCTTCGATGAGCGTAACCACGGCTGCGTGTTCTTGATCGTGAAGCTGACCCACGGCTGCCTCAAGGAGCGAAATCACCCGGTGCATCCATGCGCGCGATCGCATCGCACCCAACTTCGATACCGCCAGCGTCTCTTCAAGATGACCGTCCATTTCCAGTGCCTTCCTGTACATCCCACCAGCGTTGCCATCGTTGTCGACCATGTCACCTGCCGCTAATTGCTGTCCCGACAGGATCCTGGTCGGTTCGGGTGACCGCAGCGACCTCAGATGCCTCAGTAACTTCCCTGCACTCTTGTATAGGGACAAACCGGAAGTTCCCTTAGAATCGACCCCACGAGGTATTCCCCTGAGCTCCCTTACGCCAATAAGAATCCTGTGCGTCGAAGACCACCCAGTTTTCCGGGAGGGTTTGGCCACCGTTATCGCATCGCAGCCCGATATGCGGCTGATGGGATTTGCAGGCAATGGGGTGGAGGCTGTCGCTGAATTTCGCCGCCATCAGCCGGATGTGACGCTGATGGACCTGCAGCTTCCCGGCTCAAACGGCACCGACGTTCTTATCGCCATTCGAGGCGAGTTCCCTCGAGCTCGTATCGTCATGCTGACAACCTCGGACGGCGATGGTGAGATTCAGCGAGCGATGAGGGCCGGTGCCGCCGCTTACCTCTTGAAAAGCATGCCCAAAGACGACCTCCTGGCAGTAATCCGCTCGGTGCACGGAGGCCGGCGGCATGTGCCGGCGGAAGTTGCCGCTCGCTTGGCCGAGCACCTCGGCGAGGACGACCTTACCGCGCGCGAATTGGAGGTGCTCGGGCTCATTCGTGATGGATATCGCAATAAGCAGATCGCCGACCATCTGGCCATTGCCGAGACGACGGTCAACTTCCACATCAAAAATCTCGTCGCAAAACTACAGGCAAAGGATAGGACGCATGCGGTGACGATCGCGCTTCGCCGCGGCCTGCTCCAGATGTAGCAATTGCACCTGTAGATAGCTACAGGATGGACGCTCTAACTCTTTACGGTGCAGGACTTTCGTGGCGGAACTACTGTCGAGCCGTTCTCCAAGCGGTGGGATACTCTGTGTAAGAACAACTAAAGCGTGCATGAAACACCATCGGAATTCTCCGCCGCTTTGTGCGTGGCCCCGCCACCGTACAGCGCTGGCGATCTGTAGCTTTTTGCTCCCGCTCCTCACCGGGACTGCCTCGGCGCTCGATCCTCACAGGCTGATCTCCCAATATGCACACTCAGTCTGGAGGACCCAGGACGGCTTCCCACATGGGCCGCACATGATCACTCAGACGAGCGATGGCTACATTTGGATTGCGGCCAGCGGTCTGCTTCGGTTCGACGGGGTGACAACGACCCCAGTGTTGTCGCAGAAGTCCTTCCCAACGGACGCGGGCGTCAACTGGCTTTTGGGTAGCCGCGACGGAAGTCTGTGGATGGCCACCTACTCAGGTTTGAACCGCCTCAAAGACGGCGCGGGATCGAGTTTGCCCATCAGAAGCGGCGGTGTGCAAAGCGTCCTCGAGGATCACGCCGGTGCCATCTGGATTACACGCAGTCGCGGGGCGGCGGCCAAGGACGGGGCGCTTTGCCGAATCGTTGGAGACAGTTTGAAGTGTTATGGCAAGGACAAGAGCGACGGCAACCCGGCCCAATTTGGGACTGCCCTTGCCGAGGACAGCTCAGGAGACATCTGGTTCGGATGCCAGATGCTATGCCGCTGGAATGGGAGTTCGATTAGCCACTACCTGCAAGAGCAGATGGATCATCCATCGGGAGAAGGGGTGGTCGCGCTTGCTGCCGGGGCCGCCGGCTCGATGTGGGTGGCAATGGACGCGGCCGGGCCGGAGCAGGGAGTGCGCTACTACAGTAGTGGAAGCTTGAAGAGCTATGTGGTTCCCGGGTTCGACGGCGCGACGATTCGAGCGGAAGTGCTACTTCTGGATCGCCAGCAAACCCTCTGGGTCGGAACCTTGTCTCAGGGTCTCTACCACATTCATGACGGCTATGCGGATCATTACGCCGCTGCGCAGGGACTGACTGGTAATGAAGTGCAATCGATATACGAAGACCGAGAGGGGAATATGTGGATCACGACTGACAAGGGAGTGGATCTGTTTCGAGATCTCCCTATTGTCAGCGTCTCCTCGACCGAGGGCCTGAGTGGGAGCGAACTCAGCGCGGTAATTGCCAAAAGCGACAATTCTCTCTTGCTGGGACTAAGAGGGGCCCTGGCCCTCATTCGTTCGGACTCTGTGTCCCTGACCACGATGGCCAACGGACACCCGATTCAAGATGTCTATGCGCTGTTTGAGGATCACTTGGGTCAGGATTGGCTGGGCATCAATCGCACGGTGATGATGTACCAGATGGGGAAGTTCTTTGAGATCAAGGGGCAGGATGGGCGCCCTTTGGACCACGTCGGAAAAATCATTTCGTTTACTGAAGACATTGACGGGAATATTTGGGCCATCGCATTTGACGATGCCAAGGGCATGGACCATCTGCTGCGCATAAGAGACCGCCGGGTGCAGGAGGACATTCGAATCGGGCCCCTGGTGCCGTACGCCCATTTTCTCGGCGCGGATCCGGCCGGCGGAATCTGGATCGGCACGGGGGATGGCAAGCTTGCTCACTATCTGAATGGCGTAGCGAACATTGTCTCCAACGGACGAAGCGGCGTCACCCGGGTCATGATGTTCAACTTTTCAGTTGACTCAGCAGGAGTCGTATGGGGCGCAACCAACCGCGGCTTATATCGA
>Ga0307474_10003563_pt1 | contig 11213 bp, 20 predicted proteins | sample atmos_gasesECM1C_2_FD_203312 | JGI IMG/M metagenome (GOLD analysis project Ga0307474, IMG submission 203312) | Hardwood forest soil microbial communities from Morgan-Monroe State Forest, Indiana, United States - atmos_gasesECM1C_05 | ecosystem: Environmental > Terrestrial > Soil > Temperate... | reverse complement strand
GATAATCAGGACGATGTAGACCAGGTTGTACAGCGGTTCGCCGAAGGCGATGACCTGGCTGAAGCTTTTCACGAAGGCGTACTTTGTGCCGAACATGAGCGCAGCCGTCGCGGGAAACGCGAGCAGCGAGCTGGCGAAAATCGGCGGGATGACGCCGCCGGAATTGACGCGCAACGGAAGATAGGAAGACTGGCCGCCCATCACACGGCGCCCAACGACGCGCTTCGCGTATTGCACCGGGATGCGGCGCTGGCCGCCTTCGACGTATACGATGAAGGCCACGACCGCGATCATCATCACGACCAACGTGAGCAGAACCAGCGGCGTGAATGCGCCCCATGCCTGCGTCTGCGCCTTTTCGTAAAGGTCGAGAATCGCGCGCGGCAGGCCGACCACGATGCCGACGAAGATGATCAGCGACATGCCGTTGCCGATGCCGCGTTCGGAAATTTGTTCGCCGAGCCACATGATGAAGGCCGAGCCGGTGGTCAGCGTGAGAATCGTCATCAGGATGAAGCCGACGCCCGGATGGTAGACCAGCGATTGGCCGCCGTAGTTGGTGGTTTGCAGGGCGGTGGCGATTGTCGTCGACTGGATGATGCTGAGGACGATCGTCAAATAGCGCGTGTACTGGGTGATCTTGCGGCGACCGAGCTCGCCTTCCTTTTGCAGCTTTTCGAGGTACGGGAATACCACGGTCATCAGCTGAAGGATGATCGACGCGGTGATATACGGCATGATGCCGAGGGCGAAAATCGTAAGACGGCGGAGGTTGCCGCCGCTGAAAAGGTCGAAGATTCCGAGGAACGAGCCGGCGCCCTGCTGGAAGATGGATTCCAGGACGCGCCAGTTGATGCCCGGGGTCGGAATGTGCGCACCGATGCGATACACCGCCAGAAGGGCCAGTGTGAAGAGAACGCGGTTCCGCAAATCCGGGATGCGGAACATGTTTCGGAACGCTTCGAAGAATTTGTTCATGTGCTGCTTTGTTCCCTTACATCTCGCTACTTATTGCTACTTGTTACATCGGGCGGAGCAAGCCCCGCCCCTACAAAATCTTTCAGACAAGCACGGCGTGCCGTGCCCCTACAACTACGCTACGACCTCGAACGAGCCGCCGGCCTTGCTGATCTTGTCTTTCGCCGACTGGCTGAACGCGTGCGCGTGAACCGCGAGCTTCACGGTCAGATCGCCATCACCGAGAACCTTAATCTTGTCGGCCTTGCGGCGAATGAAGCCGTGAGCGCGGAGAAGATCGGGCGTGACCGTTTCGCCGGCCGGGAAAACGTTGAGGTCGGCGAGATTGAGAACCGAGTAGCTCACGCCAAACAGATTGTGAAAGCCGCGCTTGGGCATGCGGCGGTGCAACGGGTTCTGTCCGCCTTCAAAGCCACGACGGCGCGAATAACCGCGGCGTGACTTCTGTCCCTTGTTACCGGCGCCAGAGGTTTTGCCGAGTTTCGAACCCATACCGCGGCCGACGCGTACTTTCTTGATGCGCGAGCCGCGCGGCGGACGAAGGTTCGACAATGCGTACGACGGGCGTCCCTCGGTTTTTTTCGCTGCGGACCGGCCGCTGCGCGGTCCGGATTTTGCTGCTTTCTTCGCCATTTCTGTTCCTGTTCCTTATTCCCTGATTCCGGTTACTCGACCACTACGACGAGGTGGCGCACTTTGTGAATCATGCCGCGGATCGACGGTGTATCTTCGCGTTCGACGGTGTGGTGCAAGCGGCGCAAACCGAGGCCGCGAACCGCCTGGCGGATGTCATCGGTCGATCCGATGAAGCTGACGACCTGCTTGATCTTGATAGTGCCCTTTTTGCCGGAGTCGGATTTGCCGGCGTGTTTCTTTTCGGTGCTCATGCGTTGCTCTCAGCTCCAGGCGTGGGGCCGTTTTGCTTCGGCGACCGGCCGCGGATTTCGTCCACTGTTTTCGAGCGGGTCTCGGCGACCTGCGCGACGTCTTTCAAGCTCAACAGCGCCGCGAAGGTGGCTTTCACCACGTTGTGCGGGTTCGAGGTGCCCAGCGACTTGGTGAGCACGTTGTGAATGCCGGCAACCTGCATCACTTTTCGCACGGGACCGCCGGCGATGACGCCGGTGCCTTCCGAGGCGGGCTTGAGCAGAACCTGCGCCGAGCCGTAACGGCCCAGAACCTGGTGAGGAATCGAAGTTCCCTTGAGGTTGAGGCGGATCAAATTTTTCTTGGCCTGCTCGATGCCCTTCTTGATGGCCATGGGCACTTCGCGCGCCTTGCCCATACCGAATCCGGCATGGCCATGACTGTCGCCGACAACAACGAGAGCGGAGAAGCTCAAGTTTTTGCCGCCCTTGACGACTTTCGTGACGCGATTGATAGCGATGACGTCGTCCTTGAGGTCAGAAGGATTGACCTCGAGGAGCCGGCGAACCGCTAGACTGTCTCGCAAAATTTGTTTCGACATAGGCTTAAAACTGTAACCCCGCTTCCCGCGCCGCGTCTGCGAGCGCCTTGACGCGGCCGTGATACTTGTATCCGCCGCGGTCGAACACTACTTTGGAAACTCCAGCGGCTTTGGCGCGATCGGCGATCGCTTTGCCGATCACTTTTGCCGCCGCGATGTTGCCGCCGCCCTTGAGATTTTTCTTGGTTTCCTTGTCGACGGAGCTGGCGGACGCAAGCGTCTTGCCGGTGGCGTCGTCGATGACTTGGGTATAGATGTGTCCCAGCGAGCGATACACGCAAAGGCGCGGGCGCTCGGTGGTGCCGGAAACCCGGGTGCGTACGCGGTCATGAACCCGACGGCGATGCGCGTCCTTGGAAATTCTGCGAACTCTCGGCGAAGCCACGGTCTTATCTCCTTGAAACGTTGGCCGCGATTGCGATTACGGTTGCAGCCGAAACTTTTGCAGCTCTTATAACGCTTGCGAGCTGCGTTAACGCTGAGGGCGAGATTACGCGCCGCCAGCCTTGGCACCGGCCTTGCCGGCTTTCTTTTTCAAGCGCTCGCCAGTGATGCGGACGCCCTTCTGCTTGTACGGATCGGGCGGACGGAGCGAGCGAATGTCGGCTGCGACTTGTCCGACCTGCCCCTTGTCGGCGCCGCTGACAACCAGGTGCGTCTGCTTTTCGACGGCGATCTGAATGCCCTCGGGAATCTTGAACTCGATCGGGTGCGACTTGCCGAGCGCGAACGCCACGGCTTTGCCCTTGAGTTCGGCGCGGTAGCCGACGCCAACGATGTCGAGCTCTTTCTTGAAGCCGGTGGTGACGCCGGTGACCGCGTTGGCGACGAGAGCACGCGCGAGACCGTGAACTGCGCGATGCTCGTCGGAATCTCGCAACGCGTTGAGCACGCCATCTTTCTGCTCGAAGCGGATGCCGCGCGGAATGCCGACGGTCAGCTTGCCCTTGGGGCCCTGAACATCGATCTTCTCGGGCGTGAAGGCGACCTTCACCCCGCTGGGCACTGGAATTGGTTTTTTGCCGATACGTGACATCTGTCGTTTTCCTCGATACGGACTGCTTGATTCTTTACACCCGGGCAGAGCAAGCCCCGCCTCTACAAACTGCTGCTGACTACCAAATCTCGCAGAGAAGCTCGCCGCCGGTCTTGGACTTGCGCGCGGACCGGCCGCTCATCAGGCCCTTCGGCGTGGTGATGATGCTGATGCCGAGGCCGCCGACAACCGGCTTGATTTCCGTCGCGCCAACATAACGGCGCGCGCCGGGACGCGAGACACGCTTCAGGCCGGTGATGACGCTGCGACGGTCGGGCGTGTACTTCAAGAAAACGCGCAGCAACTTGCGCGATTTGTTTTCGTCGACCAGCTTGAAGGTCGAGATGTAACCCTCTTCCTTGAGGATGCGGGCGATCTCGGTCTTCAATTTGGAGACCGGAACGTCCACGCGCTGGTGCTTGGCAGCCGCGGCGTTGCGGATGCGCGTCAGAAAATCGCCGATTGGATCCGTCTGCATGTTTCTCCTGAATTCCTTTACCAGCTCGCCTTCACGACGCCGGGGATTTCGCCCTTGAGCGCCATGCCGCGGAAGCAGATTCTGCACATCTCAAACTTGCGAATGAAGGCGCGCGCGCGGCCACAAACGCGGCAGCGATTGCGCACGCGAACCTTGAACTTGGGCTTCTTGAGTGCCTTTGCAATTTTTGCGGTGCGTGCCATTTATTGTTGACTCCCTGGAACTCGCAGCGGGAAGCCGAGGCCCTTGAGCAGCTCGCGGCCTTCCTCGTCGTTTCTTGCGCTGGTGGTGAGCGTGATGTTCATGCCCTTGATCTTATCCACGCGGGTGTAGTCGATCTCTGGGAAAACCAGCTGATCCTTGAGACCGAGCGTGTAGTTGCCGCGGCCGTCGAACGCGTTCGACGGCAACCCGCGGAAGTCGCGGACGCGCGGCAGAACCACGTTGCAGAGCCGGTCGATGAATTCGTACATCTTGTCGCCGCGCAAGGTGACCGCACAGCCGATCGGCATGCCCTTGCGGATTTTGAAGTTCGCGATCGACTTTTTCGCGCGCGTGATCACCGGCTTCTGGCCGCTGATCTGGCCGAGTTCGACGGCTGCGGTGTCGAGCAGCTTCGCGTTCTGGCTGGCTTCGCCGAGGCCGATGTTGAGCGTGACCTTTTGCAGCTTGGGCACGGCCATGACGTTGTTCCAGCCGAAACGCTTCATGAGTGCCGGAACCGTCTCGCTTCTGTATTTTTCCTGCAGTCGACTCTTCATTGCTTCGTTACCTTCGCCTCGTGTAATTCCGCTCTGGTCTCTGCGTCGCGCTTACTTGTCGAGTGTCGCGTCGCAGCGCTTGCAAATCCGCGACTTGGTGCCATCGGGATGAATCTTGTGACCGATGCGGGTGTGCTTGCCGCAGCTGGGGCAGAGGATCATCACGTTGGAAACGTGGATGGCCGCTTCCTTTTCCACGATGCCGCCCTTGATGTTCTTCTGCGGATTCGGCCGCGTGTGGCGCTTCACGATGTGCACATGCTCGACGACCACGCGATCCTTCCGCGAGTCGATCGACAACACGCGCCCATTTTTGCCGGCATCTGGTCCGGCAATCACGTGCACCTGATCACCCTTGCGAATCTGAATCCTGTGACGCTTTACCCGTTCATGCCTCAAAGTCATTGGTTACCAAACCTCCGGAGCCAGCGAAACGATCTTGGTGAACTTCTTTTCGCGTAGCTCTCTGGCCACCGGGCCGAACACGCGGGTTCCCACCGGCTCGCCCGCATCGTTGATCAGCACCGCAGCGTTGTCGTCGAAGCGGATGTAGGTGCCGTCCTTGCGGCGGCGCTCCTTACGCATCCGAACGACCACTGCCTTTACGACCGAGCCCTTTTTCACCTGGCTCTCCGGCGTTGCTTCTTTTACCGCTGCCGTGATGACGTCGCCGAGTCCCGCTTTCAAACCTGCGTCGCCACCCACCGGCAAAATGCACATCAGCTTACGCGCGCCGGAATTGTCGGCGACGGTCAGCCAAGTTCGCATCTGAATCATTGGTCTGCCTCTCGCTTTCCGTTATTCCGCCGACGTATTCCGCGTCACGATTTCCTTCAACCGCCACCGCTTCAGTTTCGAGAGCGGCCGTGAGGAGACGATCCGCACGGTGTCGCCCGGCTTGGCTTCGCGCTTTTCGTCGTGCGCGTAAAACTTCTTGGAGAGCCGCACGACGCGGCGATACTTCGGATGCTGCACCAATCGCAGAACTTCGACGACGATGGTCTTTTCCATCTTCGCGCTGGTCACGCGGCCGGTGAGCACCTGACGTTCATGGCGCGTCTCGGTTGCGGGCTTTTGCGCGGTTGCTTGTGTTGTTTCGGTTGCCATTACGCCTTCCTTGCCGCAGCCGGCGCGGTCTTCGTCTTGCTTTGCGCCGACAATTCATTCGCGCGCAGCAGTGTCTTGACGCGCGCCAAATCTTTTCTCGCTTCACGCAGCCGCTTCAACGCTTCCGCCTGGCCGGTGGTGAGCTGAAAACGGAGCCGGAAAATCTGCTCGGTCAGCTCTTTGTGCTGCGCTTCGAGCTCGTTGTTGCTGGCTTCACGAATTTTCTCGATGCGTCGCGGCATTAGAAGCTCCCCGCGCGGCTGACGAATTTGGTCGGGATCGGCAGCTTGTGCGCCGCCAGTCCCAGCGCTTCGCGTGCCGTGGCTTCGTCGATGCCGGCCATTTCAAACATGATGCGTCCCGGCTTCACGACCGAGACCCACTTCTCCGGAGCGCCCTTGCCTTTGCCCATGCGGGTTTCCGCGGGCTTCTTGGTGAACGGCTTGTCCGGAAAAATGCGAATCCAGAGCTTGCCGCCGCGCTTGATGAAGCGCGTGATCGCCACGCGCGACGCCTCGATCTGGCGGTCGGTGATCCAGGCATTTTCCATCGCCTTGAGTCCGTACTCGCCGAACGACAACTCGCCGCCGCGCCAGGCCTTTCCGTTGCGCCGGCCGCGCATCTGCTTTCTGTACTTCACCTTCTTGGGCATCAACATCGCTTGTTCTCGCTTCCCTCGTAACCCGAAATTCTCGCTACAGCTTTAAGCTGCTGCGCCTGCGTTTGCCGCTTCGCGTTCCTTCTGGATCTTCGACGCCCGCTTCGGGACGTTTTCGCCCTGATAGATCCAGCACTTCACGCCGATCACTCCGTAGGTCGTGTTCGCTTCCGCGGTGCCGAAATCGATGTCCGCGCGCAGCGTCTGCAACGGCAACCGCCCCTGCAGATACCACTCTTTGCGGGCGATTTCCGCGCCGTTCAATCGACCGGCCACGCGAACCTTGATGCCCTTGCAACCGAAACGCAGCGCCGAGTCAACGGCCTTGCGCATCGCGCGTCGGAATGCCACGCGCTTTTCGAGCTGCAGCGCGATCGATTCCGCAACCAACGTAGCGTCGAGCTCAGGACGGTGCACTTCCTGAATGTCGATATGCACTTCACGCTTCGTGCGCTTCTGCACTTCCTGCTTCAGCTTGTCGATTTCCGCGCCCTTGCGGCCGATGATGATGCCCGGACGCGCTGTGTAAATCCGCACGACGAGCTTGTTGGCGGCGCGCTCGATGTCGATCGAGCTGATGCCCGCGCTCTTGAGCTTTTCCTTCAGCTCGCGGCGCAGCTTGACGTCTTCGTGCAGCAGGTCGGCGTAGTCCTTGTCGGCATACCAGCGCGACTTCCAGGGCTTGTTGTAACCGAGCCGAAAACCGTAAGGGTGTGTCTTCTGTCCCATTCCATCCTCTTCGTTTGCTGCCTACTTCCCAACTCTTTGCTACGAACCGAACGCCTACTTCTTGCGCTTCTTCGGCGAATGCTGCTTGCCGGTCAGGGCCTTGCGCACGCGACGCGCAGTACCACGCACGCCCTTCTGCGCTTCCGCTTCGGCCTGGTTCGCCGCGACGCGTTCCGCGGCCGCGACATGATGCTCGGCGACCCCAACCCACAAATGCGCCGTGCGCTTCTGATATCGAAATGCGCGACCCATCGGCGCCGGACGCAACCGCTTCCAGCGCGCACCTTCGTTCACAAAGCATTCGTTGACGAACAGCTCATCCACATCGAGCGGCGCGCCGGCGTCTTCTGCCTTGCGTTCCGCGTTCGCGATCGCGCTGCGCAACAGTTTTTCGATCGGCCGAGCCGCGCGCTTGGGCGTGAATCGCAGCGTCTGCAACGCGTCCTGCACCTTGCGCCCGCGAATCAGGTCGATCACCAGCCGCGCTTTTTGCGGCGACATGCGCACGTGCTTTGCGAGCGCGTGAGCTTCGATTGTTCCCGTTGTCTGTACGTCAGCCATCGCTTATGCCTTCGGCGCTGGAGCGCCGCCCCCCACCGCCGGAGCCGCGCCCGCGGCCTTCTCGAGCGCTGCTTTCACGGAGTGGCCTTTGAACGTGCGCGTCGGCGCAAACTCACCCAGCTTGTGTCCGATCATCTGTTCGGTCACATACACCGGAATGAACTTCCTTCCGTTATGCACCGCGATCGTGTGACCGATCATGTCGGGCACGATCGTCGAACGGCGTGACCACGTTTTCACAACTTTTTTCTCGTTGCGCGTGTTCAGCGCCTCGACCTTTATGCGCAGGTGACCGTCAACGAACGGTCCCTTTTTCAGTGAGCGTGCCATCGATTCCTTATTCCTCCACGCGCCGCAAGCGCACCCACTGCGCTCGCCGCATCTTCTTAAATCCCCGCACCGGACCAGGTACTCGGTGCGACCTCGGACAGAACGGGCATACGAAGCGCGTGCCTTGCGCATTCGGAATGCGTTCCACGATCACCGCCCACCCGTTCTTGCACAGCTTGTACAACACCGGCTCCAACGGAGCCGCCACAACCTTTGCCGCTCGCACCGGCTTTGCTGCTGCTTTCGGTGCCGCCGCCCGCTTCGGCGATGTGCGCTTCGATGTCCGCTTTGCGGCCACCCTGCGCATCGTCCTTCCCGCCGTTCTGCGTGCCGCTCTCCTGCTTCCGCTTCGTCCCGCTCGTGTCGCTCGCATCGTTTGCGCTCTCGCCGGACCGCTCTGCCATCACCGCCCGGCACCCGCGACTTCCGACTGCTCGCTGCAACAGCTGGTACGTCCCGTGCTACTTCCGACGCTGCACAATCTGCTTGTCAGTGCGCTTGTTGTGCCGCGTCTTCTTGCCCAGTGTCGGGAACGCCCACGGGGTCTGCGGATGATTGCCCTTCACGCGGCCTTCACCACCGCCATGCGGGTGATCGACCGGGTTCATTGCCACGCCGCGAACCGTCGGCTTGATGCCGCGCCACCGCGTGCGGCCTGCCTTACCGAACGTTTCGTTTTCATGATCGAGATTGCCGACCTGGCCAACCGTCGCCATGCAATCCACAGAAAATTTTCGAACTTCGCCCGACGGCATCTTCACCAACGCCAGGTCGCCCTCTTTGCTGAGCAACTGCGCCGCGCCGCCCGCCGACCGAACCGCCTGGCCGCCCCGCCCCGGATACAACTCGAGGTTGTGCACCATCGTGCCAGGAGGAATGTGCCGAATCTTCAGCGCATTGCCCGGAAGAATATCCGCGCCTTCGCCGGTCGTGACGGTCGCGCCGACTTCCAGACCCACCGGGTGCAGGATGTAGCGCTTCTCGCCATCGGCATAGTGCAGCAGCGCGATGTTCGAGCTGCGATTCGGGTCGTACTCGATCGACGCCACCTTCGCGGGCACGCCAACTTTGTCGCGCCGGAAATCCACCTGGCGATACTGCTTTTTGTGGCCGCCGCCGCGGTGCCACACGACGATCTCGCCATGGTTGTTGCGGCCGCCCGAGCGCTTCTTCGGCTCGAGCAACGACTTCTCCGGCGTTTCCTTGGTGATATGGCTCTTGTCCAGGACGGTGATAAACCGCCGCGACGCCGTATATGGATTAAAACTTTTCAGTCCCATCGCTTCGCTACCTCTTACGTTTTTGCGCCGTTGCAACTTCCCTGCGGCGCGACATCAACTTACGTGCTCGACTTCACCGGGCCAGGTTTCCTGAAACTCTTGCTGCCGACGCGGCTACAGGTTCTCCGCGTACTCGATCATCTTTTCGCCTTCCGCCAGCCTCACGTAGGCTTTCTTCCAGTCCTTGCGATAGCCCACGCTCTGTCCGCGACGCCGCATCTTGCCGACAAAGTTCGCCGTGCGGACATCGCTGACCTTGACCTTGAAAATTTGCTGCACCGCTTCCTTGATTTCCGTCTTGGTCGCGGCCGCTGCAACTTCAAAGACAACCGTGCGCTGCAATTCCTTCACGCCGAGACCCTTTTCCGTGATGATCGGCCGGCGAATAATTTGATAATGAGGGGCGGCCATCGCTTACTTCCCCTTCTTTCCGGGCTTCGCGGCTTTCTTGGCCGCGGGCTTCTTCGCCCCAGACTTGGCGGCTTTTTGCACCGCTTCTTTCTTCGCTGCCGGCGCCGGAGCGATCGACTCCACATGCGGAGTCGCCGCAGCCGCCGCTTCGGGATCGAGCGTGCGCACCAGGCGCGCGACCGCTTCCTTGGAGAGCAGCAACAAATCGTGGTTCAGCAGGTCGTACGCCTGCACCACATTGGGCGCAACCAGCTTGACGCGCTCGAGATTCCGGCTCGCCAGTTCCAGATTGCGATTCTCGCCGTGCGAAACGATCAGCGCCGACTTCGTGTGCTTCAGGTTGCCGAGCGCTTCGGCGAGCGCCTTGGTCTTGTGCGACTCGAGTGACCACTCGTCGACGACCGTCAGCTTCTGGTCCGCGAGCTTGGCCGACAGCGCCGAGCGCAGCGCGCCGAGCAACATCTTCTTTGGCAGCGCATAGCTGTAGGAGCGCGGCTTCGGTCCATGAACCGTTCCGCCATGGCGCCAGAGAGGCGACCGAATCGAGCCGACGCGCGCACGGCCGGTACCCTTTTGCCGCCAAAGCTTGCGGCCTGCGCCGCTGACTTCGCTCTTATCCTTGGTCTTATGGGTGCCGCGACGAATTTCGCGCATGTACCAGCGCGATGCTTCGTGCAGCAAGTGCGGATTCACCTTGGCGCCAAACACGGCGTCGGCGAGCTCCACTTGCCCGACCTTTTTGCCACTCAGATTCAAAACATCGACGACCGGCATCTCTCGTTTCCTTATCGCTGAACTTCACGCTACTGCGTGTGGTTCGTCACAACTCGTTCCGGCATCGCCGGAACGCCCCTTGCAAAACTCTTCGTTACTTCGCGGCTTTCTTGACCGTCGGGCGAATCTTCTTGATGAAGATGTACGCTCCGCGAGGCCCCGGCACCGAACCGCGAACCAGAAGCAGGTTCTCGTCAGCATCGACCTTGATGACTTTCAAGTTCCGCGCGGTCACGCCAGTGTTGCCCATGTGACCCGGAAAGTGCTGGTTCTTCCAGACGCGCGACGGAAAGGAACTGCCGCCGATACCGCCCGGAGCGCGGTGGAACATCGAGCCGTGCGAGGCATCGCCGCCGGCGTAGTGCCATCGCTTCACGCCGCCCGCGAAACCGCGGCCCTTGCTGACGCCGGTAACATCGACGAATTCGCCGCTCTTGAAGGCGTCGACCAGAACGCGATCGCCGACTTTCGTTTCGTCGTTCGACTCCGTGATGCGAACTTCACGCAACACCTTCATCGGCGCCACGCTGGCCTTTTTGAAGTGACCCGTCATCGCCTTGTTCACACGCTGTGGCTTGACGAATTCCACGAGGCCCAACTGCGCTGCCTCGTAGCCGTCGGTCGTTTTCGTGCGGCGCTGAA
>Ga0307474_10003562_pt1 | contig 11215 bp, 9 predicted proteins | sample atmos_gasesECM1C_2_FD_203312 | JGI IMG/M metagenome (GOLD analysis project Ga0307474, IMG submission 203312) | Hardwood forest soil microbial communities from Morgan-Monroe State Forest, Indiana, United States - atmos_gasesECM1C_05 | ecosystem: Environmental > Terrestrial > Soil > Temperate... | reverse complement strand
ATATCGACGCCTCCGGAAACGCGGTTACCGAAAAAATAGGGGTCGGTCGCCGAAAGATCGACGCCGCGGGCGTATTGGCCGAAGGTGAAGGCGGAGTTCACCGCCACACCGGTGCCCATGACGCTTCGGTCCCCGAGCTTGACCTCGGCGAGCCAGCCTTCGACGGTCGAGTAGCCACCGGCGATGTTGAAATCGCCGGTGTCCTGCTCCACCACCTCGACGTCGAGAATGACGCGATCCGGCACCGAGCCGGCCTTGGTCGAGAACTTGACGGTCTTGAAGTAACCAAGGTTCTTCAGCCGCCGTTCGGCGCGGTCGAGCAGGCCCTTGTTGTAGGCGTCGCCCTCGGCGATGTCGAACTCGCGGCGGATGACGTAACCGCGGGTGCGGGTGTTGCCGTGGATATCGATGCGCTCGACATAGGCGCGCTGACCCTGTGAAATCTCGAACGCCACATCGATCCGGTTGGCGGTCGCATCGCGGACGATGCGGGGAAAAACATGGGCGAAGGGATAGCCGAGCTTGGCGAGTTCGATGGCGAGCGCCTCGTCGGTCTTGTCGAGCGCGGTTCCGTTAAACGTCCCGCCTTGTTGCACGAGCAGGAGACCGCGGAGTTTTGCCGTATCCAGCCCTTCGACATGGCAGAGAACGTCGACGTCGCCGAAACGGTAGAGCGGGCCTTCGTCGATGGTGAAGGTCAGCGTGAAGCCGCGCGTTGCCGGATCGTATTCGGCGAGCGCCGAAGACACGTTGGCATCCGCATAGCCCTTGCTGCGATAATAGTTGCGCAGGCTTTCGCGGTCGGCGGAGACAAGGTCGGGGTCATAGACGTCGCCGCCGATAATGAAACTCAACATGTTGGTGGCCGAGGTCTTGATGACGGCGGCGAGCTGCCGTTTGCCGAACGCCTTGTTGCCGACGAAATTGACCTGGCGCACCGGCGTTTTGGCGCCTTCCGTGATCACATAGACCAGGTCGACGCGGTCGTTACCGCGATCGATGATCTCGGGCCGCACGCTGACCTCGTCGCGCCCGAGATGACGGTAGGCCTCCATGATGCGCTCGACATCGGATTGCACCTGCGCACGCTGCAGCGTGCCGCGCGGCTTGGCTTCGATCGTCTTGATGAGCTCGTCGTCCTTGATCCGCTTGTTGCCTTCGAAGGCGACGCGATCGAGTACCGGCGCTTCATGCACGTGCACGACCAAGCGCTCGCCGGCGCGCTCGATCGATACCTTGTCGAACAGGCCGGTCGCCACCAGCGATTTCAGCGCGGCATCGCGCGAGGCTTCGTCAAAGCGCCCGTCGGCCGAGGCGTGGAAATAGGACCGCACCGTCTCGGCATCGACGCGGCGATTGCCTTCGACCTCGATGTCGGCGCGCGCCTTCGCGTCGACCCGGCCGGCCGTCGTTTCGCCGCCAATGCCTTGCGCGGAAACCTGCGCGCAACAAAGCACAAGCGAAGCGGCAAGCAGTACGCTTGCCGCCTTGGACCGGGAGCTTCGTGGGTCTGACGCCAGCCGCTCCGGCGCCGTTTTGTCAGGCGCCATACGCCTCATCACGTCTTGCCTGTTATCCCCCTCCGCCTGCTTCTTGATCGAATGCGCCGACAGGGGCGAAAGAATGTCGCCAATGGGGAGAGATGTCGCCTTAAGCGTTAACGCTTCGCCACAATTTCGGCTTGCCACAATTCCGACGCAGCCGTGGAAGGCGCGTCCCAGAATTGTCGCACAGCCGCTTCAAATAAAACCTAGCGAATAGTGCATGATCCGCCACAGTGGGAACCGGTTGATCTCTACGCAGCAATCGCGGAAGCACGTTTGCGCAGGATGCCCGAGTACCACGCTCGAGGGCGATGGCGTGGCGATCCAAGACCATCGCGCTTTGGCAGTTCGCGTCGGGGAGCATCACATGCGTTTCGTAAGCTTGGTCATCGCCTTGTTCGTGCTGGTTCAGCCCGCGGCAGGCGCGGTCACGCCCGAGATCGATCCGCGCGCCTCGCTGAGCGTGGTCCAGCAATGGATCTACAACTACCGCGCCAAGCCCGATTACGCGCACGTGCCTGCAGCGGTGCGCGTCCTTTTCCATTCGCAGACCTTCCGTGAGCCGGAGAACGCCGGCATCTATTTGGGCTTCGTTGCGGGTGCGATCGCCTCCAACCCGGCCAAGGCCGAGCAGCTCGTGTTGAGCTTCTTCCCGGTCAAACCCGAAGACGAGTGGGTAATCGTGCGCGCCATCGCGTTCTCGGGCTTGCCCGAGTGGCGCAACCTGCTGCGCAGGGTCGCGCCGAAAATGCCGGGACGCAAGGTGATGATCGACAGCTATCTTGCTGGCTCACTGCCCACCCTGACCGAGATTCCGCTGGAAGAGCCTCCGCCGGGAATGATGGAAAAGATCAAGGGCGTGTTCACCAAAAACCCGTTCGCCAAGGAAGACAAGAAGCTGAAGATGAAGCAGACGTTTGCCGGCAACCAGGATCTGCTCGATACCCTCTGGGGATATTACTTCGCGACCGGCTCCTACGCCCCGATCCTGCGCATCATGCAGATGCTGCCCTGGAGCAAGAGCCGCGACACGGTCGACAAGCTCACCGTCGGCAGCATGGCGCGTTACACGCTTGCAAGCTACGCGGTGCGTGACGCGGGCCTGCGCGAATATCTTCGCAGCGAACTGTCGGTGCAGCCGGCGCCGGTCAAGGTGCCGCTGGCCGAGGTGGTGGAAGCGGCCGACACCGTGCAGCTTGGTGCGGTGCGCAAGGACGCGCTTGCCGCGGTGGAAGAGCTCAAGGCGAAGGGCTCGGATGCGCGTCGCAACCTTGATTTCTGGGGCCAGGTCGGGGTCGGCGCGGTTGCGCTCGGCTGCGTCTCGGCGGCTGCGCTCGGCGCGATCGCGGTCGGCATTCCCTGCGTGATCGGCGGATCGGCCTCGCAGGGGCTGTTGTCGTTCTGGGAAAAGCAGCAGTGAGAAAGGCCCGCGCCATGCGGCTTCTGAGGAGGGCCTCGTTACTGCGGCTCAAAGCGATGACGCAGCCTGCCCGTACGTGCGAAGCGCAAGCGCAGCGATTCCACGCTTCGTCATTCCGAGGTTCCCCGTCTGATGCCGACGCACCATCCCTGAATGACGGAGCCCGACGTCCTTCACTCTCCTCGCAATAACGGGCAAAGCCCGCGCGGGCGAGGCCAGCGGCTTGGCTTTCTCGACCATATATCAGCGCTCACGATTGCGGGCTTTCTTGCCGCCGTTCTAGTGTCCTGATTCCGAAGTTCGTATCATTTTGCGGCGACCTCGTCTGCGAACTTCGGAATCGAAAGGACACTAGCAACATATTGATTCTAGTGTGGCTTTGGTTCAGAAGTCCGCATGACGAACTCGCAGCAATAATGATGCGGACTTCTGAACCGCCACACTAGGCGCTTTCGTGTGCTTGGCAGGCGGGCAGGCGAGGGGGTGAGGACAGATAATGCCCGCGCCAAAACGACATGAAAAATAGACCACAGATGTCCCTCTCGCCCGGAGGCTTGCGGAAGCATCTGTGGTCGCCGTTCTGAAATAAATGCTTGGAAAGGGTCAGGTCATCGAAAGAGGTCGAAGCAAGCTGGCGCCTTGAAGCCGGAAAACCTGCGATCTTTCCTTGGGCATTGCAGGTAGAGCACAAGTGCAAATACCGCTTTGATCTCGATCAATGTTTGCAGGACGCATGGTACGATGGCCAAAATGCCGACGGGCCGGAAATCAGCGAACAGGAGACGCTCATGTTTTCGGTGATCTTTGAAGTCCTCCCGAGTGAAGGCCGCAAGGGTGAGTACCTGGAGCTCGCCGCCAAACTCAAGCCGATACTGGAGACGATCGACGGGTTCGTCGACGTCGAGCGCTATGAAAGCAAGCGCCGGTCGGGCTGGGTATTGTCGCAATCCACCTGGCGCGACGAGAAGTCGATGGTGCGCTGGCGCACGCAGCGCGATCATTACTTTGTCCAGAGCAAGGGCAGGTTCGAGATCTTTGCCGACTATCATCTGCGCATCGGCGAAATCACCGCCGACACCGACCCGCCGAAGGGGCTAAATGTGGTCGAGCAGCGTTTTGACGAGACGGAAGTCGGCGTTGCGAAACTCGTGACGTTTACGGAAGTAACGCCAGTGAAGAACAACACCTTCGCGCGGCCGGATCGGCTGCCGGCTCACCTCGGGCTCGACCTGTCGAGTGCTGGTGTCGCCGAGCACGATGTGTTCGAGAGCATCTATAATCCGGGAAAGCTGGTGCTGCTGACATCCTGGAAGGACACCGAGACGGGCCAGGCGTGGTCGCCCGCCTCTATCCCGGGGTTCGACAAGCTTCGGCACCGCAAGATGCGCATCGTGCGCGATTACGGGCGTTTCGATCGGCGCGAGGCGCCGCAATACTACGCCGATATCAAGCAATCTTCGCAAGGCGCGCGTTGAGCGGCGACATCCTTCGGAACAACAGAGAAGCGAGGGCGCAATGGGACTGATCTACGTTCTTGTTCTGCTTGCGATCATCTACGCCGTCGTTTCAATCCGCGTCCTCAAGCAATATGAGCGCGGCGTGGTTTTCCTGCTCGGCCGCTTCACCGGCGTGCGCGGACCCGGGCTGACGCTGATCTTCGTGCCCTTCCAGACCATGACGCGGGTGTCGCTGCGCACCGTCACCATGCTGATTCCGTCGCAGAAGATCATCACCAAGGACAACGTTTCGATCGATATCGCGGCCGTGGCCTATTATCACATCACCAACCCCGAAAGGGCGGTGATCGCGATCGAGAACGTCTACAACGCGATCAACCAGATCAGCCAGACCACGGTGCGCAACGTGGTCGGACGGTTTAGCCTCGATCAGCTGTTGTCGGACACGGCCAGCATCAACGATCAGATCAAGAATGTCATCGACCAGCACACCGAGCCGTGGGGCACGCAAGTGACGGCGGTGGAAATCAAGGACATCGTCTTGCCGGACAACATGCAGCGGGCGATGGCAAAGGAGGCCGAGGCCGAGCGTGAACGCCGTGCCAAGATCGTCGCCGCCGAGGGCGAATACCAGGCGGCCGTCAAGCTCGGGCAGGCGGCCGACATCATCACCCAGCATCCGGTCGCACTTCAGCTCCGCACGCTGCAGACGATGGCAGAAATCTCGGTTGAGAAGAATTCCACCATCATCTTTCCCGCCCAGTTCATGTCGACGGTGCAGGAGGCGATCGCAATGCTCACCAAGGACGCGACGTCGAAATAGACCATCACTGTGTGACAGAGGTCGACTTTTGGCCGCCCTCGGCCGTCAACAGGTCAACCGGTCCGGAGACTGCCGCCGGGCACATCCTTCTCGGCAAACGCTTTAGAAGCCCACGTCCTCGTTCGCGTAGAAGGTGTTGAGGATGGAGATACGAGGCTGATCGGTCTTGATCGCCGGGCGGCCATGCCAGCTTATCCTTGACAGCGAGTGATTGGCCTTCAGCACCACGAACGCGTATCCGACGTTCGGGAGAAATGGGATGGTCTTTACCGGCTCCAGGCAATAGGAGCCGACATTAAACAGGCCCTTGAGGGATGCCCGATAAAGCGTTGTCCCTAAGGCTTCCTGGCTGCTGTCGGTCGGGCAATAAAGCTGCATCGTCACGACCTTCTTGCGCGTGTCCGGATGCGGCTTGATCTGGTAGCCATCCCTGTCCCTGTAGACCACCGGTTTCGGCACCAGCTTCAGATCGTCGACGCTCGCCAACCCGTCACCGCGGGCACGAATTTCCAGACCGTCACGAAGCCTGTTTCGGATCGCCCGCTCAAGCCGTTTCGAGGTCAGCATCGTCGAAACAGCAGACCATGTTGGTCGCAGCGCCGGCTCGATTTTTTCAACATTGGCGCCGTAGAGGCGCAGCGCCGTGCGGGTTCCCGTACCGGTGATCAGGTCGAATCCTTCCGCAGGGACACTGCGCACCAGGTCGCGGTAGAAATCCGCAGGAAAAAAATTGCGGAACACAATATGGGGGAAGGGAGAGGAGAAATGATCGGCGGCCTCGATGCTGGAAACCGCGTGCGCGGTGAGCTCCTCGGTCAGATCAGGGACGGTGGTCTCAGCAAGCATCATGACAATAACTCAGAACACGTTGAGGTCGGCTTGAACTAGATCGGCTGGAATTCTCAGCCCTTGGGCCAAATAAAGCAAGGTTTGCTGATCGTCCACCCTGAAGGGGGATTTTCGCGTTTTTGTGGACAAAAAGCGAATCCGACAATGATCGGGGCGCTCGCCGCAGCTTTGTGTTCGACGTCCTGGTCGGGTCGGATTTCCGGGCGCAAATGTCGCTTTGGGTGGTATTCACTCAAGCCCGACAGTGCAAGCCGAAATCCACGACTGAAGAGGTTCACCTGATGAAAGCAATGATATCCGCAAAATAATGAGCAAGAACCACCGGCCATAGTGCTACGGATCGCCTGAACATCAGCATGAGAAGCGTGCCGATTATAACGGTCAGGACAACATTTCCGAGACCGGCCCACCAATGATAACACCCGAACACCAATGATGCAGCGATCACAGCAACATAGCCATCGCCCAGAAGCGGCTGCAAAACATGCCGGGTGCATCGTCGAAAGATGATCTCCTCGCTGACGGCAACTAATGCCAGGCCGAAGGCAAGATCGAAAAAATGCGGCCAACCATCGGTTCGGGGATAGACGCCAAGTATGGTCGCGGGAAAAGCTTTGTTGATGAGGTCACTCAACCATTGGCTAAGGCGCAATGCGACGGAAATACCAACAATCCAAAGAACGATTTGCCAAAAGGGCATCTGGCGTCGGTCCAGACGGAATGCGACCGCTCGCGTAGCAGGAAGTACTGCCAGCATCATCAGCCCGCCAAGTCGCCCGGCATAATCCCAAAAAATCCAGCCTCCCGCATCGGGTTGACGCATTCGTATGATCTGAGACGCTACCATCACGGCAAGAACTGCTCCAAGCCAAGCGGCCTGGACGATGTTGACGGGATGCTGGTCGGAGCTGTCGAGACCGGCGGGATAGCGATTTTCCATTCTTGCCTTACCGAAGGGGAAAGTACCGGGCCTCAGGACTTGCGGCTCTGAGTGGCCGGATCCACCGTCGGCTTGCCCGCAAGCGGCACCAGCAACACGGCAATCAGCGCCACGAGCGCCAGAAGCGCCCAGGCCTCGTTGACGGACATCGCGAACGCCGCCCGCTCGACCATCGGGCGAACATAGGCCTCGATCGCGGCCTGCGACACGTCGGGTGGGGGATGCAGGAATAGCTGCACCTCGAGCCCGATCGCCTGTGCCGCGGTGAGGTCACCTGCGAGCAGCCGGTCGCGCAAAGCGAGCCCATGTCCGACCGTGCGTCCGTAAAGAATAGTGTCGATCAAGGCGATGCCAATCGCCCCGCCGAGATTGCGCATCAGGTTGAAGAGGCCGCTGGCGTCGGGCACCTGCGCGGCGGTCAGCGCACCAAGCGCCAGCCGCGTCGGCGGCAGCAGGCAGAACATGATGGCGGTCCCGCGTAGAACCTGGGGTAAGAACATCTCGTCGAAATCGGCAAGGCGGCTCTGGAACGCGCTCAAGCCAAGGCCGAGCGCAAACAGGGCGAAACCGCATGCGGACAGCTTGCGCGGATCCAATCTGCTTTCCAGCGCGCCGGCGAGCGGCGCGGTGACGAGTTGCGCAATCCCGGTGACGAGCATGATGGTGCCGATCTCGAACGCATCGTGGCGGCGGGCATAGGCGAGAAAGACCGGCATTAGATAGACCGAGCCGAACAGGCCGACACCCAGGCAAAAGCTAAGGGCGCAACTGATGGCAAAGGCGCGGCCGCGCAGCGTCTTCAGTTCGACCACGGGACGCCTCGCCTTGAGCGTCCTCGAGGCGAAGATGCTCGCGGCCAACCCACTGGCGAGGAACAGCGCGATGCAATGCGCCGACAACCAGCCAAGCTGCGGCGCCTGTTTGAGGCCGAGCTCGAGGCAAGCCAGCGCGAGCGTCATCATGAGAAGCGAGAAGAGATCGAGGGTTGCGAGATCGTTGAAGTTGGTTTTTTCGATCGGCAGCAGGAACGGCGTGGCCAGCGCCGCAAGCAGGCCCGGGGCCACGTTGATCAGGAACAACCAATGCCAGGACCAGGTCTCGGTGATCCAGCCGCCGACCACGGGGCCGATGGTCGGCGCCAGCACCGCCATGATGCCGCCAAGCGTCGTGGCGATCGGGTGCAGGCGCAGCGGGAACAGCAGGAACACCGCAGAAAACACAGCCGGGATCAGCGCGCCGCCGGCAAATCCCTGAAGCACGCGGAAAGACACTAGCGTTGCAAAACTGGCGCTGGAAGCACAGCCGATCGAGGCGAGCGTGAACAGGCTGATGGCGGCCACGAACATCCAGCGCAGCGTCAAGACGCGCGTGAGCCAGCCGGTCAGCGGAATGGCAACGATCTCGGCGATCAGATAGGCGGTCTGAATCCAGCTCATCGCCTCGCGCGAGATTTCGAGCGCCTCCTGGATCGCGGGAAGCGAGGTAGCGACCACCTGGATGTCGAGGATCGCCATGAACATGCCAAGGCACATCAGGATGAAGCCGAGCCATGTCGCGGCCATCGATTCCCGCCTTGCGATGACAGCCTCGGTCATGATCGGGCGCGCGCTCCTCGCGTCGCATCGAGCGCTCGGTTTTCGGCGCGGATACGGATGAAAAGAATGGCGACGTTGAGCATTGTGAACACCAGAGCAAGCCAGGGCAGGCCGAGCACGAGCGGCAGCAGCGCAATCTCGCCGGCCACCACGGCATAATTGGGATGGGAGAGATAACGATAGGGCCCTGCCGACACCAGCGGCGCTCCCGGCAGCACGATAATCCTCGTGGTCCAGCGTTGACCGAGCGTGCGCATCACCCAGACACGAAGGATTTGCAGGCCGAGATAAATGACCAGGGCAAAAACGTTCAACGGCCGATCATGCCCGAACAGCCAGAGCGAGATCAGCCAGGCCGCATGCAGGGCGACCATCAAGGGATAGTGCTGCGGGGAAACCTCGAAAGCGCCGAGTTGCTTCAGCCTGATCGTGTTGAGGTGGGAAAGGACCAGTTCTCCGGCGCGCTGGGCCGTCACGAGGCCAAGCAGGATTTCGGCCGATGTCACGCCGCGCGCCGCAGCGCGACGCAGCTTGCGGTGAAGCCGGGTCCGAGTGCGGTGAGGAGCGAACGCGCCGGCAGGCCCTTCGCCAGCGCGCGTTCGAGGATGAACAAAACCGTCGGCGCCGACATGTTGCCATAGTCGGCGATCACGTCGCGTTCATGATCGAGAGTGCCCTGGTCGAGCGCGAGCGCGGTCTCGATCGCGTGGATCACCTTGGCGCCGCCGGGATGGCAGATGAACCTGCCGATGTCGGAGAGCGAAAGGCGCATGCGCCTCAGGATTTGCTCAAGAGCCGGCTTGAGTTCGGTTGAGACGAATTCGGGGACGGTGCGGCGAAGGATAACGCCGAAGCCCAAGGGATCGACGCTCCAGCCCATCACATCAAGCGTATCCGGCCAAAGGTGCTCGCCGGTGTTTTCGATTTGGGTATCTCCGCCGTCGCCGGCGCGGAGCACAATCGCCGCGGCGCCGTCTCCGAACAGGCTGGTGGCGATGATGTTGGCCTTGGTCAACGCGTCGAGCCTGAGCGCGAGCGAGCAGAGCTCGATCGTCACCAGGAGCACGTTGGTACCGGGTCGCGCCTGCGCCAGGCGCGAGGCGATCGAAAGGCCGGAAGCACCGCCGGCGCAGCCGAGCCCGAACACCGGCACGCGGGAGACGTCGGATCGAAAGCCCATGCGGCGGTGGACGCGCGCATCGAGACTGGGCGTGGCGATGCCGGTGGAGCACACGGTCACCACGGTATCGACGTCTGCGGCGCGAGTGTTGGCGCGCACCAACGCCTTGCCGGCGACCTCAATGAAGAGCGCTTCCGCTCCTTCAAGAAACGCCTCGGTACGTTCCGGCCAGCCCCGCTGCGTGAGATACCAGTCGAACGGCTTGACGCCGTGGCGTTTGATGATTCCGGTGTTGGTGTAGATGCTCGCGAATCTCTCGTAATCGGGAAAGCGGCTGCCGAAAATATCCCATGCGGCGGCCAAAACGTCCTTCTGCAAGAAGGTGTGGGCAGGCACCGATGTCGCCAGCGAAACCAGGGCGGCTGAATGCATGAACAGGGTTCTCTCGAGTCGCCTTTTCGTTATCACTGGAACAGCGATCGAGATCGTTTATTTCGGCCCCTTCCGGGCGGCGAGTAACTAAACCGTGACTGCCTTGCCAAGGCGTTGGCCCCGGCCGGTGCTGAATGCATTTCAGGCTTAGCGCGACGATGGGGCCGTTTGCCTTGCCAGTGGGGTTGTTCCTTGGCATTGTTTTAACCTGACAAGTCCGCTTGCGTACGGCCGCTCCAGAGCGCTGAGATGGCCAATCGCACATTCGCTTCAGAATTGAGCGAGAAGCTCGGATACCCAACCAGCGAAACCATCCAGCGCCTGCGGCTTCTGAAAGCCTTCACCCGGCTCCCACCTCCGCAACGCGCCGAGGTGATCGATCTCGTCGAGCAGCTTGCCACCGACCCCGCGCCAGTGCCCGGCGGCGTCAACGGGCATTTCTAGACGCGATGAGCGCAGCGTCAGTTTGAAGTCGTTGGTGCCAACGCGCTCGGCCTTGCCCGTCATTCGATCACATGGCTGCATGAGGAGCTTCTAGCAGGGTGCCTAGTCTAGCCGCCCCAGCATTCACGCCGCCGGTTGCGGGAAATCGATGATCCGGCTTTTGGAAATCTTCGAGGAAGAGCTTCTCTCTCATTGACGAATTGCTGCAACTCGGTCCCGGACAAAAACCTCTCGCTTTGACGAGGACCTCGGCAGCAGAGGCCTGGCTTGATCCAGAAATACCGTTGATCTTCTCAAAGCTCTGGCGTCGCGAGGAAAAATCAGCTGGGCGGCAGTCGCCGAAGCCGGCTGGTTCCGGCCCGGCCAGCGGCGCGAATCGCCACAAGGGGGGAAATGTGGTAACCCACAAAAAAACAAGAGAAACAGAAAAACAGGAGGAGTGCGTCCATGGCCGAACCGAAACTGGAAGTCCCGACCGAATTGCGCGATCTGGCCGAAAAGACCATTGATCAGGCGGAAAAGGCGTTCGGTATGTTCTTCGATGCCGCCAACAAATCGGTGGGGTCGATCCCGGGCCCAGGGACGGAAATC
>Ga0307474_10003560_pt1 | contig 11216 bp, 13 predicted proteins | sample atmos_gasesECM1C_2_FD_203312 | JGI IMG/M metagenome (GOLD analysis project Ga0307474, IMG submission 203312) | Hardwood forest soil microbial communities from Morgan-Monroe State Forest, Indiana, United States - atmos_gasesECM1C_05 | ecosystem: Environmental > Terrestrial > Soil > Temperate... | reverse complement strand
GCTGAAAGTGATGCGCGTACTGGCGCATCGCTTGCGGGTGACCAGCAAGACCTTTGGGTGAAGGTAAATCCGCAAGGGCGGAAGCGTGCGGGATGACCTCCCGGATATCGCTTCGCTCATCCGGATCTACGCCAGCTGCGGTTCCGATCATGCTCTACTCAGATGCCATTTCGCCCGATCCGCCGAACTCCTTCGGGGAATCCTTGAACTTCGGCAAACCGCGAGGCGGAGAAGTCGCGCCTGCGGATCGTGATCTCGGCGCAGCGCGGCAAGGGGAAGGCCACCTATGACGGACAGATCTTGACCGACCTGAGTGGCAACGAGATCATGCTCGATAATGGACCCGTGAGTTGCAAGGCGGGCGGGTGAGGCCGGCGGAGCAGCAGCCTATTTCAGAGCCTTGCGCGCCCGGAAAAAGATAAAGCCGGGGACGCGGGACAACTGCTCATAGCCTTTGGGGTCGCGCATCTTCAACTCTTCGCTCGGCGCCGGCTCGCAAATTCTCTCGATGACAAAACCCGCTGCAGCCAGCGGCTCTGTCAAATCGCGCAGCGGCCTCTGGTAATAGCGCATCATCTCGCCGAGCCAGCCCCACCTCTCTTCGATCAACTCGGCTTGCAGATATCCAGGATCAAGCAGGCTCTCCAGGCGGATGGGATGATGGGTTGAAAACACCAGCGTTCCGCCTGGCTTGAGGAGGCGAGCCCATTCAAGAAAGGTTTTCGAGAGATCAGGAAGGTAGTGCAGCACGAGCGATGATAGCACGAGATCAAATGCCGCGTCCGCCAGCAGACTGCGGAGGTCGCTTACATCGCCTTGCATGACGCGCGCACGGCCGCCCAATCGTGTGTTGGCCAGCGCGACCATGCGAGGGCTGAGATCGACGGCTATGACACGCGCTTTGCGCTGTGCGAGCCACTCAGCATACCAACCCGGTCCACAGCCGGCGTCGAGAACATCCTTGCCGCTGACATCGGGCAAGAGCGCAAGTGTTGTCGGACGCTCGTAAAGCGCATTCCATGACCGTTCATCGATCTCCGCCGCGTACCGCACGGCGATCGGATCGTAATCAGTCGGACCATCCATCGGGCGTTATCGCTTCTGCTGCTGTTGCACAGGCGCAGGCGCCGCGGGCGGCGGCACGGTCTCGATCAGCTTGCCGGAATAGACCGGCGCCGAATGCGGGTTGCCGTCGGGGGAGCCGCCGGCCTGCTCGACGGTCACCGCATAAATGGCGTTGTTGATGACATCGGGATCATAGGAGGAAAGCGTCGAGCGCGCGGTGAAGTCGCCCTCGCCGATCACACCCAACGAGCGCGGGCGGCCGAGCCTGTCGGAGATCACCCAGAGCTCGTAGGACTTGCCGGGATCGGCAGGGGCCGCGCCGACTTTACGCACCGTGAAATTCCTGGTCGCGCCGTCGACGGTGAGGATGAAGGCGGGACCGCCGCCCTGCGCCTGCAACAGTGCGACATATTGCGCGGCGGGCGTGGTCGGCGTTGCAGGCGTCTTCACCTGGACCACTTTGGTCCGCGGCGCCGGGCGCAAGACATCCGGCAGGTAATCGGGCGCGAAAATCTGCAATCCGAGCATCGCGATCAAAGCGGCGGCGAGCGCCGATGCCACGCGGGCAACACCGCGCCAGCGCCGCGCCTCACGGTCAAGGCGGATGACGTTGCTGTCGTCGACAACGGGTGCGACTTCTGGAGGCGGCACCAGCGGCTCGGGCGGCAGCAGGCCGGGCTCGGGCGGCGGCGCGGCTGCCTCCGTTGCAGTCTCTCCCGTCGGCGGCGGTGGCGGCGGCACACCGGGCGCTCCTTGCGGCACCTCGCTTACGGACTGGCCTAACGCGCGTCTGATGTTCTCCCAGACGATCGGGCGCGGCTCGACAAGACCGACCATCTGATTCAACACGCCAAGCCGCCACTCCCATGAGCGCAAGAGACCGGCGAACTCCGGATCCGCCGCCACCTTGCTCTCGGCCTGCGCGCGCTCGTCGGCCTCGAGGGTGCCGAGAGCGTATTCCGCCGCAAGCGCGATATCGTCTTCGCTATGGGCCATCACTCAAAGTCCAAGGCACTCCCGGATATCCAGCAGGCTGCGGCGCAGCCAGGTCTTGATGGTGTTGATGGGCGCGGCGAACTTCTCGGCGAGCTGCTCGCGGCTCCAGCCGTTGTAATAGGCCAGCAACACCAGCCTCTGACGGTCGGGCTCGAGCCGGCCGACGCATTCCAACAGCCGCTTCAGCTCCTCCGTCATTTCCCGGCGCGCCAAGGGATCGGGGCTGTCGGCCGCGACCTCCATCGCATCCGGCTCCTCCTCTATGGAGGCTTCGCTTTTCTTGCGAACGAGATCGATGGCGCGGTTGCGCGCAATCGAGGTCATCCACGTGATCGGCGAAGCGAGCTCTGGGTTGAACTGGCCGGCGCTGTTCCAGATCTTGACGTAGGTCTCCTGAATGATCTCCTCTGCGAGTTCCTGTCGGCGCAAGATACGCAGCACGACGCCATAAAGTTTCGCGCGCGTCGCGACATAGAGGCGCTCGAAGGCCGCCTCGTCCCCCTTCGCGACCGCTGCGATGAGCGAGACCAAGTCAGCCGGCGTCAGCATTCAGCGTCCCCACGCGATACCCCATTCGCTTCATACACCGGTCCGCCATTCATGGTTCCCTAGCATATCCTGCGGCCAGCGGATGCACCAAGCTACCCAAGATTGCGGCCACGCAGCTGTGGACAGTACAACAGAAAACCCGGACCCCTGCGGGCCCGGGTTCTCGATGCTGCCGAGATGTATGTTAGCGGTTTAAGCGATGACGCCGAGGCGGGCGCGCATCAAGCCGATGCTGTCGAGATCGGCCTGCTCGCGGGCGTTCTCCTCGGCGCGTTCGCGCGCCTGGTCGCGCTCGTCCAGAAGCTCGACCTTCTTCAATTCCTCGAAGGCCTCGGCCAGGAGGCCCTTGGCCTCCTCAAGCTGGGTGCGCAGCTCCTCGGCCGAACGCATCAGGTTTTCGCGGCGCTGGATCGCGGCCTTGGCATAGGTCGGATACGCAAAATGCGAGGGATCGTTGATGCCGGCGCGCTCCTGCTCCGAGAGGATCTCGCGCTCGAGATCGGCCGACATGCGCTGGAAATCGGCGATCATGCCCTCGATCTGGGCAACCCTCCGGCGCTTCTCGTCGACCTGAAATTTTTTCAGGCGGATCAGCGTTTCGCGTGACTTCATCGACTCATACTCCCCAGAAGTCCCAATTCACACGCGGGACAAAGCGGGCTTGGCCCACAAGGGTGCCCGCCGGAAACAGCTGGGGCGAATGATGGCCTGACAAAGTTAGCGTTCCGTTTCCAAATCCTTGAGGATTTGTTCAAGTCTTCGATATCCGTCGGCAAGGCTCGACGCCTCGTCCTTGCCCTGCCGCAGGAAGGCCTCGAGCGGCTCATGCAACCGGATGGCGCGGTCGACTTCCTTGCTCGAGCCGGGACGGTACGCGCCGAGCCGGATCAGTTCCTCCATGTCGGCATAGGTTGCCATCACTTGGCGTGCCTTCATGATGATGGGCAAGTACGCGGGATCGGCCGATTTCGGCATGGTGCGCGAAACCGATTTCAGAATGTTGATGGCGGGGTAGCGGCCGCGCTCTGCGATGCCGCGTTCCATCACGATATGGCCGTCGAGAATGCCGCGCACGGCATCCGCAATCGGCTCATTATGATCGTCGCCGTCGACCAGCACGGTGAAGATCGCGGTAATGGAACCCGCGCCAGTGCCGGGACCGGCGCGCTCCAGAAGTTTCGGCAGTTCCGTGAACACGGTCGGCGTGTAGCCCTTGGCAGTCGGAGGCTCGCCGGCAGAGAGGCCGATCTCGCGCTGCGCCATGGCAAAGCGCGTCACCGAGTCCATCAGGCACAGCACGTCCTTGTTCTCGTCGCGGAAATATTCCGCGATTGCGAGCGTCAGATATGCTGCCTGGCGGCGCATCAGGGCCGGCTCGTCGGAAGTTGCGACCACCACGACCGAACGCTTCAGGCCCTCCTCGCCGAGATCGTCCTGCAGGAACTCCTGCACCTCGCGGCCGCGTTCGCCGACGAGGCCGATGACGCTGATATCGGCGTCGACATTGCGCGCCAGCATGGACAACAACACCGATTTGCCGACACCGGAACCTGCGAAGATGCCGAGCCGCTGGCCGCGGCAGCAGGTGAGGAAGGTATTGAGCGCGCGCACGCCGAGATCGAGCGGGGCGCCGACCCGCCTTCGGGAATGCGCGGGCGGCGGCGTATTGCGGAACGGCATGGGCGAAGCGCCCTGCTCCAGAGGGCCCTTGCCGTCGATCGGCTCGCCCATGGCATTGATGACCCGGCCGAGCCACGACGCGGTGGGCCGCACCTGGCTTGCCGCATTCGCAATGACGGCGCGGCAGCCGCGGCGCACGCCTTCTAGACCTGCAAACGGCATCACCACGGCATTGTTGCCGGAGAAGCCGATCACCTCGCAAGGAATGAAGCGGTTGCCGCCGGTCTCGACCACGATGCGAGCGCCGACCGACATGGCGTGGATAGGTCCGGCGATCTCGACCATCAGCCCGCGCACGCCCACCACGCGGCCATATATGTTTACGCCGTCGATGTCGCCGATCTGTTCCGCCAGCGCTTTCATCGGAAAAGCCTTAAGTTTCCGCGAATTTTACACCCCGGTTTAACTTCGTGTTTACCCGCGTCATTAATCATTGCGTCACTGTCTTTGGTAACTGAGGACGCTCGTCTGCACCGTAACGGGAACAGCGAGTCGCAAGAGTCGGTTAGACCCGCCTCTTAATGTGGAACTTGAGCGAGGACGGGTAGGAAAAGCTGGTTTGAGGCAATATCTTAGGGCGATTCGATAAAAATTGCACCGAGAGACCTTGCGGATCAGAATCAGTTTTTGTTAACCATGAGACGTCAGGATCCGAATCAGTTGTTCAAAGGCGTTTAGTTGAGGTGCCGCGGATCGCGGCCGACCTGACGCCCGGAGCGGCGACTATGGGGAACTGGCATGCGCGTTTTGCTGATTGAAGATGACAGTGCCGTCGCGCAGTCTATCGAATTGATGCTCAAATCCGAGAGCTTCAACGTCTACACGACCGACCTGGGCGAGGAAGGCGTCGATCTCGGAAAGCTATACGATTACGACATTATCCTGCTCGACCTGAACCTGCCCGACATGTCGGGCTATGACGTTCTCAAGCAGTTACGGGTGTCCAAGATCAAGACGCCCATCCTGATCCTCTCCGGCCTCGCTGGCATCGAGGACAAGGTCAAGGGTCTCGGCGTCGGCGCCGACGACTACATGACCAAGCCCTTCCACAAGGACGAGCTGGTGGCCCGCATCCACGCCATCGTGCGCCGCTCCAAGGGCCATGCCCAGTCGGTCATCCAGACCGGCGACCTTGTGGTCAATCTCGACACCAAGACGGTGGAAGTCGGCGGCCAACGCGTGCATCTGACCGGCAAGGAATACCAGATGCTGGAGCTGCTCTCGCTTCGCAAGGGCACCACGCTGACCAAGGAAATGTTCCTGAACCATCTCTATGGCGGCATGGACGAGCCGGAGCTGAAGATCATCGACGTCTTCATCTGCAAGCTGCGCAAGAAGCTCGCCAACGCCTCCGAGGGGCGCAACTTCATCGAGACCGTCTGGGGCCGCGGCTATGTGCTGCGCGAGCCGCACGATCTCGACGAGCGCATCCCCGCCTGATCGGTTTTTTCTGGCGAGCCGGCATGTCCTTCCGGCTCTTCCTCCCAGACTGGCCCCCGCCGCAAATGGCGGGGTTTTTGTTTTGGGGGATTGAACCCGCCCCGCCGTGCGCCGACGCATGGATCGTGCCATTCTTCGCGCCTGAAGAGTCGGCGGACTCTTTAAGAGTCGGCATTTGGGGGCCCTCCGCATGATCCTGCAATCGCTCGCCGGCCTGCCGGCGTTCCTGGTCTATTTCTGTACCGCGATCGTCGCGGTGGTGGCGTATCTGTTCGTCTATACCCGCATCACTCCGCACAACGAGTTTCAGCTGATCCGCGACAATGATCCGGCGGCGGCGATTGCATTGGGCCTGAGCCTGCTCGGTTTTACGCTCCCCGTGGTCAGCGCGATCGCGCATGCCGCCAACGTGGTGGACTGCCTGATCTGGAGCCTGATCGCCCTGATCGTGCAGGTCATTGTCTACTACCTGGTCAAGATCCCGGTGCCGAACCTCTCGGCGCGGATCGCCAATGGTGAGCTCGCGCCTGCGATCTGGCTCGGCCTGTCCTCGCTCGCCGCCGGCGCCCTGAATGCCGCTTGCATGATTTCCTGACCATGGCCGAGCAACCGAGGAAAGAGTTCGGCAAGCGGCGGCCACAGCTGCCGGCTGAACCCGCGCCGGCAGACCCCCCCTCAAAGCGCTCCTCGCATGTGGCGCTGCTGTTGATGGGCTCGTTCGCCGTCGGCGGCGGCGCCTATGCGCTGATGCCGGGCGAGACCTGCACGGCGCCCTCGCCCGGCATGGCCGCACCCGCGACGCCGCAGGCGAACGGCACCAGCTGCACCGCACGAGGATCGTCCGGGGGCGGCTATAGCGGCCACTCGTCGCGCTATGGCTTCTTCGGCGGCGGCGACTCCTCGGGGCATCCGTCATCCTCGGGTGCGTCATCCGACGCCGCCTCGACCAGCGTAAGCCGCGGCGGCTTCGGCGGCTTCGCGCGCGCCTTCGGCTTCTCGGGCAGCGGCTGATGCGCCCATAGCTACCTTAACATGTTGCCGCGAAATCACCCGCTTTGCCTTGCATCTCCCATTTGAGATCAGCGAGGATGACCACAGCCGCGATCAAGGGGGACGCAGCCGATGAAACGCTCACGCCGGGTTGTTTTGACCATGATGGGAAGTGCTGCGGCCGGCGCAGTCTCGATGGGGCTGGTGCCGCAGTCCCCTTGCGGCCCCGGCAGCGAGGTCATCCCGGGGCCGAACAACGAGCCCTGGTGCCGCCCCATACATGGCGGCTTCGGCGGCACCTTGCATCACATGCATAGCCATGGTCACGGCCACGCCCACGGCGGTGGCTAGAGCGATGCAGCGCATCAGTTGCCCCGAGCGCGACGATTGGCAACAGACTGCGGAAGCATGCGGTTTTGACTTCCACACCATGGACGGGATGCGCTATTGGGACGAGCGCGCCTACTACGCCTTCACGCTTGGCGAGATCGAGAACGAGATCGAGACGGCGACCGCCGAAATCGATGCAATGTGCCTCGAGCTCGTCGGCCGCGCGGTCGGCAACGAGGAGTATCTTGAGCGCCTGAAGATCCCCGAAAGCTTCTGGCCGTTCATCGCCGCAAGCTGGCATGACGACCAGCCGAGCCTTTATGGTCGGCTGGACCTCGCCTTCAGCGGAAGCGGCCCGGCAAAGCTGCTCGAATACAATGCGGATACTCCGACCTCGATCTTCGAATCCGCGGTGTTCCAGTGGACGTGGCTCGAGCAGGCGATCGAGCGGCGTCTTATTCCGTCGGCTGCCGACCAGTATAATTCGATTCATGAGCGGCTGATCGATGCGTGGAAGAGGGTCGCGCCGCGCACCCACCTGCATCTGACAGGCACCACGGAGAGCAGCGAGGACTTCGGAACGCTCGCCTATCTGCAGGACACCGCGACCCAAGCGGGCCTTTCAACCACGCTGATCGATATCGAAGACATCGGCTGGCGCGCGTCAGGCGGCTTTGTCGATCTCGACAACCGCGATATGCAATTCGTGTTCAAGCTCTATCCGTGGGAGTGGATGTTCCGGGACGAGTTCGGCGCCAAGCTTGCGGAAGCTGATACGCGCTGGGTCGAGCCGCCGTGGAAGGCGATTCTCTCCAACAAGGGTATCCTGCCCTTGCTCTGGGAGATGTTTCCCGGCCATCCCAATCTGCTCGCGGCCTATTTCGAGGACGATCCAAGCGCGCGTGAACTCGGCGCCTCCTTCGTCCGCAAGCCGCTCTATTCGCGCGAGGGTGCCAATGTGGCGCTGGTCAGCGAAGCGGTGCCGTTTGCGGAGCGCGAGGGGCCTTATGGGCGCGAGGGTTTTGTCCGCCAGGATCTTGCGCCGATCCGGAAGTTTTCAGAGCAATTCCCTGTGCTCGGCAGCTGGCTGGTCGATCATATCCCTTGCGGGCTTTCGATCCGCGAGGACGAAACCCCGATCACCGGCAACACATCCCGCTTTTTGCCGCACGCGATACTCTGACTTCTCCTTCTCCGTTCTTACGGGGACGCGACGAGCAAAGCTCGCGTTGAGAAGGTCGGGATGACGGCTCTGTCCGCAGATTCGGATAGAGAGGCGTGCGGAGGCTCCCCCTCACCCGGATTGCATCTTCGATGCAATCCGACCTTTCCCCGGCACAAGTCGGGCCTGCCCGACTTGTGTCAACGAAGGATGCGCAACCGGGGTAAACCCCGGTTGCGGCGGGGGCGAGGTAAGATCAGCGCGCAGCAGCGATCTTCAACGGAGGCTGCATCGCCCCCAAGCCCGGCCGCGCACCTCGCATCGGATTCGGCCGATAGAGGCCGCGGCGATCCGGACAGGGCTTGAAGGTGTCGGTTACGCCGACCACGGTCTCGGCGGCGCCCAGCATCAGCATGCCGTCCACCTCCATCATTTTCGCAAGCCGCTGGAAGATCGACAGCTTGGTCTCCTGGTCGAAATAGATCAGGACGTTGCGGCAGAAGATGACGTCGAACTTGCCGAGATGGGAGAAATCCTGCAGCAGGTTCAACTGCCGGTGCGTTACCATGGCGCGGATGTCGGCATTGAGCTGCCAGAGCTCGCCCTTCTGGGTGAAGTGCTTGAGCAAGAGCTGGATCGGCAGGCCGCGCTGCACCTCGAACTGGCTGTAGATTCCGGCCTTGGATTTCTCCAAGACCTCCTGCGACAGATCAGTCGCAACGATCTCGATGCGCCAGCCGGCAAGCTCTGCGGCCTTTTCCTTCAGACACATCGCGATCGAATAGGGCTCCTGCCCGGTCGATGAGGCCGCCGACCAGATACGCAGCTGTTTGCGCGAGGCCCGCGCCGATAGCAGCGCCGGCAGGATCGTGCCGCTCAGATGATCGAAGGGAACCTGGTCGCGAAAGAAGAAGGTTTCGTTGGTGGTCATCGCCTCCACCACATCCTTGATCAACGCCTCCCCGCCGCCCTTCGTCTTCTGCACGAGATCCGGGATTCCGGAAAGGCCGACGCGCCGCGCCAGCGGCAACAGCCGGCTTTCCACGAGATATTGCTTGTCGGCCGGGAGGTCGAGACCGGAACGCTCCTTCAGCAGCCTGCGCAGGAAATCGTAGTCCGCAGGCGTCACGAGCGGTCCCCCGCGAACAGGCGAACGATCTTGGGCGCGATCTGGTTCAGCGGCAGGATGGCCGAGCAGATGCCGGCATTGGCCGCAGCACCCGGCATGCCCCAGACCACGCTGGTCGCCTCGTCCTGCGCGATCACGTTGCCGCCGGCGGCGACGATGTCCTTGCCGCCGCGCATGCCGTCGGATCCCATGCCGGTCAGAATCGCGGCGAAAGTGCCGGTCTGCCAGACTTCGATCGCCGAGGTGAACAGGGGATCGACGGCCGGCTTGCAGAAATTGACCGGCGGTCCGTCGTCGAGTGCGATCAGGGCGTCGGCACCGTGCCGCACCACGCGCATGTGGCGACCGCCAGGCGCGAGATAGATGGTGCCGGCCTTGACGGCCTCGCCATCTACAGCCTCATGCGCCGGGCGCTTGGAGGAACGCGCCAGATGTTCGGCCAGAATGGTGGTGAAGGTCGGCGGCATATGCTGGGTGATCAAGACGGGGAAGCGGTCGATCACCGGACCGAGCTCGGTGACGACCGACATCAGCGCCTGCGGACCGCCGGTCGAAGAGCCGATCAGCAGCACGCGCGGGGCGTGCGGGCTAAACGGACGAGTCTTTACACCCCCGTGGGTCGGCGCTGCCGGTGTGGCCGAGTGAGGTGCGGGACGCGACGGTTCATGCACAGGCGCCAGCGTCGGCTGCGCCGTGAAGGCGCGCGCAGGCGAAGCCGATGCACGGCGCACCTTGGCACCGAAGGTGCGGATCTTCTGGATCAGATCGTGGTGGAATATCTCGGCGGCCGCCGGCTCGCGCGTGCTCTCGGGCTTCGGAATATAGTCTGACGCGCCGAGCGACAGCGCCTTGAAGCTGATCTCCGCATTGCGGCGGGTCAGCGTGGAGGCCATGATGACGATGAGGTCTCGCTTCTTGGCAAGCAGCTGGGGCAGCGCCGAAATGCCGTCGAGCTCTGGCATCTCGATATCGAGCACGGCGACATCCGGCTTGATCCGTTCGAGTTGGTTGACCGCATCGAGCCCGGTGCGCAGCGACGCCGCAACCTCCATATCCGGCTCGGCGCCGATCCAACGCGAGATCAGCCCCCTGATGACGACGGAATCATCGACCACCATGACCCGCAAGGGCTGCTGCCTCGCGGAGGGAGGAACATGCGAACTTGCCAACGCGAAACTCATTCTTCACCAGCTTTGACTGACGGCTACACAAAACGCCGAGGGCCGTTCAGCCGCCGGGATCGAAGAGAGATCAGATGAGCCCGACTTCCTGGAATTTCGCCGTGACGATTTCCTTGTCGAAGGGCTTCATGATGTATTCGTTCGCACCCGCATGCAGCGCGCGCGCGATATGCGCGACGTCGTTCTCGGTGGTGCAGAACACGACCTTCGGTGTATCGCCGCCGGGCATGCGGCGCAGATTGCCGAGGAACTCGTAGCCGTCCATGATCGGCATGTTCCAATCGAGCAACACGGCGTCGGGCATGTTGCGCTTGCACGCTTCCAACGCCTTCTCGCCGTCCTCGGCTTCGGTGATCTGGAAATCCAGACCTTCCAGGATACGGCGCGCGACTTTTCGAATGACGCTCGAGTCGTCAACCACGAGGCATGTTCTCATGTGAACCCCTTACTTCCGTAGTCCCTAAGGGAGCGTTTCCTTCGCAGTGCAATGCACAGACCTTTTTGATTGAGCATGATCTCTTTCGGAAAACCGCTGCACACTTTTCCGGATCATGCTCTAGGCCGCCTTCGCATCCGGCGCCATTTCGAGCACGCGATCGACGTCGAGCACGACCATGAGCTGGCCGTCGAGGCGATGAACGCCGCCGGCGAGTTTTGACATCCTGGGATCGAGGTTGACCGGGTTTTCCTCGCG
>Ga0307474_10003559_pt1 | contig 11217 bp, 8 predicted proteins | sample atmos_gasesECM1C_2_FD_203312 | JGI IMG/M metagenome (GOLD analysis project Ga0307474, IMG submission 203312) | Hardwood forest soil microbial communities from Morgan-Monroe State Forest, Indiana, United States - atmos_gasesECM1C_05 | ecosystem: Environmental > Terrestrial > Soil > Temperate... | reverse complement strand
TCGCCGGTCTTGAATGTGCGATTCGTCATGAGCGAATCGTACAAAAAAAATCCCGGAAATGCCTCGAATTCTTGCTCAGCCTCGACGGCGCAAGCCGCCTTTGTGCGACAGATTAACGCGACGGGCAGTCACACAACTCGTCACATAAACGCGTGCTGCCACCATGATGTCGTCCCGGCGAAAGCCAGGCGAAGGGCGGGACTCATAGCCACAGGCAGAAGTTGCTGCGCGCGCCGTCATTGCGAGGAGCCAACGGGTCCGCGCGAAGCGCGGCCCGACGACAGGCTCCGCGACGAAGCAATCCAGAGTGGTGCGCGTGGCCCTGGATTGCTTCGCTTCGCTCGCAATGACAGGGTTAGGCCGGAGCGCGACAACAACAGCCTGGGGTTATGGGTCCCGGCTCCGTGCGCAATTGCGCACTAGGCCGGGACGACGAGAGAGTTGCACGAGCCCCACGTCACCTCTTCGGGGGCGAGAGCGGCTGCACGATCTCCTTGAACGCAGGCAGCGCCTCGCACATCGCCGAATGCGCAGCGAGTGCCGGATAGGCATCCGCCGTGAACAGATGCGAATGCGCTTCATTGGTGAAGCGCAGCACGCAGGCGACCGCGATGTCGGAATGGCCGATGCGCTCGCCGAACAGATAGGGCGTCTTCGCGGCGGAGCGTTCCTTCTCCAGCGCATCCAGCGCGCCCTTGATCTGGGCCTCGCAACGCTCGACCCAGAGCTCGAGCCTCTCCTTGCGCAGCGCGCTTTCGTAGACGAGGCTCACCGACTTGTCGCCTAACCCGGTCGCGAGCGCGATCGTGCGCAGATGCTGCCGCCGCTCGATGCCTTTCGCGGCGATCATCGCCTTGTCTGATCCTGCGAGCTCGTCGAGATAATCGATGATGGCGGTGGAATCGATCAGCGCCTCGTTGTCGTCGAGCACCAAAGTCGGCACCCGCCGCAATGGGTTATACGGCGCGATCTTCTCGGCATCGCCGAAGGTCGACCACGGCTTGTGATCGAACTTGAGCCCATAAAGCCGCATCGCGATCGCGACCCGGCGGACAAAGGGGGAATCGTATTGGCCGATCAGGAACATGGTCATTGCGCTTTCTGTTGCTCGCTTCAGTCTCTCATCGGGTTCGCCGCGCGAGGCCCGGTGGCGGGCGCTGGCGGCAAAAACCCTACCGGCTCCACAGGCAATTGTCCCCAGCCATCACGCGATGACGGAATTGTAACTGGCACACCCCCGCGAATCACCCGCTAGATGGCGGGAGCCGGCCATACGGAAGCGAAGCCATGTCGCGCCATCACATCCTGCCGCCGATCGTCTATACGCCTGAGCCGCCCAAGCCGAAGGAAACCAGGCGCCGCCGCCGCATCGGCTATGCGCAGGGTACGGGCGCTGCGGACGAGGCCGCGGAGACCGACGAGGCTGACGCGGCTGCCCCGGCGCGCAACGCCGCCCTGCCGCAGCATTCCAGGCCGGTCGAGGCCGTCGAACGGCGGAATGCGTCAACGACCGGCAAGCTCAGCGATGGCACGCTGAAGGCCCTGCTCGAGATGCAGGAGGAGAGCGGGCAAGTCGGGGAGTGATCCACTCGGCCCGCGAACGCGACGATTTTCTCCACTCGTCATGGCCGGGCTTATCCCGGCCATCCACGTCTTGGCCACATGAAGAAAGTCGTGGATGCCCGGGCCTTCGCCTCGCCGAAGGGACTTCGGCCCCGCAGGCGGGACAAGCCAGGTCAAGCGCGGGCATGACGGCGGAGTAAGCCGCGCCCGCGCCGATCTACCCCTCCCCCTCATCACTCGCCAGCACGCCCTTCACCGCCCTTGCCCAGCCCTTCAGCTTCCGCTCGCGCGTGGCGGCGCTCATGTTGGGCTTGAAGCGGTGCTCGAGGCGCCAGTTGTCGGCGAATTTGGCGGGCTCGGGATAGACGCTCGCCGAGAGGCCGGCGAGATAGGCGGCGCCTAACGCAGTGGTCTCCTGGATCATCGGGCGGTCGACCGGGGCGTTCAGGAGGTCGGCGAGGCGCTGCATGGTCCAGTCGGACGCCGTCATGCCGCCGTCGACGCGCAGCACGATGTTTTCCGCTTTCGCCTCCGGCCAATCGGCGCGCATGGCTTCCCAGAGATCGAAGGTCTGGTAGCAAACGCTCTCCAGCGTCGCATGCGCAAGCTCGGCGGGGCCGGTGTTGCGCGTGAGCCCGAACAGCGCGCCGCGCGCATTCGGCCGCCAATGGGGCGCGCCCATGCCGACGAAGGCCGGCACCAGGTAGACGCTCTGGGTGGAATCGGATTTGTCGGCGAGCGGGCCGGTCTCGGCCGCCTGCTTGATGATGCCGACGCCGTCCCGCAGCCACTGCACCGCGGAGCCCGCGACGAAGATCGAGCCTTCGAGCGCATAGGTGCGCTTTCCCGCAAGCTGGTAGGCGATGGTGGTGAGCAGCTTGTTCTTGGAGACGACCGGCGTCGATCCGGTGTTGAGCAGTGCGAAGCAGCCGGTGCCATAGGTCGATTTCATCATGCCGGGCGTGAAGCAGGCCTGGCCTATGGTCGCGGCCTGCTGGTCGCCGGCGATGCCGGAAATCGCAATCGCGCCGCCGAACAGATCAGGCACGCATTCGCCGAACCGCGCCGAGGAATCCTTCACCTCCGGGAGCATGGAGCGCGGCACGCGCAGGATCTTCAGGAGTTCGTCGTCCCACTGGCCGGTGTGGATGTTGAACAAGAGCGTGCGCGAGGCGTTGGTGGCATCGGTCGCATGCACCTTGCCGCCGGTCAGCCGCCAGAGCAGATAGCAATCGATCGTCCCGAACAAAAGCTCGCCGCGCTCGGCGCGCTGGCGCAGGCCCGGAACCTGGTCGAGGATCCAGGCCACCTTCGTTCCGGAGAAATAGGGATCGATGATGAGGCCGGTCTTCTGCGAGGTCAACGGCTCACAGCCTTCGGCCTTCAGCTGCGCGCAGATGTCCGCGGTGCGGCGGTCCTGCCAGACGATGGCGCGGTGCACGGCCTGGCCCGTGGCGCGGTCCCACACCACGGTAGTCTCGCGCTGGTTGGTGATGCCGATCGCAGCAATGTCGCGCGCCTTCAGCCCCGCTTTCTCCAGCGCGTCGCGGCAGGTCATGACGGTTGAGGTCCAGATGTCCTCCGGCTCGTGCTCGACCCAGCCCGACGCCGGGAAATGCTGTGGAAACTCCTGCTGCGCCACCGCCGCAATGGAGATGTCGCTGCGAAACACGATTGCGCGAGAGGATGTGGTGCCCTGATCGATGGCCAGCACGAAAGACATTGTCGTGATCCCTGGGTGGTTGCCTCGGCGTTTGTCCCGTTCCGGGGAAGCTTGTTGTGTCGTGCCAAAGAAAGGGGATTGGGAGGGGAAGGTCAATATCTCTTGGTCGTCCCGGCCTAGTGCGCAATTGCGCACGGGGACCGGGACTCATAACCCCAAGGAGCGGTTGTCGTGAAGGACGGCGTAACGGACGCCACACCTCAGCCGAGAGCACAACGCGGTGTGGGTCCCGACCTTCGCCGGGACGACGTGTGGATAGTTCCCGGCGAGGCGGCTACACCGCCGCCGTGGTCACCCCGCCATCCACCACGATGGTCTGCCCGGTCACGAAGGTCGAGGCATCGGAAGCGAGATAGGCGACGGCGCCTGCGATCTCGTCGGGCTCGCCGATCCTTCGCAGCGGCGTGGTGGCGCAGCGGTGTTTCAGGCGTTCCTCGTCCTCCCAGAGTGCGCGGGCAAAATCGGTCTTGATGAGGCCAGGCGCCACGCAATTGACACGCACGCCCTTGGGGCCCCATTCGCCGGCAAGACTCCGGCACAGCGAGAAATCGGCGGCCTTGGAGATGCCGTAGGCGCCGATCACGGTCGAGCCGCGCAAGCCCCCGATGGAGGAGATGATGATGACGGAGCCCTTGCCGCGCGCGGCCATCTGCGGGATGACTTGCGCACAGAGCCACATATTGCTCTTGACGTTGCTTCCCATGATCTTGTCGAAGGCCTCGTCCGTGATGTCGAGCAGCGGGCCGTAATAGGGGTTCACCGCGGCGTTGCAGACGAGGATGTCGACCTTGCCATAGTGTTTGGTCGCGCCTGATATCAGCGCCTCGACCTCGTTGCGGCGGGAGATATTGCAGGCGATGACGTGCGCGTCGCCGCCCGCCTTGCGGATGCCCGCGGCGACTTCCTCGCAGGCGTCGGCCTTGCGGCTGGAGATCACCACCTTGGCGCCGAGTTGCGCGAGCAGTTCAGCGGACGCGCGGCCGATGCCGCGGCTCGAACCGGTGATGACGGCGACCTGGCCGGTGAGATCGAACGGAGTGTTTTTCACGTTGTTTCCTCCTTCCGTCATTGCGAGCCAACGGGTCCGCGCGAAGCGCGGCCCGATGACAGGCTCCGCGAAGCAATCCAGAGCCTCACGCGCGGTCCTGGATTGCTTCGTCGCTTCGCTCCTCGCAATGACGAGCTCACACCAACCCACCACCTTCGCTGACGCGGCGGAGGTTATACTCGGTGTCGCCGAACGTGTTCTCGATCATGGTCAGCCGCTTGAAATAGTGGCTGATCTTGGCCTCCATGGTCATGCCGATGCCGCCATGGAGCTGGATCGACTGCTGGCCGATGAACTTGCCGGACTTGCCAATCTGCACCTTGGCCGCGGCGACCGCGGTGGCGCGCTCCTTCGCATTGTCGAAATCGACCGCCATGGTCGCAAACATCGACATCGAGCGCGCCTGCTCCAGCGCCACGAACATGTCGGCGGCGCGGTGCTGCAGGCTCTGGAAAGAGCCGATCGCAACGCCGAACTGCTTGCGCGTTTTCAGATATTCGACCGTCGTCTTCAGCGATTCGTCCATCAGGCCGACGGCCTCGGCGCACAGCGCGGTGCGGGCGTCATCGACCACGCGCTCGATCAGCGGCAGTCCGTTCTCGGGATCGCCGATGGCGGCATCGCTGCCGACCTCGACGCCCGTGAAGGTGATGTCGGCGGCGTGCAGGCCATCCTGGGTCGGATAGGCCTTCTTGGTCACGCCCTTGGCGTTGGCGGGGACAAGGAAGACGCCGATGCCGGTTTTGTCGCGCTGGCCACCTTTCGTGCGCGCGGTGACGATGAGCGTGTCGGCGTTCTCGCCGTTGAGAGCGACGAACTTCTCGCCGTCGATCACCCATCCGTCGCCCTTCTTCTTCGCCGACGTTGTGACATCGCTTAGATCATAGCGCGAGTTCTTCTCGAGCTGGGCGAACGCAAACGTCTTGCTGCCGTCGATGATGGAGGGAATGTGCGCAGCCTTCTGCACGGCCGAGCCGCCATGGCGCAGGAAGCCGCCGCCGATCACGACGGTCGCGAGATACGGCTCCAGCACCAGAGCCTTGCCGAGCGCTTCCATCACGATCATGGTTTCAACGGCGCCGGCACCGAAGCCGCCGTCGCTTTCCGCGAACGGCAGCCCAAGCAGGCCCTGCTCGGCGAGCTTGGACCAGATCGCCGGGCTCCAGCCGCCCTTCTCCTTCATGTACTTCTTGCGCTGCTCGAAATCATAGGCGTCGGTGAGAAGTCCATCGACGCTTTCCTTGAGCAGCCGCTGCTCCTCGGATAAATCGAAATCCATTTTTCCTGCTCTCCCGATATTCAACTCTCGTCGTGCCCGGCCTTGAGCCGGGCATCCACGCCTTGTCTTTGGCGGCCAAGGCGTGGATGGCCGGGTCAAGCCCGGCCACGACGATCGTGCGCCTGGCCGCGCCTTGATTAAAGCCCCAGCACTGCCTTGCAGATGATGTTGCGCTGGATCTCGTTGGAGCCGCCGTAGATCGAGACCTTGCGGTTGTTGAAATAGGTCGGCGCGATCTGCGCGGTCCAGTCCATCGCCTCGTTGGAATTGTCGGGATGCTCGTCGTAGGGAGCTGCGAACGGCCCGATCACCTCCATCAGAAGCTCGGTGGTGGTCTGCTGGATCTCGGAGCCCTTGATCTTCAGCACCGAGGACGCCGGATTGGGCTTGCCCTTGCCGTGCTTGCCCTCGTCCGCGACGACGCGCAGCTGCGTGAGCTCGAGTGCCTTGAGCTCGATCTCGCAAGCCGCGAGCTTCTCGCGGAAGGCGGAATCTTCCAGCACCGGACGGCCACCGGATTCGACCTTGGAGGCGAGGTCCCGGATGCGGCGCAGCCGCTCCTTGGAAACGCCGACCCGGGCGATGCCGGTGCGCTCATTGCCGAGCAGGAACTTTGCGTAATCCCAGCCCTTGTTCTCCTCGCCGATCAAATTCTCGTAGGGAACCTCGACGTCGTCGAAGAAAACCTCGTTGACCTCATAACCGCCGTCGACGGTCTGGATCGGGCGCACGGTCACGCCCTTCGACTTCATGCTGAACACGATGAAGGAGATGCCGGTCTGCTTCTTCGCCGAAGGGTCGGTGCGGCAAAGGCAGAAGATCATGTCGGCGTGCTGCGCGAGCGTGGTCCAGGTCTTCTGGCCATTGATGATCCACTTGTCGCCCTTGCGCTCGGCTTTTGTTTTCAGCGATGCAAGGTCCGAGCCCGAGCCCGGCTCGGAGAAGCCCTGGCACCACCAGTCGTCGACATTGGCGATGCGCGGCAGATACTTCTTCTTCTGTTCCTCATTGCCGAAGGTGTAGATGACCGGGCCGACCATGCTGACGCCGAAGGCGAGCGGCTGCGGCGCCGGGTAGCTCTGCAGCTCCTCGTTGAAGATGTAGTGCTGCACCGAGGTCCAGCCCGTGCCGCCATATTCCTTCGGCCAGTGCGAGACGCCCCAGCCCTTCTTGTTGAGGATGCGCCACCAGGTGACCATCTCATCTTTCGAAAGATGCCGGCCTTCGACCAGCTTGCGCCGGGTCTCCGGCGGAACATTGTCGCGGAAGAACTGCCGCACTTCCTCACGGAACGCCTGCTCTTCTTTGGTGAAGCTGAGATCCATCGGAGTCTCCTTTAGCGTCTAATTCGTTTTATCCTCTCGTCGTCCCGGCGAAGGCCGGGACCCATAACCCCAGGCCGTCATTGCGGCGAAGGGAGTCTGCCAGAGTGCCCAAAGAGACATCCCGCGGTATGGGTCCCGGGTCGCGCTTCGCTAGCCCGGGACGACGGAAAGTTACTGCAGCACCTCGAACAGGCCGGCCGCGCCCATGCCGCCACCGACGCACATGGTGACGACCGCGTACTTCGCCTTGCGGCGGCGGCCTTCGATCAGGGCGTGGCCGGCGAGCCGCGCGCCCGACATGCCGTAGGGATGGCCGACCGCGATCGCGCCGCCGTTGACGTTGATCTTCTCGGGATCGATGCCGAGCTTGTCGCGGCAATAGATCACCTGCACCGCGAAGGCTTCATTCAGCTCCCACAGATCGATATCGTCGACCTTGAGGCCATGGCGCTTGAGAAGCCGCGGCACGGCGAAGACCGGGCCGATGCCCATCTCGTCCGGCTCGCAGCCATGCGCGACGAAGCCGCGGAAAATGCCGAGCGGCTTCAGGCCGCGCCTGGCCGCTTCCTTGTCGCTCATGATCACGGAGGCGCTCGCGCCGTCGGAGAGCTGGCTGGCATTGCCGGCGGTAATGCAGAATCCTTCGCCGCGCACCGGCTTCAAACCGGCGAGACCTTCAGCCGTCGTGTCGGGCCGCGGACCTTCGTCCTGCGACAGCGTGACGTCCTTGAAAGAGACCGCGCCGGTCGCCTTGTCGGTCACCGCCATCTTGGTCGTGATCGGCGCGAGCTCGTCCTTGAACTTTCCGCCCTGCTGCGCGGCGGCGACGCGGCGCTGGCTCTCCAGCGAATATTCATCCTGCCGCTCGCGCGAAATGCTGTAGCGCTTTGCCACCACTTCAGCCGTGTCGATCATGGGCATGTAGACCTCGCCCTTGATCTCGAGCAGCGCCGGGTCCTGAGTGTGGAACTTGTTGGCATGGTCGTTCTGCACGAGCGAGATCGACTCACCGCCGCCGCCGACCGCGATCTCGACGCCGTCGAAGATTACCGAGCGTGCCGCAAGCGCGATCGCCTGCAGGCCCGAGGCGCATTGCCGGTCGATGGTGGTGCCGCCGACCGTCACCGAGAGCCCGGCGCGGAGCAGCGCCTTGCGCGCGATATTGCCGCCGGTCGAACCTTGCTGCAACGCGGCGCCCATCACCACGTCCTCGACCTCCTTCGGGTCGACATTGGCGCGCTTCACCGCTTCCCCAATGGCGTGGCCGAGCAGGGTCGCGCCCTCGGTGATGTTGAGCGCGCCGCGATAGGCCTTGCCGATCGGCGTGCGCGCGGTGGAAACGATGACGGCTTCGGTCATGAACGACCTCCTGTTGAGAGTTGCTGTGTTGGTTGCGTTGGTTGAGAGGTGGTCTGCTTGCGCAATTCGTGGCGCGACAGTTTGCCAACCGTCGTGCGCGGCAGCTCGGAGACGAACTCCACGGCCGCCGGCAATTCATGCTTGCCGACCTTGCCGGTCAGAAACGCACGCAGCTCGTCGATCGAGAACGGCTTTGCGCCCTCGCGCAGCTTGATATAAGCCTTGGCCGCTTCGCCGCGGTAATCGTCGGGGATCCCGATCACGATCACCTCGTGCACGGAAGGATGTGTGTAGATCGCCTGCTCGATCATCTGCGGGTAGACGTTGAAGCCGCCGGAGATGATCATGTCCTTCTTGCGGTCGACCAGGAAGAAATAACCGTCGGCATCCATGTAGCCGATGTCGCCGGTGAGGAAGCGGTCGCCGACAAAGGACTCTCCCGTCTCCTTCGGCTTGTTCCAGTAGCCCTTGGTGACGTTCGGCCCCTTGATGCGGATTTCGCCGACCTCGCCGACCGGCAGCACCTTGGTCGGATCATCGAGCGCGACCACGTCGAGCTCGATCCCGGGCAGCATCATCCCGATCGAGCCCGGCTTGTCCGGCCCGGTGTCGCAATGGGCGGTACCGGGCGAGCAGGTCTCGGTCATGCCCCAGCCGCTCCTGAGCTTCATGCCGACCCTCTGCTGCAGGATCCTTGCAACCTCGACCGGCAGCGGCGCGCCGCCGGAGCCGACGCCGTTGAGCGACGAGAAATCGCGCTTGTCGAGATCTGGCAGTGCGGCGATCGCGATCCACATCGTGGGCACGCCGGGAAAAGCGGTGGCGCGCTTGACCTCGATGTCGCGCATCACGGTTTCCGCATCGAAACGCTGGTGCAGCGAGATCAGATTGCCGCGCCGGATCGACGACAGCAGCACGACGGTGAGCGCATAGATGTGAAACAGCGGCAGCACGCAGATCACGCGCTCGACCACATTGCCGCGCTTGGCGCGCGCAGGCCGGCCCCAGACGTCGTAGATCGATACCGCCGCGGTGAGATTGCCGTGGGTGAGCATGGCGCCCTTGGGCAGGCCGGTGGTGCCGCCGGTGTATTGCAGGAGCGCGACGTCATCGGGCGAAAGCGCGGGCCATTGCGCCGGCGGTGTCGCGCCATCGATGAATGTCTTGAAGGTGATGACGGCCGGATTGTCGGGTAGCGGCGTCTGCCTGGTGCCGACTGAGCCCCAACGATCGTCCTCGCAGACGATCAGGCGATCGATCAGGCCCTTCTCCAGAAATTTCAGCGCGGTCGGCAATAGCGCCGCGAGATTGCTGGTGACCAGCACGCGACTGCCGGAGTCTGCGAGCTTGTGCGACAGCGCGATCTCGCCGTCGAGCGGCGACAGATGCGCCACCCGCGCGCCCGCCTTCAGCGCGCCGAAGAAATTGACGGGATGGTCCGGCGTGTTGCCGAGGAACAGCGCGACGGACGTACCCTTGCCGAGACCTGCGCGCAGGAATGCCGAGGCTGCAAGCTCGACCATCGCTTCCAGCTCGGTGTAGGTGATCGGACGATCGCGGAACTCGATTACCGTGCGTGAGGCGTAAGCCTCCGCCGCATCCGACAGCAGGCCTGGCACCGTGCCCTGGGCAATCGGATCATCCCAACACACGCCCTCGGGATAAAACTGCTCGCCGGGATGGGTCATTGATGCACGACACCCTGTAAGGTGACCACAAGCGGACGGGCTCCCTTCCCCCTTGCGGGGCAGCGTTGGGGAAGGGGGTACCACAAGCACCGAACGCGGGGCTTACCCCCCTCCCTGACCCTCCCCCGGCGCAAGTCGGGCCTGCCCGACTTGCGCGGATTCAAAATGCGCAACCGGGATAGATCCCGGTTGCGTGGGGAAGGGGACTGAGAGAGCGTACGACCAATCACGATTAGGCGGCCTTCGAAGCCGCGGCGAGCGAGGCAAATCCCTTACCCTCGGCGGCCAGACGCTTGAGCAGCAGCGCCGGCTCCAGCGACGGATCATTTGTCTCCTTGGCGTAGAAAGCGAGACGATCGGCGATGTGCTTCAGGCCCACCTGGTCGGCCCAGAACATCGGGCCGCCTCGATAGATCGGCCAGCCGTAACCATAGAGCCAGACCACGTCGATGTCGGAAGGCCGTGCCGCGATGCCCTCGTCGAGGATCTTCGCGCCCTCGTTGATCATCGGATACATCATGCGCTCGAGGATCTCCTCGTCGCTGACCGCGCGGCGCTTGCGCCCGAGCCGCGCCAGCGTCTCGTCGATCAGCTTCTCTACTTCCGGATCGGGCAGCGGCGCGCGCGAGCCGCCTTCATATTTGTAGTAGCCCTTGCCGGTCTTCTGGCCGAAGCGACCGGCTTCGCAGAGCGCGTCCGCAATCTCCGACTTTATTCCGCGGTCTTTGCGGGAGCGCCAGCCGATGTCGAGTCCGGCGAGGTCACCCATCGCAAACGGCCCCATCGGCATGCCGAACTTGGTGACGACCGCGTCGACTTGCTGCGGCAGCGCGCCTTCGAACAGGAGCTTCTCGGCCTGCTTGCCGCGCTGTGCCAGCATGCGGTTGCCCACAAAGCCGTCGCAGACGCCGACCACGGCCGGCACCTTCGCGATCTTGCGCGAGATCGACACTGCGGTAACCAGCGCATCGGGCGCGGTCTTTTCCGCGCGTACGATCTCGCAGAGCTTCATCACGTTGGCCGGCGAGAAGAAGTGCATGCCGAGCACATCCTGCGGACGCTTGGTCGCCTTCGCGATCTCATCGATGTTAAGATACGAGGTGTTGGAGGCGAGCACCGCGCCGGGCCTGGCGAACTGGTCGAGCTTGCCGAACACCTCCTTCTTCACCGCCATGGTCTCGAACACCGCCTCGATGATGAGGTCGGCGTCCTTTGCATTCTCGAGGCCGACC
>Ga0307474_10003558_pt1 | contig 11220 bp, 12 predicted proteins | sample atmos_gasesECM1C_2_FD_203312 | JGI IMG/M metagenome (GOLD analysis project Ga0307474, IMG submission 203312) | Hardwood forest soil microbial communities from Morgan-Monroe State Forest, Indiana, United States - atmos_gasesECM1C_05 | ecosystem: Environmental > Terrestrial > Soil > Temperate... | reverse complement strand
GTTCGGCTACGGTTTGGATGGGGTGGTTCGCAGCCGCGCAGACCGGGTGGTAGGAATTTTGAACGGAGTGGACTACACGGCGTGGAATCCGGCCAGGGATCCTTTTATCGTCATGAAGTATTCGGCCAAGGATCTCATTGGGAAGCAGGCGTGTAAGCAGGATTTGCTGAATACGTTCGGTCTAGTGAGTGACAATCCGCATCGCGCGGTGCTGGGAATTGTTTCGCGGTTCGCCGACCAGAAGGGTTTCGACTTGATCGCGGATCGCGCGCACGAAATGCTGCAGGAAGACGTGATGATGGTGGTTCTTGGCACGGGAGACCGGCGCTACGAAGATTTATTCCGGGCGCTGGCGGCCGCTTATCCTGGACGGATCGGCTTCAAATTTGCCTACGACGACGCCGTCGCGCACAAGGTGGAAGCCGGAGCGGACATCTTCCTTATGCCTTCGCGCTACGAGCCCTGCGGCTTGAATCAGATTTACAGCCTGAAATATGGTACCGTGCCAGTGGTGCGGGCCACAGGCGGGCTCGACGACACCGTGGAAAGTTTCGATGTCGAGCACGGAACCGGCACCGGCTTCAAATTTACCGAATATACGGGAACGGCGTTTTTGTACGCGGTGAAGCAGGCGCTTCAGCATTATGCGGACGAACGCATTTGGAAGCGCATTCAGTTAAACGGCATGGTCAAGGATTTTTCCTGGAAGACACCTGCCGCGGAATACGCCAAGATGTACGAGGCGGCGCGCACGGTCCGGGGCCTGGGCCAGCCATCAGGAAACCAAATACCTGTTGCAACATCTAATTAGGGAGAGAAGGAGACAGCGGAAAGCCGGTTTGACGGTATGCCGCTGAAAGCAAACCACATGGCAGAAAACATTCTCACGGTGAATGACGGCAACTTCGAATCCGAAGTGCTGACGGCGAGCAGCGCTCAGCCGGTATTGGTCGATTTTTGGGCGGAATGGTGTCGCCCGTGTCACATGCTGGCGCCTACGGTCGCGGAGGTTGCCCACGACTACGCCGGGAAGCTTAAAGTGACTAAATTGAACGTGGACGAAGCGATGAACTCCGCTGGACGCTACAACATCCGCGGGATTCCGACGCTGCTGCTCTTCAAGAACGGTCAGATGGTCGAACAGATCGTTGGCGCGGTGCCCAAAGATCAAATCACCAAAGCCATCGATCGCCACGTCGGCCAATAACGCTAGTGATTCATAGGGCGCGCAAGCTTTCACGACTTGCGCGCTTTTTTTGAGTTTTCACGCCGCATCGCGTCACGTGCTTGGAACGACTCGATCGACGCTCTGCCCGGGCCGCTCAAATAGCAAGACCAAACCCGGATAATCCGGCGGAACGAGAAAGCCCGAAATCCTGCATTGCACATCCAGAATTTGTGAAATGTGCAGCTCATTCAGCTTGGAAAGAATTTCTGCCGGCGTAGCGACGTCAGGGAACACTTGTTCGCCCCACTGGTCGGTGAAATTGTAACGCACACTAGCTTGGCATCGGCGAAACAAAACCGTGCTGGCGGAATTGGCGTTGCGATTTGGATGTGAGCGGACAATCCACAAAAGCGGCGCGTGCCGGCACACTGGTAAAGAGATTGCGTATTGGTTGACGGCGCGGACGGCTCTTGTTACCGTTGCGAGATTGCAATGGCCCAATCGCGGTCAGATAGAAGTGTCGTTCGTTGCCGTTGGGCTTCGAATGAATGGAACATCCCTTATCACGATGAGGAGTGGGGTGTGCCCATTCACTCCGATCGGCTTCTTTTTGAGTTTTTGATTCTGGAAGGGGCACAAGCCGGGTTGAGCTGGGACACGATTCTTCGGAAGCGCGAACACTATCGCGAAGCGTTCGACAATTTCGATGTTTCGCGTGTCGCTCGGTATGACGCGAAGAAAGTCCGATCGTTGCTGGCGGATGCGGGGATTATTCGCAACCGTTTGAAAATTGCAGCGACGATTGACAACGCTCGCGCATTTCTGAAGGTTCAGGAAGAATTTGGCAGCTTTGATAAATATATCTGGCAATTCGTGGGCGGCAAGCCGAAACGCAATCAGTGGAAGGCGGACGGGCGGTTACCTGCAAAAACCGCGGAGTCAGATGCCATAAGCAAAGACTTGAAGAAACGCGGTTTTCGCTTTGTGGGTTCGACGATTTGTTACGCGTTCATGCAGGCAACGGGCATGGTGAACGACCATGCGATCACCTGTTTCCGTTACCAGCAGTTGTAATTCAGTTGGCAATGCCTATGTTTGGTTAGAAGCCGGTTCGTTGAGAGCTTGCTGGGCCTTCTAATTCGAACTCGGCTTATCGTCCGGCTTGGCTTGTGGTTTCGCTCCCGGATTAGCATCCGTCTTCGGCGCGATGGACAACAACTCGACTTCAAAAATCAGAGTTGAGCCGGGCTGAATATCCTGTCCCATGGCCTGGTTTCCATACCCCAGGTCTGGTGGTATAAAGATCTGCCACTTCGATCCTACAGGCATCAATTGCATCGCTTCGGTCCAGCCTTTGATGACTCCGTTCACCGGAATCGTGAGCGGCTGGCCCCGTTTGTAGGAGCTGTCGAACTCTTTGCCATCGATCAGCGTTCCGCGGTAATTGCAAGTAACGCTATCCGCCGCAGTAGGCTTGGGCCCGTTGCCTTCTTTTTCGACCTTGTACTGCAATCCGCTGGGCAGTGCTACCACGCCTTCTTTTGTTTTGTTGGCGGCGAGAAACGCTTCGCCTTCCTTTTTGTTGACGGCGCTAATCTGTTCCAATTTAATCTGCTGTTTGGCACGAACTTCGGTAGCCAACGCCGTCAGTGCGGCTTTGGATTCTTCATCTGTCAGCAACGACTTGTTGCCGGCAATCGCGTCACGGAAACCGCGAGCCAGGCTGGAAGAATCAACTTCCACGTCGTCCTTCTGCAGGTTGCTTCGGAGACCCTTCCCAACATTCTGTCCAATGGCGTAGCTTGCTTTCTCTTTTGGCGACTTCAACGGAACCGCGGTAGCAGCGGGCCGCCTTGCGCCGGCTGCCTGCCCCGTTTTGGGGGCGGTGGAAGTTTGTGCACCGGTCGCGGACCTTGTCGGAGCGGACGCTGCGGGCGCCTGCTGCGCGCCGGATACGGGAGTTTGTTGGGCACCTGCCGCGTCCGCCGCCAGCCCAAACGCCAAGAATGCCGTGAGTACAATGGATAGTTTTGCCATGGATTTATTGTCCCATTGGTTCCGCTTCTCCGCAAATCATTCGGCAATGAGATGAAGATCAAGATACTGTGAGTCGTTACGCCCGGGCAAGCTGGGGCGCGGCATGCTGCGTCCCTACGGTGAACACGGCGCTTCAATTCTATTTGTCCCATCCCTCAAAGTAATCGCACATCTTGCCCGTTCCCAAATGACACCACTACCAAGGATTGGCCTCGCTTGCGTTGCCAACGGCTCCATCGTAGGATTTCATTTCTTCTATTCCTTCACAGCTCACGCTTTTTGAGGACCGAGGGAACAGTGTGGGCACGGAAAGGTATTGCGCGATGAAATCGGTAGTGGTGGTTGGCGCGCAGTGGGGCGACGAAGGCAAAGGCAAGGTAGTGGATTATCTTGCCGGATCGTTTGACTACATTGTGCGGGTTGCGGGCGGGCATAACGCCGGACATACGGTAATTATTGGCAAAGAAAAGCACGTTCTTCAGCTTATCCCGTGCGGCATACTTCGGCCGAAGCAACAGGCCGTGATTGGCATGGGAGTGGTGATTGATCCTGGTGCGCTGGTCCATGAGATCGAGACGCTGGCCAAATCCGGTGTGGACGTAAATGGACGGCTGCACATCAGCAATCGTGCGCACCTGATTTTTCCTTATCACCGCGAATTGGATCTGGCGGCGGAAGGTGCGCGTGGCGCGAACAAAATTGGTACTACCTCGCGCGGCATCGGGCCGGCGTACGAAGACAAGATGGCGCGGCGCGGTTTGCGTATGTGCGATTTGCTGGAGCCGGCGCTGTTTAGAGAAAAAGCGGCGCGTGTGGTCGCGGAAAAAAACCGCTTGGCGAAAGGCGCGTACGGCGCGGACATTGATTTTTCGCATGAAGTGGAAGAGACATTGAGGATGGGAGAAAAAATCCGCGGCTACATTTGCGATTCCGCAGAGTTGGTGAATCGCGCGCTGGATGAAGGGAAGTCGGTGCTGTTTGAAGGCGCGCAGGGAACGATGCTGGACATTGACCATGGCACTTATCCGTACGTGACCAGTTCCAGCGCGATTTCTGGCGGGGCGACCACTGGAGCTGGCGTGCCGCCGACCAAGATCAAGCATGTGCTGGGAATTTCCAAGGCCTATACCACGCGCGTCGGAGGCGGGCCATTTCCAACGGAAATGCCGGACCTGGACGCAGAGGAGGTGCGCAAACGCGGCAAGGAGTTTGGCGCTGTGACCGGGCGTCCGAGGCGGTGCGGCTGGCTTGATCTGGCGATGTTGCGCTACGCGAAAATGATTAACGGGATCGATTCATTGGTGGTCACCAAGCTGGATGTTTTCGATACGCAACGCGAAATTCAGGTGTGCGTGGGTTACAAATACAAAGGCAAGGCGATTCATGAGATGCCAGCGCTTGCGGAAGAGTACGAGCATGTTAGGCCGGAATATAAGACTTTGCCTGGATGGGGCGATCCGACTTTCGGTGTGAAGGACGCGAGCAAACTTCCCAGCGCGGCGCTCGACTATTTGCGGTTCATCGCGGATTTTCTGCAGGTGGAGATCGGCATGATTTCTACTGGTCCGGAGCGCGACGCGACAATTATTCCCGAAGGCGCGCTGCTGGCGCGCTGGCTGTAGGCGATGTTCGATGTGGTTACGGATGCGAGCAGGGAGGATCGCCACTCTGTCCTTGCCGTCATTCCGAGCGCAGGCGAGGAAGCTCTCGTCGCCTAGTTATGCGCCGGCAACCACTGGAAATTCGTCCCGCCTGTTGTCAAATCGATCCCGCGCCATGGGGCGTTGTGCGTCTATATTCTGGCCAGCAAATCCGGTCGTGCTGTATGCCGGAGTGACGAGCAACCTTCAGATGCCGACACGGGGAGGAACCACGAATGGCAAGACCCTTGCTGGACGGTGAAATCGGAGAGAGATTCCTCGCCTGCGCTCGGAATGACGGTGGGGCCGATTGAGGCTAAGCGGTTCGTGGGTTGCAACGGGTTGTTGCTAGTTCGTGGGTTTCCGTTAAGCTTTAGCGATGATTGGTTATCGTGAGGCGCGGGAGTTGGTTATCACCCGGGTGACGGGGCTGGGCGGTGTTCTGGACACGGAGTCTGTTCCGTTGCGAGAAGCGCTTGGCCGGGTTCTGGCACACGATATCGTAAGTGACCGGGACTATCCTCCTTTTGACCGCTCTATTCGTGATGGATACGCGGTGCGAGCCGGCGATACGCATCCCGGCGCACAACTAAAATGCGTCGGCGAACTTAAGGCTGGTGATACGCCATCCGTTTCGGTTTCTTCAGGCATTTGCATACAAATTATGACTGGCGCGTCGCTTCCAGATGGAGCGGACGCCGTGGTTATGATCGAACACACTACGCGCGAGGACGATCGCGTCACGCTCGATCGCGCGATAAAAAACGGACAGCACGTCGTCGGCCGAGGCAGCGAGCAATCCGCTGGCGGTATTGTCCTTGCAGCGGGAACACGCATTGGCTTTGCGGAAATTGCCGCTGCAGCGCAAGTGGGCGCGTCGCATCCCGTCGTGACGCGGAAGCCGCGCGTCGCTGTCCTGTCTACAGGCGATGAAGTCGTGGACTTCGCGTCCACTCCCGGGCCATTTCAAATTCGCAACAGCAATTCCGTTTCGCTGGAAGCGCAAATCTCGCTGTTGGGGGGCGAGGCGGTGATTCTGGGCAAGGCGGGAGATAGTCTCGATGAGCTGCGCGCAAAGATTTCTGCGGGACTTGAGGCTGACGCACTGATCCTGTCAGGCGGCGTTTCGATGGGGAAGTACGATCTGGTCGAACCAATGCTGCGGGAATTTGGCGCGGAATTTATTTTCGATGCCGTGGCTATTCGTCCCGGTAAACCGGTGGTGTTCGCGATTTGTAAGGGCAAAACCTTCGAAGCTCAGGACAAGCCCGTGTTCGGACTTCCTGGCAATCCGGTGTCGACCATGGTTACATTCGATCTTTTCGTGCAACCCGCGATCCACATCCTTTCAGGTGGCGAGCCTCGGCCGCTTCCGTTCGTTGAGGCCGTGCTTACTGCGCAGCTGGCGGAAAAACCTGGCCTGACACATTTTTTGCCGGCGCGGATTTCGTGGCTGGACGAGATGGCGGAGGTTACGCCGATTCCGTGGCAAGGGTCGGGTGACGTTGTGGCCATGGCTCATGCAAATTGTCTTATGGTTGTGCCGGCAGAGCGCGAGAGGATAGAGGCGGGAGAGTCGGTGCGCGTTTTGATGCGTGGGTTTTGTTAGTTCCACACTGGGAAATCTGGAACTGCTACGGTAGGCGTTTTTGTAGTGTTGCGGTGAGCACATATCCAAAAGTGGCTGTGCTACGAAGAGCCGGGCTGAAGCCCGGCGCTGCGAAGCGCGAATGGGAGTGAGGCAGGGCGCAGCAGGCTGCCCCTACAAGGGATTATTGGCGTGTGGGAGATATTGAATAGTGGCGAAACTTTCGCACTACGACAAACGCGGAAAAGCTCGCATGGTGGATGTCACCGCCAAGTCTGTGACTCGGCGTTCGGCGGTGGCGCATGCTTTCGTGAAGATGTCTCCGCGGGTATTGGATGCGGTGCGCAAACTGACGAACCCCAAGGGCGATCCGCTGGAGGTGGCGCGGATTGCGGGGATCTCGGCGGCCAAACGGACCTCGGAGTGGATACCTCTTTGTCACCCACTGCCGCTCAGTTACATTGATGTGCGTCCTAGCGTGTGCAAAAATGGCGTGGAGATAAGCACGCAGGTGACTGCCGCCGCCCAGACCGGCGTCGAGATGGAAGCACTGGTCGCCGCCGCCGCCGCCGCGCTCACGGTGTACGACATGTGCAAAGCGCTGGATAAAAGCATCGAAATTGCCGAGCTGTATTTAGTGGAAAAGACCGGCGGGAAAAGCGGCGACTACCGCCGTAACAGCGTAGGCCGGAAAAACAAAAGAGTTCGGTAAAACTTCGCGCCGCCAAACGTGATGACCCCACACGCTGCAAAAACGGTTCGGTTGCTGGTCGCAGAGGACAACCCTCTGGTGCGCGACCTGATTCAAAAAGGGCTTGATCCTCATTGCGAAGTGATCATCGCCGAGGACGGTGCTGATGCGTTGCTTAAGGTGATTGATGAGCCGCCTGACGTGATCCTTTGCGACTACAAAATGCCAGGCTTGAATGGCCGGCAGCTTTTTGAAAAACTGCGCGGGCGCGAACAGACGCGGCATATACCATTTTTGTTCATGGCCAGCCGGGGCGATATCGAAGAGCGGCTTCGCCCGCTGATAGACGGCGTCGAAGATTTCATCGCCAAACCATTTCTGCTGAAGGACCTGATTCGCGTTACCAAAAAAGTTCTGGACCGTATTCACCTGGAGAAATTGCAGAAGCGGGCTTCGCGCCCCGGTGTCATACAAGGCCGGCTGGAAGAAATGAGCATGACGGACCTGTTGCAGTCGCTTGAAATGGGGCAGAAGTCCTGCCGGCTGGTGGTTCGCCATGATGGCGAACAAGGCGAACTGTTTTTTGCGTCCGGGCAATGCCGCGACGCTAAAATCGGCGGCATTGAAGGCGACGATGCCGTTTACAAAGTTATTTTGTGGGCCGCGGGCGAATTCGAAATCGACTTCAACGCTGCCAACGCTTCTTCGCGCACCACGACCACGCGCGGCACAACAGGCCTGCTGATGGAAGCGATGCGGTTGATGGATGAAGCCAGCCGCGACGCGGTAGAAACTCCCTAGCCGCTCGCCCCTGATCCCTATACACTAAATTTCATGAATGTTGCCGTCATCACCATCAGTGACAGCGTTGCGCGCGGGGAAGGTCAGGACGCTTCGGGGCCGGCGGTAAAAGCGCGTTGCCGGGAACTGAAATTCACCGTTGTGTCCTCGCATGTTCTGCCGGATGATCGCGGGCAAATACAAAAACTTCTGAGTGAACTCACCGAAGGGCGGAGCGTTGATGTGATTCTGACAACCGGCGGCACCGGAATTGGGCCGCGGGACTGCACTCCGGAAGCCACGCAAGCGATCGCGGAACGACTGGTACCGGGCATGGCAGAAGAAATGCGCCGCAAGGGGATTGAGCACACCCCGCGCGCGATCTTATCTCGCGGCTTAGCTGCAATCCGTCATACCACACTCATACTCAATCTGCCTGGAAGTCCCAAAGGCGCTGTTGAATCGCTCGACGCAGTGGCGGCGTTGCTGCCACACTCGATCGAAATCATCCACGGCGCTCGCCACGACTAACGCGAACTTTTCCCGCGGAATTGCAATAGAATGGCGTCGCGAAACTCCTTACCACAGGACGCTTTATGAGACTGTATCCGCGGCAATCCCGGCCCGAACCATGGTCGGAGAGCAAGAAAAACATCAAACGCAAATGGACGACGCCGTTTTTCGCGACGGAATGGGTTTTCGAGTGGCTCGCGTTTTACATGAGCAACTGGAGGTTTTTGGACTTCATTGATTACCTGCGCAGTTTCGGGATTATCGTGGCGGTGATTTTTTATTTTTCGGAATCCGGCGACCGGCTGAAACAGAAGCACTATCAAGCCTGGCAGGTCATCAACACCGCCCAGGGAAAAGGCGGCAACGGAGGACGGCTGGACGCGCTGCAGGAACTGAACGAGGACCATGTGCCGCTGGTTGGGGTCGATGCATCGGGCGCTTTCTTGCAGGGCCTGCATCTGGAAAAGGCGAATCTGGCGCGGGCAAATTTGAATGCGGCTGACGTGCGCAATGCGGTTCTTCCGGCGATTGATTTCAGCGACGGCAATCTGCGGTCGGCGAATTTCCGGGACAGCAATTGTCGGGGCGCATCGTTTCGCGCTGTCACGTTGGACGACGCGGACTTTTCCGGTGCGGATCTGAGCGGCGCTGACTTCAGCGGCGCGACGCTGGTGAACGCCGATTTACGTAATGCCGATCTGCGGGGTATCGAATGGTCGAGAATCGCAAATATAAGAGGCGCAAACATCGCTGGAGCTAAAAATGCGCCGGAAGGATTTGTGGCCTGGGCGGTGAAAAACGGGGCGCAGCAAACTGCGTCAGAAAGTCGCTGACATTGCCGTTTAGACGAGTTGTTCTTGCGTGAGTGGTTGCGATGTTTGACGCGCCAATTCATCAGCGTTTGCAAGCAGCGACATCTGTTAATGCAGACGCAGTATGGTCAGGCCGACGAACGAAATTTTGTGATCCGCGCGAAGAATATTTTCCTCGTCCACATAGACGTGAAAAAGCTCATGCAGCGAGCGGAAATTGCGCACCCGCCAATGATCGGGTTCCGGATTCAACTAAGCGGAAAAGCCCGACCGACCGAAGCCTGAGCCCAAGGAATCCAGTTGGAACGAGTGATCAGGATTTGCCGACGGGCGTAAATAAATGCTACTGCTTCCGTAGCAAGGACTTTCACGCAAGGATTCGCTTCGTCAGGAACTCCGGCAATCGAATACAAGCCGGCATAAATGGCGGACGCGTGGGTCAACTTGGTCGGGTTGGCTGCGGCACTATGCTTGATGGGCGGAGCGGAATCCCTGCAAACACTTCTTCGCTGTTTCCAGCTCCGGGAAGCGGCTGCCTTCCTGTTCGACTAGGTAATACTCAATTCCGCCGCCATTCTCCGCCGCATGAAATAGAGTTATCCAGTCGGCTACACCTTCGCCGAATAAGACCGAATATTTCTTCGCTGCCTCCGGTGACCAGTCTTTGCAATGCATGGAGCGAATGCGTCCCGGATTAGCCTTGATCCAGGCGACCGGGTCGGCGCCGGCTTCGATGCACGTGCCGACATCGAGCTGCAGCATCACGGTCGGTTTGGTGTTCTTTGCCAGCAGTTCCATCGGGCGCACGCCATCGGCCATCGTGAATTCCAGTTGGTGATTGTGATAGCCGGCTCTTAGCCCGTGTGGTTCCAGTTTTTCCGTTGCTTCGTTCAGCGCATTCGCAACTTCGCGCCAGCCGTCCGGACCGGGCTTGGCGTGCGAACTGGCCATGACCATGTATTTACTGCCAAGAATCAAGTTCAGATCCCGGGCCTGTTGCAGTTTATCGCCGGTGAAATAGTCGCTATCGTTGTGAGTGGAAAAGCAACGGATTTTTAATTCATCAAGGAGCTTGCGCATGTCCTTGGCTTGCGCTTCACTCCACGCAAAATAGGGCGCATAAAATTCCAATCCTTCATAACCCATCTCAGCAACTGCGCGGACCGTTCCGGCCGGATCTTTACCCAGCGCATCGCGCACCGAGTACATTTCCAGTCCAACAGGAACGGCATTTGCGACGGGCGCGCGTTGCGCATCTGGCAGACGCAGAGCCCACGGCAGCATGGCTCCTGTCGCGATAAATTTCCGGCGCGTCAACACTCGGGAGTCCTAGTCTTTGTCGAGATATTCGCCGGGGACGTCGTCCTCGGGGACTTCGTGCGTGTGAACTTCGCCTTCGTCGGCGTCGCCAGCGTCTTCCACGCCTTTTACCACTTCTGCTTCGAACGAATTGCCTTCTTCGAGGAGTTCATCCACGCTCTCTGAATTTGCTCGTCCGGCGTTCGAAAGGCCCTGCAGATCGCCTGATTGCCCGCCGGAGTGCGCTCCCAATCCTGCCGGCTCGAAGGTCACCGTATCGACCATCTCGCTTTTTCCGCGCAGACGTTTCCTGGGTGTGCTCGCCGTGTTACGGCGGCCAACACTCGCAAGAGACTTGTTGCCTGCAGCCTTTTTGCCGCCAGAGTTCGCTCGCAGCGCAGCTTTTTTCGGCGCGGTTTTCTTCGCAGCAGTCTTCTTCGACAACTTCTTCTTCGCAGCGACTTTCTTCTTGCCTTGCTTTTTCGTGGTTTTCTTTTTGGTAGCCATAGGCGGAGTGTATCATCACTCGTCCTGATTATCAGACAGTTGCCGTCTAAAGACTGTGCCAAGGACCGTCTCGGAGAGTTTGCAATTCGAATCTAGCTACTGACTATAAGAGTATTTTTCAGGCAAAATGTCGCGTCAAGCGATCCGAGTGAGGGACCAACATGCCTACCGCAGCATCTATAATG
>Ga0307474_10003557_pt1 | contig 11220 bp, 11 predicted proteins | sample atmos_gasesECM1C_2_FD_203312 | JGI IMG/M metagenome (GOLD analysis project Ga0307474, IMG submission 203312) | Hardwood forest soil microbial communities from Morgan-Monroe State Forest, Indiana, United States - atmos_gasesECM1C_05 | ecosystem: Environmental > Terrestrial > Soil > Temperate... | reverse complement strand
GACCTCCCGGATCGTCTTGCCGCTGGCCAGCGCCTCGTGCGCGACGGCGGCCGCCGCCTCGTAACCGATGAACCGGTTGAGCGCCGTGACGATGGACGGCGAGGACTCGGCCAGCCGCCGCAGCCGGGCCGGGTCGGTCGTGATCCCGCTGACGCAGCGGTCGGCGAGCAGCCGCGACGCGGACGCCAGCAGGCCGATCGAGTCCAGCAGGTTCTGCGCGACGACCGGCATCATCACGTTCAGCTCGAAATTGCCGGCCGCGCCGCCGAACGCCACGGCCGCGTCGTTCCCGATCACCTGAGTGCAGACCTGGCAAACGGCCTCGCAGATCACCGGGTTGACCTTGCCCGGCATGATCGACGAGCCGGGCTGCAGGTCGGGCACCTGGATCTCGGCCAGCCCGGTTCGCGGCCCGGAGTTCATCAGCCGCAGGTCGTTACAGATCTTGAACAACGAGACGGCGGCCACCCGCAGCACCCCGCTGGCCGCCACCAGCGCGTCGCGCGCCCCCGCGGCCTCGAAGTGGTCCCGCGCCTCGGTCAGCGGCAGGTGCATGTCGTCGGCCAGCCGCGCGATCACGGTGGCCGCGAACCCGGGCGGCGCGTTCAGGCCGGTGCCCACCGCGGTGCCGCCGAGCGGCAGTTCGCCCACGTCCGCCAGCACGGCGGTGGAACGCTCGGCGCCGTGCCGCACCGCCGCCGCGTACCCGCCGAACTCCTGCCCGAGCGTGACCGGGGTGGCGTCCATCAGGTGGGTCCGCCCGCTCTTGACCACCGACGTGAACTCCGCGGCCTTGGCCTCGAGCGCCGCCGCGAGGTGATCGAGCGCGGGCACCAGCGACTGCTTGATCATCCGCGTCGCGGCCAGGTGGATCGCCGAAGGGAACACGTCGTTCGACGACTGCGATGCGTTGACGTGATCGTTCGGGTGGACCCGGCGGCCCAGCGCGCGCGACGCGAGCGAGGCGATGACCTCGTTGGCGTTCATGTTCGACGACGTGCCCGAGCCGGTCTGGAACACGTCGATCGGGAACTGGTCGTCGTAACGCCCCGCCGCCACACCGGCGGCCGCGTCGTGGATGGCCCGGGCCATGTCCGGCTCCAGCACGCCCAGATCGCCGTTGACCGTGGCTGCGGCGCCCTTGATCGAGCCGAGGGCGCCGATCATCTCGCGCGGCAGCCGCTCGCCAGAGACCGGGAAGTTCTCGACCGCGCGCTGCGTCTGGGCGCCCCACAGGGCGTCGGCGGGGACCAGGACCTCGCCCATCGAGTCGTGCTCGACGCGGAACCCGTCCGGCGCCTCAGGCATGATCCGGCCTCCCTCAGCTCGGCCCGCTCCCGATTGTCAGCAGCGGCTGCTTCGGCGCGGTGACGTCCGCGAAGAAATCATTGCCCTTGTCGTCGACCACGATAAACGCGGGGAAGTCGCGGACCTCGATCTTCCAGACCGCCTCCATGCCGAGTTCGGGGTACTCGAGCACGTCGACCTTGGTGATGCAGTCCCGGGCCAGCCGCGCCGCGGCCCCGCCGATCGAGCCGAGATAGAACCCGCCGTGCTGCTGGCACGCCGCGGTCACCGCGGCCGACCGGTTCCCCTTGGCCAGCATGACCAGCGACCCGCCCGCGGCCTGGAACTCGTCCACGTACGAGTCCATCCGGCCCGCCGTGGTCGGGCCGAACGACCCCGACGCGTACCCGTCCGGCGTCTTGGCCGGCCCCGCGTAATACACCGCGTGATCGCGCAGGTACGCGGGCATGGATTCCCCCGAGGCTAGGCGTTCAGAAATCTTCGCATGTGCGATGTCGCGGGCCACGACCAATGGCCCGGTCAGCGAAAGGCGGGTCTTGATCGGGTATTTCGAGAGCTCGGCCCGGATCTCCTGCATCGGCCGGTTCAGGTCGATGCGGACGACGTCGGAGTCCAGGTCGGCCTCGTCGGTCTCGGGCAGGTACTGGGCCGGATCGGTCTCCAGCCGCTCCAGGAACACCCCGTCTCGGGTGATCTTGCCCAGCGCCTGGCGGTCGGCCGAGCAAGAGACCGCGATCGCCACCGGGCAGGACGCGCCGTGCCGGGGCAGCCGGACCACCCGCACGTCGTGGCAGAAGTACCTCCCGCCGAACTGCGCCCCGATGCCGGCCCGGCGGGTGATCTCCAGGACCTGTTGCTCGAGCTCGAGGTCGCGGAATCCGTGCGCGGCGACCGAACCCTCCGTCGGCAGCGTGTCCAGGTACCGGGCCGACGCGTACTTGGCCGTCTTGAGCGCGAACTCGGCGCTGGTCCCGCCGACCACGATGGCCAGGTGATACGGCGGGCAGGCCGCCGTGCCCAGCGAGCGGATCTTCTCCTCGAGGAACTTGGCCATGGCCGCCGGGCTCAAAACGGCCTTGGTCTCCTGGTACAGGTACGACTTGTTGGCCGAGCCACCCCCCTTGGCCATGAACAGGAACTTGTACTCCTGGCCGGCCGTCGCGTACAGCTCGATCTGGGCGGGCAGGTTGCTGCCGGTGTTCTTCTCGTCCCACATGGTGAGCGGCGCGAGCTGGGAGTAGCGCAGGTTCAGCTTGGTGTAGGCGTCGTACACCCCGCGCGCGATGTGTTCCTCGTCCCGGCCGTCGGTGAGCACCTGCTGGCCGCGCTTGCCCATCACGATCGCGGTCCCGGTGTCCTGGCACATCGGCAGCACCCCGCCCGCCGCGATGCACGCGTTCTGCAGCAGGTCGCGCGCCACGTACCGGTCGTTCGCCGAGGCCTGCGGGTCATCCAGGATCGACCGCAGCTGCCGCAAATGGCCCGGCCGCAGCAGGTGGGCGATGTCGTGCATGGCGGTTTCGGTGAGCAGGCTCAGTGCGGTCGGCGCCACTTCCAGAAATTCTTTCCCGAACGCCCTGGCCCGGCCGACTCCGTCCGGCGATAGCTGTCGGTACGCGGTGGCGTCCTCGCCGAGCGGAAGCAGGTCGGTGTACGAAAACTCGGGCATCTGATGGCACATCCTCGTCTGGCTGAGTGATCTCATCGTAGATCGCTACCATCCGTGACCGGGGCGGCCTGGCATGCCGTGCGCCATCCCGGGTAGCTGAGCGACAGCCGTAAATGGTGCAAGATGTGCGCCCGTGACGAGGGTGAGGATGAGATGACGATCATGCCCGATACCGGCGAGAACGGCGTCGACCTGAGCGAGGCGGCCCGGCAGCTGGAACTGGCCGTGCACGACGCCCAGGTGTCCTACGACTGCGTGGCCCTCGGTCACATCGACCGCGCGCACACCAACGCGATCACCGCTCGCGCCGCGATCGATGCGGCCGAGACCATCCTGCGCGCGGCCCTCGACAGCGGGAGCATCCCCGCCGACGACTGACCGGTGGCGCGACCAGGGAACCTGGCGGGCGGCGACACGCGCCGCCCGCCAGGCACAACGACCCTCACCGGGATCGTCCCTACTTTTATCTCGTTCGGTTCGCACAAATCGGTCGAAAGCGGGACAGGAACCGGCCCGGCGATACCACCGCAAACCGGCGGTCCAGTGACCCCGGGGCGGGCCGGTGCTGGCCCGGCAACTAGTGTGTGAGTCACACATTAATTAGCGGGGAGGGGAGAGACGATGGCCAACGTCGAGGGGACGTTCACGGTGGCGTCCTGGGATGAGAACACCTACGCCGAGCTCGACGGCAACGGCAAGCTGACCCGGGCCACGGTCACCTTTGACTTCACCGGCGGCGTGCAGGCCAAGGGCACCTGGGACGCGGTGATGTGCTACCGCGACGACGGCACGGCCGTTTTCACCGGCATGCAGCGCATGACCGGCCAGATCGACGGCCGCTCCGGCGAGTTCGTGCTCCGCGCCGACGGTACATTCGCGGGCGGCGAGGCGCGCAGTCAGTGGGAGGTCGTGGAGGGCTCGGCCACCGGAGAGCTGGCCGGGCTGCGGGGGGCCGGCTCGTCGGCCGCGACCAGCGAGCCCCCGGGCACCTTCACCTTCGGCTACGAGCTCGGCTGACCGCCCGTGCCCCTGGACCGGACGGCCAACCTGCTGGGCGCGCTGTCGCTGGTCATCGCGGACCGGATGGCGGACGCGATGGCCGAGGCGGGCGGCCGTTCGGAGTCGGGGGCCGCGGCGCTGTGCGCGCTGCTGCACTTCCTGGACCGGCCGTCGGTCGACCGGCTGCGGCAGGTGCTCGGGCTCACCTCGTCCGGCACCGTGCGGCTGATCGACCGGCTGGCGGAATCCGGCTACGTGCGGCGCGGTGCGGGGGCCGACGGGCGTTCGGTCGCGATCGAGCTCACCGAGCGAGGCCGGGAGGCGGCCGGGCGGGTGGCCGGGTCGCGGGCCGAGGTGCTGGACGGCGCGCTCGGGGTGCTGTCGCCCGATGAGCGCCAGACCTTCGACCGGCTCGCGGGCAAGGTGCTGGCCGGCCTGATCCGCGGGCCCGGCGCCACGCGCTGGATATGCCGCCTGTGCGATATCGGCGTGTGCCGGGGCGCGGAGGGCGGCTGCCCGGTGGGCAACGCGGCCCGGGCCCGCTACGCGCCCGGGCCGCAGGACCTCAGCGCGCCAGGCGGGGCAGCAGCAGCGCGGAGGCCGTGACGCCCAGCACCGTGGCGCCGACCAGCACGATCGCGTCGAGGCCGAGGTGGGCCGGGGTGCCGATGAGCAGCCCGCGCAGCGCGTCCACCTCGTAGGACAGCGGGTTGACCTTGCTGATCGCCTGCAGCCAGCCCGGCATGATGCGTTCGGGGTACAGCGCGTTCGAGCTGAAGAAGAGCGGCATCGTGATCGCCTGGCCGATCCCCATCAGCCGGTCCCGGGACAGCGCCACCCCGGCGATGCTCATCGACAGGCAGGAGAAGAACGCCGAGCCGAGCACCACGACGGCCGCGGTGGCGAGGAGCTTGAGCGGGTTGTCGGTGAAGGCCACGCCCAGTATCGCGGCGAGCACCACCACCACGGCGGCCTGGACGATCGAGCGCACCCCGGCCGCGAACGCCTTGCCGCTGATCAGCGCGGCCCGGGGCGTGGGGGTGACCATCAGCTTGGTCAGCACGCCCGCGTCCCGCTCCCAGATGATCTGGATGCCGTAGAAGATGGCGATGAACAGTGCGGACTGGGCCAGGATCCCGGGCGCCAGGTAGGCCAGGTAGGGGATGCCGCCCGGGGTCGGGATGGCGTGGATCCTGGTGAACGTCTCGCCGAAGATCAGCAGCCAGAGCGCGGGCTGAATCGCCCGGGTGTACAGCTCGGTGCGGTCGTGGCGGATCTTGCGCAGCTCGACCCAGCACAGCGTGACGATGCGGCTGGCCAGCCGGCGTATGACCGCGGGCGGGGTGTCGGCGGGCAGGCCCAGGGCGGGCTTAGCCGAGACGGCGGGCGGTACGCCGGGCGCGGCGAACGTCACGGATGTTTCCCTTCTCGGAGTCGTCGTCGAGCGTGCCGCCGGTGTAGTGGCGGAACACGTCGTCCAGGCTGGTCCCGGCCCCGAGCGTCGCCTTGAGCATGCCCGGGGTGCCGGTGGCCCGGATCGAGCCCGCGTGCATGAGCGAGACCCGGTCGCAGTAGGTGTCGGCCTCGTCCATGTAGTGCGTGGTCATGAGCACGGTGATCGGGGCGGATTCGCGCAGGCGGTCGATGAAATCCCACACGTCCGAGCGCGCGATCGGGTCCAGCCCGACGGTCGGTTCGTCGAGGACCAGCAGGCTGGGTGCGCTGACCAGTGCCTGCGCCAGCTCCAGCCTCCGGATCATGCCGCCGGAGTAGGTCTTGACCAGGCGGCCGGCGGCCTCGGTCAGGCCCATGGCCGACAGGGCACCCTCGACGCGCTCCGTGCGCTCGCGCCGGGGAACGTCGAACAGCTTGGCGAACAGCTGCACATTCTCACGGCCGGTCAGCGTCGCGTCCGCGGACAGCAGCTGGGGCACGTAGCCGATCATCCGCCGGACGCGCATCGGGTTCTGGGCGGAGTCGATGCCGAACACGGTCACGGTGCCAGACATCGGCTTCAGCAGCGTGGTCAGCATCCGGATCGTGGTCGTCTTGCCCGCCCCGTTCGGCCCGAGCAGCCCGAACGTCTCGCCGGGCGCGATCTCCAGGTCGACGTGGTCGACGGCCACGTGGTCGCCGAAGCGGTAGGTGAGGCCGACGCAGCGGACCGCCGAGTCAGCCGGCGCGAGGTCGGTGATGTCGTCCGGCGTCAGGGTCGTGGCCGAGCTCGTCGGGCCGTCGGGCTGGGGGGTCATGAAGCCTCCATTAGTTCGGCCAGGCGCAGCAGCGCCGGCCCGGCGGCGGCGAGCACCTGCCGGTCCGCGGCCGTCATCCGCTCGAGCGCCCGGCCGGCCAGTTCGGCTCGCAGGTCGCGGAACTCAGCGAGCCGCCGCCGGGCCTTGCCGGTGGCGGACAGCAGCACGGTGCGCCCGTCCCGCGCGCTCTTCTCGCGGGTGAGCAAGCCGGCCTGGGTGAGGCGGCCGACCAGCGTGCTGACCGTGTTGGGCGCCAGGCGCAGCTCCTGGGCCGCGTCGGCGACCGTCATGCCCGGCCGGGCGGCGGCCAGGCGGAGCAGTTCCGACTGGGCCGACGCCAGCGGCTGTTGCGTCCAGGCCTGGCGGGTGGCCCGGCGGGCGGCGCGGCGGATCACGCTGATCGCCGTGAACAGCTCCCCGGCCGTAACCGCCGCAGCCTGATCAATCCCAATAATGTCGTTCACAGAGCTAACTATATAGAGTGCTGACGGCTGGTGCCAGTGGCGTCGCGCGGTATGGCCGCGCCTGGCTCCCCGGGCCGGTGCGGGACCGGCGGGTGCTCACCCGGCTGCCGGTCAGCCCGGGACCGCGCCGAACCCGATCTCGTTTCCGTCAGGGTCGACGTAAGTGGTCTTGCTCACGCCGTTCCCGTACGTCTCCTGCTTCGCAGGCTCCAGGCCCCGCCGGGCGATATCGGTCACCCGGGTGTCGAGGTCGTCAACGATGATCGTGTGCATGGCGTGGCCGGCATGCTCTGGTCGCTGGACGATATACACCAGCCGGTGTTCGGCGAGTTCCCAGACGGCCTCGGTGTCGTGGGGAAAGGACGATGGCGCGGAGCCGAGCAACCTCTCGTACCAGTCCAGCGCCACGGCGAAGTCGCTGACGGGTATCCCCGCGAACAGGTAGACGGCCATGCCGCCATGGTCTCGCAGAGTTCCCCGGTGGGTCAGGGTTCCTGGGTGTTGCGGCCGCGGCTGGTGCGCAGCGCGTCCTCGCGCCCGTTCGATCCTGCTGACCGGCCGTCGTCGGCGTCCTGACCGGCAGCGGCGCCGTTCCCCGCCGTGGCCGCCCGGGCCCCGTTCGCCGGGGGCTGGACGCCGACGGCCGCCGCCCCGGCCTCGTCGTGCACGTACCGGCCGCCGCGCATCAGGGACGCCGCCGCGGCGATCACCAGGATCACGATCGCCGTGCTGAACACGATCTCCAGGCCGTGGTGGAACGGCCCGGCGATCAGCTGCGGGAAGAACTGCCGCCCGGTGAGCACTCTGACCTGGGCGGCCGGCAGGTGCGTGAGAACGCCGGTCGGGGCCAGCAGTTGCTGCACCGGGTTGTAGCCGAGGAACGCCGCGAACAGGCTGCCCACCGGGGGTGCCTGCCCGATCTGGTGCGCGACCGCGTGCGGCACGCCATGCGAGGTCAGGCCGTTGGTGAGCGTCTTCGGCAGCGAGCTGGCCAGCCCGGCGATCATCAGCGAGAAGAAGATGCCGATGGACAGCACGAAGCCGGAGTTCTGGAACGTGGCGAGCATGCCGGACGCGGCGCCGCGCTGGCGGGCCGGCACGCTGTTCATGATCGCCGCGGCGTTCGGCGCGGAGAACAGTCCCATGCCCGCCCCGGCCAGGAAGATCAGCACGGCGAACGCCAAGTACCGGAAGTTGGTCGGGATGACCAGCAGCCCGGCGAACGCCGCGGCCGACACCAGCAGCCCGCCCGACGCGAACGCCCGCGCCCCGTGCTTGTCCGACAGCTTGCCCGACAGCGGCCCGGAAACGACGAAGCCGCAGGTGAGGGGGAGCAGGTAGATGCCGGACCACAGCGGCGTGTCCTTGAACTGATAGCCGTGCAGGACCAGCCAGATCCCCTGCAGCCACAGGATCAGCATGAACTGCAGCCCGCCCCGGGCGATCGCGGCCAGCAGGGTGGCCGCGTTTCCGGCCGCGAAGGCCCGGATCCGCAGCAGACGCAGGTCGAACATCGGCGACTTGACCCGCAGCTCGGTGATGGAGAACGCGACCAGCAGCGCCACCCCGCCGATCAGGCCGGTGAGCACCAGGGGGTTCGTCCAGCCCATCGAGTGCCCGCCGTACGGGATCAGGCCGTAGGTGATGCCGACCAGGATCCCGATCAGGCCCAGCCCGAACAGGACGTTGCCCAGCCAGTCGATCCGGGCCGGGGTCCGCGCCCCGACCTCGCGCAGGCTGAAATACGACCAGATCGTGCCGCCGATGCCGATCGGCACCGAGACGATGAAGACCAGCCGCCAGTCGACGGCCGCGAGAATGCCGCCCAGGATCAGGCCGATGAACTGGCCGGAGATGCCGGCCACCTGGTTGATGCCCATCGCCATGCCGCGCTGGTCGGCGGGGAACGCGTCGGTCAGGATCGCGGGGGAGTTGGCCATCAGCATGGCGCCGCCGACGGCCTGGATCACCCGGAACCCGATCAGCCACAAGGCCCCGCCCGGCCCGGTCAGCGGGTCGAACGGCAGCGCCAGGGCGCCGAGCCCGAAGACCGCGAAGCCGAGGGTGTACATGCGCACCCGGCCGTAGATGTCGCCGAGGCGGCCGAGCGTGACCACCAGAACGGCCGAGACGACCAGGTAGCCCATCAGCATCCAGAGCAGGTAGCTGACGTTGCCTGGGGTGAGCGGGTTCAGCTTCACACCGCGGAAGATGGCCGGCAGCGAGATGATCACGATCGACGCGTTGACCGTGGCCGACAGCATGCCGATCGTGGTGTTGGACAGGGCTACCCACTTGTAGCGGTCGCTCCTGCCGATCCGGGATGCGGAATCAGCCACCGCTGCGATCTCCCTCGTTCCGGGCAGGTATTTGCTTAGACAAAACTAACAGACGATGCAGGTGAACAGCCAGTCGCGGGGCGCCCGTCACGCCCGGGCGGGCCCGCCGCTCTCCAGCTTGTCACCGCGCCGTCCGGCCACCTGTCCGAGCCCGTCCGCGCCGCGTCCGCGCCGCCTCCGCGCCGCCCGGCAGCGGGCGCTTTCCGACCCCGTGCCGATGTATCTTCGGGGTGTGCCATCCCGACCACCGCCACGTGATCTGCGTGCCTCCGACGCGGACCGTGAGCGGGTGGTCGCCTTGCTCACCGAGGCCGCGAGCGACGGGCGGCTGACCCTGGGCGAGCATGCGGAACGGGCCGAGCGCGCGTACTCGGCCCGCACGCTCGGCGAGCTCGCGGAGCTGACGGCCGACCTGGCCGCTCCGTCGGCCCAGCCCATCCGCCTGGACGGCCGCAGGCCGATCGCGGGCATCTTCGGCAAGGAGCGGCGCGACGGCCGCTGGGTGGTGCCGGACCGCCTCGCCGTGACCGCCGTCTTCGGCGAGGTCACGCTGGATCTGCGGGAGGCGGTGCTGCAGAGCCCGCGGATCACGATCCTGGCCACCATGGTCGGCGGGACCCTGCAGCTGGTCGTACCCGAGGGAGTCGTGGTCGAGACGACCGGGACCGGCGTGCTGAGCAGGCAGACCGGTCAGCCGGGCCGCAGGCCGGGCGAACCGGCCGTGCCCGGGACCCCGGTGATCGAGGTGCGCACGCTCGCGCTGGGCGGCCGGGTGAAGATCGTCAGGCCGCGCCGGCCCCGCTGGTTCGGCGGGCTCAGTCGCCGTCGAAGTTGACCGAGCTGTACGCCCGTAGCTTCCAGAGCTGATGCTCGCTGTGGATGTTGCGCAGGGTGCCCGAGCGGGCCCGCATGACCAGCGAGTGCGTGGTGGCGCCGCCGGAACGGTACCGGACGCCGGCCATCAGTTCGCCGTCGGTGATCCCGGTCGCGGCGAAGAACGCGTCGTCCGACGTGACCAGGTCGTCGGTGGACAGCACCCGGTCCAGGTCGTGGCCTGCGGCCACGGCGCGATCGCGCTCCTCGTCGTCGCGGGGCGCCAGCTTGCCCAGGATGACGCCGCCCAGGCACTTGATCGCGCAGGCGGCGATGATGCCCTCCGGCGTGCCGCCGACCCCGAGCAGCAGGTCGATGCCGGTGCCCTCGCGCGCCGCCATGATCGCGCCCGCCACGTCGCCGTCGGTGATCAGCTTGATCCGGGCGCCGGCCGCGCGCACCTCCTCGATCAGGCCCTGATGACGCGGCCGGTCCAGGATCACCACCGTGACGTCGTGCGACGAGCAGCGCTTGGCCCGCGCGACCGCCGCGATGTTGTCGGCGGGCGAGCCGTCGATGTCCACCAGATCGGCCGCGGCCGGCCCGGTGACCAGCTTGGACATGTAGAAGACCGCCGACGGGTCGTACATGGAGCCGCGGGCGCTGACGGCCAGCACCGAGATCGCGTTCGGCATGCCGTTGGCGGTCAGCCGGGTGCCGTCGATCGGGTCCACCGCCACGTCGCAGGCGGGGCCGCTGCCGTCGCCCACCTGCTCCCCGTTGTAGAGCATCGGGGCGCGGTCCTTCTCGCCCTCGCCGATTACGACCACGCCGTCCATGGACACGGTATTGATCAGCATCCGCATCGCGTGCACGGCGGCGCCGTCGGCACCGTTCTTGTCGCCGCGGCCGACCCAGCGGGCCGCGGCCATCGCGCCGGCCTCGGTCACCCGGGCCAGTTCGAGCGCGAGGTTCCGGTCCGGAGCGTGCCGGTCCGGGGGCTCAGGCGCCTCGTCCTGGCCGACCGGGGCAACATCGCCCGGCAGAAGCGGCCCGGCTTGCGTGGTAGCGATCTGATTCTCGGTCACATGAACGCCTTCCGTTCAAGAACGCTTTCCCCGTTGTCGCCGTGATGAAATCCTATGCAGCGCCCGGCCGGCGTAGCCTTGTGGATGGCCCGGCCGGGCCGTGAAGGAGCTTGCGAATCGGCATGACGACAGATCAGGTACAGCCGGCCGCCAGGGCCTCCGAACGAGGCGCCGCGACCCGGTCTGCCCTGCTCGCGGCCGCCCGCGAGATCTTCACGACCCAGGGGTACGCGCAGGCGGGCGTGACCGACATCGTCAATCGCGCCGGCGCCAGCGTCGGCAGCCTGT
>Ga0307474_10003556_pt1 | contig 11220 bp, 9 predicted proteins | sample atmos_gasesECM1C_2_FD_203312 | JGI IMG/M metagenome (GOLD analysis project Ga0307474, IMG submission 203312) | Hardwood forest soil microbial communities from Morgan-Monroe State Forest, Indiana, United States - atmos_gasesECM1C_05 | ecosystem: Environmental > Terrestrial > Soil > Temperate... | reverse complement strand
TTCCCAGCGTTACGTCGGGATGGCGAATGGTAAATTTCTCCACTTGGACTTTTCCCGGCTCAAAGTGCAGCTTAATCTCGGGCTTCCCAAAGGTGCCTGCGGCCTGGACTAGCTGCTTGAGTGTTTTTAGCGGCATTCTTGCCGGCCCAGGATGACTCCCCTTAACCGGCGCCTCGAACTCGGTCCCGACCGTCCTGAAAGTTGTAACATAAGGCGAAACGAGAAGGTCCGCGCAGTCCGTTTCCTTAAACACCCCTCGGTTAAAAAGTAGTTGTTTTTGCGCTTTACGCAATTCCGATATAGGCGAATTTCGAACTCAACCACTCCTATGTCGGTCATCTCTCCAACCTCGCTTCTCGCAACCACCGAATTGTACATCACTGGTTCGCATTTTGCGAACTATTTTATTACCAAAGTAACAAGGTTTTGTTCTTGACCCAAGTTCGCAAATCGCGAATACTATAAGGATGCTCACGATTTGAAAAGTATCTGGCAGCCTTAGGAATTTGAGACTTTGAGAGTACTGGGAACGGAAGTTCTCGACAAGGCCAAGAAAATACATCGCGATCTGACCTCGTCAGTTGCGACCTGGCTCATCATTGCGAGAGAGGCCAAGTGGAAGAATTTGAACGAAGTGCGCCTGACCTGGCGCAATACGGACTGCGTGAAAGGGAAGACCATTTTCAACATTAAGGGAAACCGCTATCGGCTGATTGCGAGTGTTAACTACGCGAGTCAGACCATTGTTGTGAGAATGCTAATCACGCACGACGAGTACAGCATGGGGGAGTGGAATAAATGAGCCCAGTAATGGAATACAAGCAGCTTATCGCCGAAGTCCCCCCGAAGGTCATCCATACCGAGAAAGAGAATCGCTATTACCTCGCGAGGCTGGAAGAACTCGACGATCGATGGACTGAGCTAACCCAAGCGGAGCGTGATCTATACGACACACTTGGTGTGCTCATCGAAGATTTCGAAAAGAAGACCTACAAGACCCGCGCGGCAAGTCCGATCGAAGTGATCAAAGAGCTTATGGCAGCGAATTCTCTGAAGCAGAAGGATCTGATCGGCGTGTTCGAGACCGCCAGCGTCGCGTCGGAGGTCCTCAAAGGTAAGCGAGCTTTGACCACCGAGCATATTCGCCGCCTCGGCAGGCGTTTCAACATCTCGCCGGCTATTTTTCTGTAGTCGTGGGCGGAGGCAACAAAATCAAGGGCGGCCACAAGGCCGCCCTTAAAACTGCGAGCTGACTACTGAATACTGAGAACTGATTTCAAGCCCGCGCTGGACTCTCGCCGCCCTTTACGATCCCGCGTCCCGGCTCCGGCTTCAACACCTGCTGCACGCCGTCATCCGGCTTCGAAGGCGACTTCATCGGAGGCAGTTCCTTGCCGTCCACAAGAAGCAGCACTTCGGAAGCGTCCAGCACCTCCCGCTCCAGTAACGCCGCCGCAATCTTCTGCAGCGTGTCGCGGCTGCCTTCCAGAATGCTCTTCGCCGTTTCATACCCCTGATTCACCAGCTTGCGGACCTCGCCATCAATCTTGATGGCCGTGTCTTCGCTGTAGTCGCGGTGCTGGCTGATCTCGCGTCCCAGGAATATCTGCTCTTCTTTCTTGCCGAAGGTCAGCGGACCAAGATCGCTCATTCCCCACTCGCAAACCATCTTGCGCGCCATTTCCGTAGCCCGCTCAATGTCGTTCCCCGCTCCTGTGCTCATCTGGTTGAGGAACAGTTCTTCAGCCAACCGCCCGCCCATCAGAATTGCCAGGTCGGTCTTCAAGTAGTCCCGGGTATAGTTGTGCCGGTCATCGATCGGTAACTGCATGGTGACGCCCAGCGCCATTCCTCGCGGAATAATCGTGACCTTGTGCACCGGATCCGAGCCCGGCAGCTTCGCCGCCACCAAGGCGTGCCCAGCTTCGTGGTAAGCCGTAACCTTTTTTTCCTCATCCGACAGGATCAGCGACTTGCGTTCCACGCCCATCAGGACTTTGTCTTTGGCGACTTCAAAATCGAACATCAGCACAGCCTTGCGGTTCTGCCGGGCCGCAGCCAGCGCCGCTTCGTTCACCATGTTGGCCAGGTCCGCGCCAGAAAATCCCGGTGTCCCGCGAGCCAGCACCGAAAGATCGACATCCTCGGCGAGCGGAATCTTGCGGGTATGCACGCGCAGAATCTCTTCCCGCCCGCGCACATCCGGACGGCTCACCACCACGCGCCGGTCAAAGCGCCCCGGCCGCAGCAGCGCCGGATCCAGCACATCCGGCCGGTTCGTCGCCGCCATGAGGATCACGCCCTCATTCGACTCGAACCCGTCCATCTCCACCAGCAACTGGTTCAAAGTCTGCTCGCGCTCGTCGTGGCCGCCCCCGAGTCCAGCGCCGCGATGCCGTCCCACTGCATCAATCTCGTCGATAAAAATAATGCAAGGCGCATTCTTCTTGCCCTGCTCGAACAGATCGCGCACCCGGCTGGCGCCGACGCCCACGAACATCTCCACAAAATCCGAACCGGAAATCGAAAAGAAAGGAACGTTCGCTTCGCCGGCAACGGCTCGAGCCAACAACGTCTTGCCGGTTCCGGGAGGTCCAACCAGCAGCACTCCCTTGGGAATCCTGCCGCCAAGTTTCTGGAACTTCTGTGCCTCGCGCAGAAACTCGATAATCTCGCGCAACTCTTCCTTGGCCTCTTCCACCCCAGCCACATCTTTGAACGTGACTTTCTTTTGCTGCATCGAGAGCAGCCGCGCCCGGCTCTTGCCGAACGACAGCGCCTTGTTGCCGCCCGTCTGCATCTGCCGGATCATGAAGAACCACAACGCACCCAGCAGAATCAGCGGAGCCCATGTCCCCAACAACTGCAACGGCCAGCTTCCCCCGTTGACATCCTTAATGATCACCACCACGTTCTTGTCGCGCAGTGACTTAATCATGTCGGGATAAGCTGCCGGCGCCACGGTATGAAACGCGGAGTTGTCGGTAAGTTTGCCGTGCACCTGCTGCCCGTCCACCGTGACGTCATGCACCTTGCCCTGATCCACATCACTCATGAATTGGGAGAAGTTGACGTCCGCGTCCTTCTGCCCGTTGCGGCCCTGCTGAATTACGGTCCACAACACAAGGGCAGACACCCCAATCCCTACCCAGAAAAGTACGGTTTTTACTGTTGAATTCACCAAGAAGCTCCTGAAGAAACCGGGGCTTGGCACTAAGCCAAAAAAACCCGAGGCTCCTACGCTAAATTAGATGCCGTTCGGCCAATTTGGATCGGCAATTCCCTAAACCTCTATTCTACATTTTCTCAGAGAAAAAGGCGCGCCGTCTTCCGGCATGACTTAAGTCATATGCGGGATTGGAGTTGCAGCCAGATAAGGAATGTTCCGGTTAGTCTGCTCCACCGCGCCCAGCCCATAACCCACAAGGAACGTATCATCCACCAGAAAGCCGAAGTAGTCCGGCTGCAGGGCCACGCGGCGGGCCGACTGCCGGTCTAGCAGCGTCACCAGCTTCACCGAAGCCGCTCCTCGCGCCCGCAGGTCGCTCATCAGAAATTCGCTGGTCACGCCCGAATGCACCACGCCTTCGACCAGCAGGATATGCTGACCGCGAATATCCGGAGCATGGCTGAAGAAGATCTCCACCACCTCTCCCGCCTCCCCACCCTCCTGTCTACTCGGCTGCTTGCTGTACTTGGGCTTGATGAACTGGCACACCACGGGCATTTCCAACGCCCGCACCAGGTCGGCCATGAACATGAACGCATTCTCCAGCACGGCCAGCGCCTGGATCGTCTGTCCCTGGTAGTCATCGGAGATGTGACGAGCCAGTTCTTTCACCCGCTTCTGGATCTGCTCGGCCCCAATCACCTGGCGCAGTGGCGTGGCTTTCGACGCATTCATGAAGTGGCGTGCCTCCCGATCCTCTACCCACGACTCGTACTGGTTAAAACCAGACTCTAAATCCCCTGCTCCTCAACCGCCCACGGCGTTTCTCGGATCAGCACCGCTTCCTGCCCGGCTTCCGCGCGTAACCGGGCGGGAACAGGAAACCCGCGCATCCAGACAATCTCGTCTCCGCTCACTACCACCGGCCAAAGCCTGCGTTCGGGCTGCGCCGCGTGCCGCTCCTGCAACAGTTCTTTGATCTTCTTAGGCGACTTCGTGTGCGCCGGCCAAAATCTGTCTCCCGCACGCCAGTTCCGCACCATCAAACGTCGCGGCAATAGACCGGCCCAGAGAAGTTCCTGCGGATTATACTCCGCAACCCGCGCCTCTGGAGTCGCTTCCTGGGTGACTTGGGCAGTAACCAGCAACGCTTCAATTACTGCACCCAGCTCCGGCACAAGAGCACGTCCCGGCACTGCCAGCGGATATTCGTAGTCCGGAATCCGCTCCTGACGCCGCAAGTCAGGCGTAACAAAAACCACAGCCTCCGGCTCGCGGCGAATCTTCCACCCCAAAGGCAGCGACAATTCTTTCCCCGCTGGACCCTCCTCGGCCGCGAAACGCAGAATCTCCTCGACATGCTTGAACTCCAGCGGAATCCCCGCCCGCTCCCCGATTGCCTTCAACACCCGTCTCTGCACTGCCCGCGGCTCAGTCAGCAACCAAGGCCGGCTCACCGAAGCATTCATCACCGCCGGACCCGGCTGCTCAAGCCGCTCCAGTAATTCAGGACTAGCCGCTGAGTGAGAAGGCTGGATCTGCACCAGCGCCTGCGAACCCTCGAAACCCGGCAGCCCGCGCGTCCACTCCGGCTGCGACCACTGCACCACCGTCCCCAGCCAGCCTGAGATTTCATTCTCCCAATAGTCTTCCTCATCACGCGCAATCTCCGCCAGTTCTGAAAAATTCTCGACCACCGCAGGATTGAACTCCCGTTCCAGCAACGGAAGCACGAGGCTCCGCACCCGATTGCGAGTGAACTTTGAATCGGCATTAGTCGAGTCTTCCCGCCAAAGCTGCTTGAGATCGACGAGATACTGCTCCAGCTCCCCCCGCCGAGTCCCCAGCAGCGGACGAACGATCTCCCCGTGACCGTTCTCATCCTCCCGCTCCACCAGAATGCGCGGATAAATCCCCCCCAACCCCCGCAGCCCAGTCCCGCGAATCACCCGCATCAGCACAGTCTCAGCCTGATCATCCCGCGTGTGCCCGGTAACGATCTTGTCCAGAAGGAGTGCCGTTTCCGACGTCGTCGCGCTTGGGCCCGGGAAGGGCACGGCTTCAGCCGTGCCGTTAAGCTCGCCTGAAGATTCGGGCTCCAGCCCCTGAGGGTCCTCGGGCCCAATCTCATCGACTTCATCCGATCCCAGGAGCAAGCGAAAGAATCCATACCGCAACTCCCGAGCAGCAGCCTCCACACCAGAATGCCCCTCAGCGGCAAGTTGTGCCGCATCGCCGCTGGCAGCATGAAACTCCAACCCATGCTCCCGAGCCAGTCCCGCAACAAACTCCTGATCCGCGTCCGACTCCGTTCCACGCAGCCGGTGATTGAAATGAACAACAGAGAGGACAATGCCGAGTTCACCACGCAACTCAAGCAGCAACCGCAGCAACGCAACCGAATCAATCCCACCCGAAACCGCAACCCCAACCCGGTCTCCAGCCAGCAGCAATTCTTCCCGCCGAATATGCCGCAACACGCGCTCCGCCAGTTCATGCACGGGAACATGGTACAACTCCGCAGCCCAAAAACACGTGTGGGGACAGTCGAACTCAACTGTCCCCACAACAAGAGCCCAAAAAGGTTTTCTCTGTGACTCTGTGCCTCCGTGGTGAAAAGGTCTTGATTTACAGCCCCGCGCTCTTCTCCCCAACCAGCTTCCGAATCTTCTCCACAAACTCCGCAGACGCCATATCCTCAGTCTTCTCTTTCCCGCGCGTGCGCACGTTCACCTTGCCAGCCTCAGCCTCTTTATCCCCCACGACGAGCAGGAACGGCACTTTCTGCATGGCATGTTCGCGGATTTTGGCATTCATCTTCTCATTGCGCGCATCCACTTCCACTCGCACGCCAATCGCCTTAAGCTGATCTGCAACTTTATTCGCATACTCCGCATGCCGCTCGCTGATGGGGATCATCGCCACCTGCACCGGCGACAGCCACACCGGAAATGCGCCCGCGTAGTGCTCAATCAGCACGCCAAAGAATCGTTCGATCGACCCGTAGAGCGCGCGATGCACCATGACCGGCTGCTTGCGAGAACCATCCTCGGCGACGTACTCCAAGCCGAAGCGCTGCGGAAGGTTGAAATCGAACTGCACCGTCGAGAGCTGCCACAACCGCCCGATCGCATCCACCAGCTTGATGTCAATCTTCGGCCCATAAAACGCCGCCTCGCCCGGAATAGTCTTGTACTCAACGTTCTTGCGTTCCAGCACCTTCTTGAGCGATTCGGTGGCGTGGATCCATTGCCCTTCGCTGCCCACAAAATTCTTCCGATCGTCCGGATTCCACGTTGAAAGCTCAGTCTGGAACTGATCGAAGCCAAAATCCTTCAGCACATCCAGAGCGAAGTCGAGACAGCTGGCAATTTCATCTTCAATCTGCCCCGGAGTGCAGAAAATGTGCGCATCATCCTGAGTAAACCCACGAACGCGCAGTAGTCCATGCATCACGCCCGAACGCTCGTAGCGATAAACCGTTCCCAACTCACCCAGCCGCACCGGCAAATCGCGATACGACTTCAGCGAATCCTTGTAAATGAGAATGTGCCCCGGACAATTCATCGGCTTCAGCCGGTATTCGGCGTCGTCGAGTTCCATAGCGTCGAACATATTCTGCGCGTAATAGCCCTCGTGCCCAGAGGTAAAAAACAACTGCCGCCGCGCCACATGCGGCGTGTAAACCAGCGAGTAACCGCGCTTCAGGTACTCTTCGCGCATCCAGTCTTCCATCTGTTTGCGGATGATCCCGCCCTTGGGATGCCAGAAAATCAGCCCCGGCCCGGCCAGTTCCTGGATCGAAAACAGATCAAGCTGCTGCCCCAGCACGCGATGGTCGCGCTTTTTCGCCTCCTCCACCTGTTGCATGTGGGCGTCGAGATCCTTCTTAGAGAAAAACGAAGTCCCATAAATGCGCTGCAGTTGCGGATTCTTCTCATCCCCCAGCCAGTAAGCGCCCGCGATGTTAAGCAGCTTGAACGCCTTGATCTTCCCCGTCGAAGGAATATGCGGGCCCCGGCAGAAATCAACAAACTTCCCAGTGCGGTAAATCGAAATCTTTTCATCGGGCTTGGTGAATTGCTCGATGAAATGGCACTTCATGAAGTCGCCTTCCTTTTTGAACTCCGCTAGCCCCTGATCGCGAGGCAGAAACTCCCGCGCATAAGGAATATTCTGCTGCACAAGCTCCTGCATCTTCTTCTCGATCTTTTCGAGATCTTCAGGAGTAAAAGCGGTAGGCCGGTAAAAATCATAGAAGAATCCGCTCTCCGTCGCCGGACCATGCCCCAGCTTGGTCTCCGGAAAAAGTTCCAGCACAGCCGCGGCAAGCAAGTGGGCAGACGAATGCCGGTAAACCTCCAGCGCCTCCGGATCTTTCTCGGTCAGCAAACGAAGGTCGGTATCTTTTTCAAGCGGACGGGTCAGGTCGATAAGATCCCCGTTAGTCTTCGCAGCCAAAGCCGCATCCGCCAGCCGCGGGCTGATCGACTTCGCAATATCAAGCGCCGTCGTCCCCTTGGGAACATCCTTAACGCTCCCGTCCGGAAGCTTCACATGAATGCTGTCTGCCATAAGTTGGAACCTGCAGGTGTACTGAATCTTTCAGTTTATTGGAGGTATTCCGGAGGGTCAAACGATGCTCGAGAAAAGCGGATAAAAGTAAGGAAGGCGAGCGCAGCGCCCGCCCTCCCTTTGATACGGACTCCTACATTGCCACGTCCTTGATATGCGTCGCGATATACCATTGATTGCCGAACGCGTCGTTCACCGCTGCCGTGCGGTCACCGTAATACTGGTCCGCCGGCTCCTGCAACGACTTCGCGCCCGCCGCCAGCGCCCGCCGGTAAACCGCATCGCAGTCCGGCACGTACATATAGAACATAGATTGCATAGGCTGATACGGCCCGTGCGCCTCGCCCATTTCAACCACCGAATCGCCCACAAGAATCTCGGCATGATGAACCACGCCGTCCGGCGAAGCGTACTTCGCAATCTCCCGCGCGCCGAAAGCGCGCTTCAGGAAGCCAATCACCGGTTCTGCCCGGAGCGGATGCATATACACATTCACGTTGTGCAGCCCCTTCGGCATATAGCTTTCGCCCTTGTGAGTCGCGATATACCAAAGGTTGCCGAATGGATCCTTCACGCTCGCGCCCCGCTCGCCGTACTCGTGGTCCTGGGGTTCGCTGACAGAAGTCGCACCCGCCCGTAAAGCTCTCTGGTAAGCCGCGTCCGCGTCCTCCACGTAAATGTGCAAAGCCGTCGCGTTCGCTTTCCCGCTAAAAGGCTTGCCCGGAATCCCGCCGCCCATCATCAGCGTGGTGTCGCCGATCCGAGTCTCCCCGTGAATTGCTCCGGCTCCTCCAATCGCGCGAAGAAGCTGTTCCGCTCCGAACGCGTTTTTCGCAAACGCGAGAATCGCGTCTCCATCCTCCGCGACCATGTAAGGCGTCACCGTGTGGAAGCCCTTCGGAACCGGGTCCACCTTCACCTCATCCTTCGCGGCAATCCGCCCGCCCTCGGGCCCGCTTGTCATCCCCTTCATGCGGCGGTGCATCTCTTCCACCGACATTTCTTCCTTCACCGTGGAAATGTTCCAGGTATAGCCGAAGGGATCAACAAAGCTGCCCTCACGGCGGCCGTAGAACTGATCTTTGATTGGCAAAATCGTTTTCAATCCGGCGGCCACGGCCCGCGCCGCGAAAGAATCGACGTCTTCAACCAGCAAGCCCAACTGCACCGGTGAAGCGCCCAGTGTTTCCGCGCTGAATCTTCCCCCTTCCGGCCATTCTTCGGAAAGCTTGATCGACGAGTCGCCGATCGTGATCTCGGCATGCGCGATCGATCCTCCCACTTCGAAGCGCATTGTTTCCTCTGCGCCAAAGGCTTGCTTGTAGAACTCGATGGCTTTGGCTGCATCTTTGAAAGTCAATCTTGGGCTTGCGCTCGTATGAACAGACGCAACAGGTTCAGCAACAGTGCTCATAATTTTTCTCCCTTCAAGTAGTTCCGATTTAAGTCGTGCTTTGAATTCTTCCCGCGGCAGGTCACGCAAGTCCGCCGCCACGCGCACCAGAGGCTCGACGCTGGCATCCACCTTTGCAGGCCTGCCGTCCGCCCGAGTCCACAAAGCTTCCACAGCCCGGTTCAGCTGCTCAACCTTCTTTGCGTCGCTGCCTCCCGGATTCAGAGAGCGCTTAGGCATCGGCACCCTCCATGCGCGCCCGCAGACTGCTAATGGCGCGGAACTGCAACTGCTTCACCGCGCCCTCAGTCTTGTGGATTTCCCGCGCCACTTCCTTAATGCTTTTCTGTTCCACGAACCGCAGCACCACCACGCGCTGCTGCTCGGCTGGCAGCGTATCCACCAGCCGAAACAAAGTTGCCCGCCGTTCCACCTCTTCAAATTCCGCGTTACCGGCCGCAGCAGATTCGATCAGCCCAGGCTCGTCCGCCATATGTTCCCGGTTCCTGCGCTGCCAGCGATCAGAAATCAGATTCGCCGCAATCCGGAACAGCCAAGCCGCAAACGGAATCCCGCGCCACTCAAACCGCCGCAGGTTGGCCAATGCATGATGAAACACCTCGGAGGTCAAATCCTCGGTTTCCGCGCGATCTCCCACCCGCCGCACGACGTACGCATACACTCGCTCGAAATTATTTTCGTAAAGCTCCGCAAAGCACGCAGGATCCTTCTGCGCCGCCTCGACGAGAAGCCGCTCGTCCGCTTCTTTCCTCAGAGCCTTCAAACAGATTCTCCGCGCGGAGTAGTCTTACACAGGGATAACGAGTCAGGACGGCAAAAGGTTACGCAGGGATTTCAGCCGGCTGCCCCATTTCTCGCGTACTTTTGCGAGAAGTGGGCGAGCCATACAACAGCTACCCACAAAATCCACAGGCCCTATGTGACATCTAACCTTGCACCTCACCTGCAATCTGCGTCATGATTGATCCCAAATAAGCACCCGTTCTTTGAAAATTCAATTGGGCGATCTAAATCATTTGTCTGTAATATTTTGCGGGTAAAATCCTTCGATTCAATATTTTAGCCGGATCTCAACCAGATCGAGGTTCTCTAACCTCCCTGAATCCAATGATTTAGCAGCTTGATCTGGAAATTTTTTTAATCTGGATTTCGGCGCGAACGAAGAGCGAGGGGGCGATTTAGGTCGAGAGCGTAGTTGGCGCGTAATACAAGTCCTCCATCGCCTTCTTCACCTTCGCCGACACCGCCTCCATATCCCGCATCGTCAACCCGGCAGTCGAGATCGGCTCGCCCACCCGCATCTCCAGCGGACGGCACTTGATGTGGTAAGTATTCATCGGCAGCAACTCGTAGGTGCCGACCAGAGCCACCGGCACAATATCCACCTGCGCCTTAATCGCAAGAAAAAAAGCTCCGGGCAGAAAAGGCTTAATCTCGCCATCTGGCGTCCGCCCGCCCTCGGGATAGATCACCAGCGGCATCCCGGTCTTCAGACTCTTCACCGCCGACCGGATCGCCGCAATCGAATTGGTCGGTTTCTGCTGGTCAATGCAGACCTGCCCCGACCGCTTCAGTTGCCAGCCCACAATCGGATACGACAATAATTCCTTCTTGAAAACGATGCGGAATTGAAACGGCAGGTAAACGTAGAGAACCGGGATATCCAGCGCCGAGGCGTGATTTACCGCGTAAACATGAGGTTTCGAAGTATCGATCTTATCGAGGCCGGTCACTTTCACCGGCGACAAAATGGTTTTCATGATGAGCCACGACCAGGTCCGCGAAAACCAATGCAACCGCCGTCCGCTGCGATCGAACAGTCCGCCGGGCAGCGCCAGCACTCCCATCACCAGCGTGTACAGCCACACCAGCGGATCAAGAATGAAGTACGACCGCAGCCGGCTCAACCAGCCGTACGTCTTCCCTGGAATCTCGTGCGGACTGCGAGCCGCCGCGACTACCGGCGCTTCCGCATCGCGTTCCACTTCCACCGAGGATGACGAATTCACTTCCTGCACACTTCCATTCTAGGGGAAACCGCTGGCATCCGCTGCTCTAAACG
>Ga0307474_10003555_pt1 | contig 11220 bp, 8 predicted proteins | sample atmos_gasesECM1C_2_FD_203312 | JGI IMG/M metagenome (GOLD analysis project Ga0307474, IMG submission 203312) | Hardwood forest soil microbial communities from Morgan-Monroe State Forest, Indiana, United States - atmos_gasesECM1C_05 | ecosystem: Environmental > Terrestrial > Soil > Temperate... | reverse complement strand
CGCCGCGGCGGCGGCGATTCCGGCCGCTTTAAAGTGAGCCGAAGCCCATGCGCAGCACCATTGTCGTAGCCGTATTTCTGACTTCGATGACGAACTGCGCGGCCGAGGCGATGGCTGCTGCTGCGCCGGGCTCGCTCGAAAGCGCACGCGCCGACATCCGGCTCAAGCGCTTCGACGCGGGTCTTCTCACCCTGAAGCGACTGGCACAAAACGGCGACGGCGAATCTCAATATCTTTTTGGCATGGCCGCCTTAAACGGGCTGGCGCGCGAACCGGATGAGCAGGAGGCCCGTCGCTATCTAACCCTGGCGGCGGACAACGGTCATGCGGCCGCGGCGTTCGTGTTGGCGTCGCTACTCGAGCGGGATATGCCGCCAGATGCGGCGCGCATTCATGCCTTGCTCGAGCGCGCCGCACTGGGAGGCAACGCGGCCGCGCAACGGGCTTTGAAGCGTGAAGATGCGATTCTTGCACCGGACCACGAAGCTGCCGCGCGCGATGCGCGCTCACGGAGCGAACTGGTGCTATGGGCGGCGCGGCACGATGCTGCGCAGTTGATCGGCGGTCTTGCGCCGACGTTGGACGTCCAGGACGAATTTGGAACGTCAGCGCTGGCCTATGCGGCGCAGTCGGGTTCCTCGAACAGCATCGCGCGCCTCCTGCAGCAGGGAGCGCGCGTCAATGCGCGCAACAGATACGGCGTGACGCCATTGATGCTGGCAGTAGGCTCCCAGCAATTGGTTGCGGCAGGCCAGTTGCTGGCAGCCGGTGCTGACGTTGCGGCGGTCGACGCGGCCGGCAATACGCCGCTGATCTATGCCTCGCGGGCCAATAGCGCGGATGGGGTCGAATTGCTGTTGTCCCACGGCGCGAACTTGAGCGCATTCAACAAGGATTCGTACTCCGCGCTCGATGAAGCCCTCATTGTGGATGCGGCGCAAGCGGCGGCGACGCTTAAGGCGCATGGCGCTACCAACAAAGTGGCCGCAGCCGTCAATTTGAACCACGCTGCAGACTATTCGCGCACCGGCACGCTCTACAAGGGTTGGACTCCGCTGCTGGTGGCGATCTCACGCGATGATGTTGCGGAGGTGAATCGTCTGCTTGATGCCGGCGCCAGCGCCGGCGCCAGCATCAATGGCCGGGCTCCGATCATCATCGCCGTGCAAAGTGGTGCTCTCAAGAGCGCCGTGGCGCTGCTAAAACGCGGGGCCGACGCGGGTGCGGTGACCGAAAGCGGCGTCACCTCGTTGGGCTCGGCAGTTCTGCAAGGCTCAGACGACATGGTAGCGGAGTTGCTGCGCGCCGGGGCTTTGCCGGACGCGCATTCGAAGAAACAACCGCCGCCCTTGTTGATGGCCGCGCAGAGCGGCAATCAGGCTGTCGTCCAATTGCTGCTTGGCGCACACGCCGCCGTCGATGCGGCGGACGGGCAAGGCAGGACAGCATTGATGTATGCCGCGCAACGCGGCCAAGCAGCTATTGCCACGCAGCTTCTCGCCGCGGGCGCCAATGCCGCGCTGGCCGATCAAGAAGGAAGGAGCGCACTTTGGTTCGCCGCCGACGCAGGCCGTGATCCGGTGCTACGGCCTCTGCTCGCTGCGACGGACCTTCGTACCGACTCTGATCACCAGGGAACTACGGCATTGATGACCGCGGCAGCGCATGGTCATGCCGCGGTGGTGGCTGCCTTGCTAGAGGCTGGCGCGGACAAGTCAGTAAGATCCCACGATGGCAACACTGCGCTGATCCTCGCCGCAGGCGCCGGGCATCTGGAGGTCGTCAAATTGCTGCTTGGTTCCGGCGAGCGACTCGATCTTCAGAATAGACTCGGCGATACGGCGCTCATAGCGGCGAGTCGCTCCGGACAACTCGAAACCTGCAAGGTGCTGCTCAAGGCTGGCGCCGATCCATCTCTGCGCAACGCCAACCGCGCCACGGCTTCGGACATCGCAAGATTGCGCGGCCTTACCGAAATTAAGACCTTGTTGGACGCGGCCTAGTAAGTGTGAACCGCGACCACGTGCACGATACCGGCAATGATCAGCATGAAGAACAGCGGCAGGTGCAGTACATGCCAGACGGAAAACAACCGCTCGTAAGCGTGGAAGGTCGCTACTCGACTTGCCGCTTGGAGACGGCGATTGACGTAGTCGTAAGCCGCGCGCGTAAGGCGCGGACGGTGCTGCATGAGCGTCGCGGAGCGGTAGGCGGCGCGGCGCAACTCGTTGGAAACATACCGGCGCAATCGAATCTTGCAGAACAAGCGATACACCGCGAGCACAATGGGGCTGACCAAACTGAGACCGGGCAACGCCGCGATTCGGATCATACTGTCCTCGGTCGCCGACAAACGCTGCGCGAGTTGCGGCAGGAACTGCACTGTCGCGGACTGTCCGCGGACGCGGTCCGAATCGCTGCGCATCTCGGCAAGCGTCGCGCGATTGCCGTACAGGCCGTGGTGAATCTTGGCATAGACGTAGCGTCCGAACAGACCGCTACCCGAAACGATCAGCATGCATGCCAATGCCACGTTGCTGTTGGTCGCACCGGTGCTGAAGTTCGAGTGGTAGAGCACGAGCAGCGGCCCCAGCACTCCCAGCACCATGTGAGCTCTGAACCATACCTTCATCGAGCCGAGAACACCCAGCCAGCGCACGCGCTTGCGCAGTGGATAGAGCAGCAACAGCAGCATCATGCTGCCGCCGATGATGCCGAGTGCATAGCCCAAGCCGCGTTGCGGGGAAATATAGCGGGCGATTGGGAAATGAGTTCCGAACCAGAGGAGCGCCATAACAGAAATGGCGAACGCACCGGCCGGCGTCAGCACGCGGCGACGCTTGCGGGGCGGAGCTATGAATATCGCGGCTGGAGAACTCATGCAGCTAGGATGGTAACCGGCTCGGCACCTAAGTCCATGCCGTCGCCGTTTACAGACGCGTTGCACTGCAGTGCGGCTTGCAAGCCTGTGACCGACAACTCAATTTTTTTGGCAAAGCGACCTCGGTCTGGGACTGATTGATGTTCGATCCCACCTATCTTGTGTACGCTGTTCCGACGGTCCTGCTGTGCGTTTACTTCTGGCAGCGCAGCCGCCGGCGCGAACGCCTGCATTCCGAGACGCATCGGCAGTCTCTGGATTCGGGAATGACAGAGCCGGCCTCGCTGCATCCGGTCATCGACGTCAATACCTGCATCGGCTGCGCGGCCTGTGTGAAAGCCTGCCCGGAAGAGCCATTGCACCATGTGCTCGGCATCATTCAAGGAAAGGCGACTCTGATCAGCCCGACCGACTGCATCGGCCATGGTGCCTGCAAGGTTGCCTGCCCGGTTGGCGCGATTACGCTGGTCTTCGGCAGCGCCAAACGCGGTGTCGATATTCCCGTGGTCAGCCCAACTTTCGAGTCATCGGTACCCGGCATCTATGTGGCTGGTGAATTGGGCGGAATGGGATTGATCCGCAATGCCCTGGAACAGGGACGCCAGGCAGTCGAGGTGATCGCGAAAGTCCGGCGACGGAGGGCAGACAGGTTCGATCTAGTGATCGTCGGTGCAGGCCCGGCGGGCTTTGCTGCTTCGCTCGCCGCCACGCAACAAAAATTGAAGTTCGTCACCATCGAGCAAGAGTCGCTCGGTGGCTGCGTGTTCCAGTACCCGCGCGCGAAGTTGGTGATGACCGCCCCCGCCATCTTGCCGCTGATCGGGAAGATGCAATTCAAGCACACTTCGAAGGAAAAGCTGCTTGAGTTCTGGCAGCAAGCCGAGCAACGTGCGGGCCTCAAGATCCGATACCGCGAGCGAGTCGAGCGCATCCAATCCGCAGACGGCGGCTTCGTAGTCACGACGCAAACGCAGGTTTATTCCGCCTCGAATGTGCTGTTGGCGATTGGCAGACGAGGCACACCGCGCAAACTCGGCGTTCCCGGCGAAGAGTTGCCGAAAGTTGTCTATCGCCTGCTCGATCCCGAACAGTATCGAGGCCAGTCGGTCATCGTGGTGGGTGGGGGCGACAGCGCGCTCGAGGCAGCTGTCAGCATCGCCGAGCAAGCCGACACCCGGGTCATCCTGTCCTATCGCGGCGCTGTGTTTGATCGCGCGAAGCCATTGAACCGTCAGCGGGTCGAGCAGGCAGCAAAGGCCCTGCGGCTGAAAGTACTCATGGGCTCGAAACTGATCCAAATCGAACCGGATCGCGTCAGCATCGAAGTGGCCGGTCGCAGCGTTCAGGTACCCAACGATGCCGTGATCATCAGCGCGGGTGGCATATTGCCCACGGAGTTCCTGAGAAAAGTCGGCCTGGAGGTGGCCACCAAGTACGGAACCGCTTGACGTCATGGGGAATGCGTCACGGGAAGAACGCCAGCGCTTGTCCATTCAACCGCTGGAATTGCACAGTGGTGCCCAGGCACGCGCCGCTCGTAAAATCGAAGGCGACGACCTCGTCCTGAGCGACGCAGTAGAGATGCCCGTCGGGACCAAACCGTAGACCGCGTGGTTTTCGAAACTCGGCCAACTTGGCGGGAGAGAGAACCCGCACAAGGTGCCCATCCGTAAAGTCGTACTCGCGCACGCTCGTCACGGCGTCTGCCGCACCGAACGGATGCTCACTTGACACCACGACGTTGCCGTTGGGCGCGATCGCGAGATCCAAAGGACTGAGTTCTGGATCGCTCACGAGGCGAAGGGGCCGTGTGCACTCGCCAGGAGTAATCGCGACAATCGCGTTGTCGCCCGCGCCATTCGGCCCTATCCCTGATGCGAGAAATAGCCTCCCATCGTGCCCAAAGGCAAAGCCGCGAGGAAATGGAACGATTCCCGGCGGCACGAAATACGTTCCAGGCGCATCGAGTAAGACTGGAAACGCCATAATCGTGCGCGCGCTTCGAAGCCCCACGTAGTAACGTCCATCCGGACCAAAAATGCCACCACCTGGGTTCAAATTCGCGATCGGGCCCGTGTCACGAACGATAGTCCCGTTTGGACCGAGTGCCACTACCCGATCAGCGCCGCTGTTGAGAAATAGCAGCCCTTCTTTTTGATCCACGACAAGTCCCCGGGGATCAACAATTCGGCTGTCATTGTTAAACGGACCAATCAGCGTCCCGTCGCGCTTGAACGCCAGAAGCGCGCCATATCCATTCCCATTGATACCTGATGCACTCGTAACAAGGATAGGCATTGCATAATTTAGCGCCCTAACTGACAGAGTGCAAAGCAACGCCAGGATCGGACCGACACGGTCGGCATCAATCGCATCAGACCCGTGCATGCCAGGCATGAACTCATAGTCATTTCGATCAACTAATGGCACTCGCGTGCAAGAACTCCATCTCGGAAGGCCTTACAGTGGCCATCGGAAGTGGAGGTGTCGCAAATGCTCATGATCGCCACGGCCACTCTTGTTGTCGCGCCTGCGACGCGGGACGGCGAACTCGCCGGAGTGCGGCTCTCGAGGGCTTCTAAACATGCTTGATTCCGCCAACGACTCCCCGCCTCACCCGCCCCGCAAAGAACGTCTCGCGGTGAGCGACGAGTGCTCAATCGAAGCCGTTGTCATACTGGAAGAATTGCTGGCCCAATCCATTCTGCTGCGTGACCTCTACAAAATCGCGCGGTGGCAAACCTGCAACGGTGAATTGTGTCGGATGCACCAGCTATTCGAGGACCACTACAAGGATCAGCTTCACATTGTTGATGTCCTTATCGATCGAGTGCGTATGCTGGGCGGCACCCAGCGAGTGTTTGCCGGGGCTTTTCTAAAAGGCACTGAGGTCTCCCGGGGGATTCGCGCTCACAGAACGCCCGGCCGGTGGGTAGACGAACTGTTAGACACTCATGAATTGGTACTGAGCACGACACAACCAGCCCGTGCGACTGACAACCATCTGTGGGTCCACGAATTCGCCGTTGGTCTCGTCGTACTAACCAATGATCTACAGAGCGCGTCCCTTCGCGAACAGTGGCTACGCCAGACGCATGACAAGTGTGTTCGAACACTTCCGCACAAAGAGAAGTGGATCTGACCGGCACGGAACGAGATGAACAATCGTTGCCCGCGAATTGATCCATAGTGCGTGCAGCTGGAATTGGCACCGATTTGGTCATCGTGCAAACGCGAAAGAAACCGGCTGCTGCAGCCGGTGGTGCCGGCAAAGCTGCAAGCCAAATTTACTGCTCGTAAGCCGGTCGCGACTTCGTGGATATGTGGATCCCTTTCATCACGCGCAGCACCGCCATCATGCCATTGTCTTCGTGGTCGACCAAATGGCAGTGAAATGGGATGTCTCCCGCGAGTGATTCAGGAAAGTAGAGCTTGATGCGAACGCGCCCAGGTCGCACCGGACCTTCCTTGCTGTGATAGCCGGTCGCCTCTGCGTACGGCACGTTAACGACGTCGAGTAGCGGCGCGTCCGCAACGGGCTGGCCGTCAACTGTCAACACACGAAAATGCACTTGGTGGATATGGAAGGCGTGCAGCTCGTTGGTCCAGTTCTCAATCACCCATTCCTCGGTCGTTCCGGCACGCGCAACGATGGTGGGTGGACCTCCCATACCATAGGGCTTGAGCAGCGCGCCCGGTTTGCGTTCTACAATATAGAAATCGACTTGATCGGTGATGCCGGGCCTCGGGTATTCCGCCATGGCAATCACCCGTTCACGATCGGTATGTCGCGCCAACAGTCCGCTGAACAAATTTCGCGTGGATGCGTGAGAAACCGGCACCGCTTCCGTCGGCTCCGTTGTGGTGCCGGCAGCAGTGATTACAGCAAGCCGACGCTCCGGAAGCCGATCCCCGGCGCAGCCCGTGTCGACTGCATGCGTCACGAGATACGCTTTGACCCCCGGCGGCGGAGCTTTGAGCAAAATTTCAATCCGCCCGGCGGGTGGTACAAACTGAGATTTCAGGGTCTCTTCGATCGGCAGCAGCGCGCCCGCATCGTCCGTCAAGGCAGCGCCGTCTCGCGCGATGACCTCGAGGGGCAAGAGCGTTCCGTCTTGTGCGACGATCGAAAGATCGAGAAACGCGTCTGTAGCAGCGTTCAAGATACGCCACAGCTGTTTTTTGCCCGCCGGTATTTCAAAGTTCGCCAGCATCGAATCTGCCGCCTCTCCGACCGGTACGGGCGTACCGTTTAAGCTGATGGCGTCAATTCCGGAATTGGACCCGCAGAGCAGTTCATGCGCGGTGTCGATAGCCGTCGGCGGCGGTGCATGCCTCGCTGCCTTGTGGGCGGCCGAAGCCGGGGGCGCAGAAATCATCGCGGCGGCCTGCGTTCTCCCGGCGTCAAGATCCTGCGTTTGCCGCACAATCAGCAGGCGCTCGTCAATGCCGGCGGCGCGGCGTGCATCGTCTTGCGGTCCCTCCACAATGATCGCCCCGGTAAGGCCCATCAGCATCTGCGCCTGCACTTCGCCATGCACGTGAGGGTGGTACCAATAGAGCCCCTCGGTCATGTCGTCAGGCACCCGGAAGTGGTAAGTAAAGGCACGTTGGCCACAACGCGCCGGTCCGACTGCAGGATCGGTGCACACTGTCAGCGTATCGTCCTGCGGTTTGGCCGGTGGCACCGCAAATCCATGCACGTGCAGATTTGTCGCACCCGTCGCATGGTGCTTCATACCCGGAATCACCGCGAGGAAGTCCGGCGATGCCGGGACACGAGCCGTGGCAACGGTGAGCTTTCCAGGACCCGTAACTGCATCGATCGCTTCTGGGTCTGTGATTTCGTTGCGCAGCGTGATGCTAAGGTCCGAGCCCAAACGCACGCGGATGGTCGGCGCATCGGCGCTGCCATTGGCGGTGTAGCACAATCGATCCCGATCCTGGCGAACGGTCAGCACCAGACCCTCGGACGAGGCCCATACCTCCGGTGCCGAGTGTCCGGGTGGCGGAACGCCTATGCCGCAAGCTGCCGCGAGCGTGCTTCGGGGATCAAAGGCAGGAACTTGATCGCCGAAGGCTGCACCGGCGGCCGCTGGAAACAAAAAAAAGACCCCCAAAACACATGAGGGTCTTTTCATGGTCACTCGAATCATGGGCGGCAGGATATCTGCCACCGATGATCTATGCGCGTCTTATTCCTGAAACAGGTCTGACATTACCTCAACGCCCGAATCACAGGCGTGATTGAGACAAGGCAGGCGGAACGCGGCATCCAACGTCTTTGTCAGCGAATAGTGATCGTAGAAGCGCGAGCTCTGCAGATGGTGCTCTCCATAGTTGGTATCGACAATGGCGACCACCTGATTCGAAGTGACGCGGCTGTAATCGTTTTCGTCCCACAAAACCACGATGGCGCTGCGGCTTTCCTGCCATACCGGCGAGGCCTTGATGGCAGTCACGATGCGCTGAACGGCCAGATCACCCTGCAAAATCAGCGTCGGATTGAGGCCGGTCTGCGTGCCATTGTCATCCGCATCAAAGTTGCAAAATGCCGTGCCGTTGCCGCGGCCGTGTTGGTCATTGCACTGGTTGGGGGCAATGAACGCAAGATCAGGCACGCGACCTGTCTTGAGGTCCGCATACAATCCGTGCTGTCCCTCGAAGGCGACGACTTGATCGAGGCTAAGCCCGCGTTCACGACCCTCTTGCACGGAGGCGAAGTACGCAAACGGATTGTGCTTCACCGCGTAGAGGAACACGACGTCGGACGCACTGACCGGATTTCCGGTGGTGGACAGGGTGGAGAAATTCGTTGAGACATCGACGCCGGCGGCATTGGGACCACCGATGATATAAAAGCCGTCGCTGACATCGACGCCGTCAGCGCCCTGGATTGGCAAGCCTTCCTGGTAGGACTTCCAAGACTTGCCCGCGCGGACCAACTGGTCAGCGATTGAGATACCGCTGATCTTGGTGCTTGCCGGGATGGCGAAGGAACCGTTGATGTTGGTCAACGGCGGCGTTGTGGTCTCGTTCATGCTGTTGTCGATGACCGGAGTGGGCGCATCTGTGCCGGTGCCGGTAATGGGACAAACCAGGCCGGTGCTCGGCACGTCCGTATTTGTGGCGTGCCCGGGGGTGAGGTTGGGTTTGCAGTTCCTGTTGTGCCAGTCAGGGTATTGATCCGAGAGGTTATTGAAATTGGAACCGCCCACGACTTCCAAATAGTTCGTGGAACTCGGGTGCGCGATGGCGAAATAGTTTTGCGCCAGGTTGGCCTTGCTCATCAACGAGTTGATGAACGGTGCCTGCGGATTGCCGGCAATCTGCGCATAGGCATGATTTTCCATCATGACGACGAACACATGATCGAGGTGCGGTATGCCTTTTGGCACAGGCCCCTGCTCCGCGTTGGCGCCGGCCGCTCCAACCAGCGCCGCCACACACGATGCCAGTACGAACTTCTTCATTGATTGAGCTCCCGTTGTAAGTTCTTCTTGGGGTGGCAGTCATCAAGCTTTCGACTGCATCCCGCTAAAATCCATACTGGTATCGCGTGCACGGGCAAGCGAATCCGCAGGCACCAAGATGCTAGGCAACGACTATGACATTTCCGTGTCAGTTCACCTGCCGCGGGCAAATATCCATTTTTTTGGCGCGAATGGGGAGCGTCTGCCGTTGCGGTCGGCACCACCTGTACAAAAACTACAAAGGGTCGTCGCCGGTCGTCGTCGACACTTGCTCGGCCTCGAGCTAAACGGGAAAAACTCCTATTCCCATCGCGCAGCCAAACTGGAACCATCTCCTTTGCTTTGGAGGGGCGCTAAGACCTACCTGTAACGCCAAGGGAAATCTATGTATTTGCATCGAGTGCGCACCGGCGCGCAGCGGCTTTTTTCATGGGTGCCGGCCGCAACATTGACAGGCATCGCGCCCATGGTCGTGGCGCAACAGGCACCGCAGGGCGCGCACGACCTTGAGGAAATCGTCGTCGTCGGTGTCACGCCTGTGCCCGGCCTCAAGGTCGATAAAGACAAGATCCCCGGCAATATCCAGACATTGAGGTCCAGCGACCTGACCCGCAACGGCGCCGCCGGCGTGCTCGGCGCACTGGACCAGCAAATCAGCAACATTAACTTCAACGACACGCTTGCCGACCCATTCCAACCCGAAGTGCAGTTCCGCGGCTTCGAGGCCTCACCGGTGCTCGGTACGCCGCAGGGCATGGCGGTCTACCAGAACGGCGTGCGCATCAACGAGGCCTTCGGCGATACGGTTAATTGGGACCTGATTCCGGACATCGCCATCGACCGGATCGACTTGCTGAACGCGACATCGGTGTTTGGGCTGAACGCGCTGGGCGGCGCCATGACGGTGACGATGAAGAACGGTTTTACGTACCAGGGATTCGACGGCACGCTGTCCGGCGGCTCGTTCAATAAACGCCAGGCGCAGGCCGAGTATGGCGTCAATGACGGCACCCTCGGTGCCTATGTTGCGGTCAATGGACTCAAGGAAGGCGGCTGGCGCCACTTCGCGCAGGATAGGATCCTGCAGTACTACCTGGACTTGAGCTTCCGCAGCGATATCATCACCGCGGACTTGAGCTATTCGCGCGGCAACAACCGCTTGTTCGGTCAGGGCGCGGCTCCGGCGCAATCGTTGGCGATCAGTTCTGAAAACGTCTTTACCGGCCCTCAGAACAACATCGACAACCTCGACATGATCACGCTCAACACAGCGTACAACTTCTCGCCGACGCTGGCCCTATCGAGCGTGGTGTACTTCCGCAACTACCGGCAATCGGTGGCCAACGGCGATAACAGCGACTACGCGGCCTGCGACGACGATGTCGCTCCCGGCCTCTTGTGCGACGACGACTTCGTGCTGACCGACACCACTGGGCAGAAGATTCCCGACATCAGCAATGGCGGCATGACGATCATCGGCCAGAACGATTTCCAGACCATTCACTCGCAAACCTGGGGCGGCTCGCTGCAATTCTCCAGCACCGCAAAAATCCTCGGCCACGGCAACTCATTCGCGGTTGGCGCGACGGTGGATACCTCGACGACCAATTTCTTCTCGGGCACCGAGCTCGGCGTGATTGATGCGTCTTTGACGGTATTGCCTTCGCCGTATTTCGTTGCAACACCGGAAGGCGCCGACAGCACCGCCACTCCGGTGAATCTTAACGCCAACAACAAGTACTACAGCGTGTATTTAACCGATACGTTCGACCTCGTCGACGCATTGTCCGTCACACTCAACGGTCGCTACAACATCGCCAAGGTGGATCTCTCCGATCGCGATGGTGACGCGCTGAACGGCAATAA
>Ga0307474_10003554_pt1 | contig 11221 bp, 13 predicted proteins | sample atmos_gasesECM1C_2_FD_203312 | JGI IMG/M metagenome (GOLD analysis project Ga0307474, IMG submission 203312) | Hardwood forest soil microbial communities from Morgan-Monroe State Forest, Indiana, United States - atmos_gasesECM1C_05 | ecosystem: Environmental > Terrestrial > Soil > Temperate... | reverse complement strand
CTCGACCTTCCCTGCTGGGCAAAGCCCGTAATGTGCTCAATAAAAATCCGAACAGCTCAGATAAAACCCGCACACCGTACAACTCAGCTTGCAGCGGCTTTCCTTTAGTTCCGCCGAGCAGTTCGGACAAAATCGCTCTGGACCCTTCGACCGCGCCTCGGCGGATGTCTTGTCTGTTCGACTTCCCGCGACCTGTTCCCGCTCACTCAGGCTCATCCCCGGAACATAACTCCACATACGCGCCCGCACAAGTAGAAATTAGTCTTCCCCGCGTGCCCGGCTTCCCTGGTTGCAGGTCCGCCTGCGAATCGTCAAAAGAAAGGCCTCTCTGGAGGAAGATTCAATCTCTCCCGCAGAGAGGCTATTCATCTCAAATCTCACGACCCCGGGCTTAGTCCACCACAATCAACGCCAGCTGCACGCCCGGATGTCGCAGGTCAATCAGCACATACTCTCCGTCAATGTAATCGACGTAGCAATCATCGGCATAATCCCAGTCTCCCGGCCATGGAGTCGCCAGCACAAACCAGTAACCGCCATTCTGAAAACGCGGCTGTCCTTCCACTACCTGGGTCCGCACTCTGAACGTGTGCTGACGGCCAAAGTTCGATCGGAATTTATCATCGGGAATTCGCTGCCCTCGTTGCTCCGATCCCCGCGCCGCATGATCGCCGCCGTTGTTTCGCACCGCGTGATTCTGCTCTTTTCCGGGCCTCATCTCTCCGTTCTGCTTTTCATCTTGCTTTTGATTATTCGACGGCTTCGCTTCCTGAGCCTTGGGCTGTTCCTGCTCTCGGGAAGGCTTCGCCTCTCGAGGCTCATTCTGCTGCCGTGGCGGTTTTGCCTCATCCTGCTTGGGCTCTTCCTGTTGCTGAGGTTTTGCTTCATCATGCCCCTCTTGAGCCGTCATCACTCCGCAGGTACCCAAAAGCAATCCCAGCAGCCCTGCACCTAAGAATCCTGCACCCAAGCCCTTAAATCTCACGTCTTGAAATCTCATAGATCTCCCTCACGTAAGTTTCTGCTTTGCCTCCAATTCCGGGCTCAAGTCAGATGCCAACCTTATGCCCTCCGGATGCCGCCCAAGTGCTTTCCACCGTTCCACCTACAGTGTTCCCCCCCGCGCGCTCGCCGCAGAAAGAATCGCTTCCCAGTGCGCAATTTTTTTCTCTTTCCACGATTCTTGCGCTACAATCCTCTAACCTAGAGCAATGTCGCTTCGTCGGCGGACCGCTTGCTCTTGCCTTCCCCCAGGAGGTGCTAGATGTATCGGCCCTATTCCAGTTCTTTGGCGGATTCTCGTCCTTTCATGGATGTGCAGTCCCTGATCCGCGATCTCAATCAGGATTACGTCACTTCGTTCAACACCGGCAACTACGACCAGGCCGCCGCATTCTTTGCTCCCGACGGCGCCTTCATGCCTCCTCACCATGACCCCGTCTACGGCCCCAAGGCGGTCGAGCATCTCCTCCACGAGTTCGGCGATGCCGGATATCAAGACCTTCGCCTCGAAACGATTCGCGTCGAATCCGCCGGCGACCTGGCAATGGAAATCGGCCGCTACACCGTAGCCATCCGCCAGCCCGACGCCACCATCCGCGGCGACCGCGGCAAGTACCTCAAGGCCTGGCGTAGGTTGGGAGCGTGGCTAATCGTTGCCGATAGTTGGAGTTCTAACCTCCCCGCAGCTCGTTAGGATTGTGGAAGGATAATTTTAAATTTTGTCATTCCGAGCGCGAAGTCGAGGAATCTGCTTTCCTGCCTTCGCCATCACAGCTCGTGACCGATGACCTCGTCAGGGACTTTAGGTGGCGCAGCGCGTCAGCGCTGCGTTAAACATCCCTAATTTCATGTCGGCTCGAGCCCCCGAGGTGTCCCCGATCCTCGCCTCACGCGACGCAAACAACCTAAGCCCCAGCACTCGCCTGTATCGCTCAGAGTCGCGGTCCGTTGTAAAATGCGCCGCTCCCGCTGCGCCACCGCATAAATCAGGAGATCAATCGCCGAGCCCGCATTGTCGTTCCGAACAATTGTTCGTTGCGCGGTGAAGAATCTGGGCGAGCCGCGCGAACCATCGTGCCCTTTGCGATGCAGGAATCGCGTGCGGTCGGCTCGAATCCCCATCACTGCAGGCCGGAAAGACGCCATGGGACGATCGAATTCGCTGATTTTGGCGAAACGGTGTTGAAATCCTTCGGTAGAGAATAATGGCGGCATCAGGCATGAACGAAAAAGTAAGTCCAGACTTGGTTGCGGCGCCAATCTTCACGCGATACGTGCATCCGAACGATGAAGGCGGCTCTGAAGTCGATACGCTTCGGGGTTGGGTTGTTGAGGGATATAAGGTTCGTTCAAATTGGACTATCGAGGTGCCTGTAGAATCGTCAAGGTCAAAGGCGTTATGTGCTAAGGCAGGTGCGTTATCAGGCTGCGCTATGCCCGACTGTGCGAATATCGATGACTCTGCCGAGTCAACGACTCTGCAATCATAAACGACGGAACGCGCTATAATTTTTCTCTGCCTATGGCGAGCCTGCGGTATGCGTTGGTGGCGTACGTGAGAGGTCCAGTGGGGGAGTTCGTGGAGAACCTCCGGCGGGAGCTGCATCCCGAACTGCCGCATTTTGCGGCGCATCTGACCCTGCTGCCGCCGCGTCCGCTGCAGGGAACGGAGGGTGCGGCACTGCAGGTGCTCGCGGGGATTTGCGGACGGACGGAGCCCCTTGAAGTGACCTTGGGCGGGATAGATAGCTTTGCTCCGACGACTCCGACGGTTTACATCCGCGTGTCTTATGGGGCGATGCGAATGTGCGAACTGCACGAGCAGTTGAACACCCAGGCGCTCGAGTTTGTGGAAGAGTGGGCTTACATCCCGCATTTGACGATTGCGAAGATGCCCAGCGAATCAGCGGCCGAACAAGCTTTGCGGATCGCCGGCCAACGTTGGGAGGAATATACCGGAAGCCGACGTGTTCTTGTGGACCGGCTGACATTTGTACGGGAAGACTCGCCGAACCGTTGGATTGATCTGGCTCCGGTGCCCCTCGGAGGGACATTGGTTTCGCCGTAACCCCGCCCTGATTACCTTCAATTACGTTACTCCCGCCTGATTTGTATGGCCCCTGGTACATTTCCCTCCCGTGCGTTGCGGACCCGTGGCGTGGGCTGTAAACAATGAGTACGGGGGAAGTGCGACATCCGCGCCCGCACCCGCTTCAGGCGCGGGTTTCAGAAACGCCCAGGGGGCAAAAGAATGCAGATAGGGGTCTACGGATCGGGATTTCTGGGCACGGTGATTTCCGCCTGTCTGGCAGACTTTGGGACTCCGGTCTCCTGTTGTCATCCGGACCGCACGCGGATGGTCGAGATGGCGCAGGGGAATATTCCATTTTTTGAAAAAAACCTGAAAGAAATCATCCGGCGAAATGTACGGGCAGGCCGGCTGGCGTATTCGACCGACATCGAGTCTTTTGCGCGCAAGGCGCAGGTCATTTTTCTGGCGGAAGATGGAGCAGAGAATCTTAGCGATGTGGTGATGCGCATCGCGCGGATAGCGCCGAAGCCGCCGATTCTGACCATTGTTACACCGGTGGCCGTAGGCACGGCCTCGGTGCTGGAGAAAAGTTTAAAGGAGGCGGGACTGCAGGGGACGATCGTATCCCAGCCTATGTTCTTCACGGATGGTTGCGCGGTGGAGGACTTTAACTGGCCGGACCGGTTGATTCTGGGATCAACGTCCAATGAAGCGGTGCATGTACTGAAACAGATTTTTCATCCTCTGGTGATGCGCGGAGTGCCGGTGATTGTGACCAACCAGGCGACGGCGGAACTGGTTCGGGAATCGGCGACGGCATTCGTAGCCACGAAGATATCTTTCATAAACGAAGTGGCGGCGCTGTGTGAGCGAGTGGGCGCGGATGCAGTAAGCCTGGCGCTGGCTTTGGGTCTGGACAAGAAGATTGCTCCGAGGTGTCTGCAGCCGGGCGCGGGCATGGGTGGCGTGTTTGCGGAGTCCGATATGGATTCGCTGGCGCAGTTGGCCCAGGCGAATGGAGTGCCTCTGAAAGTCCTGTGCGCGGCCCGGGAAGTTAACCATACCCTGGCGGATCGACTGGTCGAGAAGATTGCAGTGGCGTTGAATTCGGTGGAGAACAAGGATGTAGGGATTCTCGGGCTGGCGTTTAAACCGAACACGAATTCCGTGGCCGGTTCGTCAGCGATTCGTCTGGCGGAAACGCTGGTGGCAAGAGGGGCGCGCGTAAGGGCTTATGATCCGGTGGCGCTTGCCGATGCCAAGACACGGCTGAACGGGTCGGTGCGTTACTGCGAAACGGCTTATGCAGCAGCCGAGGGCATGGATGCACTCGTCGTGGGTACGGGCTGGCCGGAATTCCGAGCGCTGGATTTTGATCGCATCAAGCAGTTGCTGAAGAAGCCCATTATCGTCGACACTAAGAATCTTCTGGACTCGGTGCGGATGCGCGCCATGGGATTTGAATACGTGGGTGTGGGGCGCGGGTGATGCAGACTGCGGTTCTCGATCCCGCGGCACAACAGGAGCACGTGACATTGTATGCACGCGCTTGTCTTTTTCTTTCGAACGTTCTCGATGGTTTTTCCCTCACCTTATTTTGTTGCCCCGTTTCTCTGCTGGTGCCAGTACTGAGTTCCATGTGGTGCCGGTTTTCGGCCGAGGACTGAATGATCCTCCCGAGTCCGGACAAACTCGCGCCGTCCCCGGAAGGACTGGCCTCCCACTTCTGCCAACAGGGGATGGCGGTTGTATAATCAGCGTGGCGGTGGGAATAGCTCAACTGGCAGAGCACCGGACTGTGGCTCCGACGGTTGCGGGTTCGATTCCCGTTTCCCACCCCAGATTTTCCCGCCTCAATCGATACGCTCAGTTTGTCCATAACTTAACTTAAATGGGTGAGAGCGATCTTGCTTGGATTAGGCTCCACACTTAGGCTTAGCCAGGTATGTATCTTCGAGAGTCCTTCCGTTCTCGTGGGCGGGCAGTTTGACTATCCGATCTATCCTTCAGTCTCTTTTCTCCTTCGCTTCTTGGAAATCATGAGGTGCGCGGCGCGAACGCGGAGGCAAAGCCGGCGGCATTTATGGTGACGATATAATTTCCGGGAACAAGATCATCGATACGAAATTCGCCCCGGTCTTCGCTGACGGACTTGCGCTGCACAGAGGAGCCGGAGAGTTGCCTCCCACCTGAGAACCTAAGCCGAATTTGTTTTCGCGGAGGCCAGTAAAATTAATCCGACCAACGTTGCGGAGTACGGTCCCACCGGTGCTTCTTCAATTCGGCGAGCAGGGCGGAATCGAGTGGGCCGGCGTCGCTGGCAGCGACGTTATGGCGTACATGGTCCGGGCTGCGCATCCCAACGATGGTGGTGCTCACCGCGGGATGCGACAAAATGAAACGCAGGGACATTTCTGGAAGCGTCATGCTCGCGGGCAGAATTTTTTTGAGCTGCTCGACGCGCTGAATCGTATTGGCGAGATTTTCCGGTCCGAAGTAGCCTGAGCGCCAATCGGATTCTGGGAAGCGGGTTGCGAGCGTCATCTTGCCTCCCAGGCTGCCCTCGTCGAGCGGCACGCGAGCGATCACGCCGACGTTAAGTTCCTGGCAGAGCGGAAACAATTTGTCTTCGGGGGCCTGATCGAAAATATTGTAGATCACCTGCACGACATCGACTAATCCCGTACGGAGGGCCTTGACGCCGTTCTCCGGTTCCCAGCGATTCAAGCTGAGGCCGAACTGGCGGATCCAGCCGCCGTCTTTCAGTTTTTCCACGGTAGAGCGAAATTCGGGATCATCGGTCCAACTGTCGTCCCAGACGTGAAACTGCAGAAGGTCGATAGAGTCGACGCGAAGTTTCTTGCGGATTTGATCCGCATATTTGAGGACGTGATCGGGGGAAAATACGTCGTGGTAGTTGTATCCGGGGAGCGCGGGCCATTTGTCGTTGGCCGGAGGAATTTTCGAGGCGGCATAGAGGCGTTTTTTGTTACGTGCCATGGTTTCGCCGAGCAAGCTGTCGCTCTTACCTTCGCCGTATGCCCATGCGGTGTCGAAGAAATTGCAGCCCGAGTCAACGGCGAGTTGCAGGGAATCAAGCGATTGTTGGTCGTCGGAGCCGCTCCAGCCGCTCATGCCCCACAGCCCGTACGCGATGTCGCTGACGGCAAAACCGGAGCGCCCCAGCTTGCGATATTTCACGTGTCTTCCTTGATGATGGGTTTTGAATACCCTGACATGGTAGCAGTCTCGGCCCGGGAGTTTGAAATCAGGGGTTCGCATCTGGGTTCGAAATCATGGAGCGCGAAAAGTTTTAACACGGGGGCAGAGGGGCTCGCAGAGTAGATCCGTGGAGGCCTGCGGCAGCTGATTTTTCGATGGAAAGCATCGAGATTTTGCTGTCCCGCGATGGCCGCGGAAGTGTTTGAATAAACTCGGATCATAGATCGAAGTTTCTGGAGGTTCCCCATGGAATCAGAACGTCGCACTCCCCCTGCAGTGGCTTACCCCCTGGAAGAGTTTAAAGCGTCCTCATCTCGCTTAACCGATGAAAAAATTTCAGACGATACCGGAACGGAGACGAAGGTTGACAGTGTATTTGCTCCGACAGGGTTGAAGAATCCCTTCTGGAAGTAAGGTTGAAGGCGGACGAGGCGGACCAGCCGTCTCGTCCGGGCTGCCCGTCATGCTTACCGGCGAAGCTTCCTTCGCTCCGCTCAGAATGACTGCGTTTCTTACCCGTCACATTGCCCTAGTTCCCTAAAGCAGGATCGGAAGGCAGAGGCAGGGGCGAAGAGCGAAGGGCAGAGCGGCCATTTCCTGAACTGCGGGGTGAAGCTGCTCGTCGCGGCAGGGTTCCAGCGTGATCACGAAAGGAAGAGCGCTTTTGTCGAAGCCTGGATTTTGCAGCACAGCATCAATGTTGAGTTGGTGAGCCGACAGGATCGCGGCCAGACGCGCGATGATGCCGGGCTGGTCTTTCACAACAAACCTTAGATACCAGGGCGTTTCGAAGTCGCAACTGATTTTTGGAGAAGCGAGCTGCAGCGTTTGGTGCGGACGCGCTCCGGTCGAAGAACTCTCCGCGATAAACATCAAGTCAGAGACCACAGCAACGGCGGTTGGATCCCCTCCCGCGCCAGCGCCGAGGAAAGCTACGTCGCCACCGTATCTTCCAGACGTCAAAACCAGATTAAGATTTTTCTGCACGCGTCCGAAGGGCGAAGATTCAGGAACCAGGCTGGGGCCGACCTCGGCGAACAGCGTAGTTTCTTTCAAATCGGCGCGTGCGATTTGGCGGATGGTGCAGCCCAGCTCAGCGGAGTAATCGAAATCGATTGCCTCGATGGTGCGAATTGTGCGGGCGCGAATGTCAGCGGGAGAAACTCGGACTTGCAGACCGGCCAGGGCGAGGATGGAAAGTTTGGCGCGGGCATCGCCCCCGTCGAGATCTTCGCTGGCGTCGGCTTCGGCATATCCGCGGGCTTGCGCTTCTTCGAGGGCTTCGCTGAATGGAATGCGATCAGTCTCGATGCGGCTGAGAATATAGTTGCAGGTGCCATTGAGAATTCCGGCGATGCCGTGCAGCCGGTCTCCGGAGAGCCCGGTGCGCAGCGCGGGCAGCACCGGTACACCACCCGCGACCGACGCGCCAAACTCAAGCCTGCAGCCATTCGCGCTGGCGAGGTGGAGCAAATCCGGGCCGTGCCGGGCGATGAGTTGCTTGTTGGCCGTTACAACAGACTTGCCGGCGTTTAAGGCGCTTCGCACTAACTCCTCGGCTGTGGTTAAGCCTCCGATCAGCTCGATGATAATGTCAACATCGGAGTTGAGAATTGCGGGCAAGTCCTCTGTCCAAATCACGTCACTCGGAACCCAAGGCTGCTTCTTTCGCTCGATATTGCGATTGCAGATATGGGTGAGGCGGAGTGGCCCATTGCGGCGTTCGGAGAGAATCCTGGCCACAGCGCGGCCCACGGTTCCGAAACCTACCAGGGCAACACGGCGCGCGGGCGTGCTCGGGTCCGTGTTGTCGGCGGGTGCGGCTACTGCAGATTTCGAAGTCTTTTTAGGCAAAGTCTGCTCTCACGCCAAGGATATGTTTCCATTCATAATACGTGCGGCGCGGACTTCCGTGCAGTGCAAAGCGGTATGCCGGGGGGACGCGCGGCCCTTATGGGCGAGGGATTGTGCACGAACCTGTTCCACCAACCAGAGCAGCTTCGCCGGCGTTCATTGCATTATGATCGCCCTTCGATGCAGACGGTGAAGGATCCACGCGTTGCCGCACTAAGATTGTCGGCCTGTCACAAGAGCCAGCAAGCCGCCAGACCATCCACGGCTCACAGCGAAGGTGGCAATGCGCGACGTTACCATCCACCGTGCGGCGCTGAATCGCGATATGCCTTACCGCGTCGTGCTTCCGGTGAGCGTCGTTGCAGGTCAAAAACTGCCAGTGGTCTACGTGCTGCACGGTGGAGGAGGCGGTTTTCGTGACTGCTCGAACTCCGATGTTGCTCAGTTCGCAGAGCGCGGGCTGATTTCTCGTCGTGCCGGAAGGGAGCTCGTCCTGCTACACAAACTCCGTCGATCGACCCCGGGAGCGCTACGAGGATTCTATAGTGGGTGCTCTGATCGCCGATGTTGCGCCCAGGTTTCCGCGGCTGCAGGTCGCGCAATCGCCGCTCCATCGCGGGCAGCGATGGGAGGTTTTGGAGCGGTGAAATAGGCGTTGCCGCCATCCTGACTTTTATGCCTTTGTGGGTGGAATCAGCGCGGTTATCGATATGCCCCCCATTCTCTGAATCCGCCGCGCTGCTTGGTCGACGGCATTTTCGGTATGAGTTTCACCGTTCTTCCGGAGCTCACGATTGGAAACAGTGGAACGAGCGGCTGCCTGCCCTGTTTCAGAGCCTGCAGGATCACCGAACTTCGGATGCGAATCCAAAGCACTGATGTCTCTGGTCCCGATTGTCCTGCACGGAAGGCTCGCGTCTGCGCCGCAGTCACGGCGCGGGCGGCTTGCCGGGCAGAAGCAGCATCAAAGTTGGTAAGATGATGCGACCACGCAGCGGGCTCGTCGAGTGCGTTGCTGCGGGGAATCAGAAGCGGAACCATTTGCCAACGGCCCCTCACCTTTCCATGCCGAACTCTAAGGTCCGCCACCACGCCCGGTTATGGGAGGAGAATGGATGATAGGTAAGTTCGCGACCGCGAGTGCGCAGACGCTGCTGATTCTGACAATTTTGTTAACGGCCAAGGGATTTGGCCAAGCTCCGGTCACGGGTGAATCTCCCGCGACCCCAGCGCCAGAGGCACAGCAGCCGGCAACGCAGCAACCTTCTGCGGCGCAATCCCCCAACGGCCAGGAACCTGCTGAGGAACAATCGAGTTCGCGGCGAAAGAAGCCTCGCAACTACAAGAACTGGAACTATAACGTCGGCCTCGGTGCCAACGTAGACAGTGGTACGACAAAAACATACGTAAGAGGCGGCGGTTACGACGGCACGGTGGGAGTGGCGCGCAACGTGAGCAAGTATTTAGGTCTGCGCGGGGACTTTATTTTTGCCGACCTGCCATTGCGCCAGTCTTCACTTTCCCTGGCTCAGGCGGGGAGTGGAACCAGCTATCTTTTCGCTTTTACGGTTGACCCTATCATTAACATTCCAGTCACCAAGGTGTGGGGAGCATATCTGCTCTTTGGTCCTGGCTATTACCATCGGTCGGGAACATTGAACTCCGACACTGCTGTTCCGGGTTCGTCGTGCAATGGGTTTTTCGAGTGGTGGGGTGCGTGTCCGAACGTCAGTATTCCGCTGAGCGGTAGCTTTGTTCATTCCAGCCAAAACCAATTTGGCTATAACCTTGGGGCAGGAGTGACGCGCAAGGTGCCCAGTGGCGCTGAAATATACGCGGAATTTCGCCTCATGCACGGATCGGCTAACGGGACCACCACGGATGTGCGGCCGATTACGATCGGCGTGCGCTGGTAGGCGATCAGGTGTGACGAAACGACGATTAGTCGGGATTCGTGCGGTAGCTCCAGAGCTCGCTGGAGCCTTGCTGCAGCTGGACGAATGAAGAGGCAGGAACGGGCTGAGAAACCGCGTCGCTGGAATTCGTTTCAGCCAATACTGACTCCACGATATGGTGCGCGGGGACCAGCGAGCATACTGGATCGGTTGCGGCAGCGTCACCGGTAAGCAAAAGCGCCTGGCAGCGGCATCCTCCGAAATCATCGCCGCGACGGTCGCAACTGCGGCACGGTTCCGGCATCCATTCTTCTCCGCGAAAGCGCTGAAATGAGGAAGACTCCCGCCAGATGGACTCCAGAGTTTTCTGGCGAACGTTCTCGAAAGTGAGCCCGGGAATAACTTCCGCGGCGTGACAGGGGAGAACCTTGCCTGAGGGATTGATGAGCATCAATCTACGGCCCCATCCTCCCATACAGGCCTTGGGAAATCGTGCGTAATAGTCCGGGACAACCGAATCGATGCGGATACGACCGGCAAGGCGTTCTTCAGCGGTGGCCACGGCTTCCACCGCCCTTTCCAATTGTGCCTGTGTGGGCAGCAGCGCTGCTCGATTCCGCAGCGCCCATCCATAATACTGCGTGTGGGCAATCTCCATACGCTCGGGGGCCAGTTGTTCGATGAACGAGATCATCTCTTCGATGTGATCGATGTTCTGGCGGTGGATAACGAGGTTCACGGTGAACGCGATTTTGTGTCGGCGGATGATGCGCGACAATTCGATCTTGTGCGCGTGCGCCTTGGCTCCGGCGATCCAGTTGGCTGCGCCTTCGCGCGAATCCTGGAAGCTGACCTGGATATGATCGAGGCCGGCGTCAACCAACGCCTGCAATCTTGTTTCAGCAAGACCAATCCCGGATGTAATCAGATTTGTGTAGAGGCCCGCGCCCCGGGCGCTCGCGATGAGTTGCGAGAGATCTGGACGCGCCAGCGGTTCGCCGCCGGTGAAGTGCGCGTGCAACATGCCGAGCGTGCCCGCCTGCCGAAAAATATCGATCCACTCCGCAGTGGAAAGCTCCGCACTCACTCCGGCCAGCTCCAGCGGATTGGAGCAGTAGACGCAGTGCAGCGGGCAGCGGTGCGTGAGTTCGGCGATGAGGGCTAGAGGGTTCGGAATCATGAATGCCGCTGATGAACTACTCGATCAATAATCTAC
>Ga0307474_10003552_pt1 | contig 11228 bp, 10 predicted proteins | sample atmos_gasesECM1C_2_FD_203312 | JGI IMG/M metagenome (GOLD analysis project Ga0307474, IMG submission 203312) | Hardwood forest soil microbial communities from Morgan-Monroe State Forest, Indiana, United States - atmos_gasesECM1C_05 | ecosystem: Environmental > Terrestrial > Soil > Temperate... | reverse complement strand
CCGCATAGGCCAGATCCGACAGGATGAAGATCTCGTGCTTTTTCGCGAAAGCCACAAGATCCCGGTAGAAATCGAGGTCGGCGACATAAGCGGTCGGATTGGAGGGATAGCAGACGACGATCGCGAGCGGTTTTGGGGTCGAATGGATAATGGCCCGCTCGACCGCCTCGAAGAATCGCGGCGTCGGCTCCGAGGGGACCGAGCGGATCACGCCGCCCGCCATCAGAAAGCCGAAAGCGTGAATGGGATAGCTCGGATTGGGACACAGTACGACGTCGCCGGGCGCGGTGATCGCTTGGGCGACATTGGCAAAGCCCTCCTTGGAGCCCAGCGTCGCCACGATCTGGGTCTCCGGATTGAGTTTCACGCCAAAGCGGCGGTCGTAATAAGCCGCCTGGGCCCTGCGCAGGCCGCCAATTCCGCGCGAAGCCGAGTACCGGTCGGTTCGCGGTTTTCCCAAGGTCTCCTTCATTTTCTCGAGAACGTGGGCGGGGGTCGACAGGTCAGGGTTACCCATGCCGAGATCGATAATGTCGGCGCCGGCGTTCCGCGCCGCCGCCTTGGCCCGGTTGACCTGTTCAAATACGTAGGGCGGCAGACGGCGGATACGGTAAAAATCTTCCATGGGACCCTGCTCCGACAACCCTCGGGGAATCGCCAACAAACGATGCTGCGAAACCTGGGTCGGTCTTGTCGAGAAATCGCACTAAATCAGAGATTTAGCACGAAATCAGGCACAAATCCGGTCCGGTTGTCCAAATTGGCGGTTGAATTTGGGTTCTTTCTACCACGGACGTCCGTCCGCGCCAGCGGCCTCGTCACTTTGCAGCGGGGTCTTTGGCGTCTTTGACGTCTTTGACGTCTTTGACGTCTTTGTTGTCCTTGGCGCCGACCGCCGAAGCCTGACGTTCCCTTGCCGCGATCAATTCGCGCGCAATCCTGGCCCGCTCAGCGGGGTCGATCACCGCTTCTTCACGGTCGGGAGGCCGTTCGTTGACCGGAAGGTAGGTACCGGCCTCCTTCGGACGCGGCGGTGCCTCGGCGGGAGTTCCACCCAGCGGCAAATCGGCAATCGAAGTCGAACAGCCGCCCAATCCCAGCGCGCTTAAGGCCAGCGCCGACAGCAGCAGCGCGCCAAGGGCTCGTCCCTGCGTTACCCGACCCGTCGACATGCCCTCGCAGTCCTTAACCCACCTTACGTGGCACCCGCCGACACTTATCTAATCGGTTGAGGCTCTCCGCTCAAACCAATGTCGCCCGAAATCATTAAAAGCCGAAACGACAATTGTCACCGCTACGGCCTCAATGTGACCGGACGAAGGTAAGATATCGCAATGCAACACGCAATTCAGGAAGTTTGGCTTTCGAGCTTGTCAGGGTCGATCTGCGCGGTGACGATGATGAAAATGAACCTATAGTGTCGCGCATGACAGACGTCACGACAGAAGAGAATCAAAAGAAGTTCGACCCTGAAGCTTTCGCGATGAATCTTGCGCGAGCGATGGAGAATGGCGGCAAGGCGCTCGCGGCCTATCTCCAGCCCCGCGAAGAGGGCGAAGTGAGGGACCAGCCGCCGAACGAGCTCACCGAACTCGTCAAGACATTCAGCGCGGTGGCGGAATATTGGATGTCCGACCACGATCGCGCGGCCGAAGTCCAGACCAGGATCGCCAAGGCCTATCTTGATTTGTGGGGATCGTCGATGCGCCGCCTCGCCGGCGAGGAGGCGCCGCCTGCAATCGCGCCCTCTCCGCGCGACAAGCGATTTGCCGATCCGGAATGGAAATCCAACCAATTCTTCGATTTCGTGCTTCAGCTTTACCTGCTGACCACGCAATGGGCGCAGGAACTGGTGAAAAGAGCCGAAGGCCTCGATCCGCACACCCGCAAGAAGGCCGAATTTTACGTGCAGCAGATCACCAATGCGCTGGCGCCTTCCAACTTCGTGCTGACAAATCCGGAAGTGCTGCGCGAAACCTTCGCGTCCAACGGCGTCAACCTTGTTCGCGGCATGAAAATGCTCGCCGAGGACATCGAGGCCGGACGCGGCACGTTGCGCATCCGCCAGTCCGATCCTTCCAACCTCGAAGTCGGCGTCAACATGGCGATGACTCCTGGCAAGGTGATATTCCAGAACGAGCTGATGCAGCTGATCCAGTATGAGGCCTCGACGGAGAGCGTGCTGCGCACGCCGCTCCTGATCGTGCCGCCGTGGATCAACAAATTCTACATCCTGGACCTGAAGCCGGAAAAATCCTTCATCAAGTGGTGCGTCGACCAGGGCATCAGCGTGTTCGTGATTTCGTGGGTCAACCCGGACAAGAGCCTGGGTGCCAAGACCTGGGAAGACTACATGAAGCAGGGCCCGCTGGCGGCGATGGACGCAATCGAGCGCGTCACCGGGGAGATGAAGGTCCACAGCATGGGGTACTGCGTCGGCGGAACCCTGCTTGCCACAACGCTGGCATGGCTTGCGGAAAAACGCCGCGTCCGCGTCACCTCGGCGACCTTCCTGGCGGCGCAGGTCGACTTCACCCACGCGGGCGATCTTCTGGTGTTCGTCGATGAAGACCAGATCTCGGCGATCGAACGCGACATGCAGGCTTCGGGCGTGCTCGAAGGCGCCAAGATGGCGATGGCCTTCAACATGTTGCGATCGAACGACCTGATCTGGTCCTACGTCGTGAGCAATTATCTGAAGGGACAGCAACCCTCGGCATTCGACCTGTTGCACTGGAATTCCGATGCGACACGGATGCCGGCTGCGAATCACTCCTACTACTTGCGCAATTGTTATTTGGAGAATCGGCTGTCGTCGGGAAACATGGTGCTCGACAACACGCTGCTTGATCTGGCGAAGGTGAAGGTGCCGGTCTACAACCTGGCGACGCGAGAGGATCACATCGCGCCGGCCGATTCGGTGCTCTACGGATCGCAATTTTTTGGCGGTCCGGTGAAATATGTGTTGTCGGGGTCGGGGCACATTGCCGGCGTGGTCAATCCGCCGTCGCTTGGCAAGTACCAATACTGGACCAACGACACTATCAAGGACGTGACACTTGCCGACTGGCTCAAGGGCGCGCAGGAGCACAAGGGATCGTGGTGGCCTGACTGGCGGGAATGGCTTCAGTCAATCGACGGCGACCAAGTGCCCGCACGCGCGGTCGGGACAGCCGCACTGCCTCCGATCGAGGACGCGCCTGGCAGTTACGTGCGCGTTCGTGCGTAGCGCAAGCACATAGGCTCGGGTATAAGTGAACGTCCCGACGACGGGATGATCGGCATAATTGGCAGGGGGAAAAGATGACGCCTGGATTGATGACACCCGAATTGTTCTGGCTCACCTTGACGGTGATTTTGACGGGACTGTTGTGGGTTCCCTACATCCTCAATCGAATTTCCGTACGCGGCATGATGGGCACGTTGGGCAATCCGTCGCGCACCGACAAGCCGCAGGCGGAATGGGCCACGCGCCTGATGTTTGCTCACGACAACGCGGTCGAAAATCTCGTGACCTTCGCGCCGCTGGTGCTGATCCTGGCTGAACTCGATTATTCGACCAAATGGACCGTTTACGCCACTGCGGTTTATTTCTGGGCGCGCGTGGCGCATCTCGTGGTCTACACAATGGGCGTGCCGGTATTTCGCACGCTCGCCTGGACCATTGGCTTCTTCGCGCAGGTGGTGCTGGTGCTGGCGATCTTCAAAGTGGTTTGACTGCTGCTCCACTTCTAACATCGCATCCCGTCGTCCGCGGGTGCTTTTGCGCGCGACTGCTCTAGGGGGCCGATTCTAACACTCGCGTCCCTTCTCAGCTGGCACTTTCGCGAATGTTAGAATCAAAGGACCACTAGCAAATTCAGGATTTTAGTTGAGTTTAGGATTTGACATTCGCTTGACGCACTCGTGGCTAGAGGGGTAGCGAATGTCAAATCCACTCCACTAGCCCTGTCGCATCAAGTGCACCGTCACCGTAATTCCAGAGCGAGGAAGGCATGACAAAGACGGCATCCGTCGATGTCGGAGCATTGATCGAGGGTCAGAGGTTCGGCCGTTTCCAGGCCGGTTTGATGTTCTGGATTTGCACCTTCATGCTCATCGAAGGCTACGACATGCAGGTGGTGGGTTACGCCGCACCTGCCATCATCAAGGCTTGGCACTCCGACAAGGCGGCATTCGGCGTGGTGTTTGGTGCGGGCCTTGGCGGTTTCATGCTCGGGGCCACCATCCTTGGCAACCTTGGCGACCGCTTCGGCCGCAAGCGCATGATCGTCGCCGGCTCTCTGTTATTCGGTCTCTTCACCCTCGTCAGCGCCTGGGCCGATGGACTCACATCGCTGCTGGTGCTGCGAACCATCGCCGGCGTTGGGCTCGGCGGCTCGATCCCGAATGCGATCGCGCTGGTGACGGAATATGCCCCAACGCGCGAGCGCGCGACCCGCGTCGGCGTGATGTTTATCGGCTACACGATAGGCTCCGCGCTTGGCGGCGTCATCGCCGCGCAGCTAATTCCGAGTTGGGGTTGGCCCAGTGTCTTTGTTGTGGGCGGCGTGCTGCCCATTGCGATCGGCCTGCCTTCACTCTTCGCCCTGCCGGAATCGGTACGCTTTTTGATGGTCAAGCGCGGCCGCATGGACCTAGTGATCGCCCTCTTGCGCCGCGTCCGCCCCGACCTTTCGATTCCCGACAACGCCTCGCTTGCGATCGAAGAGGAGAACAGGGAAGGCTTGCCGGTGGCACACCTGTTCGCCGACGGCCGGGCCTCGATGACCGCGCTGTTGTGGCTCGCCTATGCCGCCAACATGGTTTCGCTGCACTTTTTGACGAGTTGGCTGCCGACCGTTGTCGCCGAAAGCGGCGTTCCGCTCGCTCATGCTGTGATTGCGACCGCGCTCCTGCAGGGCGGCGGGGCGGTCGGAAGCCTGGCGGTCGGTCGGCTGCTCGACCGCATCGGCACGCTTGGCATCGTTGCCGCCTTCCTGGTCGCAGTGCCCTGCGTTGCTGCACTCGGCCATGTCGGAACCAACGAGACGCCGCTGATGGCGCTGGTGATTGTTGCCGGTTTCTGCATCATCGGTGGCCAGGTCGGCATCAACGCATTGGCCGGCACGCTCTATCCCACCTACATGCGCTCGACCGGCACCGGCTGGGCCTTCGGCGTGGGCCGGGTGGGATCCATCCTGGGGCCTGTGATCGGGGGTCAATTGCTCGCCTTCGGCCTGCCTCTTGGCATGCTGTTCGCGGCCGCCTCGACGCCGGTTCTGGTCTCGGCTGGCGCCCTGTTCTTTCTCGGGCGGCTTCCGATCCTGCGAAACCGTCTGGCGGGAAATGCGGCTTCGTCAGGTGCGCTACCGCCGCCGCTTTATCCGGCCTCGGAAGGCCATCGCCCATGAACGAAATCCCGCTCACGCTGGCGATCAGCCGTTACGACCATGTCGAGGATCTGACCTCGGGGCGCATCGTGCCCGAAGGCATCCGGCTCACATGCCTTGACCTCGGAATCGAGGAGATCTTCTTTCGCTTTCTGAAATACCGCGAGTGGGATGTCTCCGAAGTATCGTTCGCGAAATACGCTTCGCTCATTTCTCAAGGCGACCGCTCATTGACCGCTATTCCGGTCTTTCCCTCACGCATCTTCCGCCATTCATCGATCTATGTTCGCCGCGACGGTGTCGTCCGCACGCCGCAAGATCTCGCCGGCAAGCGGATCGGTCTTCCGGAATGGGCGCAGACCGCGGCGGTTTATTCGCGCGGGCTGCTCACCCATCAATACGGAATCGATCTTTCAGGCATCGCGTGGATACAAGCGGGTGTGAACGAGCCTGGCCGCGGCGAGAAAGTGGCACTCAAGCTGCCGAGCGGCATTCGCCTGAAAGCGATGCCAACAAAGAGCTTGAGCCGGATGTTGGTCGAGGGTGAGGTGGATGCGGTTTTATCGGCGCACCCGCCCCACTGTTTCGAGAACGGCGATCCGAACATCACGCGCTTGTTCGAGGATTACATGGCGGTCGAGGCCGACTACTACCGCGCGACCGGCATTTTTCCGATCATGCATGTCGTCGCATTGCAGCGGGCGATGGTCGAGGCGCATCCCTGGATCGCCACCAACCTCTTCAAGGCCTTTGAGGAGGCAAAGCAACGCAGTGTCGCACGCGCGCTGGAGGTGACGGCGCCGCGCTTTCCCATTCCGTGGTGCTTTGAGCACACACGGCAAGCGCAAAAACTGTTCGGCCCCGATCATTGGCCCTATGGCGTTGACGCCAACCGCACCACGTTAGATGCCTTCCTGCAATACGCCCACGAGCAAGGCGTTTGTCATCGCCGGCTTGCGCCCGAAGATCTGTTTCCGGAACAGGTTTTGGCTCGGGTCAGAGTGTGAGCCGGCGCACCCCACGTGCGGGCCCACGACGCCAGGTTGTGCAGCGTTGCTCGTCAGCGGGTGCGCTATTCGCCCCTCAAGTTCAGCATCAGCCGCATGTTCTGCACGGCTGCTCCCGAGGCACCCTTGCCGAGATTATCGAGGCGCGCGACCAGAACCGCCTGGCGATGCTTCTCGCTGGCAAAGACGTACAGTTCAAGCATGTTGGTCTCGTTCAGCGCCTCCGGCTCGATCCGCCCGGTCTTGGCGGCCGGATTCTCCAGCGGCACGACCGAGACGTAAGCGCTGCCGGCGTAGCGCCTGGCGAGCGTGTCGTGGAGGTCGGAGCCTGACGGTTTTCCCGGAAGCGTATCGAGCTGCAGCGGGACAGAGACCAGCATGCCCTGCCGGTAATGGCCCACGGAAGGCACGAACAGCGGCCGCCGCGAAAGCTTCGAATAGAGCTGCATCTCGGGAATGTGCTTGTGGTCGAAGCCCAGCCCATAGAGTTCGAAGGCCGGTGCGCTGCCATCCTCAAAGCTAGCGATCATCGACTTTCCCCCACCCGAATAACCGCTGACCGCGTTGACGGTGACGGGATAATCCGCCGGCACAAGACCGGCATCGACAAGCGGCCGCAGCAGCGCCACCGCTCCGGTCGGATAGCAGCCGGGATTGGCGACCTTCCGGGCCGCCCTGATCTTGTCGGCCTGGTCCGGCGCGAGCTCCGGAAAGCCATAGGTCCAGTCGCTGGCGACCCGGAAAGCCGTCGAGGCGTCGAGAACTTTTGGAGCCGCGGCGCCCATGCTGTCGATCAGCGCGACCGTCGCTTTCGCCGCATCGTCAGGCAGGCAGAGGATGACGAGATCCACCGCTTCCATCATCGCGCGCTTTGCACTCGCATCCTTGCGCTTTTCCTCGGCGATGCTCTTCACCACGACGTCGTTTTGAAGCCGAAGCCGCTCGTTGATACCGAGGCCCGTCGTTCCGGACGCGCCGTCGACAAATACACTTGGCTTCACGGCCTTGCCGGCGGTCGGCGGATGAGTTTCGGCCAACGTCATGGCGCACTCCTTTCCAACGATTCCTCGATACCCGCAAAAGCCAACCGGCGCATTAGGCCTGCGATTTGTTGCCACCCTGTGTCGGACCTTGTTACATTTGGTGCTTTCATGGAAACAACGCGATTTGTTCCAGGCCGGTCGTCTCGGGCCAACCGAACATCAGATTCATGTTCTGGACGGCCTGGCCAGCCGAACCTTTCACCAGATTGTCGAGGGTTGCAATCACGATGGCGCGATCCCTGATGCGATCGGCAACCACGCCGATCTGCACATAATTCGAGCCGCGCACGTTCTTGGTTTGCGGCAGCACGCCTTTCTTTGCCACGTGCACGAACGGCTCGCCGCGATAGGCACTTTCGAGCGCATCTCGCAGATCGTCGGAAGTCGCGCCCTTGAGCCGGACATAGCAGGTGCAAAGCTCGCCCCGGGCCATCGGTATCAAATGCGGCGTGAAATTTGCCGTCACCACCATGCCCGCAGCAATGCCGATCTCCTGGTCGATCTCGGCCGTGTGACGGTGCGCCCCAACCGAATAGGGCGATAGCCCCTCACCCGCTTCGGAGAACAAAGTATTCTGTTTCAAGCCGCGTCCCGCGCCGGTCACGCCCGATTTCGCATCGATAACGAGATCATGGGCGTCGACGAGACCCGCCTTCACGAGCGGCACCAGCGCGAGCAACACCGCGGTCGGATAGCAGCCGGGGCAAGCCACCAAGCGCGCTTCCGCAATCTGTCGCCGGTAAAGCTCCGTCAATCCATAGACGGCTTCACGCTGTAGCTCCAATGCCCGGTGTTCGTGGCCGTACCAATGCGCGTAGGATGCCTTGTCGCGGAGGCGGAAATCCGCGGACATATCGAGCACTTTGATTTTCGGATTCGTCTTCAATATCGCCGCAATGACCTCCTGCGTTGTGCCATGTGGCAGACCGCAGATCACCGCGTCCAGTTTTGTCCAATCGACCTTTTCCCATTCGCTGAGCCGCGGCAACTCCAGAGAGAAGAAATGCGGAAACACCTCATCCATGGCTTTCCCGGCATGCGCGTTGGCCGTCACTGCCACAATTTCAGTGTTGGGATGTCGTGCCAGCAGGCGGATGGCGTCGGCGCCGGTGTAACCGGATGCGCCGAGAATGCCGACTTTCTTCTTCGCGTTCACGGCTTCTGCCCCTCGATGGCTGGGGCGGGAAAGGCCTGCGGACGCGCCTCGCGCATCAAGCTTGCGATTTGCCGTGAGCCGGTATCGCCCTGCAAGACGAGCGCATCGGCAATCGCGAGATAATCGGCATCGGACTTGTGCTGCTTGAGCTTGAAACTGCCCTCGACTTCAATAACGGTCATGACAAAGCCCACAATCGCCTTCCTCATTACCTCCAACCGCGAGGCCGTCATCTTGGCCGGCGTCCACGGCTTCTTCGGCGCCAGCCGGTTTTCGAACTTCGCGCTCAACGTATCAATCTGGATCGCGAGTTCGTCGTCGGACAATTTTCGCACCGGACCGGTCAAGTGCACGGCCTGGTAAAGCCAGGTCGGCACCTGATCCGGCGAGACATACCAATCCGCCGATACATAGGCATCCGCGCCGCCTACCGCGAGCAGCCAGCACGATGTTCCATCGGCGAGATTGATAAGCGAATTGCCGCGCGCGACGTGAAAAAACGCCTGCGGCGTCCCGTCTTCGGCATAGCCGATATAGAAGGGCAGCCACGATGCGACCGGTTTCCGACCATCGAAGGCACAGGCCATGCCAAATCCGCGTGCCTCGGCAAACGCAAGGCTCGCTGCGCGATCGGGTTTGAACATCGGTGGCGTGTACATCTTCAACTCCTGTATCAAACGAGGAGCCGCCAGATCTTAACCGCGTGTCTTGGAGAGAAGAGCCGCGGGAGGCGATCCGGCGGCAGGGGCGTGTCTTAAACGCAGATAACCGCCCGCACCGCAGAGTTGCGGCGGCGGCGAGCCGGGACAATGATGGTCGCAGCGTTGAGCATGGCGGGGGGCTATAAGGCCGCGACGGTTCGCCGTCAAGACGGTCGGGGTCGAAAATCGCGTCGGCTCGGCTCGAAATTGCGCGCCGCACATCGGAAAACCTGAGCCAAGGATGGGCTGGTCCGGCCGAACGGAATCAAACGTAGCGCCAGAGCCATTCGGCGATCTGCGCCATCACGTCACCGAACAAGAGCAGCGCCGCCGACCAGACGAACGCCGATATGAAGTTGGCAAATTGGAAATGCCAGTAAGGCATCTCGAAAATCCCGGCCGCAAGCGGCACGGAGGCGCGCAGGGGTCCGAAAAATCGACCGATGAAAATGCTGGGCACGCCCCAGGCTCTCACGAACGCCTCGCCGCGCGGCAAAATTTCCGGGTAACGCGACAGCGGCCACAACTGGGCAACTTGCTCCTTGTATCGGAAACCGAACCAGTAGGAGACCCAGTCGCCGAGTGCCGCGCCGATGCTGCCGGCAATCCAGACCGGCCAAAAACTGATGCCACTGACGCCGATCAGCGCGCCGATCGCCACCAACGCTCCCCACGCCGGGATCAAGAGCGAGATGAAGGCAAGCGATTCGCCGAATGCCAGCAACAGGACGATCGGTGAAGCCCACGCTTGATGGTCACGCACGAAATCGGCCAGCGCGCGCGTGAGATCTTCCATTCCAAGGGGTCCTTCTGCGGCAGGGCCCCTGTTTAAGCTGGCCTGATCGAGGACATCAAGTCACAATACTAGTGTGGCGGTTCGCAAGTCCGCATCATTGCAGCTCGCGACTTCGTCATGCGAACTTCGGAATCAGGACAGTGCGGTGGATTTTGACATTCGCTTCAGTGTCGCCGCTAGTCCTCAAAGCGAATGTCAAATCCGAAACCGCACGGGAATGTTGTTATTTTCTGGTGTCCCTTTGGTTCCGACATTCGTAAAAACCCTCGCTGCAACACGATACGAATGTCAGAAGGGGGACACTAACGCGGTGGATTCGTGAGCCTTGGGGCACGCACCCCGCCTTTCATTACCAACCAATAAGCACGGGGATTAAAGCATATGATTGGATCGCTGATGATGTGTGTAAGCGTTGTGATTCTGCTGTTCGGCATGGTCGCGGGAATCGCAATGGGGATTGAACAGGACTTCACGCTGGCACCGGCGCACGCGCATCTCAATCTGGTCGGCGGCGTTCTTCTGTTCGTGTTCGGGCTTTATTACAAGCTTGTTCCTGCGGCGGGAAAAAGCTCGCTAGCGAAACTGCAGGGCTGGCTCCAGATCGCCGGCGGAATCCTGTTTCCGCTCGGCGTTGCCGTTGTGATCCTCAAGGGAACGGCGTTCATCATCGCGCCGGTTCTGGGATCCCTGATCGTCGTCGCTGCGATGGCGCTATTCGCCTTCATCGTGTTCAGGACGTCGCCGGCTTGACGCCTCATCACGTGGTTGGGCTCACCTTTAAGGGTGGGCCCTCCCACTGCGGTCACTTTTTAAGTTCATCCGTGGCATAGTCAGACAGATCGATTCGGCCGCGACCCTACCCGCGCGCAACACATGAAGGACCATGCCTAAACCATTGAAATCTAACGCAAAAACGAAGACATCCGACGACTTGTTCGGCGCCGGCGGCAAGGACCGCACGCCGCTGAAGGTTGCTTCGCGCTCAACAAGCGCGGAAGCCGGATATACCGCGCGCGACATCGAGGTGCTGGAGGGCCTTGAGCCCGTACGTCGTCGGCCCGGCATGTATATCGGCGGCACCGACGAAAAGGCGCTGCATCATCTGTTCGCCGAAGTCATCGACAATTCGATGGATGAGGCACTGGCCGGCCAT
>Ga0307474_10003551_pt1 | contig 11229 bp, 10 predicted proteins | sample atmos_gasesECM1C_2_FD_203312 | JGI IMG/M metagenome (GOLD analysis project Ga0307474, IMG submission 203312) | Hardwood forest soil microbial communities from Morgan-Monroe State Forest, Indiana, United States - atmos_gasesECM1C_05 | ecosystem: Environmental > Terrestrial > Soil > Temperate... | reverse complement strand
GGATAAACCGGCATGTTGTAGGGGATGAAAGAGCCCTACGGGAAAGGAGACAGCGACTCCATCCTGGCCTCGAGTCTTGCAAGTGGCACCGCGAGGGGCTGCTTGAAGCGTAGACAGAGGTATCGGTGGGCCGGGCTATTGAACTTCGAAAAGCTCGTTTGGATCAGGACGCCGACTCCGTTCTGGTAGAGGAAGGCAACACGGCAGCCACGCTAATCGCGAGTGGATTGTTAGGTCCTGCGTAGTCTGAGAACCCGCGCACGCTGAGAAACAACATGCACGAGAACCGGGAGATCTCCTGTACGTCTTGCTCGAAAGAACAAGACCGGTCCGCAAAGGCCATAAACCGAACGGCGGACATGGAAGTACAGGAGAAGTCGGACTGTGCCGTAGTACCTGTGAACCAGTCGAACAAAGGAGCGCAAGCTTCCGCGGAGTCAGGGGAGGGAAGGGCACAGACTAAGGAGAACATCGTTCAATCACACAAGCTCCCGACACAGAGCGGGAAGGGCTTGTCCCAGGGATTGCGCGGTGTGCGGCAAGCAGCAAAGGAAAGAAAGCAGGAACGATTCACCGCTTTGCTCCACCATCTCAGCATCGAACTTCTCCGCGACAGCTTCTACGCATTGAAGCGTCAAGCCTCGCCGGGAGTCGATGGCATGAGGTGGCAGGAGTATGAAACCGGACTGGAAGATCGACTCACCGATCTGCTCAGTCGGGTGCATCGTGGAGTGTACCGGGCACAACCGTCACGACGAGTCTATATACCGAAGGCTGACGGGCGACAACGTCCGTTGGGCATCGCGGCACTGGAAGACAAAATCGTTCAACAGGCAGTGGTGACGATCCTCAACCAAATCTACGAGGTCGACTTCAAGGGCTTCTCCTACGGTTTTCGACCCGGTCGTAGCCCGCACCAGGCGCTGGACGCGCTGACGGTGGGCATCCAATGGAAGCGAGTGAACTGGGTGCTCGATGCGGACATTCGTGGCTTCTTCGACAACATGAGTCACGAGTGGACGATGAAGTTCATCGAGCATCGCGTGGCCGATCGTCGGGTACTCCGTCTGATCCGGAAATGGTTGAAAGCTGGAGTATCGGAGGATGGTCAGTGGTTGGAGACGAAGCTAGGAACGCCGCAGGGAGCTGTGGTTTCACCATTGCTCGCTAACGTGTACCTGCATTACGCCTTCGATCAATGGGTCGAAGTCTGGCGCAAGAAAGTGGCAAAGGGCGACGTCATCGTCGTCCGTTACGCCGACGATCTCGTGCTCGGATTTCAATACCGCACGGAGGCTGAGCGGTTCCTGCGTGAGTTTCGGGAACGGCTAGCCAAGTTCGGGCTGGAATTACATGCAGACAAGACACGACTGATCGAGTTCGGGCGGTTTGCCGCCCGTGGCCGGAAGCAGCGTGGACAGGGAAAACCGGAGACCTTCACGTTTTTAGGTTTCACCCACTATTGTGGGCAGCGCCACAGCAGTGGAGCCTTCATCGTCTGGCGGATCACGGCGAAGAAGCGAATGGCGGCCAAGCTCAACGCCATCAAGGCTGAGCTGCAACGCCGTAAGCATCATCGCACGACCGAGGTCGGTGCTTGGCTTCGCAGAGTTGTGCTGGGTTACTACCAATACCATGCTGTCCCAGGTAATACGAGACAGTTGCGCATCTTTAGCCGTCGCGTCTGCTGGCTGTGGCGCACCGTGCTGGTGCGTCGCAGTCAACGCGCTCAGGTAGGATGGGATCGACTCTATCCTCTCTTCAGCCGTTGGATTCCGCGACCCCGCATTCTGCATCCTTATCCTATGGCTCGCTTCGCCGCTCTGCATCCGTGGTAAGAGCCGTATGCGTAAACGCGCACGTACGGATCTGTGCGGGGGGCGATCAGTGATGATCGTCCCTACCGCGACAGTAATCGGCTCGTCCGATGGTCCCGAACCACAAAATCAAGAAATCCAAGTGCTTCATCTGGTGTCGCCTAAGAACCGATCGTGCAACCGGAGTGTCTGCGCTCTGGAATTTGCGAAACAAACAGTTTGTGGGGGACTATCGGAAGGTCCTATAACACAATCTCTTGAGGACGGAAATCACGTTAACCGTAGTGTCTTTTTCTGAAGTATTAAAGCCCCGATGTAGATTGTGCCAGGCTTATCGCTTTAGTCCGTTCGGAGTTTCGCCGGTTGGACTCAATGAAAACGCCAATATTCTTCGCTGGCATGGGTTCCGCAAACAAGTATCCCTGGCCGGATCCACAACCGGCCAACGCCAATAGTTGATGTTGGGTAGCTGTTTCTACGCCTTCAGCGACCACGTTAAGCTCTAGATTACGAGCCAGCCCAATGATGGTCTTAACGATGGCGTAGTTTTCGGCATCCATGATCTTCACGAACGACTGATCGATTTTCAGGGTGTCGACTGGAAAACGACGAAGATAGCTTAGAGAGGAATACCCCGTACCAAAATCGTCGATACTCAGCTTCACTCCCAAAGTCCGTAGCTGTGACATTGTTTGGAAAGTCGCTGCAACGTCGTTCATGGCCAAACTCTCAGTGAGCTCGATGGTTATGCACCGCGGATCAATCGCACTCTCTTCCAGTGCGTCTTTGACGTGCCCAATAAAACCGGCATGAGAGAAATGCTTTGAACTGATGTTGATGCTCACATATAACGGCGGGTCAATAGGATAGCGCTTTTGCCAATTCGCTGCCTCGAAACACGCCTTCTTCAAAACCCAAGCGCTAATAGGAACAATCAGGCCGCACTGTTCTGCTACCGGTACAAAAGTGCTTGGGGGTATTGAATTCGATCCTGACGGTTGCCACCGCAACAGAGCCTCGAAGCCCTGTACTGCCCTCGTATCGACCGCAACGATGGGCTGGTAGTGAAGAGTCAGTTCTTCGTTCTGAAGAGCATATCTCAGCTTGGATTCCAAAAGAAGTCGATTCATGACTTGCTCGTGCATAGTGCGGTCAAAGAGCTCGGTGCGAGCCTTGCCTTGATCTTTCGCACGATACATAGCGATATCGGCATTCTGAAGGACAGCCTCCGCGGATGTCTCTGGTGATGTCAGCGCGATTCCGATTGACATACTCTTGAAGAGCTCCAGGCCTTCCAGTAGGAACGGCCGTTCAAAGGAACCCTGGACTCTCTCGGCTACACGGATGGCATCGCTCGGATCAGTAACGTCCTCCACTAGAACCGTAAACTCATCTCCCCCCATCCTGGCTATTATGCCGTCGCTGCGCATGCATGCCCGTAGTCTGTTGCTCACTTCCTTGATTAGAGCGTCCCCCACTGCATGCCCATAGCAGTCATTGACAACCTTGAATCCGTCGATATCCATGAAAAGGACGGCAGCGGCCTCGTGTCGGTGCCTCTTCTTCCGATCGACCACGCTTTGCAAACGTCCCAGAAATAGGGCCCGCCCTGGAAGTCCGGTGAGTGCATCGTGGGTGGCGTTAAAAAGCAGTTGTTCCTGAGCATGTTTTCGTTCTGTTATGTTTCGGGCATTGTAAACAATGCCGCCGATATTCTTATGCTGAATCAAGTTTCGGACAACACACTCGAAATAAAACCACCTTTTGTCCGCATGTTGCATCCGGAATTCGACTATCGGATTCTGGCCGTACCCTAACAATCGCTGCCCTGAGCTCATGACCTTTGCGAAATCGTCCGGATGTATGAGTTCGATCATGTTTGTTCCCACGAGATTCTCGCCCTGCACCGCTAGAACTGTATGAATGGAAGGACTCGCGTACTTGATTTGCCCAACGGGATCAGTGATAAGAATAACGTCGGTTGATTGCTCGGTAAGAGCGCGGAACCGCTCTTCACTCTCGCGGAGGGTGTTGCGTTCGGTTTCCTGCAACTGACCGAGGTGCTCTTGTCTCTTTAATCCGAGAAAAAGTATCAGGATGGTGGTCACTGCCAATATTGCGGCTGCCAGAAATTCGTTTCTAGCTCTCAGCCCAACACTTTGGGCCCAGTTGTCCTCAGCCTCAACAGCGACCTGCACTTGGTGCTGCATCAAATCGAACTGGAGACCGACCGCCTGGAAATCGGCCTGCTTGGCCTCGTCGAAGTCCCCAACTTGCAAAAGAATCCATTGCCGGTCGGCCGATGCTATGTAGTTGTCTAAAGCGAGCCAGACCTGCTCTAAGGCCGCGGCGTGATAAGCATGAAGGTGTGCTGCCAGCAATGCTTTGGGCAGTGCGTGTCTTGCCTCCTGCATCTCTGTGTCCGCTTCGGGGGCAAGGTTCTGCTGTTGCAAGGCTTTCAACGTAAGATTGTTGATCTTTCGCGTAAGAACAGCAATTTGATGAAGAACGACTTGGGCAGAGCGGGCTTCTTCGACCTGATTCCTGTGAAACCAAGAAAGAGCCACCAAGACGACGATGACCGTCGCGAGAAAACCGAATACAAAGGCCGATTTACGACGTGCAGCTAGACTCCTAACTAGTGGGTTGAGGGTTCTCAGCGCAGCTCTGAGCATTTTGATCATAAAGAACCAAGCAAGTCTCTTGGCAAGCGTCAGTGCAGGGCGGGGGGAAATGGCTGATTACGCTACAGCAGTTGCCACATACTACTATCGAGTATCAGGTCCGGTTTTGACACGTCCGGACGAACACAGCACATTACGAAAGTGCGTGGGATTTTAGGGCAGAGTGTCACGCCGTGACGTTTACGACGGTAAGACGCCTCCATGCAAGCTACTGCGTGGATGAAGAAGAGCCAACGTGTTCTCGCAAGGACGTGTGAAAGCGCTGTGGAATGATCAATCTGAGAGATGTTTCCCAGATTCTGCGCTGTCAGAAAAATTGTTTGCGAAATGCTTCTTGCCGTTGGCCGGCTAGTTCCATCAGCGAGGAGTATTCCGGCTTGGCGCGGATTGGCGCCAGGAGCGGATCTTGCAGGAGTATGAACTGGGATAGAAATTCACCTCGATGCTCCGGCGCAGGAGTCGCACGCTGGATTCTCCGTCCCCGAGTTGGGCGTAGGCTTGGGCCATTTTGTAAACCATTTCGCCGTCCAAGGTATCGGCCGATTCGACCCGCCGCATGAATTCCAGTCCTCGGGGCTGGCGTTGAGTAAGCGCGTATACAAAAGCTTCGCCGATTTGTGAATGCAGTAAGGAGGGATCGAGCGCAAACCCGCGCTCGAATTCCGCTACGGCTCTGCGGGGCTGCGTCGGGTGCGCCTGCGGAGATTGAAGTTCGTGCGCGAGCAGTTCTTCTTAGCGGCGACTGCGCAGAATCTCAAGCGGCTGGTGCGGGTCCTCAGCCAACCGGCAACACCCACTGTGGAAGCCGCCGCTTAGCTGAAGTGAGAGGAAAAACTCAGCGGCAGCGATGATCGCAACCAAAAAGACTTTCCGATCAGGGACTTTTTCAACACCCACAGGCGATTACACGTTTTGACTGCTGCTCAATGAGCGCTATGGCGATTTGTCGCCACCTGTCCGGCAAACACCGCTGTCAGAACTTCTGTTTGATCGTCGGGAAGTCACGCTCTGAAAATGCTGTGTTCAGAGCTTGGCGGTCTGAGTAGTGCCTGTCTTCGAGTGCAGCAATCACTGGGCCGAGGTCGTAAGACATGTTTGGAGCATGGCGCGGAGCAACGAGCACGTTAGTCTCTTGTCGCCCCCTCGTGAAAGAGAACAGCAAGTTCTCCCAACCGATTTCTACTGACGCATAATGAAATGGAAGCACCCTGATCCGGGGATGCTCTACGACGCCGCCCTTCGGAAATAGAAACGGCAGGTTTGCACTCACGTCTTCGGTCAACGACTGATTTGCCCTTGGCTGAAGCCACGGATCGAGCCACCAGCCGAACATGGTTCGATAGATCGTCTTCACCACGAATCCCACAATCAGGACGGGTGGGCGTATCAACTCAACCAGCAACTGTCTATTGTGCTTCCGCATGATTTGCCGCAGTTCAGTTTACGAGAGAAGTGGATAGATGGCGAGAACAGGTGATTGCCCAAGCTTGCCCCCTTCATTCGCCGAGCCTTGGGGTTTTGAGCGTTATGGGGATTTTTCGCCAACTCACCCACAGTCCGGGTCGGCGACAAGCGTTCGTCATTCGTGTATCGTGGGCAGCAGAGTCCAGCTCAGGGCAGGCTGTCGAAAAAGAGATAGACCGAGACAATGCGACCGTTCCGGGCGACGATAAAATCGGTTCCCGCGTAAGTTGGTGGTTTGCCGGGGGTGCCCGATACCCATCGAACCCGTCCGGCATCACCTAATTCCTCGGGCGGGAAGGGGGGCTGATATTCTAAATCTGGGTGTGTTGCTTTTATCACACCAGCAATACGATCAATCTCGTCGCGGCCACGAAATACACCCCTTTGGGTTCATAAAATACTGCGTCTTCGTGAAAGATCTCGTCGATTGCAGTGCGACGACGCACGGGATCATTTTCGCCAATACGTCGCTCAGATTACGGAGCGGCAAGGTCGATATGCTGTAGGACGTGGCTTGTCTAGATGCACGCATCGACGGAAAGTTGCAGCAAGACGCGGTGTGCTGATTGTCAAATCATTGACTGTTTCAATCAGCGTTGGCACTCATTGAGAATTTCTAGCCGTCGCACGCGCTCTTGGAGTCTTGAGATTGTGGACCGTGTCGCCGGCAAAGCGGAAACAATCCCCAACCTGCCAGTGCAGGCGATTAGAAGGATAACTTAAGTAACTTCAGTAGTGGCAACGGCACGCCTAGAATCGCGATGGGAGAAGTCTTACCTGTCAACCCGCTCCAAACTCTGGATTGGCGCAGCAGCGGGTTTAACCGTGGCACAGGCCTTAGTGTCTGCATGGCTATCACGTGGCTATGCGCTCACAGCAGTCAGTGATATTTTGTGCGCGTTGGCGATGTTGGCGCCGATGCTGGCGTTTGTCGGGAATGCCATCTCTAGTCAGGGCCGAGTGCGCGCTTTCTGGATCCTCCAGGCGGCTGCCTGGCTTCTCTGGCTGGCGGATCAGAGCTTGTGGATCGCTTACGATATTTTCCTGCACAAGCCCGTGCCCGAGGTCTTTGCCGGGGATGTGCTCCTGTTTGTCGCCGGGGTTCCCATGCTGGCAGGGCTGTTGCTGCGGCCACATCTACAACCATCCGCACGCAGTGCACGGCTGGGAGTGCTGGATTTTCTGTTGCTGATGTCTTGGTGGGTCTATTTCTACGTGTACTTTGTAGAGTGCTGGCACTACGTCTCGAAAAACGATGCACTCTACAACCAGAACTTCGACAGACTGTATGTGGTGGAAATGGTGGTCTTGGCGATAGTGCTGGGGATGTTATGGAGACGAAGGGCAGGCGCATGGCGGCGCTTCTACGCAAATTTTCTAGGAGCCGTGTTGTTTAACAGCGTAGCTTTTCTAGTGGAAAACTCTGCGGTTGAGCAGAATAAGTATTATGTCGGGATTTGGTACGACACGCCCTATTTGGCGTCGTTTGCGGTTCTCATGATGGTGGCGGTCAGCGGGCGCGGCCTGACGCCGAGTCTGGAGACTCGTGAAGACGAAGAGAGAGGCTCTTGGATGAGGAGCCTTGCGATGGTGGCGGTGCTATCGTTGCCCGCGATTGCGGTAACCGCGCTGTTTGACGGTTCAGTGCCGGCAGAGATCGTCCGCTTCCGCGTGATTGTCACAGCGGTGACAATGTTCGTCATGGCGGCCATAGTGTTCACCAAGCAGCACCGGTTACACCAAGAGCTGCAGCACTCGAATCAGGTGCTCGAGGAGGTTTCCATGACCGACCCGCTGACTGGAATCCGGAACCGGCGGTTCTTTTCGGCTACGATCGAAGGCGACCTCGCGCAGACCGTGCGAGCATACGCGGAAGGGCATGACCGGTCCACGCGGGACCTGATTTTTTATCTGATCGACGTGGACAATTTCAAGGAAGTAAACGACCAGTACGGCCACGATGCGGGTGACCGCGTGCTTGTGGAGATGTCGCGGCGGATCAGTTCCGCGATCCGTAATTCTGATCTACTGGTGCGCTGGGGCGGAGAAGAATTTCTGATCGTGTCTCGTTACACCGATCGCGGAGAAGCGGATATTCTCGCCTTGCGCGTAATGGAAGCAATCCGAGGAAAACCTTTTGTGGTCAGCTCCGACGACAAACTGCGCCGCACCTGTTCCATTGGCTGGGCGGCATTCCCCTTTTTGGAAGAAAATGCCGAAGCAGTGGGATATGAAGAGGTGCTCAAGCTGGCAGATAGGGGCCTTTGTCAAGCCAAAGCAGCTGGGAAAGATCGGGCGATCGGCATGATTCCGTCGTGCGAAGTTGCGAACTGTTAGGCTCGGCACTTTCACTCATTGACCGGCTCTGAGTGTAATTGGCGATGTTACGCCAACCTGCCCCATTTCTGGATGTGGCGCCATTCTCACTGCTCGATCTTCGTCCCCAACCCCGCATACAAATAGTTCTCCCCATACGCCTTCTTCAATCGCGCAAAGGCCGGTTCACCAGTGCAATGTCCCGGCGCAATCCTCTGCACCTTCCACTTCGTCTTTAAATTCTCCACCAGCACATCAATCTCTTCCACTGGCGTCGTCACCAGGTGCAATCCCCCAAACACAATCTCCGTCCTCGGATCCACCGCGCTTGCCGCTTCCAGAATCGCTTCAATCCCCGCGTGGGAGCACCCGTCCACCAGCAGCAATCCATTCGGTCTTTTGATCGCCAGCGTCAATTCCGGCAGCTCCAGCGTCCCTTTGTTCTGTGAAACTGTTCGCACCAGAAAAATACCCGGCGAAACTTCCGTCGATTGATTCACCAATACAAAATTTCCCGTGTCATACAGCTTGCCCCATGTGAAGTGTTCCGGATCCGCTCCCCCGAAATACCGCATCTTCGCCGGCAAGCTCTCATCCGCCCGCAAAAACGTCTTCGGAAACGGCAGTCCGCCAAATCCATTCCCGCCATCCGCGGGCACATAGACCGTAACGTTCGGATTCACCTTCAGCACATATCTCAACCCCGTCGTGTGGTCGGCGTGTCGGTGCGAAATCACCACAAAATCCAGCTTCGTCAGGTCTACGCCCAGCGCCTTGACGTTGTGTTCAAAAATCGCGTCATCATTCCCCGTGTCGAACAATATTCGCTTTCCGTTGTGCTCCACAAAAGCGGAAAATCCCCAATCCTTTGTCAGCTCCTTTGACTCCCCGAACGCATCGTAGAGGATGGTCACTTTATCCTGCGCCCGGCACGGAATTGCCGCCACATACACCAGCAAGAACGCCAAAATCCTCAAAACGTGGATTCGCAAAGAACACCTCGAAACGGGATTTTGGACTCAGTATAACAAGCTGGATGCGGATAGTTGCTGTTAACAGGCCATTGCACGTTTTGACAGCGGGGCAATGAGTGCAAGCCGGTTTATCTCTTGATTGACACAGAGACCGCGCCCAGGCTGTCCTGCCGATCGAACGCAGGGTCGCGGGTCCCCTGAATACCTGCTCGGCCAGCCACTGATTTGACCCCGATATAGACCGCGTCGTAACTCGCGTCGCTCAAATTCTCCACCCGATGCTTGAACGGGGCGAACCACCGCACTTCGCCGGGCTTGGCATACACCTCGCGCTTATTTCCGTTCTCGTCGGTGAAGCGAAGATGTCCCACGGTGAGGGTCACAACCACACCGCCGGGATGCTCGTGCAGGGTGGACTTTTCGTGCGGGCCGTAGTGGACAGACACGACCTGCACATGTTCATTCTCAAAATCCAATTTGTAGTGAGTCGGCTCGACCTTGGTGGGGTCTTGTGCCCACCCAGTGCAGATAGATAAACACGCCATCAATATTGCCCAAAACAGCTTGAAAATCACGCGATCCTCCCAGCCAGCACGAATTTGCACGCGGGGCGAACTTACTCTGCCAACTCCAGGATATCAAGAAGACGAACCCAGCTTTGAGTGCTATCGAGATTTTGCCCAGCTAAGGGCAATGCCCGAAACTAAGTCAATCTCGTGGTAAGATTGCGCGGCTTCAGGAGGAAGGCGTTATGAGACTCTCACACCTGTTCGAGACTACTGGTGGACTAAGCTTGGTCGCGCTGGCGTTAATCGCACCACCGACTGCGCTGGCCCAAACCATCATCAGCAACGAAACCCTCGTCACGACCACGTTCGTCGTCAACAAGCAGAGTGCAACGGCAAGGAGCGCATTCACTGGCTGCTCTGCAAAAACACCCATGTTCGCCTCTATTCCAGTCGGCTGTCCGGCTGCCACGGGGCAGACGTGCACCTTCCACATTTCACTGGACACGAAGACCTCAATTCAGTACCCCGCATCATGTCAATGCTTCGGACCTGGATCTACCGGCTTTTTCCAGTTCTCAATCGACGGCGTTGCCCCGACGATAGGACCCACGGACGCGAACGGGGACTATCTTTTTGAAGCGAACGGCTTCACAGGGAATGAGGCGGCGCAGGACTCTCCCATATCCGCAACCGAGCTCTAGGACGATCATGGAGGAAGATGTTTTCTGGAGAACAAAGTCGATCTCAGCTTCGAGATAGGCTTTGACTCTGGGCGAGCCAAGTCATAGCAAGTGCGCAGGCGTTCGGCAGCCAAGTTCTCGGCGTAGTAGTTTTGGATCACTGGGGAGAATTTATCATGGCCTAAACGCCGAAAACTCATACGCGAAGATCGTGAAATCAGTCATACAACCCCCATTCGCCATCGCCAATGAGGCATGTTGCTTGGAGAGCCTCGTGTCTGGCACTTTGCGATTGGGGCCCTGATCACGGGTAGCCCTGAAATAATTCCAAGGTAAAGGTTGCCGACAACCCAGGAGCTATTTACCCGGTGCTGGGCTTTCTCTCTGGAGAAGCTGGTTCGAAACTTCCCGACATTGCAAACGCACTGTGCAGTTGTTTGTCGTTACCTGCGAACTTCGTAACCAGAGCCTCCGGCCATCTCCGAAGGACGGAGTCACATGGCGAGGCACAGTTTGCAAATGTGTCGACCACGTCCCGGCTAGAGTGAGCGCAGAAAATCGATGATTTGCTGCTGCTCCTGAACCGTCAGCTTATTGAAGCGTTCGATAACCTTGTTGGCTTCGCTGCCGTGGCTTTGGTGAGCCCTGATAGCCTCAACTAGTGGGCTGTCGCAAAGTAACCATTACCAGCTGTTATGCTTCTAAGTTGGTATGGCGACAGACAGCGAAGTGTCCCTCACCAGTGACCAACGTTCGGAACTCAGCAGCATCGCTCAATCTCGTAC
>Ga0307474_10003550_pt1 | contig 11230 bp, 12 predicted proteins | sample atmos_gasesECM1C_2_FD_203312 | JGI IMG/M metagenome (GOLD analysis project Ga0307474, IMG submission 203312) | Hardwood forest soil microbial communities from Morgan-Monroe State Forest, Indiana, United States - atmos_gasesECM1C_05 | ecosystem: Environmental > Terrestrial > Soil > Temperate... | reverse complement strand
TCCTCGACCTGCTGTACACGCATGACGGCCGCAACCTGAACGAGCTGTGCGAACACCTGGACATGACGCGCCAAGGGGTGACGCAGCACTTGAGCGTACTGGAGGCGGCGAACCTGGTGGTCACCCTGTGGCGAGGGCGCGAAAAGCTGCACTTCCTCAATCCGGTGCCGCTGCAGGAGATATACGAGCGCTGGATTGCGAAGTTCGAAAAACCGCGCCTCAAGGCACTGAGCGAACTGAAACGACGGCTGGAGAAAACCAATGCCTAGATCGACCTTTGTGTACGTCAGCTACATCCGCACCTCGCCCGAGAGACTCTGGTCGGCTCTGACCGACGCGGAATTCATGAAGCAGTACTGGTTCGGGGTGCACGGCGAAAGCCAATGGACGGCGGGAGCCTCGTGGAAGAATGTATCCCCCCAGGGTCAGATTCTCGACGCCGGCGAGATTCTCGAGGCCGACCCGCCACGGCGCCTGGTGATCCGCTGGCAGAACCAGTTCAAGCCCGAGCTAAAGGCCGAAGGCGCGTCCGTATGCACGCTGGAGATCGAGCAGAGTGGAGCGGCGGTCAAGCTCTCCATCACCCACACGATCGAGCGCGACTCCTCGAAATTCATCGAGGCCGTGTCGGGCGGCTGGCCGAAGGTCATCTCCAACCTGAAGTCCCTCCTGGAGACCGGCTCCGCCGTCATGCAGGACCCCTACCCTGGTTGAAGCGCTCAACAACCTGGCCTCTGCCTGGCAGGTGGCGCGCGGCAGCGCAGGAAGTTCCGGAAGCTGGCGCTGGAATCACCGGTCGCGTGTAGGTTGTTGACTCGATTGACGACAGCGGCCGTCCGCAGGTGAGCCCGCTACTGACATCTATTTCAACAGGGGATGCCCCTCAGGCAATTGATGCGCATACCAGGTCGCGAGCCGATGCCGAATCGTCTTCTCGCTCAGCTGGTCCTCCGGCATGGGCGCAATGACCTTGTCGTGCACGAGCAAGCGATACACGTATAGCGCCTTGTCGCTCGCCGAGTCAGTCGATTCGAACTCGACCGCCTTGCGCTTTTCCGCATATTGAATGCCCGCGAGCAAGGCTGCCTTGAATAATTCCGCCTCGTGTTTGAGCTTCCTCACACGCAACTCCAATGTTCTACCGGCCGATCACTCCGGCGGCGTGATGTCCGGCCGCCTGGACAGGCGGGCTCCGTTACGTGGCAAAGAGACCGCGGTCGGTTGGCTCTGCGGTGCCGGAAGGTTTAGGTCTACGGATCGCAGTGTGACCGAGCCGCCCCTTCGCGGGACGGCATTCGTCAGGACAAGCGGAGGTTCTTCAGCGAAGCGCAAGCCGCCCCACCACCGATCTCCGGTTTAATGACCAGTTCGAGTATCTCAACGTTGTAGAGGTCAACTCGATACTGTTCAACTTCGCGAATCGATTCGGGTGGACTGAAATTCCACTGCTGGCGAACAATCTCGTTGAGTGTGCCCCCGCCATCCGAGAAGCATCGCAACACGAACTCTTGTGTACGCGCCGTTTCGGCTTCCTCAAAAACCAGGGACACGCATTTGAGTCTTTGCGGGCGATCGAAGATTAGTCGAATCGTCTGGCTCCCCGGCCCTGCCGCGCGCCAGCCCCGCGCATCTTCGGAGCCGAAAACCGACTCGACCGGAAAGTCGTTGTCTTCCGACGTGACCTCGACCACGGCCGCACGTTCGAGGTCTAACCAACCCTCTGCTAGAGTGCCAGGCCGTTCTGCGGTCGGGTCGATGAGGCGCTTTCGCACGGAACCCAGTTTACTCCCGTTCACGAATCGCTTCTTGCCGGAACCTCGGCGGGCGTCCGCTTGCAGCGCCCCGGCCCTGCGAGCAGGATGCGGCTACTTGGCTGTACCCGTAGAGCAGGAGAATGGGACGCGCGTGAGCAAGGAATTCGACGCAGAAGTTGATGCAGTCCTTCGCGCCTACAAGGCGGTGATCGATCAGGCCGAGCGGCAAGCGCTCGATGCGCGAACCGCGGCTGCGGCATTTACAAAGGGATGGGACGCGTGCCGCAGTGGCCTCGTGCTTCCCACGCTTAACAAGATAGTCGCAACGCTTGCCGAGAAGCAGGCAGTTGCCAGCGTTGCCGCCCTACCAAACGGTGTGGGCCTCTTTCTTCCGTACCCGGCGCGCGCCGACGTTCGCGGTCATGGTCAACCACACGTAGCCATTACCGCAAACCACAGCACCTCGCGGGTTGAGTTCAAGCATCTTCACGGCGCCGGCGGAAGTGGCAACGATGGCAATTACAGCATCGGCGAAATTACCCCTGAGCTCATCGAGAAACATGTGCTCGTTTTGGTCCGAGACGTTTACCGATAACAAGTGTAGCGAAAACCTGAGTCTCTGCCGGGGCGGCGCCCCCTCTAGTCTTGCCGCTGAGCCACCACACCAAACTCGCAGCTGAGACCCGCGGACTCTTCGCAAGCAAGCAGGCACCGTGAACCAACGAATTCACGGTGTTGGCTTCGCTACCATGATCCAGAAAATCAGCACCACGGCTGTGAAAGCCGGTACGCCCAGCCAGAACCACAGCCGCGCGTAGGAACGATACCTTGCAGGCATTGGGCTGCCCTCCCGCTCGGCAGTGCGCGCGAGATCTCGCATTCGAATCTGCAACCAGACGACCGGAATCCAGCAAAGCCCTGCAAGGCAAAACAGCGCAAGCGACCAAGCCAGCCAGCCGTGCGTTAGCGGATATCCCATCGATCTCGCAAGAGCCAGGCCGGTTAGCGCTTGGACCCCTATCGCCGGTAGTGTGAACACCCAGTCGGCCACCACCACCTTCTCGGAGACTATTCGAATCGCCGCCAAATTCCCCGTGCGGTCTGTAACCCACTTGAAAAAGGCGATTCCGACGCCGGTGCCGAACAGCACCGCCGCGCTGGTGATATGCATGGCTTTGAGAATGAAGTAGGAGCTCATGCCACTTTCTCGCTGATACTCAAATCACGTAGCGGCTCAAGAAACTCCTCAACGGTTAACAGCCCCACGCAAGCCATCGCCCCCCTGGGCATAGGCGCGCTCGCGCCGATCTTCTTTGCAAGAGCGATAGCCGCTCCACAAGGGATGTGCGGCCCGTGATTCTTCTCGGCGATCAGATTCCAGTCGATCCGCAGCGGCATTCCCTCAGTTCCTTCGCCCTCGAGGGACACGAACATTCCTCCTTTGTCGCTGACGATGGGCTCCATCCATCGGCTGAGCCGATTGAGTGGCGTGGCAAACACCCGCATGTCGGTGAAGAAGCCACGCCTAACCAAACCCGCCAGAGTCCAGACGACCAGATGGCCGAGGTCGCTCGCAAATCCAGCCTGAAACGAGACGGTTCTGACGGTTGGGTATCGCCGCGGGAATAACTCGAGGTCCGGCACATCGCAGCTACCGAGCCATCTGTTGCCTAATGGCTCAGGAAAGCGGTGCCGGTGCAGATTCAGCCATCCATAGGCGTCGACCCACGCTCCGTCTTGCCAGGATCTGATCGGCTTGCCGCCGTAGCTGAAGACACCCCTTACGGTCGCCAAACCCGGCGCGCGAGCTCCAGAGCTGATCCCGATCTGAATCGACTCAAGGCGCCGAAACCGCGGCAAGTACCGCTCGATCACGGCCGATGAAAGAGCTGGAACAGAGCTCGCACCGCTGATGACCGTGAGACCGGCCTCTGAAGCCAGGGCGCTGAGGGCACTGATACCAGGGACAAACTGCCGGCCGTCCGCCAAGTCGATGTAGTGACAGCGTGCTGCGATCGCTGCTCGGGCCACGGCGTAGTCCTGGCCCTGAAACGGCCCCGCGGTGTGAATTAGGATGTCGACCTGTAGACGGCGAAGCTCGCAGGCTAGATTGGGGTCGCGTGCGTCAAGGGACACCGTCTGCTCAAGCGGCAGGCCGATGGCGCGCGCAGCATTCATCGCCCGAATGGGATCGCGGCCACCAATCAAGACTCTGAGGAACTCCGTGGATGCGAGTGCAGTCGAGATGCGTTGACCAAAGAAACCGTAGCCGCCCAACACGAGGACCGTTTGCATCAAATCTCGTTACCCTCGTCGAGGCTCAGACACCACCCCTTTCCTGCGGCTTGCTTGACAGATCCGACTTCTTCGAGGGTTGCGCAAGATAACAAGTGTTGCGCCTTCCGAACCAGCGGTATCGGTTCCGCGCAATGAATCGATAGACGGAATCGCGCCACGCTCGCGGAATGACGCGCGTCGCGTGAATCAATCGCCAGCCTCGTCCCGCGGCCGCAACGAGATGGATCCACGCATCCGCCTGGGTGAGGCACTGGCGGCCATCAAGCACCAGGAACGTCAGCGGGTCATCCGGATCGTAGCCGTGTTGGGTCAAAAGCGCTCTGCCAAGCTCGCTTTGCATGGGGACCAGACGAAACGGTGGCTCGGCCTGGTGATTCTCCAGCCACCGGGCTCCGCCGGTGCACAGGTTGCAGAGACCATCAAAGACGACGATTCGGTCGTCAGCTTCCATCACTCGAGCTCGAAGATAGACATCCGGGTGTAATTTCCAATCGATTCTTTCGCTTCGCCATTTGATTCAACTACTTGGCGTCTGTGAAGAGGACAAAAAGGTATTCGGCAGGACGGCGGGAGATGAGGTTCTGGAGGCTAGGGTCGGAATCGAACCGGCGTAGACGGCTTTGCAGGCCGCTGCATGACCACTCTGCCACCTAGCCAAAGGTGAAGGCCCCCGCCGCCAATGGCTCTCAGTCTGTAACCGGGAGCGCGGTGAGCTGAGTGTCTCGGGCGGGGCCGCTAGCCTAACAAACCATCACGGAGGCGTCGATGCACGGTGCACCGCGGGGCCGTGGAGTTAAGCGGTCTGTCGCCGGCTCTTCAAGAAGTATAAACTTCCGGCCGTCTTCAGACATGCCACCGAAAGGACAGCCATGGCTGATGTGACACGGCGCGAGTTCCTGAAGGTTACCAGCGCTACTCTAGCCGGCTCGAGCCTGGTGCTGCTCGGCTTCTCTCCTAGCGCGGCGCTTGCCGAAGTGCGGGAATTCAAGCTCAGCCGCGCCACCGAAACGCGCAACACCTGTCCCTATTGCTCGGTTGCCTGTGGCCTTCTGATGTACAGCCTGGGCGATCGCGCCAAGAATGCGCGCTCGAGCATCTTCCACATCGAGGGCGATCCGGACCACCCGGTCAATCGCGGCACCCTGTGCCCGAAGGGGGCGGGGCTCCTCGATTTCATCCATAGCCCGAGCCGGCCCACGCGTCCGCAGTACCGCGCCGCAGGCTCCGACCACTGGGAGCCGATTTCGTGGGACGACGCGCTCGATCGCATCGCCAAGCTCATGAAGCAGGATCGCGACGCGAACTTCTTGGCGAAGACGCCCGAGGGGCTCACGGTCAACCGCTGGCTCACAACCGGCATGCTGGCCGCCTCTGCGAGCAGCAATGAAGTCGGCTACCTCACCCACAAGGTGATCCGCAGCCTCGGCATCTTATGCTTCGACAATCAGGCCCGTGTGTGACACGGCCCGACGGTGGCAGGTCTTGCCCCGACGTTTGGCCGTGGAGCGATGACGAATCACTGGGTCGACATCAAGAATGCCGACATCGTTCTCATCATGGGCGGCAACGCCGCCGAGGCGCATCCCTGCGGCTTCAAGTGGGTCACTGAAGCCAAGGCGCACAACAAGGCGCGCCTGATCGTTGTCGACCCGCGCTTCACGCGCTCGGCCTCGGTGGCCGACGTCTACTGCCCGATTCGCACCGGCACGGACATCGTCTTCCTTGGCGGCGTGATGAACCACCTCCTCACCGAGGACAAGATCCAGCACGAGTACGTCAAGAACTACACCGACATGACTTTCATCGTGCGCGAGGACTTCGCCTTCGCCGATGGGATCTACTCCGGTTACGACGCCGACAAGCACAGTTACGACAAGTCGAGTTGGGACTACGAAATCGGCGCCGATGGCTACGTGAAGGTCGACCCCGAGCTCAAGCACCCGCGCTGCGTCTACCAGCTCATGAGAAAGCACTACGCGCGCTATACGCCGGAGATGGTCGAGCGCGTCTGCGGCACGCCGAAAGAGAAGTTCCTGCAGGTGGCCGAGATGATCGGCTCGACCTCGACGCCCAACCGCGCAATGACGGTGATGTACGCACTCGGCTGGACCCAGCACTCGATCGGCTCGCAGATGATCCGTGCCGGGGCCATGATGCAGTTGTTGCTCGGCAACATCGGCGTGGCAGGTGGCGGTATGAACGCGCTGCGCGGCCACTCCAACATCCAGGGCCTCACCGATCTCGGGCTGATGTCGAATCTCCTGCCGGGCTACCTCACGCTACCCAACGAGAAGGAGCAGGACTACGACAAATACATCGCCGCGCGCGCCTACAAGCCCCTGCGGCCGAATCAGCTCAGCTACTGGCAGAACTACAACAAGTTTTACGTGAGTCTCATGAAGGCGTGGTGGGGCGATGCAGCCACCCCCGAGAACCGCTGGGGCTACGACTATCTGCCGAAGCTCGACAAGGGCTACGACATGCTGCAGACGTTCGAGCTGATGAGCCAGGGCAAGATAAACGGCTACATCTGCCAGGGCTTCAACCCGCTCGCTTCGTCGCCGAACAAAGCGAAGATGAATGGCGCGCTCGCCAAGCTCAAATTCCTCGTGATCATGGACCCGCTGGTGACCGAGACCAGCGAATTCTGGCGCAACTTTGGCGAGCACAACGATGTCGATCCGGCAAAGATCGCCACCGAGGTCTTCCGGCTGCCGACCACCTGTTTCGCCGAGGAGGATGGCGCGCTGGTCAATTCCGGACGCTGGCTGCAGTGGCACTGGAAGGGGGCCGAGCCACCCGGGGAAGCCCGCAGCGACCTGCAGATCATGGGTGAGCTCTTCACGCGGTTGCGCGCTCTTTACAAGAGCGACGGCGGCGCCTACCCCGATCCGATCATGAAGCTCTACTGGCCGTACGTCATGCCGAACAGTCCGAGTGCCGATGAGCTCGCGAAGGAGTACTCGGGACGAGCGCTCAAGGATCTCACCGACCCGAAGAACCCGAGCCAGGTCACGCGCAAGGCGGGCGAGCAGCTCGCGGGCTTTGCGGAGTTGCGCGACGATGGCAGCACGCTCTCGGGCTGCTGGATCTACTGTGGGGCCTGGGGTCCGAGCGGCAACCTCATGGCGCGGCGCGACAATTCCGATCCCACCGGCATCGGCCAGACGCTCAACTGGGCCTTTGCCTGGCCCGCCAACCGGCGCGTGATGTACAACCGCGCCTCCTGTGACCCGAGCGGCAAGCCCTTTAATCCGGCCCGCAAGCTCATCGCCTGGAACGGCACCACGTGGGGTGGCGCCGACGTGCCGGACTACAAAGTGGACGAGGATCCCTCACTCGGCATGGGACCCTTCATCATGAACGCCGATGGCGTCGGCCGCTTCTTCGCGCGTGGTGGCATGGCCGAGGGGCCCTTCCCCGAGCACTACGAGCCCTTCGAGACGCCCCTTGCCACGAATCCGTTAAGTCCGGGCAAGGCCGAGGCGCTCAATAATCCCGCGGCGCGCGTCTTCAAGGACGATCGCGCGGCGTTCGGAAAAGTCGCGGATTTTCCGCACGTCGCCACGACCTACCGCCTCACCGAGCACTTCCACTTCTGGACGCTGCACTCACGGCTGAATGCCATCATGCAGCCTCAGCAGTTCGTCGAGATCGGCGAGGTTCTGGCGAAGGAGCTTGGCATCGCCGGTGGCGAGCAGGTGAAAGTGTCCTCGAACCGCGGTTACCTCAAGGCGGTCGCCGTGGTCACCAAGCGACTGCGGACGCTCACCGTGGATGGAAAGCCGGTGCACACCGTGGGCATACCCATTCACGCCGGGTTCACGGGTCTCACCAAGCCCGGTTACCTCACCAACACACTCACTCCGGTGGTCGGCGATGCCAACTCCCAGACACCCGAGTTCAAGTCCTTCCTCGTGAAGGTCGAGAAGGTGTGAGATGCCGCTGCAATCACTCGACATCATCCGACGCTCCGCGACCACGACGCCCTCTCCCGAGGTGCGCGGCTCCTACAGCGGGACGGTCGCCAAGCTCATCGACACCACCAAGTGCATCGGCTGCAAGGCCTGCCAGGTCGCGTGCATGGAGTGGAATGATCTGCGCGACGATGTCGGCATCAACTTCGGCAGTTATCAGAACCCCGCCGACCTCTCCGACCGCTCCTGGACGCTCATGCGGTTCTCGGAATACGAGAACCCCAAAGGAGATCTCGAGTGGTTGATCCGCAAGGACGGCTGCATGCATTGCGCCGATCCAGGCTGCCTCAAGGCCTGCCCTTCGCCTGGCGCCATCGTGCAGTATTCCAACGGCATCGTGGACTTCCAGGAAGAGAACTGCATCGGTTGCGGCTACTGCGTCACCGGCTGCCCGTTCAACATCCCGCGCATCTCCAAGCGGGACAAGAAGGCCTACAAGTGCACGCTGTGCTCCGATCGCGTCGCGGTCGGCATGGAGCCCGCCTGCATCAAGGCCTGCCCCACCGGGGCCCTGGTCTTCGGTACCAAGGAAGACATGAAGGAGCACGCCGCCGAGCGCATCGAGGACCTGAAGTCGCGCGGCTTCGACAAGGCGGGGCTGTACGATCCGCCCGGTGTCGGCGGTACGCACGTGATGTACGTGCTGCATCACGCCGATCAGCCGGGGCTCTATGCCGGCCTGGTCGCTGAGCCCCGTATCAGCCCGCTGGTGCGCCTATGGAAAGGCAGAGCCAAGCCGGTGTCGCTCGCCATCATGGCGTTGACGGCGCTCGCGGGCTTCTTCCACTTCGTGCGCGTCGGGCGCAACGAGGTGGATGAGCGCGACGAGGCGGCAGCCCGCGCCAGCATGGACGCGAACCGCAAACCGGAGGCCCGTGCATGAGCGATCCCGTGCCTCGCGACACGCTGCTGCGTTATAGCCCCGGCGTGCGCACCAATCACTGGCTGGTCGCGATCGCCTTCGTGCTCGCGGCACTCTCGGGACTGGCGCTATTCCATCCGGCGCTGTTCTGGCTGTCCGGCCTTTTCGGGGGCGGCCCGTGGACCCGCATCCTGCACCCCTTCGTCGGGCTCTTCATGGTGCTGGTGTTCTTTACGCTCGCCGCGAGCGTGTGGGATGACAACCGCCTGCAATCCGCAGACTGGCAATGGCTGCGCCAGTGGCGCGATGTGGTCAACAATCGCGAGGAACGACTGCCGGAGGTCGGCCGCTACAACGCTGGCCAGAAGCTGCTGTTCCTGGTGCTGGTCGTTTGCCTCCTCGGACTGCTCGTTACCGGGCCGCTCATGTGGCGTGCTTACTTTACCCTCCCGGTGCGGCTCGTTCGCCTGGCCTCCGTGCTGCACGCCATCTGCGCGTTGGTAATAATCTGTACCATCATCGTCCACATCTACGCCGGCTTCTGGGTCAGGGGCTCGGTGCACGCGATGCTGCGTGGCACCGTGAGCCCCGGCTGGGCGTGGAAACATCATCGCGCCTGGTTCCGCCAGATCACGCATGCCGCGAATCCTCGAGCCCGGTCAGATTGAAGCGCTCGCCCAGGGGGCGATTCAGCGTATTCGTTTGCCGGAACGAGCGGGTCCATTCGCCGCCCGCGCGCGTCGTCTGCGACAGCTCGCCGGCGCTGGCGCGATCGGCCAGTCGATCGGGGATTACCTGCAGCTGATGGCAGCGGTCGCCGATGCTCAGGAAGGCACACTCACGACTCTCGACCCACGCCTCCCGGACGTTGCAGAGCTCGCGCGCTCGCGCACCCACCGCATGCCACCGATCGAGGCGCGCAGCTGGCCGCGCGAGCCAGCATGGCGGGCGCTCGCTGCACAGCTCGCCGAACGCGTCGCCGCCGCGGCGGATATCCCCGAGTCCGCCCGCAAGGAACTCGCGCAGGTGCGCAACCTGCCGCCCGAATGGCTCGAAGCTCAGGCGGATGCGCTCCTCAGTGACCGCCGCGGCGAGATCGAGCTGGCCGTAGCACCGTTCGTCATGGCGGCGCTGCAGACCTACTGGGCAGGCCTCGCCAGCCGACTGAGCGAGGAGGTAGTGCCGGCGCTCGAGGTGCCCGGCGTCTGCCCTGCGTGCGGGACGCTGCCAGTAGCGAGCGTCGTGCGGGTCGACCGGCGCTCGCAGGGCTACCGTTACCTCCACTGCGCGCTGTGCGCGACCGAGTGGCACCTCGTACGGGTGACCTGCAGTCATTGCCAGGGTACCGAGGGTATCGCCCAGCATTCCATCGAAGGCGGCCCGGAGGCGATCCGTGCCGAGTCTTGCGATCAGTGTCACACCTACCGCAAGATCCTCTACCAGGAGAACGATGTGAGCGTCGAGCCGGTGGCTGACGATCTCGCCAGTCTCGCGCTCGATCTGTTGATGGGCGAGGCGGGCTACCACCGCGGCAGCAGCAATCCGCTGCTGTGGCAGCAGCCCTGAGGTAAAAGAAGAGCCCGCTCGACGCTCGGCTCTCCGGTTGAAATCGCTCAGAAAGGTGCCGCGTGTCCGGCCGTCCGTCCATGCCTGCAGGCGAGATCCGCAAGCCGCCGCCTTCGACCCCGGTGGCCGACATTCCTTCGGTCGATCGGCTGCTGCGGACCGCTCCGCTGCTCGCGCTTCTCGCCCGATACGGCCGCACCGCGGTGATGGGGACCCTCCGGACGCATCTCGCAGAGATCCGGAGTGCGGCGCTTTTGGGCAGCTTCGATCGCTCCGCCCTCGCTGAGTCGGCCATCGCTTCTGCCGTGGAAGCGCAGCTCACGCTCGCGGCGCGTCCGGCGCTGCGACCCGTATTCAACCTGACCGGCACGGTCCTGCACACCAATCTCGGGCGCGCTCTCCTGCCCCCAGAAGCCGCGCGCGCAGTCGTGCAGGCGATGAGTGCGCCCGTGAACCTCGAGTTCGATCTGGCGGCGGGTCGGCGTGGCGAGCGCGACACCCTGATCGAGAAGACGCTGTGCGATTTGACCGGCGCAGCGGCGGCGACGGTGGTGAACAACAACGCGGCCGCCGTACTGCTGATGCTGAGCGTGCTCGCGCCGCGGCGCGAAGTGCTGGTCTCGCGCGGGGAGCTGATCGAGATCGGCGGCTCGTTCCGCCTGCCCGACATCATGCGGCGCGCCGGCGCGCGGCTGCGCGAGGTGGGCACCACCAACCGCACGCACCTCACCGACTACGAGGCGGCGCTCGGTCCGCGCAGCGCACTCCTGCTG
>Ga0307474_10003549_pt1 | contig 11231 bp, 11 predicted proteins | sample atmos_gasesECM1C_2_FD_203312 | JGI IMG/M metagenome (GOLD analysis project Ga0307474, IMG submission 203312) | Hardwood forest soil microbial communities from Morgan-Monroe State Forest, Indiana, United States - atmos_gasesECM1C_05 | ecosystem: Environmental > Terrestrial > Soil > Temperate... | reverse complement strand
GTGCGGACAGGACAGAGAAGTCGCCGCATCCGGGACACCAATCCGGATGGATCCGGCCGCGGTACGTCTCCTTGGTTAATTGGCCGGGTTCGGTGGTGGCGGGCGGTGCGGTTGGTGCGCTCATGGTTCGTCAGGCGTTAACTTCATGGACCGGAATGGAAAGGCGAGTCTGGCCGGCTAATTGCGATTTCACTGCTTCGACAATGTGGTGCGGCATGAACGGTTCGCCATCGTACTTGCGAATGTGACCGTGCGCGGTGAATCCGGTTTCGCTCCGGAGATAACGGGCGAACTGGCCGCTCTGATTGTTCTCAACCAAAATCACATTCTTGCTCTGCCCGAGAATGGCGCTGATCTCGAGCGCGTGAAGTGGCACGATCCATTTAATGGCGAGCTGATTGGCCACAATGCCTTCCTCGCCCGCCAGTTTTTCAACGGCTTCCCGAATCACGCCCTCGGTTGAGCCCCAGCCCACCAGCGTGACGTCAGCCTTCTCCGGGCCAACGAGTTTCGGCGGCGCGATGTCCTTGATCACGCCTTGCATTTTGCGGGCACGTTTCTCCACCATCATCCTCCGCTTCTGCGGATTGGTGAATTCATCACTGATTAGTGTGCCGTCTTCATCATGCTCGTCAGTGGCGGCGGTGAAAATGTGACCCGGCATTCCCGGCACTGCGCGCGGCGAAATTCCGCTCGGAGTGTTCTTGTAACGGAGATACGTCTTGTCGTTGTAACCGCTGGAGGGATTCGCTCCATTTCCGTTACCGTTAGGCAGAATTAGTTCGCCGCGATCGATTTTGACATCAAAGTTCAGATCATCCGGATCGATGCTGGCGGTTCCTTCGGAAATCAGCAAGTCGGACAACACCAGACCGGGACATTGGTATTTGTCGCAGAGGTTGAACAGCTCCGGAACCGTGCGGAACAAATCGAGCTGGTCCGTCGGCGCGATAATGATCCGCGGATAATCACCCTGACCGGCGCCTAACATTTGCCAAAGATCGCCTTGTTCGGTCTTGGTCGGCACACCTGTCGCAGGTCCGGCGCGTTGGACGTCAACACAAACAATCGGCGTCTCGATCATTCCCGCCATGCCGACCGCTTCCGTCATCAACGCAAAGCCGCCGCCGCTGGTCGCGCACATGGCGCGGCAACCCGTGTGCGCGGCGCCAATCACCATGTTCATGACGCCGATCTCGTCTTCCACTTGCCGAACCATGATCCCGAGTTCGCGCGCGTGCGCAGCCATCCACATCAACACGCCAGTGGACGGACTCATCGGATACGCCGCGTAGAATTTTACGCCGGCCGCCGCTCCGCCCATGGCGATGGCTTGGTTGCCGGTAATCACGCCTAGCGGCTTGGCTCCCTTCGATGCCTTCCAGGGAAACGCGGTGAAATTTTGGACTGCGTAATCGTAGCCGGCGCGCGCGATGGCCACGTTTTGAGCCACGACCGCGTCGCCTTTCTTTTTAAACTGCCGCGTAATGACTGTCTCGAGCGGTTCCGATTCAATGCCGAGTAATTGGAGCGTTGCGCCGAGAGCAGCGGTGTTGACGGCCAGCTTGTTGCCCTTGGTCAATTCCTTCATCGGCATGGCGCAGAGTTGGACTCCGTCGGCGGCCTTTCCGGGGGTGATGTTCTCCTTGTCGTAAATTGCGCACGCACCGCTTTTCAACAAATGAAGGTGGCGATTCATCGTGTCCTGATTGAGCGGGATCAAGACATCGATCTTGTCCCCCATGTTGCGGACCGGATCGTCGCCCGCGCGAATGGTCAGAAAAGTGTGACCGCCGCGGATGATTGATTGATAAGCGTTGTAAGCATTGAGGTGCAGTCCGCGTCGGGCAAAGATCAGCGCGAGAATGTTGCCAGTGGACGCTATCCCCTGGCCGTTCTCGCCGCCAATGCCCACTGCGAAATCAACTTTGCTCATTACGCCGGAACCAGTGCAGTTCGGCGCGTAAACTTGCTGTGTTCGACGCTAATAAGCAAGCCAAAGGCAGAGCGTTATGCTTGCGCCGCCCTCGCCCACCGGGTAATCCTTGTCCCCTACCCTAAATCGCCAAGGAAAGCCGAATGAAAAAGGTAAATGCTTTTTTGTGGTTCGATTCGGAAGCGGAGGAAGCAGCGAAATTCTACGTCGGAATTTTTAAGAATTCCAAGATCGGCCGGATCACGCGCTATCCAAAAGAAGTAGCGGAAAAAATTGGCCGGACACCCGGATCGGTCATGACTGTGGAATTTACGCTCGACCGGGTTGAGTTCGTGGCGCTGAACGGCGGCCCGCAATTCAAGTTCACCGAGGCGATCTCGTTCAATGTCAACTGCGAGGATCAGGCGGAAATCGATTATTTCTGGGAGAAACTTCCCGCCGACGGCGGATCAACCGGACCATGCGGCTGGTTGAAAGACAAATTCGGTGTCTCCTGGCAAATTAGCCCGGTGATTCTTGGCGATATGCTGGCCGATCCAGACGCGGCCAAGGCGGAACGCGTCATGAACGCGATGATGGAAATGGACAAGATGGACATCGCAGCCCTCGCAAGGGCTTACAAGAACTAGACAGGATTTGCCCGATTTTTACGAGACCCTAACTCCGGTTTCGGACAAAATGGTTCTTAATCCTGCCCTTTCTTCCTTGCGGGCCGACACGGCCGCCACTACCAGAGTTGAGCCGTTGAGATGTTTAGCAGTTGGCGTTGAAAGCAGGTTCGGCTCAACCTCTCACTTCTCACCGTTTCAACGTGTCGCGGTGGCTCGATTGCTGTAAAACAGGGACCGTGCCGAAGTGGTTGCTCATATCCCTGCTTGCTGGAGTATGTGCGACCACTGAAGCCGCGAGACCAGATGATGAAGCGGCTCGTAATGCAGTCGTTCAGTGGCTGCAGTCAGTCGATGCCGGTCGATTTGAGGAAGCGGCGTCACAGGCTTCGCAGGAAGTGCGCGCATTCGAACAGTGGCAGAATTCTTTCAAGGATCATCGCGCATTGTTCGGTCGTGTGCACAACCGGCAGTTCGTCGAAATAAAACATACCGCGATCGTTTCCGGCGTGCCGGAGGTTCGGCGTTACTACTTGATCCGATTCAAGACTTCGTTTGAACACAAGCCAACCGCGACCGAAGAAATCGTGCTGACAAAGATCGGCTGTTGTTGGGAAATATTCGGCTACAGAATCAGTGACCGGTAGCCGAAGTTGAGTAGTTGAGACGTTAAGCAGTTGAGATGATTCGGCTCAACACCTCAACAGCGCCGTCTGGCGCGACTCAACGACCTACGCCTGCCACTGAATGCGCGGCCAGCGGAAAACGTTGCCGCGAATTTCCGGCTCGGAAGCAAGTCGGCGCTCTCTCCAGTTCGCGAGACTGAACCGGCGGAGAATTCCGCTGCGAAGTTTTGGAATTTTGTGTTGAACAAAGTAAAGCGCGTTGTTTTGCGTAACTGTTGGTTCCATCATAACCCTGCACCTCTCTTGTAGATCATTCGTATCCGAGCCCGATCTTGGTTGCCTCGGTTGTATAGTTCAGACCCCGCTCCGGGTGTGATTGTTCAGATAAATTTGCGGGCTTGCCTTTTGATTACTCAACTGTCTACGCTGCGCGCTTCATGTCGTTGAAGCTGGTGGTTTTGACTGCAATATCTTGTGTCGTCGCATATCCTACAATCGCCGGAGATGCGGTCGCCATCGGATACAATTACGACGGCGTCTGGACGGCGGTGACCTACAACCGTTCTTCTACGCCAAAAGGCAGCGCCAATTATCACGACTCAGCGAAAGCCTGCCAGTTCGCCGTGCGCGATCTCTGGGCCAGGGCCACCGAATATTTGGCGAGAACTGAAATCATCGGCCAATCGGATCGCACTGGCTACGTCGCGGTCGCACAAGGCAAAGCAGTCGAACGCAACAAAGACGTGACTGCGGTCGGCCGTGGAAGATCACAGAACGAAGCGGACGCAAACGCCCTCAAGCTGTTGAATGCGCGCGAAGCGACTACCGAGGAAGCGATCGTGTATCGGTATTTTTCCTACGGTTTGGACTCAGGCGGGCGATCGCAGGCGAAGCGTTCGAGTAAACGAATCGCGACCTCGCAGACAACCAAGCGCAGAACGTGAGTCGCAGTTCGCGACTTAACGATTTAATGAATTAGCGAATCTGCCAGGTCATAGCTTTAGCAAAGACTGGTCACTGGTCACTTGCGATGTAATGGTGGCGGATGATTTCGCGGACCATTCGTTGCGCATTCCTCGCGATTGTGTGCGCCAGTGCGATTGCGGCTGAGCCGAGCGCTTCGCCAACGCCGTCCGTAACAGCGTCTCCGGCTGAGTCCCCTGCTGCGGCGATCACGCAAACGGTCACAGATCTGTCCGCGCAACGCGCGACTGCGGAACGTTGGAGGATTTATCGCGCCGGGCGCGCTTATAGTGAGTGGCTCGATCAACTCGCCAAAGATTCCGGCAGCGCATTTCTGCAGCGAAAGGTGTTTGAAAACGTAACCTGGATGCGATTGCTCGCATCGCTCGCCGCGCTGGCGTTGCTGTCGATCTTCGCCGGCTTATTCGTGTGGATCGTCCACCAGCGCGCAGGTGAGATCCAATCACGCAAACACCAATCCACGCTTCAACTGGCAGCGTCCGCCATACGCAAGCCTTTCGCGCTTTTTATTTGGATGTGCGGCGGCGCGTTTGTCCTGATGCCGCTCGCCACCGGCATCATCGGCCAACCCACGCGCGTCTTCTACCTGCGCCTGCTGACGGCGATTCTTTATGCGGGCTGGATCGTCGCCCTGCTGTGGCTGGTTTTCCGTATCATTCTCGCGATCGAAAAGCGAGCGAATCAATGGGCTGAACGGACTGGCAGCGTTATCGGCAAAGTCATTATTCCGATCGCCGGCCACACCGCGCGTCTCGCTGTCCCGTTGCTCGGCGTCATTCTGTTGTTGCCGATTCTGCGCTTGCCAGAGAACTGGACTTGGGTCACGCAAGAAGGCCTCGGCATTCTGCTCGTCATCGCGCTTTCGTTCCTGATCATTCGCGGCATCAACGCAATTCAGTCCGCGCTGTTAAGTCGGCATCGTCTCGATGCTCCGGACAATCTCTCCGCGCGCCGGATTTACACGCAAGTGTCGGTGATCCGCAAGATAATCGTGACCGCCGTGATTGTTATTGCGACGGGATCAATCCTGATGATGTTCGGTCCCGTCCGCCAATTCGGCACCAGCATTCTCGCTTCGGCCGGGATCGCCGGCATCGTGATCGGTTTTGCCGCACAAAAGACACTCGGCAACATCCTCGCTGGGATTCAGATCGCGCTCAGTCAACCGATCCTGATCGACGACATCGTAGTAGTCGAAGGCGAGTTCGGCCAGATCGAAGAGATCACGCTGACCTATGTCACGGTGCGAACCTGGGACCTGCGACGGTTGGTGTTGCCCATCACCTATTTCGTCGAGAAACCGTTTCAGAACTGGAGCCGCGTCTCCACCGCGCAGCTCGGCACGGTGATTCTTTATCTCGATTACCAAGTTCCGATGGGCGAATTGCGCAAAGAATTGAAACGTCTGGTGGAAAGTAATCCGAAATGGGATCGCAAAGTTTGCGGACTCCAGGTGACCGATGCCAAGCAAAGCACCATCGAAGTGCGCGCACTCGTTAGCGGTGTTGACGCCGGCAAACTCGGCGATCTCCGCTGCGAAGTGCGCGAAGGTCTGATCAATTTTCTCGTCCGCAACTATCCCGAAAGCCTGCCACGCTCACGTAATATGAGCGTTGACGACGAATTGCCAAAAACGGAACGCAGGAAGCATAAAGATGACGCGACGCCCGGCAGCGAGCACGAAAGAGGAGACAAGTCGCCAGGTGTTCACGCCGACGAAAAGCACGATGGCACCTCCGGTGACCGCTGACCTCTAATCTCTGACTTCTGTTGTCTTGCCGCTCATCGCTGATCACGTGTCACTTCTTTGTTGCCCTGGCGTGCATGCGGAAGAAAAGCACGACGGCGAATCGGGCCGCTAACTTCAGGCTTCTGTATGCTTAGGGATCGAGTGCATCGGGAAAATGGTTCCGCGGGTTTCACTTGGAAACCCGGTTCGCTCGCATGAATTTTTGGACAGAGGATGTCGTTCCGTCCAGATATGTGATCTGCGCAACGGCGAACTGCGTATCTCTTGGAACGGTGATGTAAATATTGCCGCCAGGCTCGAACATATTGCCGTGATGATCGAATTTGAATTCCTTATCCAACGCGTCGCTGTTAAGGGAGTAGCGGATTTCTTTGATCGACACCCGATAAGACAAGATTTGGCTGAAGTAGAGAAGCGCTTTGCCGTTGAAATCGCGAAACTCCAGCCATGAATTCGAAGTGGAATTGAGGCTCCATTTGGTTTGGGCCAACCGTTCGGCTTCGGTCGAAAATTTCAAAGTGTAAGGACCGTTGGTGTTGCCGGCTTTGTCCACGTATTTGACTTCCATGGTGTGCTCGCCCTCGGCGAGATTGGGCAGCGGAACGTTAAGGTTCAGCATTTGCTCGCCCGTCTGTGAATTCCGCATCGGCAGATGGCCGGTTGATTGGAAGTCTCCGTGTCCATCGACCTTGTAGAAAAGTTCTTTCGCCGTGTATTCTACGAGCTGGAAATTGGCAGACCAACCGCCGTTGCTCTCCATCAACGTCATCGTAACCGGATTTTTCATCGTTCCCTCCGGCCGGCTCGAAAGTTTTGCCCAGCGCGCGTCGGCCGCGTCGATCCACCTCTGGGCCTCGTTTTTGTCGATGAAATATTTCTCGAATTTTCCGGCGGCCTGCGCTTCCCGGAATTTTTCGAGCCACTGCTTTTCGCTCCGCTGATCAGCCAATGTCTGTTCGCCCTTTCGACTTTCCGAAAATTCCTGGCTAATCAGCCACGGCAGCGGACCGAAATCGGGATGACTCGCCGCGAGCGCCTGCAATTTCGTCACGCGCGCATCGCCCTCATCAAGCAGTGCTAGCGCCGTCTCGTGCGATACGGTGCGGGGCGACAGTTTTTCAAAAGAGCGCATGCTCTCGATTGCACCGGCGTGGCCTTCCGCCGATTTCAACATCGTCTCGTAGCTGAGCCAGGGATCGAGCGCTTCCAGGTTCGCCGAAAGATATTCCGAATATTCATTGCGAGCGGCGGCGAAATTGCCGCTCAACTCCTGAACTCGGGCGTTGTGATAATGCTCTTCCGGCGTTTTAGGCGATGGAATCAGTCCGCTGTTGGCGGCTAACGAGTCGAAATGTTTGGCGATCATTTCCATCGATCGGCTTTCCTCAGTAATCGTCTTCTTGATGCCGGCCTGTCCCCAGACCAGCCAGACCGCCAGAATCGCGATGAACACGAGCGCAGTGGCCACACCGATCGCCCATTGCTTCGCGCTGCGACGCAGCACAGTCAGATCGTCGCGAAGCTTGAGAACACCGGCTTCCAGCGCTTCTCGGCTGCTCAGCGGATGAAACATGTGCGTGTCCGCTTTCAGGACCCTGCGATACGAGCTTTGCAACTGGCAAACTTCTCCCGGTTCGGCATCGTGCGGATCTATCGGAAAATCTTTGTCGATGAAAAGATACCAGACTTTTTTGCCCTGCTTTCGGGCGTAGAGAGCTTCGTATTGAGTAAAACTGACCCGGCCGAACTCAGTCGTTTTCGACGCCGGTTCGACGCCATAACATTGTCCGACCAACTGGACGACGCCTTTGCACTGATCGATTTTTTCCCGCAAGACCGCGCAGAGATCTCCCGTTTCCGTCCCGAAAACGTCCTGCCAGGTCGGTTCGTATCCCAAGAAGGTCAGGGTGTTGGCTACGAGTTGTCGCGCGCTGCCCAACTCGGCGGTGACCGCTGAAATAAAAATTGTCGGACGCGGCGACACGGCAAGTTTTTAGCGCGTTCACAATTCACTCACAAGCGCTCTGTTGCACGTGTGCACGCTTAAGAAAACAAAATTGGGGTCGTATCCAAATATTACGCTCCCGCTCGGTTTTCACCAAAACCGAGTCGACGGCTTCCCTAGACCGACTCCCAAAAGGCTCGCGGTCTCCCGCCTTAAGATTCGCGCCTGCGAACCGCTAGTGCATCGAGAGTGTGCCCAATCGTGGATTGCCGCACAGCGGCATGATTCAACATTTGAAGAAATGACGAGTGGCGTGCCCGCAAAGGTCCATCCAACGCCATTTCAGTCAGCCCTTTGGGAAGAGAGCGATGCCCGCGATTCTAAGCTGGACGCCAGAAGAAGGATGAGGGATGAAGGTGCGAGCCGAACTGGCATTTTATTATGAAAACTGAATCAACCAGGTGGATGATGGTTTGGGGAATCGTGATGTTGATTTGCGGGATTGCGGCAATCGCATTGCCGTGGGCATCGGGGATCGGCGTGGTGATTGTCGTCGGATGGCTGCTCATCTTTGCTGCGGTTTCGCATTTGGTCCTAGCGTTTCACACTCACAGCGTCGGCGGGGTTTTGTGGCAAATCTTGCTCGCGGTGATCTACGGCGCGGCCGGCGTGTTCATGCTTATGAATCCGCTCGCCGGTCTGGTGACGCTCACCCTGGTGCTCGCGGTCTTTCTCCTGGTCGAAGCCGCGCTTGAGACGGCGCTTTATTTCCAGGTGCGGCGCGCGGTCAAGGCCGGCTGGGTGTTGTTCGACGCAATCGTGACGTTGATCCTGGCGATTCTGATCTGGTCGCAATGGCCAAGTAGTGCGCTGTGGTTCATTGGAACGCTCATCGGCGTCAGCCTGATCTTCAGCGGAATTTCGCGCGTGAGTCTCGCTTCGGCAATGCGTCGTCGCGCGTAACAGATGTGACCAGTGACGAGACTGCAGGCGAGATGGTACGAGCCTGTTATTGCCGCCACGGAAAACCTACGTCAACCGTTTCGAAAACAGGTAAGCGCGGTTTTCGAAACCGTTGCGCTCGTAGAATTGGTGCGCTTTCTTTCGATGAAACGCGGAGTCCAGCTCAATCCGCGTGCAGTGGCGTTCTTTCGCGACATCGATGATCGCGTTCAACAATTCGCTGCCCAGTCCATGGCCGTGATGTGCTTGATCGACAATCAACTCATCGATGTGTCCGAGGTTCGCCGCCTGCCAGAGATTGTTTTTCATCGTGAGCGATACGAATCCGATGGCCTGATCGTTGTTGTTGTCGGCACAGAAACAAGCTTGCGACTCCGAATCCAGCGCCCGCTCGAATACGCGCTTCACGGCCGATTCATCGAGCTGTTTCTCCGGCCAAAGCTGCCTAAGCAATCGCAGCACAGAGGCAAAATCATTAGTTGCGCAGCTTCGAATTCTGATCAGCGGTTTTATTTCCGGAACCTTAACCACGAATACACTCGAATTGACACGAAGTGAGACCTTCACAACAAGCGACCACCCGCTTGTCACTCGTCACATGTCACTGGTCACTTCCGCAAATAATTTCTGAAGTTCGGCGTACGACGTCGCGTGCGTGAGTTCGTCGAACGTCCCGTTCTCCATCAATTCTTTCGCGGCGCGAATAAATCCGCTCCACGCCGCGCGGGCGAACGCGCCGCCGACACTGACACGACGCGCGCCCATTTCCGCCGCGTCGCGCATCGTTAAACCTCCGGGTCCGCCAATCAAAACATTGACCGGTTTCGGCGCGACCGCCTCGACGATCGCCTTGTTGCTATCGCGATCCTTGAATCCAGGCGCGTACAAGCAATCAGCGCCCGCCTCGGAATATTTCACGAGGCGATTGATAACCTGATCGAGCTTTTCCCGGCCAACGAGAAATCCTTCGGCGCGGCCAACCAGGAGAACGCCAGTTCCATGCAGCGCTTCGCGAACGGCGTGGATCCGTTCAACCGCGAGATTCACGTCATAAAGCGGACTTTCCTTCCGATCGGCCGCGTCTTCGATAGAAAAGCCGGCGACGCCCGTTTCAGCGCAAAGCCGCGCATTTTCCGCGCACCAATTTGGTTCGTCGGCGTAGCCGTTTTCGAAATCGGCGTTGACGGGAATGTCGGTCGCTTCCACGAGCTCACGAATGTGCGTGAGCATGTCATCGCGTTTCACCGAACCGTCAGGCAATCCCCGCGAAAATGCGAAACCGGCGGAGGTGGTGGCGATGGCTTTGAATCCGAGATGCTGCAAATACTTCGCAGTACCTGGGTCCCATGGGTTTGGGATCGCGAAACATCCGCTCTCGTGCAGCTTTCGAAACTCCGCGCATTTCTGTTCGATCGATTTCATGGCGAAATTAACCACGAATGAACGCGAATTAACACGAATCTGTTAATAGCCACAGATCGCACAGATTAACGTAGATTTTACGCGTCAGTTTCGAGCGATAGAAGCGAACCAATTTGTGGAAATCTACGTTTATCTGTGGATAAAGCATGGCCTCCTTCCTTGGTGGAGATAGGATTTCGTCTCGCGGCCAATTCGTCTCCGCCAAATCTACGGCGCGGCAAGCCCGGCCGCCGCTACACCTAATGATCCGAGATATCCGTGTAATCCGAGGTTAAAAGGTGTTGACTAGAAATGAAAGGTCGGACTTCGATGGAGCATGAAAACTCGACTCATTCTGATTGCTTCCCTGGTGGTATTGCCAATCGCCGTGGTCTGCAATTTTCCGCCCACGGTCCGGGGCGCAAGCGCTGATGAGAAAGCAGTCCGCAATGCGGATGCCGCCTGGTCAATAGCGGCCGGCTCAAAAGATGTCGACAAGACAGTCTCCTTTTACGCCGACGACGCGGTTGTGCTACCGCCAAATGAACCGGCGGTGGCATCGAAGGACGGAATCCGAAACATGTGGAAAGGATTTCTCGACAGCGTGACGGAGATCAGTTGGAAAGCGACGCGCGTGGAAGTGGCGAAGTCGGGCGACATGGCCTGCGTTACCGGCACCTACGAAACGACGGGGAAAGACGGTACCAAGGATCGCGGCAAATATTGCGAAGTTTGGGAAAAGAAATCGGACGGGACGTGGAAATGTGGGACTGACATGTTCAGCTCGGATTTGCCAGTGTCCGTGCCGGCGGACAAGAAATCAGGACAGTGACGAGTGACCGTAACGGAAGTAACCAGTGACCTGTGACAAGAAGGTAGGAGCGGTTCACGGAACCGTCCGTGGCGATTGAGGTCAATCGCCACTACCTATTCGGGATGAAAGCCGTTCGGCTAACGCACATCGGAAAGCCGCTCGAGGACGCAGACGTTCCAACCCCTGAAATTGGTCCGGCTGATG
>Ga0307474_10003546_pt1 | contig 11234 bp, 9 predicted proteins | sample atmos_gasesECM1C_2_FD_203312 | JGI IMG/M metagenome (GOLD analysis project Ga0307474, IMG submission 203312) | Hardwood forest soil microbial communities from Morgan-Monroe State Forest, Indiana, United States - atmos_gasesECM1C_05 | ecosystem: Environmental > Terrestrial > Soil > Temperate... | reverse complement strand
AGGGTATATGGCACACGAGACATTTGAAGGCGAACAGACCTTGATGCGCATTCACATCGGCGAATCGGACAAATGGCACGGCAAGCCGCTGCACGAGGCAATTGTCGCGATGCTGCGGAAAGAAGGATTTTCGGGCGCGACAGTGCTGCGGGGCGTCGCGGGTTTCGGTGGATCGAGCGTGCTACACACCGATAAGTTGTTGCGGATGTCCCAGGACTTGCCGATGGTCTTGGAAGTAATCGAGTCGAACGAGAAGATCGAGAGAGTCTTGCCGCGCATCGGTGAGATGGTCGACGGTGGACTGGTGACGATGGAGAAAGTGCGCGTGCTGCTGCATCGCGCGACGAAGAAGTAGCGGCGAACTTGTGCATTTTTCGATCGGCGTCGGCTATTCGGGCGGGAGGTATTTTCCGGCGAGGAGAATCTTTGCCATCCAGGCGGCATGCGGTACGCCGGATTGCAGCAGGTCATCGGCCTCCGCCTGCACATCGTACTCGACTCGGCGAGTTGTGAGTTTTTCATCGTCGGTCAGGAGATAGGAAGCACGAGTGTCTCCGTCGTAGGACTGGCTGACGCTGCCTGTGTTGGCAATAGTCCATCCTTCAAAGTGACGAATGAACGGCACGTGGATGTGGGCGTAGACGACTGTTTTGGCGTTTAAGGGCGTGTAGGCCTTGCGGAATTCGTGCTCGGTTGCGTTCGGGAGCGGAGCGCGCCAGCAGTCATCCGGGCTCGCGTGAACTAGAGCGAGATCTTCTTTTGTGTAACGAGCGGGAAGCGTTTCGAGCCAGCGCAGGCGATCTGCGCCGAGCTTGGAGACGGTCCACGGAATTGTGTCTTGCACGCGCTGAAAAACGGCGGCGAGTTGCGGGTGCGTTGCGGCGAATTCGGTGAGGCGATTCGGCGCCGGCAACATTTCGTCGGTGTTGCCGCGGACGCCGGGCCAGCCGAGCGATTGAATCTGGTCGATCATTTCGGCGGGATGCGCGCCGCCGGACGAGAGGTCGCCGCCGTGAACGATGAGATCGGGCGCGACTTCGCGGAGATCGGTGAGCACCGCATCGAAGGCGCGGCGGTTGCCGTGGATGTCCGATACAATCGCGATGCGCATCTGTTGAAATTCCGTGCGCGCGGAATCGACGAAACAGAGTGAGGGTTCGCGCGTTCATCACCAGTTTATCTAAGTCTGCAGAAAATGTTTCGCGGACCCGGCCCAACATGGCTGAAACCAATACAAAGTCTCCTTGGCTCAACCGCACGGTACTCGGCGTCGGACTGACGAGCTTGTTCAGCGACTGGAGTCATGAGACCGCGACCGCGGTGCTGCCAGCGTTTCTTGCTTTGATCGGTGCGGGGCCGGCGTGGCTCGGCGCGATCGAGGGAGTCGCAGACGGGCTTTCGAGTTTTACGAAGCTTGCGGCTGGGCATTTTACGGATCGATTGAAAACGCGGAAGCCGCTTGCAGTGTTCGGCTATGCCGTGACGGCGCTGGCGACGGCGTCGTTCGCGATGGCGTCGCAGGCATACCAGGTGATGCTGGGGCGAACGGGCGCGTGGCTCGGGCGTGGCGTGCGATCGCCGGCGAAGAAAGCGTTGCTGGCGGCCGATGTTCCGCCCGGAGCGTATGGGCGTGCGTTTGGATTTGAGCGATTGATGGATACTGTCGGAGCGATCGCTGGCCCGTTGACGGCGCTGTGGCTGTTGGAACAGACGCGGCATTCGTACCGGCAAGTTTTTTTGTGGACGCTCGTGCCTGGATTGACGGCGGTTGCTGTGTTTTGGGTGTTGGTGCGGGAACGGCCGATGGAGGCGCGGCCACAGCGATCGTTCGCGGCAGGGTTGAAGTCACTGCCAGTTCCCTTTCGGAGATTTCTCGTAGCCGTCGGGGTCTTTGGTGCGGGGGATTTTTCGCACACGATGTTGATTTTGTACGCGGCGCGGGCGCTTACGCCGGCGCAAGGTGCGGCTCGCGCAGCGAGCATCGCGGTCGGACTGTATACGCTGCACAATGTGTTTTATGCGGGGTCGGCGTACTTGAGCGGGTGGGTCAGCGATCATGTGCGCGAGCGGAAGTTTGTTTTGGCGGCGGGATACGGGCTGGCGTTTGTGACGGCGTTGTTGTTGTGCACGGCTACGCAGTCGCTCGCGTTGCTCGCGGTGATCGCGGCTCTTGCGGGGCTTTATATAGGGACCGAAGAGGCGCTGGAGGATTCGGTCGCTGCGGAATTGGTTCCGAAGGATCAGCATGGGATGGCGTTTGGGACTCTGGCCGCGGTGAACGCTGGCGGGGATTTTTTTTCGAGCGTGATTGTTGGATTTTTGTGGAGCGCGTTTTCGGTGCAGGCGGCGTTTGGAACGTCGGCGGCTTTGTTTTTGGTGGGGGCGGTGATGGTTTTGCGGCTGCGGCATTAGAGGTTCACGAAGCCAGACGGGCACGGCGGGTGCCGTGCCACTACCGATGGCCCTCGCTGTTTACGCCTTGTTTTCGCCCACGAACATAGAGCGAAATTCACGGTTGCGGCTCGCGCGACCGCGTGCTAGTTTTAGCGAACAAAAAGCGAACTGACGTTGGTTGGGACCGAGGCAGGACGCAGCGGGCGGACCCGGGCCAGCCCCGGCCCGACAACGTCATGCCCGCGACCACCGACATCGTGGCTTTACTCCGAAGGAGACGCAATGCCGCCGAGCTTATTTGCCGTTTCTCGGGCAACGGAGATGTTGCCAACGCCTGGGACGCGTGCGTTTGGTGTCGTCAACGGGTTCCTGGAGCGCGACCCGACAGGGGAGATTATCACGGCGGTGCGGCGTTTTCCGGCACGAGAAGCCGAGTTCGCCGAGTTCCCTTCCTGGATTCACAGCGATCTTGTGGCCGCTTACGGCGCGAAGGGCGTGCGGCGGCCTTACTCGCACCAAGTGGCGGCTGCGGAAGCGGTACACGACGGCAAGAACGTCGTCATCGTCACGCCGACTGCTTCCGGGAAGACGCTCTGCTACAACCTGCCGGTGTTGAACGCGATCCTGGAAGATACGGACACGCGGGCGATCTATCTTTTTCCGACGAAGGCGCTGGCGCAGGATCAGCTTACAGAACTGCACGGTCTGAATCAGCGGCTCGAAAATCGATTTGGCGTTTTCACCTATGACGGCGATACGCCGAGCGATGCGCGGAAAGCGATTCGCGAAAAGGGGCATCTTGTTCTGACCAATCCCGACATGCTGCACACGGGGATTTTGCCGCACCACGCGCGGTGGACGCGGCTGTTTGAGAATCTGCGCTACATCGTGATCGATGAGCTGCATACGTATCGCGGAGTTTTTGGGAGTCACTTGTGCAACGTGTTGCGTCGGCTGCGGCGCATCGCGCGTTTTTATGGGCGCGAGCCGCAGTTTGTGTGCTGCTCGGCGACGATCGCAAATCCGGGCGAGCTTGCGGCGCGACTGATCGAGAAGGATGTCCAGGTGTTGAGCGTGAACGGAGCACCTGCGGCGGAAAAGACGTTCGTATTTTACAACCCTCCGGTGGTGAATCGCGCGCTGGGGATTCGGCGAAGTTATTTGAACGAGTCTTCGCGGGTGGCGCAGGAATTCCTGAAACACAATTTGCAGACGATGGTGTTTGCGACCTCCCGGCTGCATACGGAACTGCTGCTGACGTATTTGCAGAAGGCGAACCCGCAACAGCCGGGGAAGCCGGAGACGATTCGCGGATATCGCAGCGGGTATTTGCCGGGTGAACGACGCGAGATCGAGCGCGGGCTGAGGGATGGGCGGATTCGCGGCGTTGTGTCGACGAGCGCGCTGGAATTGGGAATCGATATCGGATCGCTGGACACCGTGGTGATGGCGGGTTATCCCGGAACGATCGCTGGGACATGGCAGCGCGCGGGCCGCGCGGGGCGGCGCAGCGGAAGTTCATGCGCGGTGATGGTGGCGTCGTCGGCTCCGCTGGATCAGTTCATGGTGCGGAATCCGGATTATTTTTTTGGGAATACGCCGGAGCACGCGTTCATTCAGCCGGACAACCTGGAAATCTTAGTGAATCACCTGAAGTGCGCGGCGTTTGAGTTGCCGATTGCGCCGGATGAATTATTTGGCGATGTGGATGTACCGGATTTGTGCGCGCGGATGGCGGAGGCCGGATTTTTGCATTACGCAGGAGATCACTATCACTGGACGCAAGAGGCCTATCCGGCCGACACGGTGAGTTTGCGATCGGTGACAAGCGACAATTTCATCATCATCGATATTACCGCACAGCCGGAGGTTATCGGCGAGGTGGATTTTTCGAGCGCGCTGACAACGGTGCACGAGAAGGCGATTTATCTGCACGGGGCGCAGCAATATCACGTGGAGCATCTCGATTTTAAAGAGCGCAAGGCTTACGTGAAGCAGGTCGACGTCGACTACTACACGGATGCGATTCGGTACACACAAGTGCGCGTGCTGGAAGTTGCGCAGGAGGAGCGGGCTAGCGAAGCAAATCCGCAGGTGGCTGCGTTGCGATCTCATGGCGATGTGCTGGTGCGGTCGCAGGTGGTGGGATTCAAGAAGCTCAAGTTTTTCACGAACGAAAATATCGGCGCAGGCGATTTGCAGCTGCCAGAGAACGAGATGCACACGACGGCATACTGGATCACGCTGGAGCGAAGGCTGATCGAATCGCTGCCCTACACAATCAGCGAACGGCAGAGCGGGATGTTTGGATTGCTGCATGCGCTGGAGACGGTTGCGACGTTGTTGCTGATGTGCGACGGGCGCGATCTCGGGACGGCCATCGGCGAGAAGCCCCCGTCGCCTGGCGATCGCAATGAGTCGATGGTGTCGATGCCGATGGAAGATGCAGTTAGAGCGGGGGCGAAGGAGTTTTTCGAACCGAATCTGTATTTGTATGACGCGTATCCGGGCGGGATTGGGTTTTCGGAGCCGCTGTTTCGTGCGCATGAGTTGCTCGTTGCCAAGACCCGGGAATTGATTGTCGATTGCGGGTGCGAGCAAGGCTGCCCTTCGTGCGTGGGGCCGGCAGGTGATCTTGCGCCACGGGCGAAAGAGGCTGCGCTGGCGATTCTCGATCGGTTGTGCGCGTGATGGCGGGCCTGGCAGACAGATTGTCGCGGCTGACGGCGCTGAAGCCGTCACGGCCGGACGTGTCTCTGGCGCGACCAGTCGCTCGGCGTGCGCCTGAGCAAGAAGACGCGCTGTCGCAACTGGTCGGTGCGGCGATCGCCGCCAATCACTACGGCGAGCATGTTTCGGTCAGCAACTGGTATTCGACGCCGGAGTTTGTCGAGGCTTCGAGCAACACGCTGGATTTGTTGTGCAGGTCGCGCGACGAAGATCTTTCCAAGCGGACGCTGGCGGCGCTTTCCGATCCGACCAAGTGGTTGTTTCTCGATACCGAGACGACTGGGCTTTCGGGTGGAACTGGGACCTATCCGTTTTTGATCGGGCTCGGCTGGTGGGATTCGGGCGGGCTGCAGGTTGAGCAGCTTTTCATGCGTGATTTTCATGAGGAGCATTCGATTTTGCATGAGCTTTCGGCGCGGCTGGCAGACCGGCCGGTGCTCGTGACGTTCAACGGGAAATCGTTCGACTGGCCGCTGCTGGAGAATCGATTCACGATGACGCGGGCGATCAGGACGCCGAAGCTGGCGGCCCATCTCGATTTGTTGCATCCGTCGCGAGCGTTGTGGAAGCTGCGACTGGGGTCGGTCCGATTGGTTGAGCTGGAGCGGCATGTGCTGGATGCACCGCGGCTGGGGTGGCATCGCGATGAAGATGTGCTGTCGTCAATGATTCCGCAGCACTATTTCGACTACATTCGCGGCGGGCCGGCTGAGCCGCTGGCGGCGGTGATTCGGCACAATCAGATGGATTTGCGCGGACTGGCCGCGATTCTGGGGCGGATCGACGGGCTGCTTGGTGCGGCCGAGCGCGCGGATGAGGATGTCGATAGTCTCGATTTGTTTGGGCTTTCTCGCTTTCTGAACAAGCGGGGCGATCGCGATCGAGCGCATGCGGCTTGTTCACAAGCGCTGGATATTGGGCTGCCAGCCCAGCATCGGCCGAAGGCGCGGCGCGAACTGGCTCAACACTGGAAGCGGCGCGGCGATCACGAGCACGCAGTGTCGCTCTGGCACGAACTGGCTGCCGAATCGGCGGCGGCGACCGAACAGCCCGACATGCTGGACGCGATCCATGCTTGTGAAGAATTGGCGATGTACTACGAGCGTCGGGTGAAGGACCTGGATCGCGCGGTCGAATTCATTTGCCTAGCGTTGGCAAAGGTAAAGCGGCTTCGGGCGGCAACCCGTTCCCTTTACGCAGCGCCCAAGCTTGCCCGGATGGAAGAAAAATTCCTGAATCGAGCGACTCGGCTACGTCATCGAATCGACTCTAGGCGGGAGCGCGGCGGTCGCCTTCCCTTGCTACCGCGAGAGGCCGCGCTCCCAGCGAGCCGGGCGCCAAGTGCTGGGATGGTGACCAGCAAAGCGGGCGCTAGCGGCGAACGTCGACATCAACTTTGAGGCGCGAAACCGGATGGAAACTGCGGCCGCAGAATCGCAAACTTCAGCAGAGATACCGATGGCAACTGCACAACAGACTTACCTACGCTCGGAACTGGAACGGCGACATAGCCGGCTCGAATCCGCGTTGCAATCGCCAGCGGCAGATTCGTCGCTCTCGAATTTGCTCAGCGAAGTCGACGCTGCATTGGCGCGAATGGACGCCGGAACGTTCGGGCTCTGCGAGACGTGTCATGACACCATCGAGGCCGATCGACTGTTAGCGAATCCGCTCGAACAATTTTGCCTCGACCACCTGACAAGCGAAGAGCGCCGGGCGCTTGAGAGCGATCTCTTGCTCGCGGCGCGGATTCAGCAGACGTTGCTGCCGCCCCACGATTTCGCTCCGAACGGATGGCATGTGCACTATCACTACGCTCCGGCGCGAGTCGTGAGTGGCGATTATTGCGACGTGTTTGAATCGAAGGCCGGCTTGGTGTTCTTGCTCGGCGATGTGTCGGGCAAAGGCATCGGGGCTTCGATGTTAATGAGTCATTTACACGCTACGTTTCGAAGCTTGGCTGATGCGGAATTGCCTCTTGATCGGATGGTCGGCGTGGCAAATCGCATTTTTGCCGAGAGCACGATGGCGGGACAGTTCGCAACGTTGGTGGTTGGGCGCGCGGCTAGCGACGGATCGGTCGAGATTGTCAGCGCGGGACACCTTCCTCTCTTGCATCTCAGCTCGGGCGCAACGAAGTCACAGGGCGCGACGGGCGTACCGCTCGGAATGTTTCCGACCGCCAATTTTCCGATTTTCAGTTTTTCGATTCAGGCCGGTGATTCCCTGCTGATCTATACGGACGGGCTTACCGAGGCGCGAAACGCCGATGGCGAAGAGTACGGCTTGAATCGCGTGCGTACAGTGGCTGATGGACACGGTACGAAGCCTCCCGCCGATCTAATTTCAAATTGTCTTGCGGATCTTCATACGTTCACGGCGGGGTCGAAGCAAACCGACGATTTGACGCTGCTCGCGTTACAGCGCGGCTTAGAGACCACCCGCCCTTAGGCTCAATCTAGGCTCAGTTGAGAGCGGAGGCTATGGCTGGCGATTGGGCGCGGGTGTCCGGGCGGCGTTGCACGGTCGTTCGATCCGTGACCTTCGAGGGTCCGGCGGTGTCCCAATGCAAGCCGCTATTTAGTTTGTCGAACAAGGCTCGATCGGCGCCTTCGAGGCTGACGCAAGACATCTGCACGCACTTGAAGAACACGCCGCCATCGGGAGTGTCGAATGCCAGAAAATCCTCTTCCTTCTTCTCCGCCGTTCGCTTCTCGTACTTTTTCACCAGCGCATCGGAGTAGGCAGTGAAGAAGCGAGAAGCCGCGCGCTCATCGGCTAAGTCGAGGCGAGCGATGAGCACAAGTTTCTTCGTCTTTTTTTGCTCGAACAAAATGTAGCGGTCAGAACTCCAAGCCGCAGCCAACGGAGTTGCACGATCTTCGCCCACAAACTGTTTGAGCACTTCCTTCCAGCCAAATTCGCCCATCAGGTTGTCTTCGAGCCTAGTCCAATCGGAGCCCAAGTCTTTGTCCAGCGGCGGAAGGTCCGCTTTCGGCGGGACGCGAAAGGAAAAATACGTCGCCGGATGCATGATCTGCTGGGTCGAGATCGGCGGTTTGGCGAACACGCCGGACAACGCGTCCCATCCTTTGGGGCGAACGATTGCGGCGGAGAAGTTCAGCCCGTCAAGATACGGAAAGATCAGCGCATCGCGGAGAAACGGCGGCGCTTTTTTCAACATCGGCGTGCTTTCCATGTCGCCAACGAGCATTGAGGGATCGATGTCGGGCAAGTCTTGAAGCGATCGGCCGGTGCCCTGAAGAAGGTAGTCCACCATCGCGGCCATGGCGCTACCTTCCAGCACAGATTCGCGGGCAAGCTCCGCGTCGTCGTTTGGACGAGCCGCTTTAACCCAATTGTCAATTTTGAAGTGCTGATCTTGCAGAGCGTGCGTCAGTTCGTGAGCCATCACCATTTTCTGGTCGGCGGCTGGAATCCAGTCGGCGACGTAGAATTCGTGCGTCTTGGGATCGTAGAGGCCAGCGATCTGCTCGGTCAGCAGATCGATCATGAAGTTATCGAGGTCGAAGCCCTTGGGCAACAGGCCGAATGCTTCGGCGCTTCGTTCGCCCGCGTATCGCTCGGCTTCGTCCTTGTCTTCCTTCATCTCGTTGATGACGTAGGCACGAATCTGATCGCGCGAGCGTAAACTTTTCTTCAGCGGCGTCAGCAACTTCAGGCCGGTGATCTCGCTCATCTGATGCAACACTTCATCGGCGGCGGCGGCAAATTCGGCGTTCGTGGCTCCGGCTACGGCTGCACTGCCAGAAGTTCCCTGCTTTTCAGCTCCAGCGGGCTGTTGCGCCTCCAAAAGACGATCCGCAGACAGCGCCACAACCGTGAAGACGGCCACGAAAGTCATCCAGGGAACGAATTTTTTCCAGGGCAACATTATCGTTCGAGGATAACAGATTCCCATTTTGGGAGCGCCTGGCGCGTTTGGGAGGCCGATCTATGGCGCGTTTTCATCAATCCATTGCAATTCACAGGAATTCAGAATTCTTTCCACCGTCGTATTTCAAAATGCTTGTTCCGATTCATTAACAAAGCGATAATTGTGTTGTACCCTTCCAATCAGATTTCCCCTCCCCTGAGGAAAACATGATCCCCGGCCTCTGTCTCCGTCAGGTCCGCGAAAAACTCGGTTTGACTTATCGCGATGTGGAACGGTCCAGCTTTGAACTGGCGGCGCAACGCGGACGATCCGAATTCATTCTGCACATCAGCCGCCTCGCCGACATCGAGAATCACGGTGTAGTTCCGAGCCTGCACAAAATCTATACACTGGCTGTTGTTTATCACCTTAACCCGCTCGATATTTTTCGCTGGTATGAGGTGCCGATCGACGAATTTTTCGGAGACGCGGCCGTTTTTCACGCGCCTCAAAGCCACTTGATGGCTCCCCCTGCTTCGTTGCGGATTCCCGTGCATTTCGATCCGGCGTTCGATCCGAATCGAACGGAGTTTTTGTCGCGAATGGTCGAAAAATGGGGTCGTTTCGAGGGTGCGCTCACCGGAGGCCACGACCATCATCGCTATGGCTACATCGGTCTAAACGATCGGCGCATGATGCCCTTGCTGCGCCCCGGGAGCATCGTGCTTGTCGATGTGACGATGCGGCGTATCGAAGAGACCGATTGGGTCAATGAATACGATAGGCCGATGTATTTCGTTGATATTCGCGACGGCTACCGTTGTGGCTGGTTTCACCAAGCCGGACCGCGTTTAGTGATGCAGCCGCACCCGCTATCACGCTGTTTGCCGGAGTCGTGGGAAATACCGGAAGAGGCGGAGGTCGTCGGCCGGGTGGTCGGGATCGTGACGCGGTTCAACGAGCCTTGCAGTTTTCCGCAGCCAGTAGCTCCAGCAGCGCGCGCGTATTCGAGCAAAAAAGTTCTTTGAGATAGTCCGGCGCATCGGCCGGCATCAGGTTGCGATAAGCCTCAAGTTTCCGCCAGTGCGCCACGGCGACGCACAGTCCTTGCTCCATTCCTTCCAAATGAGTCTTTAGATCGCTCTCTTGCTCTTCCAGGCTTGATTCGAGCAATCGCTCAAAGATCTCTTCGTGACATTGCCCGAGCGCTTGCTGAACAGATTCCGGTTGGTAGACGGCGAGAAGTCCTTCGTGCGCATACCGCCCACTCGATAGATCCCGCAGCGAAGCCATGTAGGTCAGGCGCGCAAACGCTCCCGGAATAGCCGCGAGCGTACGCAGCGTGAAGTCCTGGATGACCCTCCTATTTTGCTGCAACTGCGTCAGGGTTCCCATTGCCGACCTAGCCGTTCCGCAGACAGAACGTTTCGACCTCTGAAATTCCGTTCAAGGCGCCTCCTCGCACGCTCGATGGCAGGAGGAGTCGCCCCATGAACTGGAAAGTTGTATACGCCGCACTTTTCGTGTTGACGCTGCTGATCGTACTCCCGGTCCTCAGCACCGTCAACGCAGCCCCAGCTCGGAACGTCAGTGGCAATTCCGCGCTCGTTGCCTCGGGCTCGCCGGGTCCGCCGCCGGTTCCAAACCCGTGGTTGCAGCCGGAACCGGAGTTGCTTGCATCCGGATCGCCGGGGCCGCCACCCGTGCCAAATCCCTGGCTACAGTCGGAACCGGCACTGGTCGCCTCGGGTTCGCCTGGCCCGCCGCCGGTGCCGAACCCGTGGATGCAGGAACCCGCGTTGGTCGCGTCGGGGTCACCAGGTCCGCCACCGGTACCGAATCCCTGGCTGCTACCCGAGTCGAGCTTGGTCGCAGCGTAGCAGCAATGGCCGCGTTTGGGACGCGGCGATGCCGCGTCCCTTATTCGGTCGACGGTTCAGAGTCCCACTCTAGTTTGTGACCACTAGTGGAGCGGCTTGCAGAATCGGCTGATTGGCAAATTAAACTAAAGGGTTACGTGTTAGAGTTTAAGTTTACTGTCAGTTGGTAACCTGATAACATCCATCGCCGTGGCTGATTTGTCTCCCCTCCTTCGAGTCATTTGGTTCGCTAGTGGTGTCGTTCAGCTCGCGATCCTCGTCCTGATTTTTTCGCTGCGCAACTACCGAACCCTGCCCATGTTTGCGTGGTATATCGGGCTGAACCTCGCCCAAGCGATGATTCTCGTTCCCGT
>Ga0307474_10003545_pt1 | contig 11237 bp, 13 predicted proteins | sample atmos_gasesECM1C_2_FD_203312 | JGI IMG/M metagenome (GOLD analysis project Ga0307474, IMG submission 203312) | Hardwood forest soil microbial communities from Morgan-Monroe State Forest, Indiana, United States - atmos_gasesECM1C_05 | ecosystem: Environmental > Terrestrial > Soil > Temperate... | reverse complement strand
ACGGTATCGGAGGCTTGAGCCTCACGGCGCGGGAACTCATCCAATCCGCAGACGTGGTATTCGGAGGTTCGCGACATCTTAAGTTGGCGGCGGCATTGATTCGTGGAACCCCTCGCGCCTGGGCGGCACCTTTCGAACCCAATGTAGCCGAAGTGCTGAAACTCCGTGGCCGCGCCGTTTGTGTGCTCGCCTCCGGCGATCCCTTCCTGCATGGCGTCGGCAGCCTGCTGTCGCGCCACGTCTCAGCAGAGGAAACCTTGTCATTGCCTAAGCCTTCGGCGTTCAGTTTGGCGGCATCGCATCTGCTGTGGCCGTTGACCCACACCAGCCAGTTGTCGCTGTGCGGCCGGCCGCTCGATACGATTCGGCCGCATCTGCATCCCGGCACGCGGCTCCTGATCCTGACCTCGGACGGTCATGCGCCCGCGAATCTCGCTCGCTTGTTGTGCGATCTCGGCTTTGGCCCTTCGCGAGTGACGGTGCTGGAATGCCTCGGCGGGCCGCGGGAGCGGGTACGCTCGGCGGCGGCAAACGCCTTTGATCTCGGTTCGATCGATGCCCTCAACACCGTAGCAATCGAGGTCGCTGCGCAGGAAGGCGCGCGAATTCTGCCGAGAGCCGCCGGTCTTGCCGATGAGCTATTCGAGCACGATGGGCAGATCACCAAACGAGAAATTCGCGCGCTGACGCTGTCGGCGTTGGCTCCGCGACGCGGCGAACTCCTGTGGGATGTGGGAGCGGGGTCCGGGTCTGTGTCCATCGAGTGGCTGCTGGCGGACGCATCGTTGAGCGCTATCGCGGTTGAACAGCGCGCCGATCGAGTAGCCCGAATCAAGCGCAACGCCTTGGCGTTAGCCGTGCCTCACCTCCGCGTGATTGAGGGCTCGGCCCCAGCCTGCCTCGAGGGCTCCGCGGTGCCGGATGCAGTGTTTCTTGGCGGCGGCGCGGCAGTTCCCGATCTCATCGACACGATGCAGAGAGCGCTGCGCCCCGGCGGCCGATTGGTCGTCAATGCGGTTGCACTCGAAACGGAGGCGGTCATTCTGAAGTATCAATCGCTGGTGGGCGGCACGCTCACGCGAATTTCGATCGCGCGAGCTGCTTCGATCGGCGGCGAGGATGGGAAAATGACCGGATGGCGGTCCGCCATGCCAATCCTGCAATGGGTCTGGGGCAAGCCATGATCGTCGCGGGCATCGGCTGCCGCAGGGCCATTTCAGCGGTGCAGATTGAGTCCGCCCTCGCGGCCGCTTTGCTGCAAAACCACATCGACGGACATCGGCTGGCCTTAATTGCCGTACCCGCGGCAAAAGGCGAGGAATCGGGCATCGTGGCGGCTGCAGCCGCGCGCGGAGTTCCCTTGGCGTTGATTGCACAGCACGCGCTGGAAGCCGCGGATTCGCGCACCTTGACCCATTCGGTTCGCTCGATGGACACGCTCAACGTGCAATCCGTGGCTGAAGCGGCCGCCCTCGCCGCCGCCGGCCCGCACTCGCGATTGCTGGCACCCCGGGTTGCCGTGGGCCCCGTCACCTGTGCTCTCGCCGAAGGAGATTCTTTGCGATGACAGTGCACTTCATTGGCGCGGGCCCCGGCGCCGCCGATTTGATCACTGTGCGAGGCCGCGACCTGCTCGGCCGCTGCACGGTGTGCATGTATGCAGGTTCGTTGGTGCCTGCTGAACTGCTCACCCATTGTCCTCCGGGGGTGCAACTCATCGACAGCGCCGCGTTGACGCTGGATGAGATCGAAAACCACTATCTTGCAGCGCATGCCGCGGGGCGCGATGTGGCGCGACTCCATTCCGGCGACTTGTCCATTTACAGCGCGCTGGCGGAGCAACTGCGCCGACTTCGGCGTCACGGGATTCCATACACGCTGACGCCGGGCGTTCCGGCATTCGCCGCCGCCGCCGCGGCTCTAGGGCGCGAGTTGACGGTGCCCGGCGTCGCGCAAAGCGTGGTGTTGACGCGGATGCGGGGCCGCGCCTCACGCATGCCCGAAGGCGAACGCCTCCCAACTTTTGCAGCCAGTGGAGCGACGCTGGCGATCCACCTCGCCATCCATGCCATGAATGCCATCGTGGAGGAATTAATTCCTTATTACGGGGCCGATTGCCCCGTGGCGGTGCTGATGAGGGTCAGTTGGCCGGATGAACGCATTCTAAGAAGTACATTGAAGGACATTCGCGCGATGCTCGCGGCCGAACCCATGGAACGTACTGCGCTGGTTTTCGTCGGGCCGGCCCTGGAGGCCGCGGGCTTCGATGAGAGTTCCTTGTATTCACCCGAGTATCAACGGCGATTTCGCAGCGCCAATGCCATCTGATCACGACCCTATGTCGGGCATTCAATTACTCGCGGCATTGCGTGGGAAATATCCTTCCTTTGTTCCCGGGTCGGTATGGCTGGTGGGCGCGGGCCCGGGAGATCCCGGATTGCTGACTCTCGATGCATTGGCCGGTTTGCTGCAAGCGGATGTCGTCGTTCACGATGCCTTGGTCGACGCGCGGGTGTTGGCACTTGCTCGACCCGACGCGCAGATGCAGTTTGCAGGCAAGCGCGGTGGCAAACCCTCCATCGCCCAGGAAGACATCTGTACGCAACTTGTCGCTCATGCACGCCGCGGGCTGCGGGTCCTGAGACTGAAAGGCGGCGATCCCTTCGTCTTTGGACGCGGCGGCGAAGAAGTTCTGGCGCTTGCCGTCGCGGGAATTCCTTTTCGTGTCGTGCCGGGCGTGACTGCCGGACTCGGCGGATTGGCCAGCGCGTGCATTCCGGCGACGATGCGAGGCGTCAATCACGCCATCATTCTCGCGACCGGACACGATCCCGACGAGGATGGAGGCATGGACTGGGCGGCCCTTGCCCGCACACGGCAGCCGATCGTGCTCTACATGGGACTGCGCAATCTCGACAAGATTGCGACGGCGTTGATGCGGGGTGGACTACCCGGCAATACCCCCGCCGCCGTGATAGCTTCCGCCACCTTGGCCGATCAACAAATCCTGGTCTCAAGCCTCGACCGGATCGCCGTGGAAGCGGACCCCGCCAATTTCGCGCCTCCGGCCATGGCAGTCATCGGCGACATCGTGCGCACCCGACAGCAATTGCTCGACGCATGCGCCAAAGCCATCGTACCGCAGGAGAACTCCGCATGCGGCGGCTGATGCTCATCGGCATTGGAGCCGGCAATCCCGACTACATCACCGTTCAGGCGATCAATGCACTCAGACAAGTGGATGTCGTCTTCGTCACCGACAAGGGCGAGGAGACGGCGGACCTCCTGAAGGCCCGAAGGGACGTTTGCGAACGTTACATGCAGGCAAAACCCTATCGGATCGTCGAGATTCAGGATCCTAAACGAGACCGTCGCCCCGACGCCTACCATGCCGCGGTCGCGGGGTGGCATGAGAAGCGGGCGTCGTTGTACGAACAGGTCATCAGAGACCAGTTGTCCGAGAACGAAGTGGGCGCGTTTCTCGTCTGGGGAGACCCGTCCCTTTACGACAGTACCCTTCGCATCATCGATAAGGTCGCAGCTCTGAATACCGTCGAATTCGAATGTGAAATCATCCCCGGCATCACCAGCATTCAGGCGCTCGCCGCCCGCCATCGGATTTCGTTGAACGAAATCGGCGAACCCATTCATATCACCACCGGCCGCCGATTGAGTGACGAAAGCCCCGCGATCGGCACCAACGTACTGGTCATGCTCGATGGCGCCTGTGCATTCAAATCGCTCGCCCAGCAGGATATCGATATTTTCTGGGGCGCCTATCTCGGGACACCTGACGAGATCCTGCTTGCCGGGAAGCTCAGTGAACTTAGCGGGCAGATCGAGAGAGCCCGCGCATCAAGCCGCAATCAAAAGGGATGGATCATGGACACTTATCTTCTGCGCAAGCGCCGCTCGCCATCATGTTAGCCGCACAGAGCGCCGCCTTCACAGGCTTCAGCGACATTACGCCAGTTGACGAAACGATTCGGGCCGCGGCGCTTGTTCGGCTGGACGTCCTTACGAAACCCTTGGGGTCGCTGGGACGCCTTGAGTCACTGGCGGCCCAAATCTGTGCAATCCAAAGATCCTTGGACATCAAAATAGTGGAGCCCGTCGGGATCGTTTTTGCCGCTGACCACGGAGCCTCCGAGCATGGGGTGAGCGCCTATCCCCGCGAAGTGACTGCCCAGATGGTAGCCAATTTCCTGCGTGGCGGCGCCGCCATTAGTGTGCTGGCAAAGCTTCAGGGCATCGATCTGTGGATAGTGGACGCCGGTGTGGCCGGGGACTGCAATGCGCATCCGCGTCTCATCGACGCCAAGGTTCGCGCTGGAACACGGAATTTCATCGAGGAACCGGCCATGACGCCGGACGAATGCGCGGCTGCCCTGCAGCTTGGCAGCGAGATCGTCGGACGCGTGATGGCGCCCGCCGGCAACACACTGGTACTCGGCGAGATGGGAATCGGCAACACCGCCTCCGCGGCCATGTTGATGCATGGACTGACCGGCCGCGCGCTGGCCGACTGCATTGGGCGCGGAACTGGGCTCGACGATAAAGGGCTCGAGCGAAAAAAGCAGTTGTTGGGACAGGCGCTCATGCGTGGCGCTATTCCGACGGACCCATTGAGCCTGCTGGCGGAGTACGGCGGCTATGAAATTGCAATGCTCACCGGCGCCATTATGGCCGGCGCCGCCCGGCAGGCATTGATCTTGGTGGACGGGTTCTCGGTCACGGTGGCGGCGGCGCTCGCCACGAAACTGGATCCCAGCGTGCTCAACTATTGTGTCTTTGGCCACCGTTCCGCCGAGCACGCACATGGTGCGTTGCTTCAACACCTGCGGGTTCAGCCACTGCTCGACCTCGGCATGCGTCTCGGTGAGGGCAGCGGTGCGGCGGTCGCGCTGCCGGTCGTGCGAGCGGCTGTGTCGTTGTTTACCGGGATGGCGACGTTCGAAGGCGCCGGCGTAAGCAACAAGGAACCGTAAGGGGCTACCCGATGAAACGGCAGGCCCTTCTTTTCTTGGTCGCGATTCAATTCTTGACTCGGCTGCCGGTCCCGAATCTCGCGGGATTTCAGGCAAGTTGGCTGTCCGATTCCGCCCGCTATTTCCCCTTGGTCGGTGCCCTCGTGGGAGCAATCTGCGTCTGCGTGTGGTGGCTGAGCTCGTTGATATTCCCGCCTGCCGTGGCGGTCGGTCTGATGATGTGTGCGTCATTGCTTCTGACAGGAGCGTTTCACGAGGACGGCTTCGCCGATGTCTGCGATGGATTCGGCGGCGGCAAAAACCGCGAGGCTATCCTCGCCATCATGAAAGACTCCCGGGTCGGCGCCTATGGGGCCGTTGGCATCGCAGCGATGCTGGGATTCAAATGGTCGGTATTGGCGTCCCTTCCCGATGCAACATTTCCGATGACTGTCGTAGGGGCGCACATATCAAGCCGCTGGTGCGCGACTGGCATAATATGGCGCTTGCATTACATACGCGCGGATGCAGAGGCCAAATCGAAACCTCTAGCCGACAGTTTAAGCGGACCCAATTGGCTGTTGAGCGGACTCCTCGGTGCGGTCGTCTTATTGCCGGGATTTTTGCTCACCGATCCGGCCGTACGCAATCAAGTGGCCGTTGCCCTGCTCGCGGCAGTGGCGCTCAGCCTGATGAGCACCATCTTCGCAGGCGCTTATTTTAGAAACCGGATAGGCGGTTATACCGGAGACTGCTTGGGTGCCGCGCAGCAGCTCACCGAACTCGTTTTTCTGCTGACGACTCTGGGCGTCTTGGCCGAGACTCGGTGATGCGAATTTACCTGGTGCGGCATCCCCCACCCGTCGGCGTCGACGGACTGTGCTACGGGCAACTGGACGTCGCCGTGGACGAGCGCGCCATCGGCGAAACGGCCGACTCGGTGTTCGCCCAATTGCCCAACCACGTGCTCGGGAGTGCGCGCATCTATTCAAGCCCTGCATCACGATGCATGGGACTGGCACGACGAATCGCCGCACCATTTGAACCGGTACCAACACATGACTTGTCAGAGATGAACTTCGGTGACTGGCAGGGCAACCGATGGGATTCCATAGCGCGCGAGAAGATCGACGCTTGGGGAAAAGACGCCTGGGGTTACCGCCCCGGGGATGGGGAATCCGCCGAGATGGTTGCAGCACGTTGGGAACGCTGGCGCAGCCACGTGAGTCAGGTCGAAGACGAAGCTGTCGTTGCCGTCACCCATGCGGGGGTCATCCGCGTTGCGCTGGCGCGGTCGGCCGGGATCACCGATCCGACGGAGCTCAATTTGCAGATTCCATATGGTTCCGTGCATTGCCTTGAATTCGGAAAGTGAGTATGGGTGATTTCACTTCAGACGAAAAAGCAGCCGTCTACCGCGTCATCAGCATGCGTCGCGATATGCGGCACTTCCTGCCCGGCCCACTCGATGACGCCCTGCTCGAACGCCTACTTGGCGCTGCACATATGGCGCCGAGCGTCGGCTTGATGCAGCCATGGCGATTCATCCGGGTACGCGATCCCGGATTGAGGGCGAACATTCACGCACTGGTCGAAGCAGAACGCGTCAAGACGGCAAAGGCGCTCGCTGAACGTGAAGATGAGTTCATGCGCCTCAAAGTCGAGGGGATTCTCGAGTGCGGCGAACTTCTGGTGGCGGCGCTTGCCGACGGCCGCGATGAACATATATTCGGGCGGCGGACGATGCCGGAAATGGATCTGGCCTCTGTGGCTTGCGCGATTCAAAATCTATGGCTCGCCGCTCGCGTCGAGAATATCGGGATGGGCTGGGTTTCCCTGTTTGATCCCGAGGCCCTGCGGCAGTTACTGCATATGCCCGAAGGCAGCCGCCCTGTCGCCGTGCTCTGTTTAGGATATGTGCCCGCCTTCTACCGTAACCCAATGCTCGAGGAAGCCAATTGGGCGCATCGATTGGAGCTAAAGAGCATGCTGCACACCGACCGATGGACCGACGACGCCCCGATCGCCGGATCGACCGGCGGCACCTAGTCGACCCAAATTCTAGCGCCGGATTCGTAATGCAGACTCAAATTGACCAGCTGGTACTAGTTTAAAGAGCACCCCTCCGGTATCTCCGTCCAAGTGAATACTGATGTTTCGCGCATCTTGGCTCTGCAAGTCTATGCAGACCAGCTCGAGAAGATTATCAGCCGCACCATGCAGCGGGCGCTTTACGCGGACGTTCGTATCACCGGCAAATTTTGCGCAATAGTCGCCAGAACCGATCGGAGTAGCGCTGACGCGCTCGCGATGTTACTTCGCCAACGCATCGGCAAAGTGGCGTCCACACCGTTGCGGCGGAACCATGTTGAAAGAATCTTAAACATCACTCCCAAGGAATGCGCGCGGTGGAGCATCATCGAGGCTTGGCGCCGGGAAGACGAGTCGCCGGTGGGATCCATCGCTGCCGACAATTGAGATGAAGGCCTCGCCTGATCCGAATTTCGGATCCTCCACAACCCCATCCACGAAGTGATAGAGCTGGCTGCCAGGACAACGCGTGTGCGCGTAAATGGTGGGCAGTGGTCGATTTGGACTGATCCGCCGGTCTTTGTGCGCATAAAACTCAAGTAATTTCAGGAGGTTGAGTGGCGCGCCGAAGCGCTTCCTCTTTGATCAGCCGACGAACGGCCGCTTCAACGAACACCATCGCAAGTTCGTCGAGTAACTTCTGCCCTTCCGGGCTTTCCGCTCTTTCCTTCAGCCATTTTTCGGATTCTGGAGTGACTCTGAGTTCGGTCGGGGGTCGCCGTTTCCGCGCACCCGTTGATTTCTTCCCTGTCATTATTTACTTCCCCCGAAATTACTTTGCTAGTTTGAGTTTGGGCTTGAGTCCCGCCCGCGATGCGAGGCGAACCAGCATATCCAGTCTGAATTGCCCGATCTTGCGGCGCTTGATGTCCGATACCCGAGCCTGCGTGATGTGCAACGCCTTGGCAGCTTGAGCCCGCGTGAGCTTGCTCTTCTTCAACCAGCGCTCTAGTCCGCTGAGCAGCGTCGCACGCATGACCAGCTCGTCCGCTTTGTCCCTCGGAAACAGATCATAGAAGACGCTGCGGCCGGCCGGTGTCACATGACCCGGGCCGTGTTCATCACGCAGCACATTCTTGGCCTTCACGATCTCACGTGCATGAATTAAATCTGATCATGGCCCGATCAAAGGCGTTCAGCGTACCGGCTAAGACGAATCGCAATTTCTCGTCTGGGTAACCTGCAGCGCGGATGAACGGAGATTCTTTCAAGACCCCCGTGAAGTTGCACAAATGTCGCGGCACCCTGAGCTTCGAATTCATCGAGCAGCCATAACACGCCATGACAATCGACTCCCTCAGCCTTGGCCAATTCCCGAAGTGGCCCGTCGCCCGTCAGCAGTGTCCATCCGTTTAGTTTGGCCAATGCCAGTGCAAAACTATCGGGGACCGTTAAGCGCCGCTGCGCTTGCATGTGGCGCATCGCCAGCGCTACCCCATCGCCATCCAGCGATTGGACTCTCAGACCGAGTTTCACCAACTCCTCGCCGCCATGTTCTCGCAACTCGCGCTCGTAGAGCACGTCTGGGACGGCGAAGGCGGCGGACAATTTGAAGGCACACGAGATCAGTTCACCACGCTCAAGATCGATCAGAACCGAAGTATCGGACTCCAGAATCGTCATGCTGCTTCAAGCGAGAGAAGCCGCAGTCTCGGGATGATCGAGCCGATCATTGAGTCGTCGGACGCTAATACCCAGCAACTCGGCCGTCTTGGCCTCAGATAATGCGCCCTCCGCCACTGCGCGATAGCACAGTCTTTCAAACCTCTGTGGTTTCTCCTTTTCTGGGGAGATTGAACCAGGCTCTTTAAAAGGAGGAGCCCTCCAGCCTCGGTCCTTGAAGATTTCAAATAGAGACTTGAACAGTTGCTCGCCTATGATTCCCAAATCCTTGCAGCGATACGTGATGGCCTGAAAACTCGTGCCAAATAGATTCTTAAGCTGCAGCAATTCAGCCATGCTCACTGACGTCCGGTGCTTACCCACTTCGTTCCACAAGCTCTCGGCAGGCATCAGAAATGCCGCGGCAAAGCGATGTGCCGCTTTCTCGCAATCCAGCCCGGGTGCTATATCCATGACAAGATGCCCAAGCTCATGGGCCAAATTGAAGCGCTTGCGCTCTGCCCAATCTTCACTGTTGATGACAATGACAGGCAGCGACGTCCGGTTCGGTCGCAAAACCTTCGCCGTTAGTCCGTCGACTTTGTCTGCCACCATGGACAAAATCTTGATGCCGCGCTCTTCCAGCAGCTCGACCAGATTGGGCAGAGGATCAAGTCCAAGACCCCAGTCTTGACGCAGACTCCGAGCCGCCCGGTCTGCTTCATTCACATCATTGACGGGATAGGGAGCCTCTCTAGGCTTGTCCCACTCGATCGTCAGGCCGAGCAACTCCTCGACGGCGAGATAACGCTCAAAAAGATGCAGAACCTGCGCCTCGACCTGGGCCTGCTCCTTGGCGCTCATTTTTGCCTTCCTACGAAATTCGACCCCGTCGAGCGACATCTCCTGCTCGGACAACAAGTAGGCCTCGGATACTCCCAATGCCTTAGCCATGGCGATGAGCACCTGGGACCCCGGCATCATTTCGTCCTGCTCATACTTGCTTAGAGCCTGGGCCGTCACAAGGTTGTCAATCTTAGTTTCTAGGTCCCTAAGAGACAGTCCTGCGCCAGCTCGTGCCATCTTAAGTCTATGACCTATCATGGTATTTTCCCTGATAATCTTAGTTGACAAATTGTATCAATATATGCATATTTGTCAACCTAAATACCGAACCCTGACTCAGAGGACGCTACAGCGCGCCGCCCGTGATCCCCTAGCCCCGAAGCCGCCAGGCCCCTGTCCCCAAGCACCTCTTTTGAGAATAGTTGCCCTGCTTGTTAATCGATATTATTATGGCTTCAGGATAATTATGTCGATTATTAAAACAACCCATTCTCCGCTTGCCTTGCGCGAGGGCTTTCATGTCGTGCTGCTCAGAGCCCTGGCCGAGCGGCTGCAAGGACGCGATTGGGTTCTGAAAGGTGGAACCAATCTACGCCTTTACTTCGGCAGTATCCGATTCAGCGAAGACATCGATCTGGATGTGGGCAAGGACGTCGCGGGCGCCATGCAACGCGCCATTCCGGCGACGTTGGCTGACGGAGATGTGCAACGGCGTCTGCGAGCCCTCGGCATACTCCAGGCCTCGCTGATCGGCGGACGATCGAGTAAGTCGACTGATACGACACTGCGCTACAAAATTGAGCTGGTCGGACGCGGCGGCATCCGACCGCCCACCAAAATCGACGTGTCTTACCGGGATAGGTGCGAGGGAGACGAGCACGCGGTCAGCCCGGCGAATGATTCCGCCGTCCGCGAGTATCTTCGCCCAGATGACCCGCCGCTTCTATTGCCGAGCTACACACGGCCTGCAGCCATCCGTCAGAAGATCAATGCCCTTGCCTCGCGCACGCACGTGCAGGCCCGTGATGTATTCGATCTGTTTGTTCTTGGAGATGGAACGCTCAGAAGTATCGACACTGGTTTTCTAAGACGTTGGCTAGACGATGCCACTCTACGCAACGCGCGCGGCCGAGCGCTCGAAATATCCCATGCCGAGTATTCAGACACGGTCCTAGCCTACCTGGATCCAGCGCAACGCGAGAAGTTGCAGGACGAGGACACCTGGATCGCGCGTCAATTGTTTGTCGGCGATCTCATCGACCGGATCCTTGCCGCACCCCCGGAAACAATCACATGAACGCCGTAGATACCGCTGTCTTCGGCGAACTGACGCATCATCAACCCGTATTCACTACGGCCGACGTCATAAAAACCACTGGAGGTTCGCCCGTCTGGGCGACCCAATCACTTTCGGCTTTGGCAAAGGAAGGGCTGATTGCCAAAGTTCGACGTGGACTTTGGGCATTGCCCGGTCATGCTGACTTCTCACCCTACGCCATCATTCCACAATTGCTGCGCGCCACGAAAGAGGAAAAGACCGACGTTCGCGGGTATGTATCGCTACTCTCCGCCCTTAATCTTCACGGCATGATCGACCAGGCGCCGCACGTGATTCAGATCGTGGCGGAACGTATACGACCCACCGTACGGACCCCTTTTGGAACCTATCAGTTCCATCGACTCGACCCCGCGCTCATCGGCGGCTACGGTCCGTATCGAAACACCGGCAAC
>Ga0307474_10003544_pt1 | contig 11238 bp, 8 predicted proteins | sample atmos_gasesECM1C_2_FD_203312 | JGI IMG/M metagenome (GOLD analysis project Ga0307474, IMG submission 203312) | Hardwood forest soil microbial communities from Morgan-Monroe State Forest, Indiana, United States - atmos_gasesECM1C_05 | ecosystem: Environmental > Terrestrial > Soil > Temperate... | reverse complement strand
TAGGCCCCGCCGACCACCAGGCCGCCCAGCAGGGGGAGGGCGTGCCGGCGTCGGCCGAGGAGCAGCAATCCGACGTAAGGGATCACCGGCAGGATGTCGCTCGCCCCGTCGATGCGCACCAGGAGCGTCAGGCCGAGGGCCAGTCCGCCGAGCGCCCCGAGCACCCGGGCCGGGGTGCCGTCCCGGTCGAGAGCGTCGATGACCAGGCAAAGTCCGCCGAGGAAGAGGATCTGCGCGAGGGGCTCGCTGTAGGTCGCCCGCCCGGTGAACTCATCGGGCAGCGAGATGGCCAGTACCAGGGTGGCTAGCAGCGCCCAGCGGGGCCCGGTCAGGCGCGCGGCCAGGCCGCCGAAGGCGAGCACCCCGCAGGCTCCGAGCACCGGACCCATTGCGATCGCCGCCGTCACGCCGCCGACCCAGAAGGCGGGCGCCAGGGCTATCGGCAACCCCGCCATGAACTGCGGCACGATCGTCTTGCCCACCTGGTAGAACGCGGGGGTGTTGAACGAGAGCGGGGTGTGACCGGAACCAAACGCGGCCCGCGACTGCGGGATCGGCAGGGAGCCGTGGTGGGCGATCCAGTACCCGAAGTTGAGGTAGGAGGCCGGATCGCGCATCACCAGGATCTGCTGGGTGTGGTAGATCATCTGGTCGACGCCGAAAGCGACGGCGATAACGATCACGCCGCCCACCGCCCACCAGGGCGTGCGGGCCGGTCCCGGCGTTTGCTCCGGGAGCGCGGCGGGCCACCGGCCGCCGATCCAGCGCACCCCCGGAATCCAGCGCAGGCCGAGCACCACCAGGATCACGGCCAGCGGCACCGACACCACCAGCATCGGCACCGGCGTGAAGTGGTGGGCGAGCAGCAGCGGCAGCCCGGCCAGCAGCCAGGCCGTCACCAGCAGGGCCGGCAGCACGGACAGCCGGGCCAGGAGGCGCCCGGCCGCGTCCGCCGCAGGCGACGTGGTACCCCCTGCAGCCCCGGACATCGCGGGACCTGAGGTCTCGGTCCGGGCGCCGGCGCTCATCCTGAAGCCTCCTTGGACCGCCCATGTGCCGCGCGGCGGTCAGCGGGCAGGGCGCTCTTTCCGGTCACGCGGATGGCCATGGCTGCGGAGACTATCGAACCAAACGTACGCGGAGGGCACCGATATCCCGGTTCGATTATGTCGCGCCCCAGTCCACTCCCTGCCCGGCATCCGGCCCCGAGGGGCCACTGGGACAGAAGTTGGCGAAGATTTAGACGGTTCATGAATTGCCGTCAGCCGAGCCGCCAGGCGAGCACCCGCCCGACGCTGAACTCCGGCTGACCGAAGAGCTTGGCCAAGTAGTGCTCAAGCGCCGAGTCCCGGCCGGTGACCGCGACGACCGCGGCAGGCCGCAGGTACGCGAGAGCGGCGCGAACCTTCCGCGTCCGCGGCGGCACGGCCTTTGCCCGGCCTGCCGATAGCGCGTCCAGGTACAGGAAGAGCCTGCTGACCTTGGGCGAGCCGAAGAACTCAACTCCGGCATGCCCGTTCGGGAGCGGCCCGACGAACCAGCCGCCGCTGAGCGAGCGAGGGACGCCGGTATCGGCCTGCCAGCGCAACGGCTCAGTGCGACGCGAGTAGGGAACCGGGACCACCAGGACACGGGCGTTGGCCGGCAGATCGAGCCGGGTGAATGCCGTCTGCCAGCCTGCCGGGACCGGCGAGACCCGGCCCGCCTGGATGGGCAGCGGGATGAGCGGCAGCAGGGCCAGCACCGCGACCGCGAACGGCCAGTTCCGGCGGGCCCAGCCTGACCGCTGCGGCGCCGCCGAGCGCGCCAGGTCCAGGGAAAAGGCGAGCACCGCGGCGGCCGCGCCGTCGGCCAGGATCGCGAGCCGGTCCGGCAGTATCGAGCCGACCAGGGGCAGGGCCTGCAGCCAGTGCCAGGGCAGGAGACCTCCCGGGTAAACAATCCCGAGGACCTTCCGGTTCTGCCCGCCGAGGCTCAGCAGTTCCAGCACCACGAAGGTCACGGCGGCCGTGCGGACCCTCGGGTCTCGCCAGTAGCGGACCGCGGCGGCGGCCAGCACGACCAGCAAGGGCCAGCCCAGGTAGGCCAGATATTCAGGAAGATAGTTGGGGCCGCTGACGACATGCCCGGCCGAACTGGCGCCGGTGTGGAACAGCAGGGTGGCCGGCGGAGTCACGAACGTGCCCAGATGGCTGGTGAAGTTGCTGGTCACCCACGGGCTGCCCCGCTGCGTGAGCGGGCCCGCAAATTGGACCCACAGGGCATAGCCGCAGATCACAAGCGCGACGACGGCCGAGGTTCCGAGCCCGTACGCCACGTCCCGGGCCCGTTCGCGCACCACGTTCCGGTGCGTGACCGCGAGCAGTACCACGAGGATCGCGGCGGCCGCGGCGGTATCGGCCACGAGTTCCTCGGCGATGAATAGCTGAGCGGCCACGAGCAGGCCGAGATAGGCGCCAACGCGAACCGGGCGGCCACGGCCGGTGACGAGCCGCACCACCGCGTCGATGATCAGCGGCGGGGTAACGGCGAAGGCAAAGTTGTAGTGCCCGATGGCCGAGTCCATGAGTGCCGGGGAGAACCCGTAGAGCGCGCCGCCCAGGGCGGCCGGCCACAGGCTGGCCCCCCACCGGTGCAGCACCCAGAACATGCTCGCGGCCGCTCCGGCGAAGCCCAGCGTCAAGACGATGGTCAGGCTGACCTGCGGGCCGGCCAGCAGCGTGACCGGACTCAGCACGATCCCCGGGAGCAGGAACGAGGTGTTCCACATCATGTTGATGCCGCGCGGCGCATTCATCGCGGTGGTGACCAGGGCGGGCAGGTGGCCGTGCGCGACCGCCGTCGCGGAGTACCGCATGAAGAAGGCGAACTGGTCGACGTCCTCGGGGTCACCTACCGGCGCGTGTGAGGCCGGGTCGGCCCACAGCCGCCAGGTCACCGCCACCGCGCCCAGCAGGTAGCAGAACAAGATCAGCCATTGCGCCCGCGCGCGAGCCCGGGCCCGTCCCTCGTCGGAGACCTGGGCGGACTCGACCGCTGCCGGGACGAGGCTCACCGCACCTCATTTCACAGGTCTACTTGGGCAGCCACCCTACGCGAGCATGTCCCCGGTCCAGTCACGGGACGCATCCCGCTGACCATATGTCGCCAGCGCCCGCACGGGCCGCGAAGGCGGCAGGTCAAAGGTTACGCGGTTGGCGGCCGGCGGTCACCGAGAATGTCGGGCATATGCAGGACCGGCTAAGCGGTCTCCATGCCGAAGCGCGCCATGAGCGCACGCTCCTGATCCGGCGACGGCGGCTGGTCGCGATTCCACAGGTCATGCAGGCCGGCGAAGTAGGCGTCCATGGCCGGAGCGTGAATGACCAGCAGCCGCGCCTCGCGCTCCCCCGCGTTCCCGAAGGTGTGCCGGGTGCCCCGCGGGACGAGCACGAATCCCTCCGGCCCGACGGCCAGATCCTCGTCGTCAACCGTGACCGCCACCAGGCCGTCCAGGACGAAGTAGGCCTCCGAGCAGTTGGTGTGGCGATGCGGCGGCGGCCGGCGGCCGCCGGGCGGGAGCGTGCGCTCCATCAGCGAGAAGTCGCCGCCGTCCTGGTCCGCCAGCGCCTTGAAGAACATCTTGCTGCCGCGCGCAGTAAAGCGTTGCTCGGCCTCGCCACGTCGCAGGACACGGATCGTCATCGCGCCGATGCTACTCCCGGGGTTCGAGCGCCGGCGCCGGGCGCGCGCGGCCGGTCAGCACGGCCGCGCTCACCACGCCGGCCGCGGCGAAGAACGCGATGACGAGAATCACCCCGTGGCGGTACGCGGCCACCGGGTCACCCGGTACCACGTGCGAGAGGATCGCGACCAGGCCGGCGACGCCGAGGACCGTGCCCACCTGGCGGGCCATGTTCAGGATGCCGCTGCCGGTCCCGAAGTGAGCGGGCGGCAGCGACGCGGTGCCCGCGCCGATCAGCGACGGGATGGTCAGGCCGACCCCGGCACCGCCGAGTAGCTGGGCGGGCAGCAGGTGGGTCAGGTACGCCGGCTGGGCCTGGAGCATGATCAGCCAGAGCAGCTGGGCGCCGGCGTTCACCGCGCACCCGATCGCCGCCACCCGCCCCGGACCGCCCAGGCGGGCGGCCAGCCGCGGCGCGACCAGCCGGGCGAACGGCAGCACCATGAGCGGCCCGGGACCGATGGCCAGTCCGGCCAGCACCGCCGAGTAGTGCCACACCCCGGTCAGGAACTCGACCGAGTTGAGCACGAACGCGCCGAACCCCGCGTAGTACAAGACCGAGGCCGCGAATGAGCCGCTGAATGTCCGCGACCGGAGCAGGCCGAGTTCGATGACCGGCGAGTGGTGCCGGTGCGAGCGGAAGGTCATGGCCGCGCCGCAGGCCAGCGACGCCAGCAGAAGGCTGATGAAGCTGGCCGATCCCCAGCCCCAGCCGGGCGCCTTGACCAGCGCCAGCGCGACCAGCCCGACCGAGGCCGCGAGCAGTCCGGCACCGATCACGTCCGGGCGGCCCCGGACCTGATCGTCTTTGCTCTCCGGCACCACGCGGCCGGCCAGCAGGACCGCGGCCACCCCGACCGGCAGGTTGATCCAGAACACCCACCGCCAGCTGAGCTGGACCAGGCTCCCGCCGATCACCGGGCCGAGCGCGGCCCCGAGGGCGCCAATGGCCGACCAGGTGCCGATGGCCCGGGCCCGTGCCGGGGCCGGCACGGCGGCGAGCAGCAGCGACAGCGAGGCCGGGACCATCAGGCCGGCCCCGGCCGCCTGGATCACCCGGGCCCCGATCAGCTCCGGCACCCCCGGGGCCAGGCCGCACAGCAGCGAGCCGAAGCTGAAGATGACCAGGCCGGCCACGAATAGCCGCAGCCGCCCGATCCGGTCGGCCCACCGCCCGGCGGGCACCAGTACCGCCGCGAACACGATCGTGTACCCGTTGAGGACCCAGGACAGGGAGCTGAGGCTGGTGCCCGCGTACTCCCGCCCGATGTAGGGGAACGCCAGGTTCACGATGAAAAGGTCAAGGCTGGACATGAAAACGGCCAGAGACAGGACCCCGACGACCGCGGTCACCCGGCGGGCGCTCACGGCGTCGGACCGGGCGGTGATCGTCGGGCTGGTGCTCACGGGGCGTCTCCCGGCGTCTCGCTAGTTAGTCTGAAATCTGGATGCACTCTAACAGAGTCAGTCCAGATTTCCAACCCACCAGGTACACTGACGACATGGCTGCCGAATCAGGCCCCAGGGTGTGCTCGATCGCGCGGACGCTCGAGATCGTCGGGGAGAAGTGGGCCCTGCTGGCCGTGCGCGAGGTGTTCCTGGGCAACCGCCGCTTCGACGAGATGGTCCGCATGACCGGTGCCCCGCGTGACACGCTCGCCGCCCGGCTGCGCACCCTGGTCGGCGCCGGGATCCTCGAGCGCCGTCAGTACTCCGACCGCCCGGCCCGGTACGAATACCGCCTGACCCAGGCCGGCCGCGACCTGTATCCGGTGATCGCGTCCCTGATGCGCTGGGGTGACATGTACCTGGCCGGCGCCGAGGGGCCACCGGTGGTCGTCGAGCACCACTGCGGGCACCAGCTCGTGCCTCAGCTCGTGTGCGAGGCATGCGGGGAAACGGTCGACGCACGGGATACCAAGCCCGTCCCCGCCCGCGCCTGACCGCTTCCGGCGGGGCGGGATCGGGTCGGTCAGCGTTCTTCGCGCCCAGCGCGGCGGCATGCCGGTTGCGCGGCTCTGCGCGCCGCGGACCGGCGAATGGGGTAAAAGTGAGGCCGTGGATACCGCTGAACTCCAGCTGCTGACCTCGCTGGAAGACCGCCACTGGTGGTACAAGGAGCGCCGTGCCGTACTTCACCGCGAGCTGCGGGGGCTGCCGGGTCCCGGCCGGGCGCTCGACATCGGCGCCGCGGGCGGCGGGAACACCAGGGTCCTGAGGACGCACGGCTGGCAGGCCGTGGCGCTCGAGTACTCCGATTCCGCCGCCGACGTCGCCCGGTCGCGGGGCATCCCGGTGATGCGGGCTGACGCCCGGTACCTGCCGGTCGGCTCGGCGACCTGCGGCCTGGTGACCGCGTTCGACGTGCTTGAGCACATCGACGAGGACTACCTGGCGGCGGCCGAGGTGGCCCGGGTCCTGCGGCCGGGCGGCACGGCCCTGATCGCGGTGCCCTGCGACATGGCCCTCTGGTCCGCGCACGACGACGCGGTCGGGCACGTGCGCCGGTACTCCCGGCCCGAGCTGGCCGGCCTCATCGAGAAGGCGGGCCTGACGATCGAGCGGCTGTGGAGCTGGAATGTCCTGCTCCGGCCGGCGGTGGCCCTGCGGCGGAAGTCCTCGACCGGCAGCGACCTCGGTGAGGTCCCCCCGCTGGTCAACGCGGCCCTGAGTGCCGTTGTCGTCGCGGAGCGCTACCTGCCGGTCCGGTCCTGGCCCGGCGTCTCGCTGATGCTGCGCGCTCGCCGTCCCTGACCGGGGCATCAGGAGAGCCTCACGCGGGAACAGATCACTTCGCGAGAGTTTCTGCCCGCAAGCTAGTATTTTTCCAATTTCTGGCCTGGCCGAGCCCGGTCCGGTTGGCTCTCGGATAGGTTCGGTTGAGCCTTGTGGTTACCCCGCGCAGCTCAGGGGCAGCCTTGGAGAGGGCGCGCAGCGGATTGACAGAGCGGGGACGCTTGAGGTCATGTGCTCATGGACGCGGTGAAGTACTCCGTCGTTGTGCCGGTGTACAACGAGGAAGAGTCGATCGCTGAGCTGGTCGGGCGGCTGCGCGAGATCATGGACAAGCTCGATGGCCCGGCCGAGGCCGTGCTGGTCGACGACGGCAGCAAGGACGCCAGCTACCGGCTCTTGCTCGAAGCGCACGACGCCGATCCGCGGTTCAAGGTGATCCAGCTTTCCCGCAACTTTGGCCACCAGCTCGCGATCACGGCCGGGATGGACAACGCGTCGGGCCAGGCCGTCGTGGTAATGGACGCCGATCTCCAGGACCCGCCCGAGGTCATACTCGAGATGGCCGCGAAGTGGCAGGAGGGGTTCGAGGTCGTCTACGCGGTCCGGCAACACCGCGAAGGCGAGACCTGGTTCAAGACCATGACCGCCACGACCTTCTACAGCCTGCTGCGCCGCCTGGCCAGCATCGAGCAGACGGTGGACGTCGGCGACTTCCGGCTGGTCGACCGCAAGGCGCTCGACGCCTTCCTGCAGATGCGCGAGCACAACAGGTACGTCCGCGGGATGTTCTCGTGGATCGGCTTCCGGCAGGGAGCGGTGCCCTACGACCGCGAGGCACGGCACGCGGGCACCAGCAAGTACCCGCTGCGCAAGATGATCAAGTTCGCCGGGGACGCCCTCGTCGGGTTCTCCACGGCGCCGTTGCGCTTCGCCCTGGTCGGGGGCTTCGTGATCGCGGTGCTCGCGGTCGGGTACGGACTGCTGGCCATAGCACTGAAGCTGGCCGGCCTGCCGTACGTGCCCGGCTACGCTTCGCTGCTGGTGACGGTCGCCTTCCTGAGCGGCGTCCAGCTGATGGTGATGGGGATGGTCGGCCAGTACGTGGCACGGGTGTACGACGAGACCAGGGGACGCCCGCTCTATCTGGTACGCGAGGCGCGCGGGTTCGACAGCTGGACGCACTTCACCTCGCCAGATTCCACGGTGGACGGCTACGGGCCGCCGGTCGCGCCCGGCCACGGTCGTCCCCCGCTGCCGATGCGATGACCGCCGGCGAGGCGAGCGGGCCCGCGCCGGGCGCCGCCCCCACCACCACCGTGCCGAGGGTCGCTGGCGCGGCACAGACCGCCATCGGCGGGCGCGTCATGCGACCCGGCCTGCAGGGGTTGCTGGCCCTGGCGGTCTACCTCGTGGTCTTCATCATCGCGTTTGCCTTTCCGCTGCTCCGCCACCCCGGTCTGCCTCAGATCGGGCAGACCCAGGTGGATCCGAACTTCTACATCTGGAGCTGGCGCTGGTGGCCCTATGCCGTGTCGCACGGGCTGAACCCGCTGTTCTCCGGCCAGATCGGGGCGCCGGCCGGCTGGAGCCTGGCCTGGACGACCACGGCCCCGGCGGTGGCCGTGGTCCTGGCTCCGCTGACCGCTGCGCTCGGCCCGATCGTCACGTTCAACCTGACGCTGCTGCTCTGCGCGCCGGTATCGGCCTGGGCGGCGTTTGTCGCGGCCCGGCGGCTCACCGGCCGGTTCTGGGCCGCGCTGATGGCCGGTGCGGTCTACGGCTTCTCCCCGTACGAGGTCGGGCATAGCGGCGCGGGCCAGGCGAACCTGACCGTCATCATGCTGCTGCCGCTCATGCTGTGGCTGGCGCTGTTGTGGCGGGACGGGAAGCTGAGCGGGCCGGTCTTCGCCGGCCTGCTGGCGGTCGCCATGACCGCCGAGTTCTACGTCTTCAACGAGGCCTTCCTCGAGATGACCGTGCTGTGGGCGGCCGGCCTGCTGATCGGCTTCGCCCTGGCCAGGCCCCCGGACCGGCCGGCCGTGGCCAGGCTGGCGAGGCTCGCCGCCGTGGCCTGGGTGGTGGCCTTCGTGCTCGCCGCGCCGTACAACGTCTACGCGCTGCGGCACAACTCCGCCGGCTTCACCAAGGCGATCCCGGCCAACTCGCTGAACCTCAGGGCGCTGGTGATTCCCGAGTCGGGAATCTTCTTGCTGCTGGCCCTGCTGGCGCTGGCCGTGCTCACCTGGTCGAACCGGCTCACCCGGCTACTGGTCATCATGTTCGCGTTGATCGTCGTCGTCGCCATCGGCCCGAGGCCGGTCGTCGGCGCCACGCAGTTGGGCTCCCTGCCGTGGGCCCGGCTGTGGTCGCTTCCGTTCGCTCGCAGCGCCGAGCCGGTACGGCTCATGCTCTTCGGCTACCTGGCGCTAGCGATCATCCTCGCCTTGTGGCTCGCGATCCCGGTCCGCAGCAGGCTGCTGCTGATTTCTCGCTGGATCCTCGGGCTGGCGGCCGTCGTGGCCATCGTCGCGTACATACCGCAGGCCTCTAAGGGCTACACCATTCCCGCCAGCGCCCGGCCGCCGGCCGAGCGCCCGGCCGCCGCCCTGCCCGCCTTCATCAGTCAGGGCATGTACCGGCACTACCTTCGCCCGGGCGAGATCGTGGTGATCGTCTCGGACCGCGGGAACGCCGGGATGCTGTTCCAGGCCGACGCGAACTTCTACATGCGGATAGCCGGGGGCTTCATCAACGCCGCGCTGAGCGACACCACGGCCCTGCCGGCGCCGGTCGAAGCGCTCCACCACCCGACCGCGGCCCGGGAACGGCGCTTCCAGGCTTACGTGCGCCGGGCCGGGGTGGGGGCCATCCTGGTGGAGCGGGCCTGGTCCTCGCCCTGGATGAGCGTCTTCGCTCGCATGGGTCTGCACGGTACGACCGTCGGCGGCATGATCGTCTACCGGACGAGCTAACGATCAGGTCAGGGGCGATTCGGCCAACACGGAATCACGGGACTCGGATATGACGTTGATCGTATGGCGCGGTTACCGGCCGGAGCCCCAACCGAACGCGCAGGTCCCGGATATAACCGGACGAAATATTCCTTAACCCCACAGACGTTGTCATAGGGTGCCGGTAACACCGGCCATCGCAGTTCCCGAATCACAGCCCGAACGAGGGGCGCCGCGACTGCAGGCCGCCTCAAAATGCTGGGCGCCGCTGATCGCTGAGGTATGGCCGCGTCTCCCCGGGGTGGCCATGCCCCCGCCTTGCCGCAGGTGCCCGATCCTGCGGGCGGCTTTGATCTCGATCACATGAAATGAGGTTCTTCTTTCATGCGCTTTCGGCTAGGCAGTATCCGACATTCACGCTGGGCCAAGGGCCGATGGGCCGCGGCAGCCAGCGCCGCCGTCCTTGTCGTCCTGGCGCTGGCCGGCGTGACCGCGGCCGGAGTATTCGCCGGTTCCGGCGCGGGAGCCGCGGCCGCGGCACCCGAGGCCACCCCCGCGCACGTCATCCCCGCGCAGGTCACCCCGGCGCCTCGGGCCACCCCGGCGCCTCGGGCCAACGGGTCGCCGCAGCCCAGCCTCGCCGCCGACGTCCATCGCGGCGCGCTGCGCACGTCCTGCCGGTACGTGGCGCACATCGGCGACTCCACGTCGGTCGACCTGACCGCGGCCGGAGGCGACCTCACCGACCCGGCCCAGCAACTGCCGGCCCGTTACTCCGACGTCGGCGTTAAGCACCTGCTGCTCGACGCGTCCGGCGGCCGGTCGATCGTCGAGGAGATGCCCGGCCAGGTCAACGGCTACGACGTGGCGCTGAAGTGGTGGCACCAGGGATACCGGGGCTGCTGGGTGTTCGCCCTGGGCACCAACGACACGGCGAACATCTCCTCGGGCTCGAGCGTCGGGATGATGGCTCGCATCCGGGAGATGATGTCGGTCGCACACGGCGAGCCGGTCATGTGGGTCAACACGGTGACCCAGCTCAACACCGGCGCCTGGTCGCAGGCCAACGAGCAGGCGTGGGACAACGCCCTGGTCAGCGCCCTCGCTACGTACCCGAACATGCGGATCTTCAACTGGGCCTCGGTGGCGCAGCCGGGCTGGTTCCTGCCGGACGGGATCCACTACAACCCGGTGGGCTGCGCGGCGCGGGCCCAGGCCATCGGCGACGCGCTGGCGCGAGCGTTCCCCCGGTACGGCTACAGCCACGGCCAGATCGTCCGGTAGCCGGCGCGCGGCCGGCCCCGCGATGCCGGAGTCCGGTTTCTTTCCGAATACCAGGCCTAGCCGTTAAGCGGCAGCGGGTAGTCAACCCCTGCGGCGCGGACCAGGAACGCCGCCGGGACGATGGCGGGCGGTCCGCGGCGCGGAGGGGACGTCATGGAACCGGCTCGTGCTGGCCGGGATCACCAGGTCGGCCCGGGCCTCGTGGCCGGCCCGGGCCGGCTACCCGGCGTTGGCCGCCAGCCCCGCCCTACGGCCAGGAAGATCCGCGGTCTCCCGGCACGACGCCCGGTCGGCCCGGCCGCCGCGGCCACAGCCGCCACAGCAGCAGCCGCCGCGGCCGTCATCGCGATCAGCGGCTGCGCGGGAACAGGAGCGGGCCCGCAGCCGGGCGCCGTGGCGGAGGACGGGCGGTCCGGTGCGGCTCACACCGCAGCGGACCTGCGAACCTCCTGCCACTCGGTCGTCTACCTGGGCGACGCCACCTCCGAAGGCATGATGTCCCCGCTGTACCTGCCCAACCCGGCGCAGCGCCTCGACGCCCAG
>Ga0307474_10003543_pt1 | contig 11239 bp, 8 predicted proteins | sample atmos_gasesECM1C_2_FD_203312 | JGI IMG/M metagenome (GOLD analysis project Ga0307474, IMG submission 203312) | Hardwood forest soil microbial communities from Morgan-Monroe State Forest, Indiana, United States - atmos_gasesECM1C_05 | ecosystem: Environmental > Terrestrial > Soil > Temperate... | reverse complement strand
GAACCTCAAACGCGTGCGCAGCAAAAATGTCTACGCCCTGGTTGAAGAAGCTGTAGCTGCCCATGCCGTAACCATGGAAGCTGGTCACAGCATCGCCAACTTTGAACGCCGCCCAGCCGTCGACCCCCGGAGCCTCCATCCATGCCGCCTGGCTTGGTGGGTCATAGGGCATCTCGTTCTGGAAGAAAACGTCGGTCCCCCCATTTCCGTTCCAGATCACCTCGTACTTCTGGTAGTGCTCGACAAAAAGACCATAGGCAGTCACATTGTTGCCGTTGACGATGACCCCGGTGTCGGCAGTATTGGCGTTCCAACCCACTCCGTTGCCGTGGTCGGCCCGCCATGCCCAGATGTCATCAAGGATGACGTTGTTGCTGTTGACCACCAGACTGTTTGTCGCACTACCCGGCTCCGCGCCGCCGATACGGAAGAACAGATCGTAAAGGCCCGATGGGTCGCTGGCCTCGTTATCGCTGCGCGCATGGCCGTCCCCGACCTGCAGCAGCACAGGAGAGTTTGTGGTTCCCGCGTCGAAGATGGTTCCTGAGATCGACATTCCCTCCGCACTCGCGACCTTCATGGACGCAATTCCATTTTCGGGGATCAAAGTCGGCAACCCAAGACCGAGCACAATCGTATCGGGACGCGTGACCTCGATACTCTGGTCCAGGTTGTAGATGCCAGGGGTCAGAATGAGGTTCCTGCCAGTATGTAATGCCTCATTGATCGTCGCCACTGTGCCTGTGGGCTGAGCAATAAGAAACTTTTCGATTGGGATGGAGTAACCCGGAGTCGCACCACCTGCCCACGTCGTGCCAGCTGAGTTGGTCTGTACCGCGGGGACGAAGACGTTGTAGTTCCCAGTGGAGTCGATGTACAGATACGGCGCCTCGCGGGTCACGGGACTGGTGGCGAGGGTGGTGTAGGGTCCGCCACACGGTGAGTGACCGGGGAAACACTGGGCCGGCGCACCTATCACGCCCGAGAACACCTGGTTCCACACGCCGTTCGTCCATCCATCGAGCTGGCTATTTCGAACAAACCACTGCTGCTGTGATCCGTTGACAATCGTGCTGCCGTTGAACTGTGAATCGGCGATGAAGCCGCCACTTCCAAACGAAGGACCAGTGCAATAGTCCATTAGAGTAGCAAACCCGTTGACCTGGACTCGCCTTATCGGCGCAGCCTGCGACACGGCCCAAAATTCCCCGCCGTGGCAGCCGAAGTTCGGGGTAGTCACGTTGATGGTCAGGTTCGACAACGATCGCCAGAAGTTCACGAGCGCGATGCAGTTGCCCGGTCCGAAGCACTGGTTGTGTACGTAAATCGAGCCGTTAATGACGACGTCTGTTGGGTTCAGGCCAAGGCCTGCGACCATGGTGTAATAACCAACTTGAAAGTTAAGCGGATTGGTCTTTGACCCATATGTGCCGGGCGCAAACAATAGCGCATAGCGTTGAGTTCCAAACTGGTTCGAAACTTGTTGGTTTGCAACAGCATTGGCCGTCGCCTGAATATCGCTTTGCGCCATCTCAGGAGTGAAGACGTAAACGTTCGGCCCGAAGATGGTTTGGTTGGCCGGCGCAGCCGCCAACGCGATGCGAGGGGAACATAACCCGAAAAAGACCGCAAGCATTACAAAACTAGTAACAAGAGACAGGCGTTTTCGTCGTGGATAACACCTGAAAATCTGCATGACACACACTCCTTAGAGAAGTTTAGGTGGAGGTCGTCCGAGTTTGGACTTGAAACGCGCCGGCAAATCTACACTCGTTTGCCTGGCACGCAAATCGGGAAAAGTCTGTACTCGTTTTGTGATGTGTGCGCCAGAGAAAGCAAATTACGCCTTCTCCGGCAATCTCGGCGACAAGCCACTGACCTGTCAATTGCGCGAAGGAATTTTTTGCGGGGACGGTGCCGGGAGGTCACGGGACCTTAGTGCTTCTTCGAAAGCAAAACGGACGCGGCTGGTTTGCTGCGTCCGTCTTTGCGGGGACCAAACTCGTGGTCACGGTTCGTTACACGGGACCGGCGGGCATGTCGAGGTGAATCTCGGGAATGGTCGGCATCTCTGCCATCGGTAGTTTAGGAATGTTCACTCGCACACGCGGACAAACGACGGGCGCGGGCATCGCCTTGAATGCGTCCGGCGCAAATGCAGCTGTCGCGATTCGAAAACGTGCAGCGTGAGCAGCCATCCGGGCTTCCATCCGTGCCCGGTTCGCTTCGAGCCTTGTTAGCTGAGCTTGTTCCCGCGCGGACATCGCTTCAAACCGGTCAAACCTACTCTGGGAGCGCTCGACTCTGCTTTGTACCCTTGCCATAAGCGCCGTCAATGGGCAAGACACTGCCTCGTTGCGTGCCGTCAGCATCCGAGCCTCCGCGAGAAACCGGTCGGTGCTTCCCGAGGCCAAGGCGACGACTGAAGCCGAGTTATCAGAGATTCGATCGGCAATCCGGTGCGCCCATTGAAGACCACCGTCGTAATAAGTTGCGTTTAGGCCTGCCGCCAGTACCCCGGCCACTAGCCATCCCCATGCTTGATTTGTTTTCATGGCCTTAACCCCTTATGGCTGAATAGACGAAGGGCATAACAATCCGTTAGCAGGAGATACGAGGGCAATCGTCGAAAAGTTCCCGCGGCGCCTCATCGCAGTAGGATCGTTATGTTATGCACAATTGAGAACGGGTTACGTATACCTGCTCTTCGGACGGCCTATAACCTGGCCGTTCCGGAATTCGCGAGAGGATTGACCGTGGCTAGATTCAGCGCCCTCGACGCCTGGTTCCGTCCGAAGAGCTTCGAGTCGGAACGCTTTTATGAGCCACTGGACGTTCGAATCCTCAAACGCTACGTACCGACAGGTGGTGACCTCGTCATGCGCCGCCTTCGCCGAGATCATCCAGGGCGCCGATGGGTGACTTCAACCCTCCAATCACTTCGCAGCTATGAGAAGAGGACACGCCTGAACGAGTCATTCCACGTGATCGGATTCATCGCCCTCGCCATCCTTGCTGCGCACAGATTTGCCTCGGGTTCGCTCACCGCTGTTGGACTAGTAATCGCTCTGGCCTTGGACCTAATCCTCGGACTCTGGCCGGTCGTCCTCCAAAGATACAATCGCCTCCGCCTCTATCGGGCTATCAATCGGTTTTTATCACTATCCGCCCTAAAGGACGTCGGGCCGAGGTGATGAGGTGGGATCAGCGTTGCGAGGTTGCCAACAGCTCCTTCAAATACTGTTGCCACACCGCGGCCCAGGTATGAGTGCCGTGCCCGTGAGTCTGGTCGGACACCGGAATCAATACGAACCGGCCGTTCTTCACATTTTTGATTTCGCGCTCTGCAACACCCAACTCGGGAGGATTGATGAAATCGTCCGCTGAATTCACGAACATCACTGGCGCCTTGATCGTCCCTAACTTGGCCTCCGGATCGTAATGGCGAGACGAACTTACGGCGTAAAGGAAGTCGTTGGCATCCATGGTTGCGGTGATGCGCTCCATAGAGTCGTCGAGGTACTTATCGGCTGCATCGCGAGTGGGGAGATTTTTCTGCATCAGCAGCGGTGCACTCCCGGCGATCAGCAGGAAATCACTTCCGATCTGTAAGGCCGCGCGCGGTTCCGTTCCGTAGTCGCCGTTTTTCCAGTCGGGATCCTGCCGGACGCCGTCGATTACCATCTTGCGCCACAGGCGGTTCCGTCCGGAGATTTGCACCGGCAGGCAAGCCAGCGGCATCAGCGCATCCATGAAGTCGGGATAGGTTTCGCCCCAGACCCAGGAATGCATGCAGCCCATCGACGTACCCAGAATCAGACGGAGGTGGTTTACGCCCAATCCTTTCTCCAGCAACTCATGCTGCGCCGCCACCATATCGTCGTAGTCATACTGCGGAAAGTGGGCGTGCATCCCATCGCTCGGCTTGCTAGATTTTCCGTGACCGACATTGTCGGGAAGGATCACGAAATAGCGGCTGGTGTCGAGCAGTTGGCCGGGCCCAAATAGCACATCTGCAAACTGCGGAGCCAGAAACTGCCGTCCCGAGCCTCCAGTGCCGTGCAGGATCAGCACAGCATTGGCCACTCTTCCATAGGCATCGCGTTCGGCCTTGCCAAAGGTCATGTAGTGCAGCCGGAGTTCTGGGAGAGTCTCGCCCGTCTTGAAATGAAAATCGTGGCTCACATAATCGCCTTCCACTGGCGTCGGCTTCGTCGCAGGCTGCTGCGCGACACACACCATTGCCATGCACAATGCGGCAACCATAACGATGCCCATTGAACACGAGATGCGAGGGTTGATTGAACACCGACTACCGTTGCACATGCGCAGCCTCCCGTTCCTTCAACTTCTCCAGAATCATCGGCCCGAACTGCGAGACGCTGCCCGCACCTAGGGTCAGAATCATGTCGCCATCTTGCGCAACCGCAGCTGCTGCATCCACTGCTTCGGTAGGGGAGCTGACGTAGCGCCCGTTCTTCGCATTTCTTTCTCGAATTCGCTCCGCCAGGACTTCGCCCGTAATACCTTCGATCGGCTTCTCGCTCGCCGCATAGATGTCGAGAACGAAGAGCGAATCGGCGTCGCCGAACGCCGTGGTGAAGTCTTCGATCAAATCACGAGTCCGAGTAAAACGATGCGGCTGAAAGATGACGTGAATCTTATGCAAGCCGCATTGCTTCGCCGCCGCCAGCGTGGCCTTGATCTCGGTGGGGTGATGCCCGTAATCGTCAATGACGCTCACGCCAGCCACCCGCCCGCGCAATTGGAATCGGCGATCGACGCCGCGGAACTGGTCGAGTGCAGTGCGAATCGACTCGACAGCAATATCGAGACCAACGCCTACGGCAATCGCCGCCGTCGCATTCAGAATGTTGTGTACGCCGGGCACGTGCAGAGTGAATTCACCGAGATCCTGCTCGCGATAGCGAACCGAAAAACGACTGAACGGACGGAAGTCATCAGAATCCGGGTGCCCCACTCTAGCCGCGTCCTTTGCGGCTAGAGTGGGGATTTTGACTTGAAAGTCCGAACCACGCTTCGTTCCGTAGGTCACAGTCCGTCGCTGAACCTCAGGCAGCAACCGCCGCAGCACAGGATCGTCGTTGCAGGCGACGATCATGCCGTAGAAGGGCACCCGATCCATGAACTCAAGAAAAGTTTTCTTCACGTCGCGCATGTTGCGGTAGCAATCCATGTGCTCGCGATCGATGTTGGTCACGACCGACAAAATCGGCGACAGCTTCAGAAACGAACGATCGCTCTCATCGGCCTCAGCCACCAGGTATTGCGACTTCCCCAGGCGGGCATTCGACCCCATGGCGTCGACGCGGCCGCCGACCACCACAGTGGGATCGAGGCCCCCCGCGGCGAGCACAGCGGCCACCATGGAAGTAGTTGTCGTTTTGCCGTGCATGCCAGCAATGGCGATTCCGTACTTCAGTCGCATCAACTCGGCCAGCATCTCGGCGCGCTGAATCACGGGAATGTGCTGGCTGTGGGCTTCGCTGACTTCTGGATTCTCCGCGGAAATCGCAGAACTGGTCACCACGACCTCGGCACCGGAAATATTCTCAGAGCGGTGTCCTTCGAAGATAGTCGCCCCGAGCCTGGCGAGGCGCTGCGTCACAGGAGAACTTTTCAGGTCGGAACCGGAAACCTTGTAGCCGAGATTAAGCAGCACCTCGGCAATGCCGCTCATGCCGATGCCGCCGATACCCACAAAATGAATGCGCTGCATTTTGGCAAACATAAATCAAAATCCCGGCCACGGATTCGCGCGGAGATTCACGGATAAAACCCAGAAAAGGTGTATCCGTGAAAATCCGTGGCTAACGCTCTTCGATGCCCGCTACCCGCGCTGCCATCGCCGCGATATCACGTGCCGCGTCGGGGTGCGCCAACTCGCGTGCGTCCTGGCTCATTTGCTGCAAGCGGTGAGGATCCTGCAGTAGCGCCGCGATCGTTTCCGCGAGCCAGACGCCTTCGAGTTTCGACTCTTCGACCACCACCGCGGCGCCGTGCCGTGCCAGGGCTTCAGCATTCACCCGCTGGTGATCATCGGCCGCGCGCGGGAACGGAACAAACACTGCTGGCTTCCCCGCTGCCGCAATTTCAGCGACGGTACTCGCGCCCGAACGGCACACTACCAAATCCGCGCGCGCGAAGGCCGCCGGCATGTCTTCGATAAACTTGAAAACTTCCGCGGACTCACCCAACCCCTGATAAGCCGCCAGCGCGTCATTATAATCACGCTCGCCTGTCTGGTGAACGATGTGAATACCCGGCGCCTCGCGCCGCAGTACCGGCAGGCAGCGGATCATCGCCTCATTGATGGCGTGCGCTCCCTGACTTCCGCCGAACACAAGCACGGTAGGAACGCCCCCACGCTTGGGTGCGATCTCGAAAAATGCCTGCCGCACCGGAACGCCCGTGACCTCGGCATGGCGAAAATATTTCGCTGTCTCCTCGAAGTGCAGGGCCGCGCCCGAGACGAATCGCGCCACCATGCGGTTGGCAAATCCTGGCACCACGTTAGGCTCGAAGGCCAGCGTTGGAATGTGCTTGACCAGGGCTGCGAGCATCGCCGGCCCCGAAGCATATCCGCCGACGCCAATCACCACGTCAGGCGCGAACTGGTTGAGCATGCGGCCCGCATCCCAAACGGCACGCGGCAAATCGAACGCCGTCTTCAGCCGCGTCGTCAGGCTGACATTTTTCAGCGCGCCCACGCGCACCAGTTGCAGGGGAAATCCTGCCGCCGGCACCAGTCGGTTCTCGATGCCGCGCGCCGTCCCAATGAACAGCACTTCCGCGTCGTAACTTTTCTTGAGTTGATTGGCGATGGCCAGCGCCGGGATTACGTGTCCGCCGGTCCCGCCGCCCGCCAGGATTGCGCGCATGCAGTGACTATAAAGGAATTGCTGATTGTTGATTGGTGATTGTTGATTGAAGATCTCAAGATCCCGCGCAGTCGGCTGACTCGTTGGGCTTTTCAATCAACAATCAAAAATCATCAATCATCAATGTATTTCACTCCGCCTGCTTCGTAATATTCAGCAGCACGCCCACGCACGCCAGCGTCACAAACAACGACGACCCTCCATAGGACACCAGCGGAAGCGGAATTCCCTTGGTCGGCATCATCCCCAGAACCACGCTGATGTTGATGAAGGCCTGCAGCACCACCATGCAGGTGATTCCAACGGCAAGATATTGTCCGAAGACATTTTCTGTCCGGCCCGAAGCGCGCATTCCGCGCCACAGGAAAATGGCGAATAACGCGACGACGAACATGGCGCCCACCAGGCCCAGTTCCTCCGCGGTCACGGCGAAAATAAAGTCGGTGTGCGGCTCCGGCAGATAAAACAGCTTTTGCTTGCCTTCCATCAAGCCGTTGCCGGTCACGCCACCGGTGCCTACCGCAATCAGGGATTGAATAATGTGAAAGCCGCTCTTCTGGCTGTCGGCATAGGGATTCAGAAACGCCAGGATGCGAGCGCGCCGAAAACTCACGTGAAAAATCAAAAAATAGAGCGGCACCAGCGACGCGGCAAACGCGTAAGCGAAATAACGCATCCGCATGCTGGCGACGTAGAGGATGCAGGCCGCAATTCCGGCGCAGGCAATCGCCGTGCCCAAGTCCGGTTCCAAAACAATAAGTCCGAGAAAGACCAGCACCGGCGCCGCCGCCGGCAACAGTGTGTTGCGCACATCGTCAATAGTCTTCGCTCGGCTGTCCAGAAAATAGGCGAGAAACAGAATCAGCACCGGCTTGGCCAACTCCGAAGGCTGGAACGAAAAACCACCGGCATGAATCCAGCGATGCGTGTTGTGCGAGCGGTCGAGAAAGAAAACCGAAATCAGCAGCAGCGTCGTGAACCCCATCAGCGAAAACACAAGCGCGGGATGCTTATATCGCCGGTAGTCCACGCGCATGGTGACGACCATGGCGACAAGTCCCGCCACCGCCCAGATCAACTGCTTCGACAGAAAGGCATACGGTGAGCCGAACCGTTCCCGGGCCATCACCGCCGACGCCGAAAACACCATTACCAGCCCGACAAACACCAACAGCATGGTCGCGGTAAACAGCCAGCGGTCGACACTCACGCGCTTTGCCAAGGGACACTCATTTCACCACGGAGGCAGCGTGGAAATTTTTGATTGTTGATGTTTGACTGTTGATTGTTTTGGTTCAGGCGTCGCTGTCCCGAACGATGCGGTCAAAAAACAAAATGTTGTCATCCTGAGCGAAGCGAAGGACCTATGCACTCACCTGCCAGTTGCACAGGTGCTTCGCGGCAAAGAGCGCCGCTCAGGATGACAAAGGACGGAAAAACGTGTTAGCTGGCCAGCCCCCGCACGATCTCTTTGAACACCTTTCCCCGGTGCTCATAGTTCTTGAATTGGTCGAAGCTGGCGCACGCCGGCGCGAGCAGCACCACATCGCCTGATTTCGCCACGGAATTGGCCTTGCGGATGGCGTTCTCCAACGTCTCGGCGTGGACGACTTCGGGACCTTTAATCTGCGATTCAATCTTCGCCGCTGCGGCCCCAATCGTATAAACACGCTTCACGCGCTGGCGCAGCAAGTCGTTGAGCACGCTGTAGTCGCTGCCTTTGTCCTTGCCGCCGAGAATCAAATGGATGTTCGCCGGAAACGACTCGAGCGCCTTGATGGTCGCATCCACGTTGGTGGCCTTCGAGTCGTTGTAATAATCCACGCCCCGAATCGTCGCCACAAATTCCAGGCGATGCTCTACCGCTTTAAAGCTGCTTACCGCCTGCCGGATTTTTCCCGGAGCGCATCCCATCAGAACGCCCGCGCATACCGCCGCCAGCACGTTCTCCAGGTTATGCGCGCCTTTCAGCGGAATCTCGGAGACTTGCATAATCTCGCGCTGCTGCCTTTTGGTGTCGCGGAACACGATGTTGCCGTCGCGCACCCACGCGCCTTGCTGCACTTCTTTCTGCCGGCTGAACCAGAAGGCTTGCGCGCGCGTACGCGAGGCCATCGCTACGCAGGTCGGGTCGTCGGCATTGAGCACGGCGAAGTCGCTCGCCTGCTGGTTTTCGAAGATACGCGCCTTCGCGTCGACATAGAGTTCGAAGGTACGGTGTCGGTCGAGGTGGTCCGGCGTAACATTCAGCACAACCGCAACCTTCGGACGGAAAGTTTGAATTGTCTCCAGTTGAAAGCTCGAGATTTCGAGCACGATGACGGTTTCAGCCTTGGCGCGCTCAGCTAGCGAAATAGCAGGCGTCCCGATGTTGCCGCCGACCAGCCCGGGCAAACCCGCGGCCGTCATGATTTCGCCAGTAAGCGTGGTGGTTGTGGTCTTGCCGTTCGATCCAGTAATGGCAACGATGGACCCGGGCAGAAACTGAGCCGCCAGTTCGATCTCACCAATCACCGCTTCGCCCAGCGCGCGGGCCTGCACCAGCGGCGGCGCATCCACGGGCACGCCGGGACTGACCACTATCAGATCCTGTCCGCGAAACGTGCGGTCGCCATGGCCTCCGGTTTCGACCGTGATGCCGTGATCGAGCAGAACGGGGATCTCGTTCCGCAGTTCGTCGCCGCTCTTCGTGTCAGAGACAGTGACCTGCGCTCCACGTGCCTTCAGAAACAAAGCTGACGCCACGCCCGACTTTCCCAGGCCCACCACCAGCACGCGTTTTCCGTTAAGTTCCATGCCAGAACAATTTTTGATTTTTGATTGTCGATTGTTGATTGTTGATTGTTGATTGTAGAGACTAAGCCACCATCCGCGCCAAAATGTTTCAATCAGCAATCAAAAATCACCAATCGCCAATGTCTACCTCAGTTTCAAAGTCGTCAGCGCGAACAGGGCGAAAATCAACGACGCGATCCAAAAGCGCACAATGATCTTCGACTCCGACCAGCCCATCAATTCAAAGTGATGATGCAGCGGCGCCATCTTGAAGATGCGTTTCTTGCGCAGTTTGTACGATCCGACCTGAAGGATCACCGACAACGCCTCAATCACGAATATGCCCCCAATGAACGGCAGCAGCAGTTCCTGTTTGATAATGACGGCGACGGTGCCGATCGCGCCGCCCAGGGCCAGCGATCCCACGTCGCCCATGAATACTTCGGCGGGATGGGCGTTGTACCATAGAAATCCAATCGACGATCCCACCATCGCGCCGCAGAAGATGGTTAATTCGGCCACTTGCGGCATTCGCTGCAGTTCGAGATACGTCGCAAAAGTTGCGTGGCCGCTGACGTACGTCAACACCGTTAGTGCGCCTGCAGCAATTACCGTGCAGCCGATGGCTAACCCGTCAAGCCCATCGGTAAGATTCACCGCGTTGCTTGAACCCACAATCACCAGCACCACGAACGCAATGAAGGGCAAGAACGCGAGCGGCCAAATGTGTGGATATCGTTCTAAAGCCCCAACTACAAGGTCGGGATGGAATTGCTTAAAGAACGGCACGATCAACTTTGTGGAATACATACCATAGGCCTGCATAGCGATCAGCATCGAGGCGATTACGATGCTCGTGGCAATCTGCAGTCCCAACTTGGCGCGTCCGGTCAGCCCCAAGTTACGGCGGCGGGTGACCTTCGTGTAATCGTCGGTGAATCCGATGGCCGCGAACGCGCACGTGGAGAACACAGCGATCCAAATGAAACGGTTGCTAAGGTCGGCCCACAGCAGCGTGGGGACGACTATCGCAATCACGATCAGCAATCCGCCCATGGTGGGCGTGCCCGCTTTTTTCTGATGAGCTTTCGGACCCTCTTCGCGAATGTATTGCCCGATCTGAAATTCGCGCAAGCGACCAATTACGAGAGGACCCACGATCAGTGCGGTAAACAAAGCGGTAAGGCTTGCGAATGCCGTGCGGAAAGTGACGTAGCGAAAAATGCGGAAGGGCGCAACATAGTGTTGCAGCTTGACGAACAACAACCAGTAGAGCAATCGGCCTCCGTCACGTTTACGGAAAACATTGTTGATTTTTGCGATTGTTGATTGTTGACTGGAAACTGAGGTGAAATGCCCTCTTCGTTTCAATCAACAATCAGAAATCATCAATCAACCATTTGTACTCCGCCGCGCCTTCCACGTCTCTAATGCCTTCTCGAGTTTCACGCCGCGCGAGGCTTTGAGCAGTACAACGTCACCATCCCGCGCCTCGCGGTTCAGCCATTCGCCGGCTTCTTCGGGCCCGGCCACAAACTGAGCCTCCGCTCCGGCGTGCTGCG
>Ga0307474_10003542_pt1 | contig 11241 bp, 5 predicted proteins | sample atmos_gasesECM1C_2_FD_203312 | JGI IMG/M metagenome (GOLD analysis project Ga0307474, IMG submission 203312) | Hardwood forest soil microbial communities from Morgan-Monroe State Forest, Indiana, United States - atmos_gasesECM1C_05 | ecosystem: Environmental > Terrestrial > Soil > Temperate... | reverse complement strand
GCGTCAACCTGAAGGCCACGGCACGCGGCGCTGCGCTGGACGCGGTCATGCAGACCCTGAGCGGCCAGTTCGATGCCAATCTGAGCGACGGCGCTCTCGAAGGCATCGATCTGGGCTACGAACTCGCGGCGGCACAAGCTCTCACCAAGCATCAAGCCTTGCCGCCGCGCAAAGGGCCCGCGCGCACGCAATTCGACGCCTTCAAGATGTCGGCGCAGATTTTCAGCGGCGTGGCCAGGACGTCGGATTTGATCATCGCTTCGCCGGCGCTGCGCGTGACGGGGCAAGGCAGCGCCAATCTCGTCAACAAGGTCATCGATTTTCAGGTGCTCGCCAGCGTCATGAAAGCGCAGGACACCGCCGTCGCCGACATTCCGCTCAAGGTGACCGGCACGTATGTGGATCCCACCGTCAGACCCGACGTCGACGCACTGGCGAAAAGTGAACTCAAGCAAAAACTGCAAGACGTACTCAAGAAAAACGGCCTGCAGGGGCTGTTTGGCAAGTGACCTTGACGCCGGAACAATTCAGCGAACAGCTGCTCGCGTGGTTCGAGATTCACGGCCGGCACCATCTGCCGTGGCAGCAAGACCGCACACCGTACCGCGTATGGGTTTCGGAGGTCATGCTGCAACAAACGCAAGTCGCGACAGTGATCCCGTACTTCGAACGCTTCATGGCGCGCTTCCCCAATGTTGAGTCGCTGGCGACGGCCCCGCTCGACGAAGTGCTGCACCTGTGGACGGGCCTCGGGTATTACGCGCGGGCCCGAAATTTGCGCGCGTGCGCGCAAGCCTTGGTGGCTCATCACGGCGGTGAATTTCCCGACGACATCGAGGCCGTCATGGCGCTGCCTGGGATCGGCAAATCCACCGCCGGCGCGATCCTCGCTCTCGCGCGCGGTATGCGCCAGCCCATTTTGGACGGCAACGTCAAACGCGTGCTCGCGCGCGTGTTCGGCATCGCCGGGGATCCCGCTTCCGCCGCCGTCATCGCCGCCCTATGGGCGCAATCCGAAGCCTGCACTCCCACGCTGAAGGTCGGCGAGTACACCCAGGCCATCATGGACTTGGGCGCCACCATCTGCAGCCGTGCAAGCCCAGCCTGCACGGTATGTCCCGTGAGCCCCGGCTGCATCGCCGCGCTCGAAGGGCGCCAGTCAGAGTTGCCGGGCAAGAAGCAAAAGCGATCGCGCGGATCGCGCGAGGCCACACTGCTGATTGCCGAGACGCACACGGCCGGATCGGTCGCCGTGCTGGTGGAGCGGCGCCCCGCGACCGGCTTATGGGGCGGGCTCTGGTCGCCGCCGCAGTTCGAGAGCGAGTTCGCCGCGCTCGACTGGGTGAGGCGGGAGATCGGTGAGCCGGAATCGCGGTCCGTAGTGCTGGCGCCGATTCATCACGCATTCACGCACTTCGACCTGCGCCTCAAACCCTTGCGAGTGCGTTGCCGGCCGACTTCGGCCGTTCGTGACGGCGATGACCGCATCTGGTATCAGCTGGGAAATCCGCCGAAGGTGGGCTTGCCCCAGCCGATCCGCCAGCTGTTCGAGCGGCTGCTGGCGGCAGAGAACGCCGAGCGATTGGCGTAATATCGGCATATGGCACGCAAGATCCATTGTGTTCTCTTGAAGCGCGAGGCCGACGGCCTCGATTACCTGCCCTACCCCGGTGAGTTGGGCAGGCGCATCTACGACAGCATTTCCAAGGAAGCCTGGGCGCAATGGGTGGCGCACCAGACCATGCTGATCAACGAGAATCGGCTCACGCCGATCGAACCGAAGGCGCGGGCATTTCTGGTGGCCGAGATGGAGAAATTTCTGTTCGGCGGCGGCTCGGAAAAGCCCAAGGAATTCGTGCCGAAATAGGGACCTACGTCGAGGATGCGCAACGCGGCTACCCGCTATTATTGCGGAGGTCGCCCGTTGATGGGGCGCACCGTGCGTCGCCGGTTCGATTCTCTGGATCCCGTGGATATTCCGTCTATGTCTTTGGATACCCTGATCGACTCGCTGCCCGACCTTGTGGTGCTCGTGCGCCGCGATGGCATCATCTTGGACTGCGGCGGCGGACACGGACTATCGAGCCTGAAGCTAACCCGAGAATCCGTCGGCAAGCGCCTCGCGGATCTGTGGCCTGAGGCCGTCGCACAGCTCATCGCTCAGCTTGCGCGCGGAGCCATCGCCGCGCGGGCGTCGACCGAGGCCAGATTCGAGGACAGCGGACAGCACTATGAAGCGCGCCTGAGCGCGCGAGGCCCCGACCGCGCCGTGTGCGTCATCCGGACAGTGTTGGCTGTAGCGCCTGAGGAGGCGCTCGACATCACCGGGGAGCGGCCGCGGCTGCAGTTGGATCGGAGGGGATTTCTGCGCCGCTTCAAGGACTCGATGTCGTTGGCGGCGCTGTGCGAAAAGCCCGCCGCGGTCGCCGTCATTCACCTCGACGGCCTCACCGACATCGCGCAAAGCATCGATGCCAATATCGCCGAACAAGTCATGAGCGCAGCCATTCTGCGGCTGCCGGCGCAACCGGCCGGCTTCAGCGGCGCGAATTCCTGGTACCTGGGCCAGCTGAGCGACAGCCTCCTGGCGTTGGTACTCGAGAGCTCCGATCGCGATGTGATCGAGTCCGGCGTCTCCGATTTATGCGCCGGCCTGCGCGAGCCCATCAGCGTCGGCGACGGGGATTTTCATCTCAATCCCTACGCGGGAGTGGCCGTTCTCGGTCAGGATGCGGCATCACCCAAGATCTTGCTGCAGCATGCGCGCGCCGCGTCGACGTTCGCGCGACGTAGTGGGTCCGCGAAGCCCTGCTTCTTCACGGACACCTTGAAACTACGCTCATTGGCAAAGCTCGATCTCGCGCGGGAACTGCGCGAGGCGATTGCGAACGGCGACATAGGCCTGCGGTACGTCGGCCGCCATGAACTTGCGACCGGGCGCCTCGTCACCTGGGTCGGTTATTTGCGCTGGATGCATCCGGTCCGCGGAGAGGTTCGCCCGGCCGAGTTCTTGCGGGTCGCGGAATCCACCGGCCTGGCCGCCGCGTTGTCCCGGGCCGTCTTGAGCTGCCTGCAACGGGACTTCACGGCACTGGCGCCGCAGTGGGATGTCGATGTCCGCATATCGTTCGGAGCACTCAGGCATCACGTTCTGCACGAGGATTTCGCCGCCGACATTGCGCGATTCCTGGCCGAGGGCCCGGTCCCGCCGCACCGGCTGGAACTGCGGATCGCGGAGAAAACGTTCGTCGCGTGCGATCCGGCGGCTCTAACAGTCTTGCGGCAGCTCGGCGTACAGCTGGTGGTGGATGAAGTGGGGCGCGGATTGGGCTCGCTCGACGGCATGGCCAGGGCCCCGATCTGGGGCCTGCAGCTCGACCGCGCGTGGGTCACTGGCTTGCGCAGCGACGAGGTGGCGCTCAAAGTGTGCCGTGCCGGCATTAGCATGGCGAATGCGCTGGGCCTGACACCGATTGCGACGGGTGTTGATGATCCGGTGCAGCGCGAACAACTGCTTGCCCTCGGCTGTCGCCACGGCAGCGGCGATCTCTACGGGAACGCAGCGTCAGACATAACCCAACGGCGGGCCGCGGTTTCCGGCTAGGACGTCCTTTGCGCCTTCAGGGGCGCGGGCAGCTGCCGATTTGACACCTCGTTATGTGCGGCCCATCACATTCGGCGCTCCGTGCTGTGGGACCCGCGCGACCGCGGATGATGCCCATTTCTCGTTTAATTCGCTCCCAGCGGGTCACTTTGGGCCGGCAATGCAGGGAAATGAAGTATGCGCACGCGTCACGTCCTCGTCTCCTTGATCGCGCTCGTCGTGACCGCTGCCGCCGGCGCCACCGGGTCGGCGAGTGATTTCGCTGACCACGGGCCGGTGGTACACACCGCGGGGCGCTTCATCGTGCAGGCCACCACGGCGCGCGCTGCCGCCCGGGATGTCGCTCGCGTCGGCGGCCGGACCGACCAGGATCTTGCCATCATTCGCGCGGTGTCGGCGCACCTCACCCCGGCGCAGGTGGCGCGCCTGCGCAGCACCGCCGGCGTGCGCGTGTTCGAAGACCGCTCGCTCAGCACCGAGGGCAATTTGCTCACGCTGCTCAGCCCCGTTACCTCGCCCGTCGTCATGCTCGCCAGCAGCCTGCAGACACCGACTGATGGACAAGGCACGCTGCTCCCGTCGCTGTTGTATCAGACCAATTACCCGATGCTGGTCGGCGCCGACACCCTGCAACAGGCCGGCATCACCGGCAAGGGCGTGACGATCGCGGTGCTCGATTCGGGGCTCTGGCAGGATCCGAGCCAGAACTATGCGCCGCGTCTCCTCGCGACCCGCGATGTGCTGAATGGCGGCTCGGGTCCGGTCCAAGGCGACCCCTACGGTCATGGCACGCATGTGACGTCGATCGCCGCGGGCGGCGCGATGAATGTTTCCGGCAGCTACTTGAGCATCGCGCCGCAGGCAAAATTGGTGGTCGTGCGCGCTTTTGACGGCACCGGCGCCGGCCGTTACGCCGATGTGATCGCCGGCCTCAACTGGATTGTCGCGAACCAGAAGAAGTACAACATTCGCGTCCTCAATTTATCATTTGGCGCCGCGCCCCAGTCGTACTACTGGGACGATCCGCTGGCTCAAGCGGTGATGGCCGCTTGGCGCGCCGGCATCGTCGTGGTCGCCGCGGCGGGCAACGAGGGACCCGCCGCGATGACGATCGATGTGCCCGGGAACGTGCCCTATGTCATCACGACGGGGGCATTGACGGACAACTACACACCGTACAATGCGAGCGACGATCGTCTCGCCTCGTTTTCTTCCGCGGGACCGACTTTTGAAGGGTTCGTCAAACCCGAACTGGTTTCGCCCGGCGGCCACATCGTCGCCTCCATGCCGAGCGGCAGCTACCTCGCGAATATCGATCCCGGCTCGATGTTGCTCACCGAGAACCTGTTCACCATGTCCGGCACCTCGATGGCGGCCGCAGTGACCAGCGGTGTAGTGGCGTTGATGCTGCAGTCCGATCCGACGCTGACCCCCGATGCAGTCAAGTGCCGTCTGCTCGCTTCATCGCGCCCGGCGGTGACCTCGAGCGGGACTCTGGCGTACAGCGTCTTCCAGCAGGGCGCGGGTCTCATCAATGCGGTCGCCGCAGTGAACAGCTCCGCCACCGGCTGCGCCAATGTTGGGCTCAATATCAACGCGGATCTTGCCGGAACCGAGCACTTCGGCGGGCCGGCCAATGAGGATGCTCACGGCAACTACTACATCATGAATATGGCGGGATCGACCTGGGGGACGCCGCAGGTCGCCGACGGTTACACCTGGTCGCAAGGTTACGCGTGGAATCAGGGCTACAGCTGGAGCGAGGGGTACCTCTGGTCGCAGGGCTACACCTGGAACAAGGGCTATACCTGGAACAAAGCCTACACCTGGAACAAGGGCTATACCTGGGACAAGGGCTACACCTGGAACAAGGCCGTTCCATGGTGGAACTCGAGCGGATCCACCGTGGGCTCGACCACGCCGGCATCCATCGAAACCTGGGTCCCGAATCAGTGATGGGACTGTGACGCGTCTCTCCTAAACCGTGGCTGCCGTGACGCCGATCCGACGCGGATCAACAAATCCAGGATCGACTTCATGCATCGTATCCCTGTGACTATCCACTTCGACGCGGGCGCACGGCGCTTCAGCCTATTGCTCGGACTCGTGCTCTGGATGGCGCCGCCGGTTGTGCGGGCGGCGATCGATGCCGCTCCGCTAGTGCTCGAGCATCTGACCACCGCCGACGGATTGCCGCAGGGCACCGTTTACGCCACGCTGCAGGATTCACAGGGTTTCGTATGGCTCGGCACCGAAGACGGACTGGTACGCTTCGACGGCCGCGAAATGGTCCGCTACGCCTACTCGCCGAGCGCCCGCGGCGGCCTGCCGGGCAATTTTATCGGCCAGATCTCCGAGGACGCGCGTCACGATCTCTGGATCGCGATCAAGGACGCGGGTATCGCCCGTTGGAACCGCGGCAGCGACACGTTCACGGTCTACCGCCACGATCCCGCGAACCAAGGGTCCCTCGCCAGCGACGCCGCGAACACCGTGCTGGTCGATGCGCGCGGCCGAGTTTGGATTGGAATGCGTGATGCCGGTCTCGACCTATTGGACCCCGCGTCGGGGCGCATCCAACACCTGCGCCACGATGCGAATGGTTCCGCGTCGCTGAGCAGCGACCGCATCTACTCCCTCGCGCTCGATCGTTCCGGGACCGTCTGGATCGGCACCGAGGCCGGCCTCGACCGGGCGCTGCCCAACGGCGGTTTCACGCACTTCAGTCACGTGGCGGGCGATCCAAGCACGCTCGGCGGCGATCAGGTTTCCAGTGTGCTCGAGGACCGCGGCGGAACGTTCTGGGTGGGAACCCTCGATGGCGGCCTCACGCGCATGGACCGCGATGGGCGCGTCGTGCAAGTATTCCGCCATGATCCGCTGCGCGAGGCGTCGCTCGGCGCCGACGAAGTCCGCGCCATCCTCGAGGATCAAGCCGGCCACCTGTGGGTAGGTACGGCGGACGGCCTGGACTTGCTCGATCGCTCGACCGGCGGGTTCACGCACTATCACCACGACGCGAGCGACGCGGAATCGCTGCGCGATTCGTTCGTGATGTCGCTTTACGAGGACGCGACCGGCCTCGTCTGGATCGGCACGCGCGCCGGCGGCGTCAGCCGCTGGGACCCGCGCAGTTGGGAGCTCGGTGGCCGGCGGCCGCCGTGGCTCGCGGACAAACTCGTCACCGCGTTCGCCGACGCACCCAACGGGAAAGTCTGGATAGCCTCGCTGGGCGGCGGGTTGGTGCGGTTCGACGCCGATTCCGGCGTCGCCACCGACATCGACACGATACTCGGTCGACGCAACGCGGTTGGCGATCGGCGTGTGATGTCGCTGCATCAGGATGCCCGCGGCACGCTGTGGATCGGTACGATGGCTGGCGGCTTGCGCAAGCTCACGCCCGACGGGCAAATCGCGGCGATTCCGGTCACGCCGGGAGATCCGCATGGATCGAGCGCCGCAGGCATCATGACGATCTTCGAGGCCCGCTCCGGTCAAATCTGGATAGGGACGCACGGCGGCGGCGCCAACGTGCTCGATCCCGGCACCGGGCTGATACACCAGCTGCCGTACGGCTCGCAGCCGGGCGCGATGACCGCACCCAATGTCACCGCGATTACGGAAGATTCGAGCGGATATTTCTGGGTCGGCACCGATGGTGGCGGCCTCGATCTCGTCCGCGCCGACGGCACTCTGATCAAGAATTTTCGGCATGACCCGAACGATCCGACGACCCTGCCGGTGAATACGGTTTGGGCGCTGGCCGTCGACGCGCGGGGCCGCGTCTGGGTCGGCACCGACGGCGGCGGCCTTGCGCAGGTAGTCGGTTCGGCCGCGGCTGCGGACTCGATCCGCTTCCACGTGGTGTCGCACGACGACGGCCTTTCGAGCGACACCATCTATGGTGTGCTCAACGATGCCGCCGGCCGCCTTTGGCTCAGCGGCAATTCAGGGTTGATGCGTTTCGACCCGGATTCTCGCGCAATGAAAACATTTCACCGTGAGCACGGCCTGCAGGGAGAAGAGTTCGATTTCAACGCGTTTCATCGATTGCGCGACGGGCGGCTGTGTTTCGGCGGACCGGGCGGATTCAACATCTTCGATCCGTCGCGGCTCTCGGAAAGCCGGCGTCCGCCGCGACTTGCGCTGATGCGCGTCGACGTGATGGGTGTGCCGGTCCCGAGCACCACACCGTACTGGCTGCTTGACCGAATCGCAGTCGATCATCGCGCGAGCATCATCTCGATGGACTTTGGCGCCCTCGACTTCATTTCTCCGAAACGCAACCGTCTCGCCTATCGGATGGCAGGTTTAACCGATCAATGGATCGACGTGGGTTCGCAACACCGCATAACGCTGACCAATCTGGGTGCCGGCGATCATGTGCTCGAGGTGCGCGCCGCCAATGCCGACTCCGTCTGGAGCGAAGCACCCCTGCGCTTCACGATCCACAAAGAGCCGGCGCCATGGAATTCTCCGTGGGCATATGTCGCGTACGCTCTGGCAACTCTGGCACTGCTCGCCTACCGGCTGCGATTGCAACGCGTGAAATATCGGCAAATGGTTGCGGCGCGGGAGCGCCTCGAAACCGAGGTCGAGATGCGAACGCGGGAGCTGCTCGAGAGCAACCGGCTGTTGGCGGAAGCGGCGCGGGCGAAAAGCAACTTCCTGGACCGCATGAGTCATGAGCTGCGCACTCCGATGAATGGCGTCGTCGGAATGACCGAGCTGCTGGCACGCACGCCGCTGTCGCCGACGCAAATGCGCCTGACCGACACCATCCGCTCCTCGGCACGCGCCCTGCTGCAGATCGTCAACGACTTGCTGGACCTGTCGAAGATCCAGGCACGCAAGGTTCAGCTCGAGTCCTTGCCCCTCGATATCGTCCCATTGCTCGAGGAATGCACCAGCCTGTTCATGGGTAGCGCAGCAACCAAGGGCATCGAGCTGATCGTGTGCCCGCCGACGTATGATCGTCGCGGACTGATTGGCGATGCGCTGCGCCTACGGCAGATTCTCATGAATCTGATCGGCAATGCCGTCAAATTCACGGCGCAGGGAGAAATCGTCGTTAAAGCCGACGTCGAATGCATCGAGTCGGATCGAGCGATGCTTCGGCTCTCGGTTGCCGACACGGGAGTCGGGATGGACGAGGCGACGATCGCAAAGATCTTCGAGCCATTCACGCAGGCGGACGAGTCGACGACCCGTCGCTTCGGCGGCAGCGGGCTCGGATTGACGATTTGCCGCGAACTCGCAGATCTGTTGGGCGGGACCATCACCGTCGACAGCAGGCCCCAAGTGGGATCGACATTCACCGTGTGCCTGCCGCTGAAGGTGGGGGCCGAGTCGGATCGACGATCGCCGGCGCCGCTGCTGCGGCGCCGCGTACACATTCTCACGCGTCGACCCGCCCTGGCCGAATCGCTGGCTCGCACGGTGTCAGGACTGGGGCTCAACGTCGTGGACGACGATCGAGATCACGCCGCACACGCGGCAGGCCGTGAGGACGTCGTCGTCGTGGATGCGTGTGGTTACCAGAACTATCTGCGCACGTTTGGCGACGCTGCCCGCTGGGCGCGCCCGGCTCTGGTGGTCGTGGGGTCTGAGGCGGAAATAGAAAACGCGAATCTCGCAGGCATAGTCAGCGCAAGCGCGATTGTCTCGAAGCCGGTGCATCGCGATGCGCTGTATGAGGCGCTCGCCGCTGCGATCGGCGAGCCCCTGTCCCCGAGCGCCAAGGCGGCGCATTCGGCGCCGGCCGCAACCCACATCGGCGGCCATGTACTGCTGGTGGAGGATGAACCCGTCAACGCAGCGGTTGCTCAGGGCTATCTATCGGAGTTGGGGTGTACCTCCGTGTGGGTCGAGGCAGGACCCGCGGCGGTTGCGCGCAGCGCCGCCGAGCGCTTCGATTTGATTCTGATGGATCTGAGCATGCCGATCATGGACGGCTTTGCGGCTACCGTCCTGATTCGTCAACTCGAGGGTGCATCGCGCCGGGTACCGATCATCGCACTCACTGCGCACGATGCGGCGGGATACCGCGAATCATCTCTCGCGGCAGGCATGGACGATCTGCTGCACAAGCCGTACACGCTGGACGAATTGGCTCAACTCTTGCGCCAATGGATCGGCAGTCGCGCGGATCGGCCGTCCGCCCGACCACCCCCGGCGACGGCCGGCGATGCGCTCTCGAGCGTCGACTCCGCCGCCGTGGCCACATTGCGCAACTTGCGCGCGGGGAAACAGGCCGATTTGTATTCGAAGCTCGTCGATCTGTTCCGGGTTGGTTCGGCTCGGTCCCTGGCTGAGCTACGCAGCGCTCTTGCGGCGAGCGACCTCAAAACGGCGGCAGGCGTTTGCCACAAGCTCGCATCCAGCGCGGCGAATGTCGGCGCACTTGCCTTCGCGAGGGACGTGCGGCTGCTGGGGCAGACGTGCAATGAAGGCGATGTGGTCGGTGCGGGGAAATTGCAAGACAGGCTTGAAATGGCGCATCCGGCGCTTCTTGACGAACTGACGCGCCTACAAATTCGGGAAATCGCATGAACGACTCGCCGCACATGGGTCCAATCGCAATCATCGCCGATGACGAGGAGCTGGGGCGGCTGCTGCTTGCGGAATCGGCAATCGCAGCGGGTCTGACCCCCTTGGTCTTCGACGACGGTCCGGCGGCCCTGGATGCCGCCTTGTCGCAAGAAGTCGCGATTGTTCTGCTCGACGTCGACATGCCGGGGATGGATGGATACACGGTCTGCCGGACCCTGCGGGCCACACAACGTTTCGAAACGGTCCCGATCATCATGGTCACGGGCCACGAGGACGCCGCCGCGATCGGCCATGCCTTCGAGGCGGGGGCGACCGACTTCATCTCCAAGCCCGTCAATTGGGCGCTGTTGCCGCGTCGCCTGGAGTACATTCTGCGCAATGCAGCCGCGACTCGTGCGCTCGCAGAACGCGTGTCCCAAGTGAATACGCTGGTCGGCGCGATTCCAGACACGCTTTGGGTGGTCGCGCCGGACGGCATGATCCGCTGGGATCCAAAGGCTGTACCCGCAGAACGGCTGGCGGAGGGCACAGCGGCCGTCGACGGAAGTGACGCGGCGCTCGCTCCGCCCCGGCATCTGCCCGATGTGCTCGAATCCATTCGTCAGACGGCTCACGACGGCATGCAACGCAAAGTCGAGTACCGCGAACACAATTCGACCGGCCTGCAACGCTCGTATGAGCTGCGATTCAATCGGCGGGCGGATGGCGATGTGGTCGTGCTGCGCCAGGACACCACCGAACGCACCGTGGCCGCCGCACACATCGAGCGCCTCGCCTACTTTGATCCCTTGACGGGGCTTCCGAACCGACAGCGCTGCGTCGAGACCGCCGAACGCCTGTTCGGGGAAGCCGCGGCCGCGCAAGAGTCCGTCGCCGTGATTTACTTGGATCTCAACAGCTTCAAGCGGGTGAATGATACCTTCGGCCATTCAGTCGGCGATGCGGTGCTGCGCACCGTTGCCGGGAGGCTCACACGCGCGCTGGAAAAGTTTGGCAGCGAGTGCAAGCATCTGTCGGTGGCCCGCTTTGGCGGCGACGAATTCGTCATTCTTGTGCGCGACTCTGCGGCGCGCGCAATCGCGATC
>Ga0307474_10003541_pt1 | contig 11242 bp, 8 predicted proteins | sample atmos_gasesECM1C_2_FD_203312 | JGI IMG/M metagenome (GOLD analysis project Ga0307474, IMG submission 203312) | Hardwood forest soil microbial communities from Morgan-Monroe State Forest, Indiana, United States - atmos_gasesECM1C_05 | ecosystem: Environmental > Terrestrial > Soil > Temperate... | reverse complement strand
TTGCCGCCCAACGCGTGAACTCCGCGCTCGCAGCGTCTTCGGTCGATGCCAGGTTCGGATCGACAACCGACCGATCAATAGCGTGGGTCGTACATCTGGGATTCGATGAACGCCATCAGGTCGTTCGGCTTCGGCGCGGTCGCAAGGCCGCGCTTGTATGCGACTTCGGCGACGGCGGCGGCGATGTGCGCCGAGACTTCACGGATTCTCGGCAGCGCGGGATAGAGGCTGCCCTGCTGGATGTCGTCCTGGTTGACAAGATAGGCAAGCGTGTGCGCGGCCGCCATGAACATCTCGTCGGTCACCAGCCTCGATCCGCTCGCGATGGCGCCAAGGCCGACACCGGGGAAGATGTATGAATTGTTACCCTGTCGCGGCACGAAGGTCTTGCCGTCGAGTGTCACCGGATCGTATGGGCTGCCGCACGCAAACAGCGCCCTCCCGCCGCTGTGACGATAGGCTTCCTCGGCAGAGCATTCCGCCTTCGAGGTCGGATTGGACAGCGCAAATACGATCGGCCGATCATTGATCCCGGCCATGGTATGCAGCACTTCCGGCGTGAAGGCGCCGCCGACGGCCGCAACGCCGATGATTGCGGTTGGCTTCAGCGTCCGGATCGCGGTCAGGAAGTCGCCGACCGGCGTGTGATCGTGCGCGTAGCGCAGCTTGTGTTCGGTGAGACCGGTGCGGTTCTTGACCACAAGGCCGCGAGAGTCTGTTAGCCAATTTCGCCTGAGCGCCTCGGCCTCGGACAGCCCCTCTGCCATCATGGCCGAAACGATCAGGTCGGCGATACCGGTCGCAGCCTCCCCCGCGCCGAGGAACAGCACCTTTTGATCGACAAGTTTTTCACCGCTAACGCGCAGCGCCGAAAATAACCCCGCAAGCGCCACCGCCGCCGTCCCCTGGATATCATCATTGAAGACATTAATCTCATCGCGATATTTGTGCAGAAGACGGAAGGCCGAGTGATTGGCGAAATCCTCGAACTGGATCAAAACATTCGGGAAGGCGGCGCGCGCCGCGTTGACGAATTCATCGACGAATGCGTCATAGGCGCCGCCGCTCAGGCGCTTTTGTCGCAGACCGATGTAATATGGGTCGTTGAGCAATTCCTCGTTATTGGTGCCGACGTCCAGCATGACCGGCAGGCAATGCTCCGGATGCACGCCGGCACAGGCCGAATAAAGCGAGAGCTTGCCGACCGGAATGCCCATGCCGTGCGCGCCAAGGTCGCCCAGGCCCAGAATGCGTTCGCCGTCGGTGACGACAATGAGCTTGGCTTGATACGGCCAATTGGCCAATAGCTCCGCGATGCGTCCGCGATCGTTGGCGCTGATGAACATGCCGCGTGGGCGTTGGAAGATCAGCCCGAAGCGCTGGCAGGCGAGCCCCACCGTAGGGGTATAAATCAGCGGCTGGATTTCATCGATATTGTCGCACACGACGCGGAAGAACAGTGCCTCGTTCCGGTCGTGAAGCGAGTTGAGCGCTATGTATTTTTCCAGGTCGTTGGGCAGGGTGCGCAGATTGACGAGGACTCGCGCGACCTGTTCCTCCATCGAGAGCACATGCGCGGGCAGGAAACCGCGCAGACCCAGGGCGTCCCGTTCGACCTCCGTGAAAGCCGTCCCCTTGTTGAGCAGCGGGTCTCGCAACAGCGCCAGCCCGCGGGGTGAATCGGACTGGTACGAACCCGGCACGGCCCGGACTGGCATGCTCATGATGTTTCCCCCGTAGTTTTTTTGACTCCACGATCCACAGCTCGGGGCTGGGAAGCGGTTGGCTTGCAGCAAGACTGGGAATGCGGCCTTCTTGCGCAGTAACTACTGCTTGGCAGAATTCCTGGTCGAAAGCAACGCGGACCGTTGCGCGCCATCTGCGAACGTGAACTCGCATATCGTCGCGCAGACCAGGTATCTTGAACAGGCGACGCCTGCATTTCACCATGAGAGGTCTGCCGTGACGGAATGAGCTTAGCCGCCGATCCGAATTGACTCCAGATGAATCAAAATTCTAATAGTCAGATCATCGCCGGAGTGGGGCCATCAGAGGACGATTTGCTCCGTTTTTGGACAGTGCATTGCAAAATGAAAGCAACCGGAAAGCCCATTCATGCGTGTCGTTAATGTCGCCGCTGCTCAGATGGGTCCGATCCAACGGTCCGAAAGCCGGCAAGTCGTCATCCCGCGCATGCTCGCATTGATGGACCAGGCCAAGGCGCGCGGGGCCGATCTCATCATCTATCCGGAATTGGCGCTCACTACATTCTTTCCGCGCTGGTACATGGAAGACCAGGCCGAGGTCGACGCCTGGTTCGAGCGCGAGATGCCGAATGCGGCGACCATGCCGCTGTTTAACCGGGCAGCGGAATACGGCATGGCGATGAGTTTCGGTTACGCGGAACTCACGCCCGACGGCCATCACTTCAACACCTGTATCCTTACCGACCGAACGGCGAGGATTATCGGCAAGTATCGCAAGGTGCACTTGCCGGGCCATGCGGAATTCGATCCCGAACGCGCATTCCAGCACCTCGAAAAGCGCTATTTCGAGCCGGGCGACACCGGTTTTGAGGTGTGGCGCACGATGGACGGTATTTTCGGCATGGCAATCTGCAACGACCGTCGTTGGCCGGAAACTTATCGCGTGATGGGCTTGCAAGGCGTGGAAATGGTCATGCTCGGTTACAACACACCCTCGGTCAATTCCCAGAAAAGCGAGGAAGGCCCCGAGAAGCGGCTGTTCCACAACCGCCTGTCCGTGCAGTCGGGAGCCTATCAGAATTCGACCTGGGTCGTTGCGGTCGCCAAGGCCGGCCTCGAGGACGGATTTCCGCTCATCGGAGGCAGTCTGATAGTTGATCCCGACGGCGAGATTGTCGCGGAGGCCAGCACCGAGGGCGACGAACTCCTGGTCCATACTTGCGACCTCGACGCAACCGCCTTCGGCAAGAAAACGATCTTCGACTTCGCTCGCCATCGTCGCATCGAGCATTACGGCTTGATCACCAGCCGTGCCGGCGCGGTCCCTCCGCCGGAAACATGAGACTCAACGCCCTTGGGGTTCGACAGGCGGATGCCGATGACTGGATTCTCACTTCGCGATCTCAGTTCTCACGATCGCTACAAGTTGCTTTGCGGGGTTGTGATTCCACGTCCCATTGCGCTCGTAACCACGCTCGATGCCAATGGCGCAGTCAACGCGGCGCCGTTCAGCTTCTTCAACGTCTTTTCCGAAAACCCGCCACTGGTCGTGCTGGGACTGCAGCACAAGAGCGATCGCAGCCCGAAGGATACCACGCGCAACGTCCAACGCGACGGCGAGTTCGTCGTCAACATGGTTGACGAGGCGCTCGCCTCCGCCATGAACGACTGCGCGGTCGATTTTCCGTCCAGCGAGAGCGAGGTGGCCGCGCTGGGTCTTGCGATCTCGCCGTCGGTGGACGTCAGGGTACCACGCCTTGCGGCAGCGCCGTTTTCGCTGGAATGCAAGCGAAGCGTTTCGCTCGTCTTCGGGCCCGGACGTGAGCTTCTGGTCGGCGAAGTGCTGCGCGTCCACGCCCGCGAGGGACTGGTCGACATGGAGAACATGTACGTCGATCTTGCGGCCTACAGGCCAATCGGCCGCCTGTTCGGCAACCTCTATACGTATCAGCGCGAGTCGTTTGCCATGGACCGTGAAACCCATTCGCAATGGCAAGCGAAGCAGCCAAAGACGCCTGAGATCTAGTGTGGCGGCTCAGAGGTCCGCGTCACTCTGGTTTCGCGAAAGCTGGACAGCGCCAAGCGCCATGGTCGCGGCTGCCTGTGTGGGGTCAATGACGGGAATGTTGAGCGCCTCTTCCAGGGGCTTTCGCAGCCGCGCCATGCCGGCGCAGCCCATGACGATCGCCCCGGCGCCATCCTCGTCCTTGAGGGCGCGGCCCACCTCAATCATCTTTGCCAACGTCCCGGCACCGGATGCGGTTTCGGCCACGCTCATGTTGAGCGGCCTCTCGCCCGCCAGCCGGTCCATCAACCCCATCTGGCGAAGATAGCGGATGTGCCGGCGTATCGAGCGCTGCGCGATGGCGATGACGCCGAAGGTTTCCGCGCGTGTCATCGCCGTCAGCACTCCGCATTCGGCGATGCCAAACACGGGCCGGTCAGTTCCCTCCCGGCACACGTGCAATCCCGGATCGCTGTAGCAGGCGATCACGAAGGCGCTTGCGCTGTTGTCGCTCTCGATCAGGCGGCGCAGCGGCATCGCCACGCTGTCGACATCGGACTGGCTCTCGATCCCGTAAGGACCCTCGGCCAGCGTAGTGCAGACGATTTGGGGCCCGTCGGCAAAGTCGAGCGGTTTGAGCGCCTCCTCAAGTCCCCTTGTCACCTCGACATTGGAATTGGGATTGATCACGAGGATGCGCGGACGGGTCATGTATTGCAACTCGGTATGGCTTGCGATGACTGGCGTAGTTTGCATATTTTCGACCTCCGGTCTTGCGCAGTCCAGCGATTTCTCGCGCACAGCCGGCCGTCGTTACTCACTCTGGAGGATTCCATGACCGAACCCGTCTACGACATCGTGATCAGGGAGGGACGGGTCGCAACCGCCTCGGATGTTTTCGACGCCGATGTCGCCATCACAGGCGAACGCATCGCGGCCATCGGCCGTGGTCTTGCCTCGGGCAAGCGTGAGATCAACGCGCGCGGCAAACTTGTATTGCCCGGCGGCGTCGACAGCCACGCCCATATCGAGCAACTCTCTGCCGCCGGTATCATGAATGCAGATACGTTTGAAAGCGCCACGACCTCGGCTGCCTTCGGCGGCACCACCACGGTTATTTCGTTTGCGGCCCAGCATGTCGGCATGAAACTGCCGCAGGTGCTGGCCGACTACCACGCGCTCGCAAGGCGCGGGGCCGTCATCGACTATGCCTTTCACATGATCATCGCCGACCCGACCCCGGAGACGCTCGCTAACGATATTCCGGCGTTGGTGAAGGACGGGCACGCCTCGATCAAGATCTTCATGACCTACGACCGGCTGAAAATCGACGACGAGCCCTTGCTGGATATTCTCGTCGCGGCACGACGATCCGGCGCCATGCTGTGTGCGCACGCGGAGAACCACGGCATTATCGCGTGGATGGTGAAGCGGTTGCTGGCGCGCGGCTACGCCCACCCGAAATACCACGCCATCAGCCACGCCAGGTTTTCGGAAGCCGATGCCATCAACCGCCTGATCGGAATGGCGGCGCTGGTCGATCAGCCGATCATGATCTTTCACGTTTCGACCGCAGAAGGCGCAAAGGTCATCCGCGACGCGCGCGGGGAGGGGCTGAAGGTCTTCGCCGAGACGTGTCCGCAATATCTCTTTCTCACTGCTGAGGACCTGAACAAGCCCGGAGCGGAGGGAGCCAAGTGGATGTGCAGCCCGCCGCCGCGCAGCGCAGCCGATCAGGAGGCGCTCTGGAAGGCGCTGGCGCTCGGCGATCTGCAGACCGTTTCGTCCGATCATGCACCCTATCGTTTTGACGAGAGTGGGAAATTGCGCGGTGGACCAAATCCGGACTTCAAGCAGGTGGCGAACGGCCTGCCGGGACTCGAGGTTCGCCTGCCGTTATTGTTCGACGCGATGGTGTCGAAGGGCCGGCTGGGTCTGGAAAAATTCGTCGATCTGACCGCAACGGCGCCCGCGAAGATCTACAATCTGCATCCGCGCAAGGGTTCAATTGCCGTGGGAGCCGACGCCGATATCGCGATCTGGGACCCGGCGATAGAGGTCACGCTTTCGGATGCGAGGATGCACGATCTTGCCGGTTACACGCCCTACGCCGGCCGAACGGTGCGCGGCTGGCCAGTCACCGTGCTGTCGCGCGGGCGTGTGGTCATCGCTGACGAACGAATGATGGCCGAACCCGGTTCCGGCCGCTTCATCGCGCGTACCGGTGGTGAAGCCGCAAAGCCCGCCGGACGGCTGGTGGCGGACATGGACCCCGAGCGGAATTTCGGTGCAAGCCTGCTGTGAGGTCATGGCCGAGTGGTACGGAAATTGAAACGCAAATGAGGTTTGATTTCAAAGCGATTGCCATTGATCTCGGGTGATCTCCACAATCGCAGCGCGGGGCCGGACCTTTGAAAACCCCGATCTTTGGCGGGACTGGCTTCGTCGGGATCAAAATTGGGTCGGCGCGAAGAATATCGCTTGGCGCATAACTTGCTTGAGGTACATAACGAGGTCGGATGCGGGGCTTGAGGCATTCAGGCCCGGTCTGCTTGTTACATTGAAAGGGCAGAGGAATGCGAGTTCGGTATAGCGGTCTTACGTTCGGCGCGGTCGCGGTAGTGGCGCTTTTGCTTGCCACTCAGCCGGTTCGGGCGCAGTCCCGCGCCGAGACATTGCGATATGTCACCGGCGCCTCCGTCAACACGCTCGATCCGAACGTGCCGGGAACGACCCGCGAGGCGTTCGCGGTGAGTCTGAGCACCTACGACCGGCTGGTGTCGTTCGGCCGCAAACAGCTGAATGGCAAATGGGTATTCGATCTCGATACGATCACCGGCGAACTCGCTGAATCGTATGACGTAAGCGCCGACGGACTCAAGATCACCTTTCATCTGCGCAAGGATGCCAGGTTTCAGGACGGGACACCCGTCACCGCCGAAGACGTGAAGTGGTCGCTCGACCGCGCCGTCACGGCGCCGGTGCTCGGCAAGGCCCAGCTCCTCACGGGGTCGCTGACGGGTGCCGATCAGTTCAAGGTGATCGACCCCTCAACCTTCGAAGTGACGTTGCCCAAACCGGACAAGCTGGCCTTGCCGAATCTTGCCACCGTCTATCCGATCATCATCAACTCCAAAGTCGCCAGGGCGAACGCGACTTCCGACGATCCCTGGGCGATCGCCTGGCTCAAGGAACACACCGCGGGCAGCGGTGCCTATATGATCGAAAGCTTCAAGCCCGGCGAACAGGTGATCATGAAGCGCAACGAGGCCTGGAATCGCGGCACGCCGGACAAATCCGCGTTCTTCAAGCGCGTGATCGTGCAAACGGTCCCGGAACCGGCGACGCGGGCCAATCTGGTTGAGCGCGGCGATGCCGACATCACCGTCGACCTGCAGGCCAGCGACGTGCAGGCGCTGGAGAACAAGGGTGCGCTGAAGGTAATATCGACACCGCAGTACAATTCCGTCACCTTCATTTCGATGAACAACACGATCCCGCCGTTCGACAATATCAACGTGCGGCGCGCGATCGCCTATGCGCTGCCTTACGATGACATGTTCAAGGCGGCTCTGTTTGCGCGCGGCACCCCGCTGTTCGGCGCCACCTGGACCGACGGCAAGCCGACGACCAGCGCGTTTCCGTTTCCTCAGCCCATCAAGCTCGATCTCGATAAGGCCAGAGAATACCTGAAGGCCGCCGGAATGCCGGACGGCTTCTCGACCACCTTCAGTTTCAATGTCGGGCAGGCCTCGACCGCCGAGCCGATGGCGGCGCTGGTCAAGGAATCGCTCGGCAAGATCGGCATCAAGGTCGACATCCAGAAACTGCCGGATGCACAGATGTCGACCCAGATCAACGAGAAGAAGCTGCCCTTCTTCACCGAAGGCATTGTCGCCTGGCTGCCATCGACCGACTATTTCTACCGCAATTTCTATACCGGCAATCAGCGCTGGAACTACTCCAGCATCAACAATGCCGAACTCAACGCGCTTGCCCAGGAGGCCCGTTTCGAGCCGGACAAGGCGAAGTACGACGAAGAGGGCAAGAAGCTCAACGCCATCCACGTCGCCGAGATGCCGCAGATCGCGCTGTGGCAGCCGAGCCAGGACGCCGTGATGGCCGCATCGCTTGACGGTTATACCTACCAGTTCCACCGCCAGGTCGATTACCGCGACCTTCGCCGCAAGTGAGCCGCCGGACGACATGAGAAGCCTGGGCGCAACGATCGCAAGGGCAGCGAAGCGCTTCATGTCTTCGCTGCCTGCGCTGTTCGGTGTGCTGGTTTTTACATTTCTGCTGATGCGCGTATTGCCCGGCGATCCCGCGGTATTCTTTGCGTCGGGACCAAATGCCGGCAAGGAGGAGATCGAGGTGATCCGCCGGCAAATGGGGCTGGACAAGCCCGTGCCGGAGCAATTGCTGCTTTACCTCTACGATGTCGGCCGGGGCAACCTCGGGAAGTCGCTGATGACCGGCCAGGCGGTCACGACGGATTTGCGCGAGCGTCTGCCGGCCTCGCTCGAACTGACCCTGACAGCGTTGCTGATAGCTCTGGTGTCGGCAATTCCTCTCGGTGTGCTCGCGGCGTTGAAACCGGGTTCTTTGATCGACCACGGCGTGCGATTGTTCTGCGCGCTTGGCGTTTGCGTGCCGACCTTTGTGTCTGGCCTCTTGCTGATCTATGTCTTCTACTATCTCCTCGGTCTCGCCCCTGATCCGACCGGGCGCGTCGACGTTTTCACATCGCTGCCCCCTGCGCGCACCGGCTTTTTGACAATCGATTTCCTGCTCGCGGGAGATTTCGACGGATGGTGGGCCGCGTTTCGCCAATTGATCCTGCCGGCGATGACAATGGCTCTGTTTGTGATAGCACCGTTGGCGCGCATCACTCGCGCTTCGATGCTGGTCTCGCTCGGCAGCGATTTCATTCGTACCGCGCGTTCGGTCGGGCTCTCCTGGTGGCGCGTGGTGGTGACCTATGCGTTGAGGAACGCGATTTTGCCTGTCATCACCATTGCCGGTATCGTGTTCTCGACCATGCTCGGCGCCAATGTGCTGGTTGAGAAAGTCTACTCCTGGCCAGGTGTCGCTTCTTACGCGCTCGATGCCCTGCTGTCCTCAGACTATGCACCGGTACAGGGGTTCGTGCTGCTGATGGCGAGCATATTCGTCGTGGTGAATCTCCTCGTCGATGTCCTCTATGGAATCGCCGATCCGAGAGTGTCGATCTGATGGCGAGCGCAACCCTGCGTCACACGGTCTGGATCTTGCGCGGCAATCCGCTTACCGGCATTGCAGCGGCCGGCGTCACCTTGCTCGTGTTGATTGCGATCCTGGGACCGACGATTGTGCCCTACGATCCGATCGCCTCGAACGTTTCACAAGCGCTGATGCCGCCAAGCGCTGTGCACCTTGCCGGCACCGATCAGCTTGGTCGCGATACGTTCAGCCGGCTTGTGGTCGCCGCGCGGCTCGACCTCGCCATCGCCGTCTCCGCGGTCGGTATCTCCTTTGTGCTCGGAGCGGTGATCGGCGCCTTTTGCGGTTATGCGGGTGGCCGGCTGGACAGATCGGTCGGCCGCTTTGTCGACGTGATGATGGCTTTTCCGCTCTTCGTTCTGGCGATGGCGATGGTGGCGGCGCTCGGCAATCGCGTTGAGAACATCGTGATCGCGACGGCCATCATCAACCTGCCCTTCTACATTCGTTTCGCGCGTGCGGAGGTCAATGTTCGGCGCAACGTCGGCTGGGTTGAGGCAGCTCGTGCGAGCGGGGAGAGCCACGTTTCGGTAGTGTTGCGCTTTCTGCTTCCGAATGTGCTTCCGGCCATGGCGGTACAGGTGTCGCTCAATCTGGGTTGGGCCATTCTCAATGCCGCCGGACTTTCGTTCATCGGCCTTGGCGTCAAACCGCCGACCCCGGAATGGGGCATCATGGTTGCCGAGGGCGCTCGTTTCATTTCGACCGGCAAATGGTGGTTGGTCGCATTTCCGGGTCTGGCGCTGATGCTCGCCGTCTTGTGTTTCAACCTGCTCGGCGACGGGCTGCGGGACATTCTCGACCCTCGAATGCGGACATGACCGGGCCGCTGCTGCAAATAGAGAACCTTCACGTTACGTTTTCGACGCGCCGCGGGCTTGTCGAAGCGGTGCGCGGGGTCACGCTCTCGCTTGGCGAGGGGGAAATGCTCGGTTTGGTCGGCGAAAGCGGATCGGGGAAGTCGGTCACCGGGTTTGCCACCACGCGTTTGCTCGAGGCGGCGGGCCGAGTGACCGCGGGCAAGATTCTGTATCGCGGACGGGACATCACCAAAGTGCCGGACAGCGACTTCCGCGTCCTGCACGGCGCCGCGATGTCGATGATTTTCCAGAACCCGCGCGCCGCCCTCAATCCGATCCGCGCTGTCGGTCTTCAGATCGCAGATGCGATTCTCAGTCACCGGCATATGTCGAAGGAAGAGGCACTTGACGAAGCGCTAAGACTCCTGCGGGCGGTTCAGATCCGTGATCCCGAGAAGCGAATGTCGGCCTATCCGCATGAGCTCTCGGGGGGCATGTGTCAGCGGGTGATGATCGCGATTGCGATCTCGTGCAACCCGATGCTGTTGATAGCGGACGAGCCGACGACCGGTCTCGACGTTACGACGCAAAAGGTGGTGATGGATCTGCTGGCGCAGATCGCGGCCGAACGCGGGATGGCTACGATCCTGATCACGCATGACCTTGGCCTGGCGGCGCAATATTGCCGGCGGATCGTGGTGATGGAAAAGGGCCGCCTGGTCGAGGAGGCCGCGCCGGAGAGGCTCTTCCATCAGCCGCAGCATGCCTATACCAAACGCCTGGTCGCTGCATCGCCAACCGCTGCCTCGCGGATCGAAGACCTTGTCGCGGACGAGGAGAGGAGCCAATACCTCGCCGTGCTGGCCGCCTGTAAACCTCGGCCGCAGCCGCCGCCAGGCACCCCGCCGCTCCTGGAGGTGAGGAATCTCGTCAAGCAATACGACCAAGGAGCGCCGGCCGTTTCTGATTTTTCGATGGCCATGATGGCCGGCGAAAGCGTCGGGCTGGTCGGGGAATCCGGCTCCGGCAAGACCACCACCTCGCGCATGATTTGCCGGTTGATCGACCCAAGCACGGGTGAAATCCTGTTCGACGGCCAATCGATCGGTCATCTGCCGGCGCGGGATTTTCATCGCTCGCCGATGCGAAGAGACATCCAGATCGTTTTTCAAGATCCAAATGAAAGTCTGAACCCGCGCTTCACGGCCTTCGACTGTATCGCGCATCCACTATTAAGGCTCACCGGAATGCGGCCGGGCGAGGCCTTGCGGCATCGGGTCGAAGAGTGCGCGCGCCGCGTCGGACTACCGCTGGAACTGTTGCCGCGCTTTCCGCATCAGCTCTCCGGCGGCCAGAAAGCCCGCGTCGGCATCGCGCGAGCCATCGCCTGCCGGCCGCGCTTGTTGGTGCTCGATGAACCTACCGCCGCGCTCGATGTCTCGGTGCAGGCGGTGGTGCTGCAATTGCTG
>Ga0307474_10003540_pt1 | contig 11242 bp, 7 predicted proteins | sample atmos_gasesECM1C_2_FD_203312 | JGI IMG/M metagenome (GOLD analysis project Ga0307474, IMG submission 203312) | Hardwood forest soil microbial communities from Morgan-Monroe State Forest, Indiana, United States - atmos_gasesECM1C_05 | ecosystem: Environmental > Terrestrial > Soil > Temperate... | reverse complement strand
ACGCGCATCGCCGACGATAATTTCGGAAAGATCACACTACATCCCTCGCAACAGAAACAAAGTGGAGTAGATGTTTCGCGTGTACGGTGCACGCACAGCGCAGTGAAGAGGGGCACTGCTATGATTTTGCAGCGCAAGCGCTGGCGCAACATCGTGCGGAAACAATCGCAGAGCTACGTAGCATGACTTAGATTTAGATTTAGACTGCCTGACCCATTCGCGCCACTTTCCTATTTCATCTTTTTAGCTGCAGCGTGGGTTGCAGGCGAGGATTCCCGAGTTGATCCGCCGGATAAAAGATGCTGGCCTTACTGTATCGCTGGACACCAATGACGATCCGGACGACGGGTGGCAAGGTGGTCTCGATAAGGCGCTCCGCTGCGTCGACATCTTTATACCGAATGAACGTGAGGATCAGAAAGCAGCGCGGGGTGACGATCTCGAGACCGCAGGGCAAAAGCTCGCGAACATTGTGCCCCTGGTTGTGGTGAAAGTTGGGAAGCTGGGGGGCAATGGCACAACGCGGAGCCGAACGCGTCGTGAGCTCTTCAAGGAAAGTCGAATCCGTGGATGCAGTGGGCGCGGGTGACAGTTTCGACGCAGCCTTTCTGCACGAATTTTTGCACGGCGACTTACCGGCTGGTCTCGCGGCGGGCAATCTCGCTGGGGCTCTCTCCACCATGCGCGCGGGAGGACTTGAGGCTTTTCGCGACGCTGCCTACCGCCAGAGATTCTTTGAAGAACATAGTTTGGGAAAGTAAGAAGCTGAGAACGTAATTTTTGCGCCAGCGTCCGCGGCAAACGCAATCTAGATTCCTCTGGACGAGATTCACTAGTTACTCTGGTTACCATCGACTAGCGCGAGAGTTGGCTATGATGATGAGGACTTGGGGCCGCGATGAAAAAACTCAGTTTCCTGGTTTCGCTCACCAACGATGACAACGACTATCAGCAGGAACAGGCGGCCGCGGCCGATAAAGCTGCCCGGCGCCTGGGCGTGGATCTCAAGATCATCCACGCCGGTAACGACGCTGTGACACAGAGCCAGCAGCTGCTGCACTACATTCAAGGATCCGCGTCCTCGCGTCCCGACGCCATCGTTTTCGAACCCGCGGGTGGAACCGGCTTTCCTCAAGTCGCGCGTGCCGCCACAGCTGCGGATATTGGCTGGGTCATTCTGAACCACGATGCGGATTATATTCATCAACTCAGGCAGAGTTGCCATGTGCCCGTTTTCTCCATCAGTTCCGACCACACCGTGGTTGGGCAGATTCAAGGCAAGCAATTTGCGGCGCTGCTTCCGCAGGGCGGATCGATTTTGTATATTGAGGGTCCAGCTAACAGCTCGGCAGCGCAGGAGCGGACGGCGGGAATGAACCTGACCAAGCCTGCGAATATTCAAGTGAAGACGATGCGGGCTAGTTGGACCGAGCAGAGCGCATATCGGGCGGTGAGTTCCTGGCTGCGGCTGCGCACTTCCCAGGAAACGCGCATCGACCTGGTGGGAGCGCAAGACGACAGCATGGCGGCGGGCGCGAGAAAAGCATTCGCCGAAATCGGAGAGCGTGAGCGCGAGCGATGGCTGAAGATTCCTTTCACTGGGTGTGACGGATTGCCCAAGACCGGCCAGGCATGGGTGCGCAATGGCTTGCTGGCGGCCACAATCTACGTACGTCCGAACACCGATCTGGGATTGGAAATGCTTACCGAGGCGATCCGCACTGGAACCCAACCACCCGAGCGCACGCTGACCGTTCCTGAGTCGGTGCCTTCTTTCGAGGAACTTGCGGTGCGCACGACCAAGGCCGAGACCGTGACGCATCATCGCTCTGCGGGCGCCTGAATCGAATGGACGGTTTCGGTTTCGGTGTACACCCGTCCAGTATACTTGCCAACGCACGTATCACGACTTGCTAAAACCTGCGACCATCCTTCCTTGCCCAGCCTTTTGACAGTGACGCCGCGGCTTCCGAAGCATTAGAATTGCGAGTTCTGATCCGAAGGCATTGTGGCTTCCTGCGTTCATAGCATACCCGGCGCACATTGCAAGTCCACATTGCGGCAACGGCGAGAGGGAAATGAAATGGCTGACATTCGAGAGCGAAGCAAAGCGGCAGTTGAGACCAGCGAAGCGCAGATTGCAGTGCATTGGCGGGAGGAAGAATATTTTTATCCTTCGGCGAAATTTATCGGACAGGCGAACCTCTCTGACCCCGCCGTGAACGAACGCTTCGGTGAAAAGAATTTTCCAGAATGCTTTCGCGAATACGCCGACATGCTGAGTTGGGATCAGTACTGGCACACCACGCTCGATACCAATGAGCCACCTTTTTGGAAGTGGTTTGTCGGGGGCAAGCTGAATGCTTCTTACAACTGCGTGGACCGGCATTTGGATAAGTTCAAGAATAAAGCGGCGTTGATCTTCGTGCCCGAGCCGGAGGAAGAGCCGCTTGTCGCGGTGACTTATCAGGAATTATATGTTCGGGTGAATGAATTGGCGGCGCTGCTTCGCGACTTTGCGGGGTTGAAAACGGGGGATCGGGTGACGATTCATATGCCCATGATTCCCGAACTTCCGGTCACTATGCTGGCTTGTGCACGGCTGGGAGTTATTCATTCAGTGGTGTTCGGCGGGTTCAGCGGAGAGGCTTGTGGAAGAAGGATTGCAGACTCCGGCAGCCGGGTATTGATCACGGCTGACAGTTATTATCGCTCGGGCAAGCTGATCGACCATAAGGCCAATGCGCAAATTGCGCTTGATGTGGCAAACCAGGAAGGCCAAACCGTGGACAAGGTCTTGGTTTGGAAGCGGCATCGTGGGCAGTATGGGTCAGCGGCAACCATGGTCGCTGGGCGAGATTATTTTCTTAATGACGAGCTGTTGAAATTCTCCGGAAGAATCGTTGCGCCGGTTTCCATGGACGCGGAAGCTCCTCTATTTCTGATGTACACGAGCGGCAGCACAGGAAAACCCAAAGGTTGCCAGCATCGCACGGGCGGTTATCTTGCGTATGTCACCGGCACTTCCAAATACCTGCAGGACATTCATCCGACGGATGTTTACTGGTGCATGGCCGACATCGGCTGGATCACGGGCCATTCCTACATTGTTTACGGACCTCTGTCGTTGGCGGCAACCAGTGTCCTTTATGAAGGAGTACCCACGTTCCCCGATGCGGGAAGAGCGTGGAGAATCGCCGAGCGGCTTAACGTCAACATTTTTCATACTTCTCCGACAGCCATTCGCATGCTTCGCAAGGCTGGTCCAGATGAGCCAAAGAGATACAACTATCACTTCAAGCACATGACCACTGTCGGGGAACCCATCGAGCCCGAAGTTTGGCGTTGGTATTACGAAACGGTTGGTAAAGGCGAGGCGGTAATTGTGGACACGTGGTGGCAAACGGAAAACGGAGGATTCCTGTGCACGACGAAGCCGGCGATCGATCCGATGAAGCCGGGAAGCGCGGGCCCGGGAGCGCCAGGAATCTATCCGACGATTTTTGACGAGAATAATGCCGAGGTCACAGCCGGATCAGGGAAGGCAGGCAATATTTGCATTCGCAATCCGTGGCCCGGAATTATGCAGACTATCTGGGGCGATCGGGAGCGCTTCGTCGAGCAGTATTACAAGAAATATTGCAAGGATTCCAAGAGCACGGACTGGCATGACTGGCCATATTTTGCCGCCGATGGCGCCGTGCAGGCGGCAGACGGCTACCTGCGAATTCTCGGCCGCGTCGATGATGTCATTAATGTTGCTGGTCACCGGCTGGGGACAAAGGAAATTGAATCGGCGTGCCTGACGCTTCCTGAAATTGCGGAAGCAGCCGTGGTACCGGTGGTGGATGACATCAAAGGGCGCGTACCGGAAGTTTATGTGTCGCTGGTTCCGGGAATTAAGCCGAGCCAGGAAATAGCGGACAAAGTGACGAAGACGATAGAAACCATCATCGGCAAGATTGCTCGTCCGAAAAGAGTTCATATCGTGCCGGATATGCCAAAGACACGATCGGGAAAACTCATGCGCCGCGTTTTGGCCGCCATCTCCAACAATCTGAGTACGGGGGACATTACGACTTTGGCGAATCCCGACATTGTGGAGAGCGTGCGCGAAATGGTGCAAGGAAAAGGAGCCGTCGCTGTAAAGGACGGCCCGGAAGACCTGAAACAGTTTGGAGGCGTGGATTAAGGAAGAAAGGAAAAGCGGACAGGCAGAGCTTCAACTCGGAAACTCACCCAGACTACGACGGACCTTTGGAAGCAGAAATAGTCGCCAGCAAATTATCGTCGGCTCCGTCCCTGCCCAGGCGCTGACGCAGGTCGGCGCTCAAAGAAAAATCTACTTTAAACTTATCGACCAGGGTCGCAAGCCGTTTGCAGGTAATTCCCCCTTGAAGTCCTTTCTCAACTTCGAGCAGCGAGAACGGCTTTGAGTTTTCCGCTTTTGCTACTATCACCTGCTCCGCAGGTTTTGTCGGCGGCTCGGGAGCTTTCCAGTTCGCTTCCTGCTTAGATATCAAGCCCTCCTGGAGCATCTCTTGCAGGCTGGTTTGGGAGTTCAAACCCTGTTGCCGGGCAGCCTTGCGAAACCAAGTCGCGGCGTCGTGCGGTTTCCTGAGAACTCCTGTTTCCTGATCTCCCCGCCGATATAAAGTGGCCAAGTTATATTCCGCCGGAGCATAGTTCTGGCCGGCAGACTTCCACAGCCATACCAGTCCCTGCTTTGGGTCCTTAGGAATGTTTTGTTCTCGTCCATCCCTATACATGATTGCCAGTGCGAGCTCCGCCGCCGGATTGCCGAGGTTTGCAGCCTTCCGCAGCCAATCGACTCCTTGTTTTGAGTCTTTGGGCACACCGGTTCCGCTGAGATAGGCCTTGGCTAATTCATATTGTGCGTCGGCATTTCCCTCTTTGGCTTGTTTCTGAAGGCTGACAATATTTTGCGTTTGTGCGGTCGCCGGTTGGAAGTGAACGCCTGCCCACAGGACGGAAAACAAAACGAAGCGAACCATGGAATGGCGGAAATTCATTGGCGGATTTCCGTTCGCGAAAGGTGTCGCTGGAACATGGCGCCGATATTAAGTCGCCTGGCTGGCGAAGTCAATGAAAAGCCCCCCGTGACGGGCGCGCTTCGGAGTCGCGTTATCTGTTCCAGGCGGGCATTTCCGAAGTACCGCTGGATAAGGCTTCCGTGCTACTCTTACGCGCATTGCCGACTTAGTACCGGCTCGGGGAGCGGAAACGACTAATGCCTCGCTGTCCGGCGGATGGCCGAGGCAGCTGTCGCCACACAAGCATTGCCGGTTCCCACCCTAACTTATGAAATACTGCACCGCCTGCCAGAAGACTTATCCCACCGACCGTGACGTGTGTCCGACCGACAACACCCGGCTACTGGTGGCGCACGAACTTCAGCCGGGCATGATCATTCGAAATAAATATCAGATCATTGAGCGAATTGGGATAGGCGGGATGGGCCTGGTTTATCGCGGCCGGCATCTGACGTTCAACGAGTTATGCGCCATCAAGATTGTCAATGATGATATTGCGGGCAATGCGAACTTCCTCAAACGTTTCCAGACGGAAGCGATTGTCACGCGTAAGCTGCGGCATCCGAACGCTGTAAGAGTCGACGACTTCGACTACACCGACGATGGCCGACCCTTCATCGTGATGGAACTGGTGGAGGGCAAGAATGTAAGCGAAGTCCTGCAAAAGGAAGGCGCATTGGCGGTTCCACGCGCGATTCGTATTGCACGGCAAGTAGGCCAAGCAATCGGCATGGCCCACAAACTTGGGATCGTGCACCGGGATCTGAAGCCGGCCAACATCATCCTCACCACCGACGAACACGGTCAAGAAATAGCAAAGGTACTCGACTTCGGGATTGCGAAGCTCCGCGAAGCTGCCGGCGAAGATCGCCCGGAAATGACCATGACCGGCATGGTCGTCGGCACGCCTTTGTATATGTCTCCGGAGCAGTTCCTGGGGAAAAAGGCGGGAGGCGAAGTTGACGGACGTACGGATATCTATTCCCTCGGTGTCGTGCTGTATCAGATGATTACGGCTCAGCTGCCGTTTGATGCCGAGACTCCATACGCGCTGATGCTGCAGCATATGCAGGGTACTGTGCTACCGCCGCACGAATTGAAACCGGACCTGCACATCCCCATGGCGCTCTCGCAGGTGATTCTGCGGGCGATGGAGAAATCACGGGAACAGAGATTCCAGACGGCGGAAGAGTTTGTCGCGGCACTGGACCAGGTCGCGGTCAGTAGCGTGGCCAGCGAGGCGCTTGGCTCGGCCACTCCAAACCCCGGGATGCGGGCGGTCCCGACGCCGTCGCCTGCCGGAGTGGCTGTGCCGGTTCCGACGACCGGCCATGCCCCAACTGCAGTCAACGCTGAGCCCCGCGCGACCATTGTGCAGTCGGCGGCAGCCCTGGATCCGGCGCTTGTAAGCAGTGCCGCTCAGCATGTATTTCTGCCGCCGCGTGGCCTGACCGCGAAGCTCTTGCTTCGCTTCTTGATCGTAGGTCTGGCGGCGATACTGGTTGCGGGTGCGGGATACTTGAAGTTCCGCTCGGCAAGGCGAGTCAGAATAAGCGGCGAGGTGATGGAAAAGTTGAAGGTTGCGTCGGCGAGCCTGCCCGGCGCAGATCTTAGAGTGTCGGTGTCGGACGATCGTGATGTGACCCTGGATGGGGCAGTGCGCGCAGCAGAGGAGGCCTCCCTTGCGGAGTCTCTAGCCAGTTCGGTGCCAGGCGTCATTCACGTGCGCAATCGGCTTATCGTCGTGCCCACTGTACCCACGGAGACGACCGAGTCGCTGGTCAACAAAGGGGTCTCGTTCCTCGATGCCGGCGACTATGCTTCGGCCATAGATTGCTTTCGCAAAGCGCTGGCGGACCCTAACAACAAAGGCGCGCAAGAGTTGCTGGATCGCGCCCAGCGGGCCCAGCAGACGGAAGAAGAATTACTCAAGAATCGGCAGTGAACATTGCCGGTTGGCGACATCAATGTCAGGGAATGGTTAACGACGTTCCAGCATTCAACTTGTTAGGATCGGGCCCGATTGATGCTTTATTGGCGTGATAGATCTTCGGCCACTGGCTCGCGTTGCCATAGACCTTTTGAGCGATCCGAGAGAGGCTGTCACCGGGCAGCACAACATAAGTCTTGGCAGCCGCAACCGGAATGACTGGAAGAGGCGGCGGGGCAACAGGTTTCGGCGGAATGACTGGATCGCTCGCCGTCGCGCGGGTCTTTACCGGCTCCCAGACATAGTCCCAGTTAGTAACGCTGCCGTCGCACGGGCAACTGCACTTACATTGGGACCGATTGCCGGCATTCGCGGGTTTCGCTCCCGGGCCGCCAGTGTATGTGGCGCGAAGCCAGGCCAGCGGCAACGTGGCGTCTTCCGGGTGAGGTCCAACCGACTTGTAGGTTTTGATCAGAGTCTCAGCCATGGTGAGCGCCAGGGCAAACTTAAATGGGAAGGCGTCGCTGCAGAGGCGCACCATAATCCCGTATGTTCCGTAATTTACCGTGCCGTTGAGCCAGCACTGACCGCCGACCTGAACTGTATCGGAACAAGTGCGAGGATCTTCGTGAGCATCATCGAAGACATCCGCTAAGGGTTTCGACGACGAAGGAGTTGCGCAAGGGCCGCCGGAATCGGCATCGTAAATGGGATAGCTGCGAAGCCACTCGGAGTCGCCCTGATAGAGAGGCAGCACGTCCCAGCCATTGATGTCCGCCATGCTTTTCACATAGCTCTTTATATTCGTGCCCGGCGTCCATACCGGCCGCTGCAGCGGGATGAGTATCCGAGTGCAGGCTGCCTCGCGTTGCTCCGGAGTCCACGAGCGGAAGTCAGACTGTATCTTCGTCCAGACTGCCGTTAACTGGACAGTTATATCGGGCCCGCACACTCCGGGCGGTGGGGTGCCTGCAGGTGCGGAGGTGCCGCCAGGATTCTGAGCATCTCTCATCGTCGTATCTTATTCGGCAAACGCTGGTCGCCACTTGGCTAACCCCTTGCCATATATGCCTGAACAAGTTTTCATCGTTTCACGAGCCCTGAGTAAAAGCCTCCTTCACAACTGCAGCTTCGGTCTGATCGGCGGCAGTCTGTTGCTGCTCGAGCGTGCTCGACGCAGTCGTATCCGGCGGGGACTGTGGAACCTCTCCGCCGACGGTTGACGTGTCAGGAGCCTTCGGCAGACCGCCGGTGCCTTGCTTTGAGGCGAGGGTTTTCAATCCCTCATCCACCTGTTCCTGGAAGTGATTGTGCATTTCTTGCAGGTCGTCGACGGAAACGGCCACGGTTTTGCCGGATGAACAATCCGTTTTCTTGCTGCTGGTGACGATCACGTTCACTTTCTGATCGGAGTCTGGGGTGTTTTCGATACGTGTAATGACGTCGCCGGCGGTCAGTCCGCATTCTTGGCCGTCGGCTGTGACCGCGAGATCGCTGGCCACCACGAAGGTAGTGTGAGCGGGATCAAGCGCGGCAGGTACTTCGCCCGTGCTGGCGGTCGTTGCAGCCGGTTGAGCGCCGGTGGATTGAGCGCCGGCTGCGGGTGCTTTTCCTGAGGCGGCCTGTTCAGCGGCGAGTTGCGCCTTCACTTCCTCGGCGATGGCCTGCTTCACTTCAGGACTGAGAGCCACCGGAGCGGAATTGGATGCCGGCGCGGCCTGGTCTCCGCCCCCCTCTTGGGCAGGAGCGCCCCCGGCGTCTCCGCCGCCAGCCTGCGCGGCGTTGGCTTCGGCCTGAGCCGCATAGGCGGCTTGCAGATTTGCCGAAATCAGATAATCCGTCAGCCAAAATGCCGCGGTCGGATACACCGGATACGGAGCGAAATATCCTCCGTAGTAGCCATACCACGGAGCGCCGCCCCATCCCCAACCCCAGGCAATCGGTGCCGGCCAGGGGTTATAGGCCCAGCCATAGAATCCGGGGTTGTAGTAGTAGGCGGGATAATAACCGTAATAGGCCCGCCCTCCGTAGTAATAAGAACGGTAAACGTGGGAGTATGATCGGCCGTTCACCACATAGGTTCGAGAAACGTAAGTGTGTCCGTTGCGAACCGCGTAGGGACGCTGCACGTAACCGCCATGTTTGCCGGTCGTCACCACGCGAGCTCCATTGTGTTCGCTCACGACGGTTCGTCCGCCGTGCATGCCGTGCTCGATGTGCATGCCGTTTCTGTCGATCGACCGGATTTTGCCGTTGGGACGGATGCTGGCGCTTCCTCCGCCCTTCAGTGCAACCGTTTTTCCGGGAGGCGTTCGATTAGCATTGTGGCTAACCGTTCCCGGCTTTGCTGACGTTCCAGGCTTCGCCGGTGGTCCGCCCCTCCCTGTTGTCGCTGTTGTCGTCGACTTGCCGGCGGTAGTCCCAGGCTTTCCGGTGGTCCCCGGCTTTCCGGTACTGCCAGGCCGTCCAGTCGTAGAAGTCTTCGCCGTGGTGCCGGTTTTCGAAGAGGTGGTTCCAGGCTTGGTCATCCCGGGCTTCTGGCCAGTGGTTGCGGTATGGCTCGCGGCGTTTGGGCGGCCCGTTGCGGCGGTGTGTGCCGGAGCAGACGTATGCGCGGGGGCGGAAGCATGAGCGGGCGCAGAGGGTTTGGGAGCGCTAGGCTTGTGTTGGCCCCACGCGAGAGCTGGAAGTGCTACGATTAGGTAAAATAGCACCCAGCTCTGCAGCCTCTTCACAGTTGTGTTGTCGGAATGCATTGCGACCTCCTGACAGTCGAAACCGTTAATTCAGATAGTGGCTTTCGCGGCAAAAACGTTACGAACCCAACTTCCGTCTGGGAAACGCTCACAACTTTATTCTGATGGGGGAATGCCTTTGGGCCCGCTACCTTACCCGCACAGGGGAGCGTCGAAAATCTTGCTCCACGCAGCCCAGGCAAGTCAACAACTATTTTCGATCTACGCTGAGGTTCACTCGAGACATTCCCGTCCTGGCGGCCAGGTTGCCGGGCTCGAGGTGCAGGATGATGTCGTATTCGCGGCGACTGGCGGCGTAGTCCCCCGCCCCGGCATCGCTTTCAGCCTTTTTGAGAAGCAATGGAATGTCTCGGGCGCTGAATCCAGCGTATTCGGCAACCGGCTTCGCCTCGGCTGGCTTGAGCGGAGACTGAACTATCTTTGGCGCTTCCGGCTTTCGCGGCTCCGGCTTTCGCCCGGCGTCTGCGACGGCAGGCATAATTTTCGCGGCCTCCGGAGCCTTTACTGCAACCGGCGTGTCATTGCTCGGCGGCTCTTCCTGTTCGGAAGCCTGCTGCATGGCGTTGGATTTGACTGCAGAATTGGACTTGACCGAAGAATCTACCGCAGGAGCGCTCTTGTGCAGAGCAGGAAGTGCATACATCGTGGCCAATGCGAGAATCCCCACCGCAGCCAGTGAAACCAGGAGCCGATGGGAAGCCATCCAGCTAAGCTCGCTCTCGTCCGGGTCAAGCGCGGACAGCTTGGCGGTAGAAAAAGCTGGTGGTCGAAATTCGGACGATTTCGCTTCCGGTGGTTGGAAGGCGGGATTTTCTTCAGCAGCCGCGACCGGCACTTGCTCATAACTTATCGGCTGTGCTCGAACTGCTTCCTGAAGACGAAATGCAAAATGTGCATAGGTTTCCGGCGAGGTCCACAGCAATTCGCCGTCCCCGCTTGTCGCATTCCCACTCAAGGATTGAAACTGCAGTCCTGGTAAGTCACGAAGATGATCGTAAGTTTCGCGGCTCACGAGGATTTGGCCCGGCTGGGCTTGGCGCAGCAGGGAGAAAGCAGGCGAGACTGGACCGGGATCACCTTCGAGGAAAGGCCGCAGCTCGATTGGCCGGTGGACAGCGATTGCGGCACCTAGACAATCATCCGGACGCTGTTTGGAAAACTCCATGATCGCCCGCTCAATGGATTTGGCAGCCTTCAGCGCTTGCGCCGCGCCGTTGAAATGGGCTGACATTCCACTTCGCAGCTCGTCTGTGGGGACGCCTTGATTGGCGCAGACCACATCGGCAATCATGAAGACGAGGTTAGTCTCAGTCTTCCAAGAAATGCTCGCGGGGTTGCTCCCTAGTTGGGCTGGGGTCCAAAGGCGGATGGAGATATCCGCTGCGGCCGAGTAGGGTTGACGGCTGGCGCCTTCAGCCTTAAGCTCGCGGCCCGATCGGAGGACTTGAGATCCGGCATCCATTTTTGTGGTTGCATCCCTTTGGGGCCGCGTGGATTTTTCC
>Ga0307474_10003538_pt1 | contig 11244 bp, 5 predicted proteins | sample atmos_gasesECM1C_2_FD_203312 | JGI IMG/M metagenome (GOLD analysis project Ga0307474, IMG submission 203312) | Hardwood forest soil microbial communities from Morgan-Monroe State Forest, Indiana, United States - atmos_gasesECM1C_05 | ecosystem: Environmental > Terrestrial > Soil > Temperate... | reverse complement strand
ATGTGGTTCAGAACCTTCCTTTGAATGGGCGCGACTTTACGCAAATCATTGCGGTTCAACCTGGGTTTGGCGGCTATAACGTCGGTGGGTTTGGCTCGTTGAATGGAACCCGCCCAAATCAAATCAATTGGCAGATCGACGGCGTCGACAACAACGATTTTTGGCACAACATTCCCGCCGTGAATCAGGGTGGCGTTTCGGGAATCGCGGGCGTGGTGCTGCCGATGGACTCCATCGTCGAGTTCTCCTCACAGACACAATCGGGTCCCGAAGGTGGCAGGAACGCCGGTGGCACGGTGAACGTGGTCACCCGCGCGGGTACCAATGATCTACACGGTACGATTTACTACTACAACCGGAATGAATTCTACGCCGCGCATACTCCCTTCCTTCCCGCAGGCACCAAACCGCCTCCGCTACGCAACGAAAACTATGGAGCTTCCATCGGCGGACCGATCTTGAAGGACAAACTGTTCTACTTCGCGAATTACGAGAAGCAGGATTTCACCATCGGCTTGTCAGGTATCGCTACAGAACCGTCGGACGCCTGGGTCAGCCAAGCATCAGCGTTGCTGAATACCTATCACGTGACTGAAAGCGCCGCCTCCGCTACGGCGATCGGACCGAGCGGCTTTTGGCCGAGGTCCGGTCCGGGCTCGATTGCAGCTCTGCCGGCAACGCTCAAGAACTTTTTTAGCCCGATTGCCGAATTTGGTTACAGCTACAACGGCGTCGGACGCGTAGATTACGAAATTTCTAATAGGCACCACCTTTATTTGCGCGCCTATCTCGGGCAGGGCAATCAAGTTGCGCCTCTTGGCAGCAGCCCGGCGCTTGGTACCGCCAGCTCAAACCTTAAATACTACTTCGAGGTGGCGCCCATCCATGTTGGCAATTACTCCGGCGTGCTTAATTCGACGCTGACTTCGAAAATAACCAATCAGTTGCTATTTGGCGCTAACTACTTCAATCAAATCTTTCACGACAGCAACAACAGCTTCGACACAAAGTCTATGGGCCTCTTCCTCAGCCCTGACGCCGTCAATAAGGGCCAATATATCCTTGGCGCCCCGAACATAGTCATCAACGGATTTGAGCAAATCGGCTTGACTCCGCCAGAAGGTCGCAGCGACCTCACCTGGCATATCACTGACATCGTTTCCCAAAATATGGGTGCCCACACATTGCGCTATGGATTGGAAGTCCGCGACGCTCATCTGAACGAGTTCTACCACCGTCGCGGGACTGGCAAATTCACCTTCGACGGGAAACAGGGACCTTGGGCCGGCAGCGCGACATGTGCTCTTAACCCGACCCTCTGTGCTTTGGCTGATTTTCTCGCGGGCGATGTCCAGTCTTCCACGATTGCCGTCGGGAATCCCGAACGCTGGGTAATCGTCAAGGCCTTCAACGCTTACGTTGCAGACAGTTGGAGGGTCAATAAGAAGCTCACCCTCGACTTCGGACTGCGTTATGAATATTTCGGACCGATGTCCAGCGACAAGAAAGATCTCGCCAACTTCGTTCCAGGTACTGGCTTCGTGACTCAGGGTGTAAACGGCGCTTCGCTTTACGACCCCGGCAAGAACCACTTCGCTCCTCGCCTTGGTTTTGCGTATCAGATCGGAGACAAAGGTGATCTGGTGGTACGCGGTGGGTTCGGTGTTTTCTATGATCAGGTAAACCTGAATCCCTTCTTGGACTTCCGTCCGATCTATACCGCGCCTTCAGGAATTCAGGGTAATCCATTCGGTTCCGCCCCCGTCTCAACTTACGCTACCCCGTTTTGCGGTACGCTCGCTAACAAAAGTTACCAGTGGGATGCGGTGCAGCAAGCCGTTTGCCCCGCCGGATATTCCAACGCGGGTGCAGCCAACACAGCGGGCGGCATCTTCGCGGGGGTGCAGCCCTGCAGCGACCCCAACTGCGCTGCCGCGACCGATCCTAAGGGTCTGAGCGCTTATTCCGTCAGTAAGAATTTCCGCGTACCGTATTTCTATAACTATAATCTGCAGGTTGAAAAGGGCTTCGGCAAGGTGGGGGTTCTTCAGTTCGGTTACGTCGGTAGCCAGGGCCGCAAGCTGAACCTGGTTTCGAACATAAATCAGCCTATTGTAAACGGCGTTCCGGAACCTAATTTTAATTTACCTGACTCGGCGAATCCGGGGCCTTTCCCCAATTTCGGCAACATCTTACAACTCAATACCATCGGCACCTCTAATTACAACGCCCTGCAGACCACCTTCCGGACTCGATTCTGGCATGGGCTTTCCTCGCAGTTTGCTTACACCTGGTCCCACGCGCTGGACGACGTCAGCCAGTATCGCGCAGTCGTTGTGGACGACACATACAATCCCAAGCTGGATTACGGGAACAGTGATTTCGATACTCGTCAGCTGTTTACGATCAGCATGACCTACGACGTCCCGAAGGCCAAGTGGGCGCAAGCTGCATGGTCTAAACGCGTCTTCAACGACTGGCAGGTCAGCAGCATCGTGAACCTCCACTCCGGCCAGCCTTTTGACGAGGTGCGTTCTTATCTAAACCTAATTGGCGATCCCTTCAAGGGGGTGAGCCACAACTTCAACGCATCCTTGCCCGGCGTCCAGTGGGTGAATCCCGCGGCGTTTTGTGATCCGAACGCAGGTGACCCGGGCTGCACAGGGTCGCCTTACGGCAACATCGCCCGGAATAAGTTTTACGGGCCGAGCTTCAAGGATCTGGATCTCTCCGTCATCAAGAACATTCCAATCAAAGAGCGCCTCACATTGCAACTTCGAGCGGATATGTTCAACGTCTTCAACCACAACAACTTCGCTTCCGGCGTCGGCTCCGTCTCAGCGGGTGGCGCCTTTTCGCCGAACTTCAACACTTGCGCTGAGAGCCTCACCTTGCACCATTGCACGGTGGCCTCAGGCTTCGGACAGGTCACAGACACCATCGGGGACTTCAACGGCGCGCCCGGCCTGGGGCCAGGCGAGCAGTTCAATATGCAGTTGGCTGCTAAGCTGCGGTGGTAATCGGCTTGGCTTCGACGGATTCCGGACGGAGAGTCATGCATCTGGCGTTGAACCTTAACTTTTAAAGCGGCTATTCCGGATATGATGCTTCCGGTGGGTGCTGAGCGCTTGCCGGAAGCATTTTTCATTAATTTTCGATTTCCAGTTGCGGAGGGGAAATGATGGAAAGCGATTCACGATGTGGAATGAGTGCTGCTTCGCGAAGATCGTTTCTGCAGCTGGGAGCGGCCGGATCGGCGGTGCTAGCCTCGGGAATTGTTGGTGAGTCATTTTTCGCTGCTTCCGCCCGTCCCGCTTCCCTTCCCCATGGTCCCTTTCCCAAAGATGCGGTGATCATTGATGCCAACGAAAATCCGCTGGGACCGTGCCCGGTTGCGCGTGAAGCAATCGCCGATATTACCAGCGATTCCGGACGCTATAGTTTTTGGCTGACCGAGGATCTGGCGAAGCGTTTCGCCGAGCAGCAAGGGCTGAAGCCAGAATATGTACGGGCGTTCCCGGGTTCTGGCGAGCCATTGCACTTTTCGGTGCTGGCATTTACTGCGACTGCGCGCAGCTACGTGACTGCTGATCCTGGCTACGAAGCCGGAATGCATGCGGCGAAGATTTCCGGCGCGAGAGTTGTAAAGACGCCTCTCGCCTCAAGCTACGCGCACGACGTGAAGGCCATGCTGGGAGCCGCACCGGACGCAGGACTTTTCTATGTTTGCACGCCAAATAATCCGACCGGCACGATTACGCCGCATGCAGATATCGAATACCTGGTCGAGCATAAACCGAAAGGCTCGATCGTGCTGGTGGACGAGGCATACATTCATTTTTCCGATGCGGCTGCGGCATTGGATCTGGTGAAAGCCGACAAGGACGTGATTGTCCTGCGGACTTTTTCGAAAATTTATGGCATGGCGGGGTTGCGCTGCGGCCTGGCGATCGGGCGGCCGGATTTGCTCGCGAAAATTTCGAGCTTCAGCGGATGGAACAGCTTGCCGGTAACGGCAGTGGCGGCGGCGTTAATGAGTCTGGATGATGGGACAGTGGTGCCGGAGCGCAAACGGATCAATGCCACGGTTCGCAGCGAAACCTTTAGGTGGCTTGACCGAAACGGCTACAGCTACGTGCCGTCTGTGTCGAACTGCTTCATGCTGGATACCAAACGACCTGCGAAAGAAGTTATCGAAGCCATGAAGACGCGCAATGTCTTCATCGGACGCGCGTGGCCGGTATGGCCGACGCATGTGCGAATTACCGTTGGCACGAAGTCAGAGATGGACAAATTTCAAGCTGCGTTTCAGGAAGTGATGCAAGGCAAGCCCGCACACAATACGATCGCGCCCGAGCGGGGATTGTGGACGAATCTTGACGGCCGGCGCGTACGCAACGATCTCGCCGAAACAGCCTGAGCAGCCCGCTTTGGTTTGCAATCAGCACCTAAGTGGGACGCTGCAAAGAGTTCTGCTGAAACAATAGCGCGGAACGATTTTATTTGAAGTGCGAAAGGATGCGGCGGGTGCCTTCCGCGAATTGGTCTTCAGGGACAATCAGGCTGACGATTGCGTGTCCGGGCTGCGCAAAATCGTAAAAATGCCCGGGATGAACGTACACGCCATGTTTCGCCAGGAGCGTAATCGCGAGATCTTCGTCAGACTGCATGGCTGGAACGCGCAGGACCGCGGACCAGCCGCCTTCGCATGATAGACGGTTGCAGGCCGACTGGCGGGAAAGTTGTGCGTCGAGCTCGCGCAAATTCGCACGCACTCGGGTCATCACTTGAGCCTGAAATGCGACGCGCATCGCGAGCAGCGCTTGAGCCGCGAGTTGAACCGGCGTTCCGACAGACAAGTACGCGTCGGCGATGACTTCCAACCGCGCCAACGCTTCTGTCTTCTCGCGCGCGGGACCGCATGTGGCAATCCACGCCAGTTTCATCTGCGGCATTCCGCAAATTTTTGAAAGACCGCTCAACGTGAAGGTAAGAGGCTCGTTTGCGGAAGCAAAGCTTCGCGTGCGAAAGTTCCCGAGGGAGAAATCCAGAAAGACTTCGTCGGCAATCAAAGCAATCTTGCGTTGCCTGCAGAACTCGACAAACTGTGCTTGCTCGGGCGCGGATGTGTAATGCCCGGTGGGATTGTTCGGGTGTACGACGATCAGCGCTTTTGTGCGCGCGGACGCGGCTGCCGCCAACGCCGGGAAATCAATTTGCCAGCCGTGATCGTAGATCAGCGGATAGCGCACGAGTTTGACGTCACAAAGATCGGCCAAAAAATCAAGGAGCGGATAGCCGGGAGCAGGAATGAGAACTTCGTCAGCGGAATTGCAGAGCAAGCGGAAAACGAACGAGTATGCCTCGCTCGTACCGGAGGTCAACACCAAATCGTCTGCAGCTACCGGGATCTGCTGCTGTTCGTAATACGCGCTGACAGCTTCGCGGGCGCTCACGACTCCGCGCGGGTTGGGTTGATAACGCAGCATCTCTGAATGCGCAAACGCATATTGAATTCCCTTTTCGTCGTATGTGAATCCACACTCGGTGGGGTTCGAACGCGTGAGATTCAAAATTGTTTTGCCGGACGTGCACAATTCTGCCAGCGTGCGGCTCAAACGATTTTCTGCAAGATTCCAGCGGGTGCGTTCTGAGAACATGAGCAAGAGTTAGAGCACCGAATTATAGATGGTCGGTTGCGCGGTTGCACTTCCGGCCATCTTGGTCTGGTGGGTGTCGCACGGGTTCGCGTGAATAAAGATTTCCTCAATATCACACTATTAGTCCTGTTTTCATGCACTTACGACACGCAACTATTCCCCTTTCGATGGGTTTATCAAGGTGCAGGCAGCTTCCCCAGGCAACTTCTCAAAACAATTTTGCCGGGAGGCTTTTCGGCCCGCTTGGGTGTAGAATCTGGGAGCCGAGCCGGAACAAGGGTTAGGATTATGCGATACTTAAAATATTTTGCGTTACTGGGAGCGTTGCTTTTTATTTCAGTAGGTGGCGTCAAGGCGCAGGACTATGGCGGCGACTACTACTCGGACTATGGCGCTTACGGTCCGCCGCCCGTTTGCGCGTACGGCTACTTTAGTTATTATCCGTATGCCTGCGCGCCGTATGGTTACTGGGGGCCGAGTTACTTCGCGAACGGCGTGTTTATTGGAGTGGGCCCGTGGTACGGATGGGGATACGGTCACGGATTCTACGGACGCGGCCGGTATGGTCATGGGTATTATGGTCGCGGCGGATACGGACGCGGATATTATGGCCGCGGGTTCTCTGGGAATAGAGGTGGCTTTGCCTACCACGGCGGGGGCAATCGCGGCTTTGCCGGAGGCGGCGGGTTCCACGGTGGCGGTGGATTCCATGGCGGTAGCGGAGGTGGATTCCACGGCGGTGGCGGTGGCGGCGGCTTCCACGGCGGTGGCGGTGGATTCCATGGCGGTGGCGGTGGATTCCATGGCGGTGGCGGCGGCGGGCACGGCGGTGGTCACCGGTAATTAATCTGAACTCGACCGAGCTCAAGTACTGACAAATATCGAGCGGACGGCAGAAACGCCGTCCGCTTTTTTCTTTCGCCTGCCATTTTTTCCCCATACGAGTAGTCTTCAGAACCCCTTCATTTTCTTGCAGGCGCTGACGTGTACACACAACCCATCGCAGCTTACGGCAAACAAGAGTGTCTGTGCTACGACTAAAGCATTTTCGTGATGCATTGCACGGTTGACATGAAATTTTTGCAGACAGTGCTAATATTTGAACGATGCGAATTCTTCTTCTAAATCTCAGCCCAGACTCCGCCAGCGAAGTTAGTACCGCGCTCGCCGGTCAAGGTTACGAAATCGCCAGCGAGACGAAGTTGGATGTCGAGCAGATTGAACTGATGGCGCCGGAACTGCTCATTACCGAAGCAACGCCTTCCGATCTGAGCTGCTGCGGGATCATCACACAAATCAAATCCCGGGAACAAACGAAATCCATTCGAGTGCTGATGGTGGTGCGGGGCGGGGCGCTGGAGCGCGCTCGAGCGCTGGACCTTGGCGCGGACGACGTCATTTCCGCTCCATTCGAATCGCTGGAATTTGCCGCGAAAGTTCGCACGCAGTTTCGGGATCGCCAGCCGGAGTTAGAACTGCGGTCCAAACTCAAGCAAGCGGAAAAAAATGAACAATTGGCGGAGATTGCGGTAGAAACGCTGAGTGGCGGCGCGGTTACGCGCAAGCGGATGTGGGTGCTTCCGGCGCTGTTTGTGCTCTGTGTCGTCGCGGTTGTGGCGGCGCTGGTTACCTCGCTGACCTATCACCGCAGCCGGACGGATACATTGCAACTGAAGGCGGAGGTAGCTCGGTTGGGCCGAGGAGTCATACAACAAGGCGACCTGCTGCGCCGCGCCGAGGACGAACGTCACGCGCTGGACACGCAGGGAAAAACAGATTCCGCCAAGCGTGAAGCGCTGCTCGCTCAATCAGAAGAACTGAAGAAAAAAATGGTCGGCGGCGGAAGTGACGACGGCGAATTGCGAAAACAGTTAATCGATACACAGGGCCGGCTGAATCGCCTGGAGAGCGAAGGCAAATTCGCGGAAACCATTGTGAAGTCCTACGGTTCCAGTGTGTGCCTGCTGCACGTGGTGGTGGAATTCCTCGATCGCGGCACCGGAAACTCCATCCTCATCGCCGTGGACTCTCTCGGCAAACCGATCCTGGATGGCAAGGGCAATGTGCAGTTGGACGTTTCAGGCAATGGACCGCACCTGCAGCTGGACGTTTTCGGCACGGGATTTTTGGTGCGCAAGGATGGGCGGCTGCTGACAAATCATCACGTTGCCGAGCCGTGGTGGGGCAACGATGAGCTGAAGGAGTTGACTGACCACGGCGCTGTGGCTTATGCGCTTTCATACACCGCGTATTTTCCCGGCGGCGAGAAAGGCATTTCTGCCAAGGTTGATAAAATTTCCACGCAAGCCGATGTCGCTACGCTGCGGCTCGATGGCGGCTTGCCCGCGCGCAGTACCCTGCTGGACCTGGATGATCGGAGCGATGCCAGCGTACCAGGCGATGCGGTAGTGTTGATCGGCTACCCGACCGGTATCGAAGGAATTCTGGCGCGTGCCGGACCGGAAGCGGCAAAAGAGATTACGGGGAATAATACCGAAGTACGGCAAATCGTCTCGCAACTGGCGGCGCAAAAATTGATCCGGCCGACCACTACGCAAGGGCACATTGGTGATGTTCTGCAGGACAAAATTGTGTACGACGCTGCCACAACTTCGGGCGGCTCCGGTGGGCCGCTCTTCAATCGCAACGGAAAAGTGATCGGCGTTAATTTTGCGATATTGAACGGATTCGGTGGATCGAATCTTGCGGTGCCGGCGAAATACGCCAAAGAATTGTTGAAGTAGCCTCTGCCCGCTTGCGTAGTTGACGCTCTCCCAAAGGCCGAAGCGTCGCCCCACCAAACGCCGTCATTCCTGGCGAAGCGAGGGATCTCTCTTCGATGTTGGACAGCTGAACGTTGTCTCCAGCCTTCAGCTTCCGCAGGGAAATGCCGCTGATCCAGACTGACGGGACGGCGAAATAGTTATCTCTTAAGAGTCGAATAGTACCGAAGTGCCATTGGCCCTGACCACGCCGCCTTCTATCCTCACCTCATGTTCAAGAACGAGCGTTCTTAGCCGCAACCACGGAGACCACACAAGCCCGCGGGCAAATCGCCATGCTCACCAAAAGAGTCAATTTTTCGCTGATAAGTCTGAACTCGCTAAATAGCTTAGCAATCTCGCAGGCCTGGCGGTGATACAAGCCGGCCAATTTGCCGTTCTCGTGTCACTGATCGCCGTTGGTTTGGCGTCGAGCCTGGCAACCCTATTTTGGCTGCGAAAGGGCGCCTACCAGCGTTTGTGGAGTCGCGTCATTGCATGCAGGACCTGGCTGCTACGACCGGCGGTCTTTCTGAGCCCACGCCACGACGCCAATAACGACAATTCCCGATTCTCGCAGGTGCAATTAGACAAACTCGTGGAGGCGGCACAGGAGGAGAAGCGCAAGGCCGGGGAACACTTCCAGGCCATCGCCGACAACGCATCAGTGATGTTGTGGGTGTCGAATGCGGACGGAGCGGTAACTTTTGTAAACAAGCCCTGTTCGACTTTCACAGGACGGTCACTCATATCCGAGGTGGACAAGTTTTGGGCCGAGCACGTGCATCCAGACGACGTTCAGCGCCTTCTGCAGAGTTTCCTGTCAGCCTCCCAAGCCCGCGAGAGCTTCCGAAGAGAATACCGCTTGAGGCGCTCGGACGGAGAGTACCGCTGGATTCTCGATAGAGGAGTGGCGCAGTTCGACGCCAACGGCACATTCACTGGCTATGTCTGCACGGCTGTCGACATCACTGAGAACAAACAAGTTGAAAAAGCGCTGCGAGACTCCGAGTTGCGGAATCGTGCGTTGGTTGAGAATACGACATACGCGATCTACCTCTCCGACGAAAACGATAAGCTTCTCGATGTAAATCCGGCGCTGGTGAAAATGCTCGGTTACGACTCCCCGGCCGAACTGTTAGCGATGAACGTGGCCACTGGAATTTTTTGCAATCCGGAAGAGGCCGCTAAATTAGCCGCGCAATGCAATCTTCAGGGCCGGCTCGATTGCGTTGACGCAGAGTGGAGGCGGAAAAGCGGTAAACCGATTACTGTCCGGCTGAGCGGGCGTTCTGTATCGAACGTACCCGGTTCATTGGCATACCTGGAGGTAATCGCTGAGGACGTGACGGAACGCAGAACGCTCGAAGAACAGCTACGCCAATCACAGAAGATGGAGGCCGTCGGGCGGCTCGCAGGCGGTGTGGCCCACGATTTCAATAACCTGCTGAATCTCATTATTGGCTATGCCGCACTGCTGTTGGAGAGCACTGCCCTTGACGACCCCGCACGAAATCGCGTCGAGCAGATCGACAAAGCTGCACAACGGGCAGCCTCTCTCACTCGCCAACTTCTCGCCTTCAGCCGCAAGCAGGTGCTGGAGCCGAAAGTGCTCAACGTAAACGCCATTGTAGAAGAACTGGACAAGATGCTTCGCCGCCTGATCGGCGAACACATCGACCTGGTTACCGTGTTAAGCCCCTTTCTCGGAAGGGTGAAAGCCGACCCCAGCCAAATCGAGCAGGTCATTATGAACCTGGCCGTGAATGCGCGGGACGCTATGCCGCGCGGAGGGAAATTGATCATCGAGACGGCAAATGTGTACCTCGATGAGGCATACGCCCATAAGCACGCCGGGTTGCGACCAGGCCCCTATGTAATGTTGGCGGTGCGAGACGTGGGCTCGGGAATGAATCCGGAGACCGTTTCCCACATCTTCGAGCCGTTCTTTACGACCAAGCCCAAGGGCAAGGGAACTGGCCTCGGGCTCGCCATGGTCTATGGAGTCGTGGTTCAGAGCGGCGGCCACGTTGCGGTCGAGAGCAAAGTCGGGAAAGGCACTTCTTTTAAGGTTTATCTGCCACGCGTCGAAAGCGTGGTACCGGCGGAAGCGCTGCCGCCAGCCGAAGCCCTGAAGGGATCGGAGACTATTTTACTGGTTGAAGACGAAGAACAGGTCCGGCGGTTAGCATGCGAGATTCTCCAGGCGAGCGGCTACACGATATTAGAGGCTAGTGGTGGACTCGACGCTCTTCAGGTCTGCGAAACAAATCACGGCGGAATTCAGCTGATGGTGACCGACGTAGTAATGCCTGGAATGAGTGGTCGCGAATTGGCCGACGAACTTTCGACCGTGCGTCCTGAAATGAAAGTGCTCTATGTCTCCGGTTACACAGAAGACGCTATAGGTGAGTATGGCGTTTTAGAAGAGGGTGTGAACTTCCTTCAGAAGCCCTTTAGACCAAGTGACTTGGCACGCAAGGTGCGCGACGTGCTCGATGCAAGCAGAGTGATGCCTTCCCAGAGTTTCGAGAAGGTTGATTCTCTTTTCCGATGATGTATCGCAGTTTCTTGAGCCGCAACAAAACAGCGAAAAACATAACCGGGCAAAGGTGATGTCGGGAATCCTATCCCGCGCTTCAGCCCCTGCGGTGAGCTCCGCATGCACGCCGAGGCGTGTACACCGGGAATCGAGAAGAAGTGTCGTCCAAGCAAAGCGACCTGCGGCATTGAACTACGGGAGTACTAATCCCGCGGGACTGTGGTTCCATTGCCGCTGTCGTTGCGGACGCGCAAAGTGTTGGTACTGAGAGGACGACTTT
>Ga0307474_10003537_pt1 | contig 11244 bp, 7 predicted proteins | sample atmos_gasesECM1C_2_FD_203312 | JGI IMG/M metagenome (GOLD analysis project Ga0307474, IMG submission 203312) | Hardwood forest soil microbial communities from Morgan-Monroe State Forest, Indiana, United States - atmos_gasesECM1C_05 | ecosystem: Environmental > Terrestrial > Soil > Temperate... | reverse complement strand
GTCGGAACGGTGGATGAGGACTTCGCGGTCGAGAGCAACAAGGGCGACATCATGTTGCTGGGGAATACGTCGTGGATGATTCGCCGCGTGGAATCGACCGCCGGCCGCGTGCTTGTCCAGGACGCTCACGGAGCGCCCCCGAGTGTGCCCTTCTGGCGGGGCGAAGCGCCGGCGCGAACGGAAGAACTCTCGGCGCATGTCGCGGAACTCCGCCAGAAAACCAGCGAAATGTTGGTTGACACTCCGCCAGTGGGGATCTCGCAGAACAATCCTAAAGTGGCCGAGGCGGTGAGGTGGCTGAAACAGGAATGCGGGCTGGACGATTCGGCCGCGGAACAGGCGATCGAGTACATCCTGCAGGGGCGCGCAGTGTTGGGCACGGTACCCACGCAGAACACCGTCGTCGCAGAACGCTTTTTCGATGAAGGCGGCGGGATGCAGTTGGTGATCCATGCGCCTTTCGGCGGGAGGATCAACAAGGCCTGGGGATTGGCGCTGCGCAAACGCTTCTGTCGCAGTTTTAATTTCGAGTTGCAGGCAGCGGCGACCGATAACGGGCTGAATATTGCCCTTGCGGAACAGCACAGTTTCCCGCTGGCAGACGTATTTCAGTTTTTGCAGGCCGAGACGGTGCAGCCCATTCTCGAGCAGGCCTCCCTGGCATCGCCGATTTTTGGCACGCGCTGGCGCTGGGATGCTTGCCGCGCGCTGGCATTGCTGCGGTTTCAGGGCGGAAAGAAAGTGCCGCCCCAGATTCAGCGCATCCGCTCCGACGATTTGCTGGCATCAGTGTTTCCCGACGTGGCCGCCTGCCAGGAGAATGTTGAGGGCGATATCCAGATTCCCGACCATCCGCTGGTGCACGAGGTGATGAAGGACGTGCTCACCGAGGCGATGGACCTCGAAGGCTTACGAAAATTGCTGCGTGGTGTTTCGGATGGGAGCATTCGTTGCGTGGCTGTCGATACCCCGGTGCCCTCACAGTTTTCGCACGAAATCTTGAATGCGAATCCGTACGCCTATCTGGATGACGCGCCTCTGGAGGAACGGCGGGCGCGCGCGGTCGAGATGCGGCGGGTGCTACCGGAGTCGGTGCTGGAGGAAGTCGGCAAGCTCGAGCCGGCTGCGATTGCTCAAGTACGCGAAGAAGCCTGGCCAGATGTGCGCGACGCGGATGAATTGCACGATGTGCTGCATACGCTGGGAGCGCTGCCGGAGGACTGCTCGAGCCCGCTGGGAGCCGTAGATGAGGACGCCGTCGTCACTACGATCGCGCGTGGTGCGGATCCGTGGGGGCAGTTTTTTGAGAACTTGGTGCTTCAGGGGCGCGCGGTTGTCGGCAGCGTCGCCAACGGCGAGTCGGATTCGGCACAGCAGTCGGCACGGCGGCGCTACTGGGTGGCTGCGGAAAAGGCGCGCAGCTTTTCATTGCTCTTCCCTTCTGCAATTTTCGAGCCGGCTCCGCGCGAGATAGATGGACCGGTCCCCTCACGCGATGATGCGCTTCTCTTGATGGTGATGGGGTGGATGTCGCACCTCGGGCCGACAAGCGCAACCCAACTCGGGAACACGCTCGGTCTACATGCCGGCGAAATTGAGAAGGCGCTGCTTCGCATGGAGGCTAGCGGCAGTATTCTGCGCGGGAAGTTTACGGATCCGAAGGTCCAGGAGATGGAGTGGTGTGACCGGCGACTGCTGGCGCGGATTCATCGGCTGACGGTCGCGACCTTGCGCAAGCAGATCGAGCCGGTTACGGCGGCTCAGTTTATGCGATGGCTGCTGCGCTGGCAGCACATTGCACCGGGCACGCAAGTGGTGGGTGAGCGGGGAACGCTGGAAGTATTGCGTCAGTTACAGGGTTTTGAAATTCCAGCAAACGCCTGGGAGCGGCACGTGCTCGGGCGGCGCATCGCCGACTATGATCCCAAGTGGCTGGATCAGCTTTGCCTGACAGGCGCAGTGGGCTGGGGACGGTTGTCGCCTCATCCAGCGACGCTCGAAGATTCCGCCGACGGCAAAAGGCGCGTCATACCGACCAGTGTTGCGCCCATCACGTTCTTTATTCGCGAAGAAGCAGACTGGATGACTCCGAAACACCCTGGAGCCGAGCAGCCGGAAGGCCGGGGACTGAGCCCGGGAGCACGGCAAGTGCTCGACTTTCTGCGTCAGCGCGGCGCGTCGTTCTTTGCGGACGTGGTGCGCGGGACGGGCAAGCTCAAGGCTGAAATTGAAACCGCGTTGTGGGAACTGGTGGCCGGTGGGCTGATCACGGCGGACGGGTTCGATAATCTGCGATCACTGATCGATCCGAAGCGGCGCGCGGGACAAGGCAGCGGCCGCATGGCTCGTCCGCGGCACAGCAGCGGGCGCTGGGCGCTGCTTCACACCGACGACGGTGTGGAGAAAAACCGCTCCGTCGAATCGGCCTGCTGGATGCTGCTGAAACGCTACGGAGTTGTGTTTCGGGACGTGATCGCGCGCGAGGCCAACTTACCCACGTGGCGAGAACTGCTGATGGCCTTCCGGCGGCTTGAGGATCGTGGAGAGATTCGCGGCGGGCGCTTCATCGATGGATTTCTCGGCGAGCAGTTTGCGTTGCCGGTAGCGGTGGAGTCGGTACGCGCCGTGCGGAAGGTACCAACTTCCGGAGAGGCCATCACCATCTCCGCAGCTGATCCTCTGAATCTGGTGGGCATTCTGGTTCCGGGGGAGCGCGTGCCGGCGATCTCCGGGAAAACCGTGACTTTTAGAGACGGTGTTGCGGAAATGCCGATCGCGCAAAGCGCTATTCACAACGATGTGGCGGCCATCGGCTAAGCGACCGCCGAGCCGGCGTTCACCGCTTCCGCCTGGGCCTTCGCCCCAAAAAAAAGGGAATCGCGGATCCTATGAGGGGGTCCCTAGGTGTCCTTGATTCCCGACGTTGCCTAGCGAGAAAATGAAGCGCTTCCCCCGTCGCTTTTGCCAGGCCAGTCGTCGCCTGATGGAAAAGCAAGTGCATTGCCAAGTCTGAAAGTCTCCCAAGCCGTGGATCAAAATCCAGGGAAGCTGCTGATATTAAGCCGTTTAGCTTTATTTATGGGAGAATGAAGCAGTTCTGGCTATTTTTCTCACTATAAGAAAAACACTAACCAATCGGATAGTCGACTATCCTGTCGGTTAATCGGGACGGGCTGATTGGGAAAAATGGCATGGCGACAAACCCAATGAACGATGCGGAAAGCGAGAATCGCGAGCGGCTGAATCCCAGACTGGTGGCGATCTCCGGACCGCTGAGGGATTCCGTGTTCGCGTTGCCCATGGAGGAGTTGTCTCTGGGCCGCGATGCCACGAATGGGTTGCCCATCAACGACCCTTCCGTGTCACGGCGGCACTGCCTCATTCATCGTGAGGGCGGTGGCTTCAAACTGCGCGATCTGGAAAGCCGGAACGGCACGCTCGTGAATGGGGAGGCCGTGACCGATCACTGGCTGCATCATCTGGATGAGATTGCGGTAGGCGATTCAGTATTTCGTTTTCTTACTGACGAAGACGAGCACACGACCGGCACAACTCGCGCGGTGGAGTTCGAAGATGAAAAAGAGACGCACTCCGTGGCGGAGATCCGTCCGCAGGACGTTCTGTACCTGCAGCCGGAAAAGATTCTCAGCGAGCTTCCGGCCACATCGCGGCTGGCGCGCAATCTGAATGCGCTGCTGAAAATCAGCCGGGTGGTGCACTCGATTCGCGACCTGGATGAACTGCAGGCACAGATTCTGGAATCGATTTTCGCGATTGTTCCCGCCGAGCGCGGAGCCATCCTGCTGGATGGAACGAATGGACGCGAGTTCAATTCCACGTTCGCCCGCCATCGTGACTCGGGCAACGAACGTCCGGTGCGTGTGAGCCGGACCATTGCGCATCGGGTTCTCCAGCAGGGATTGGCGCTTCTCGGCTCGGACGTCCCCGGCAGCAGCCAACTGGGCGCGGTCGAGAGCCTGATCGAGATGCAAGTGCGCTCGTTGCTGTGCGTGCCGCTGATCGTTTTCCAACGCACCGTGGGCTGTATTTACCTGGATACGATCAACCTTGCCGACCGGTTCAATGAGGACCACCTGCAGTTGGTGACGGCGATCGCCGGAATTTCCGCAGTGGCTCTGGAAAATGCCCGCCGGCTGCAGTGGCTGGAGAACGAGAACCAGCGATTGCTGACGGAAATCACGCCGGATCGGACGCTGATTGGCGAGAGCCCGCGCATGAAGAATGTATTCCAGTTCCTGGCACGCGTCGCACCCAGCGATGCCACGGTCCTGATCGGGGGAGAAAGCGGCACAGGCAAAGAACTGGCGGCCCGATCGATTCACCGCAAAAGTCCCCGCGTCAATAAACCGTTTGTCACGATCAACTGCGCTGCCATTCCGGAAGCTTTGCTGGAGAGCGAACTTTTTGGCTATGAGAAGGGCGCATTCACAGGAGCCGTCTCGCAGAAAAAGGGGCGGCTCGAGATCGCTGATGGAGGAGTGTTGTTTCTGGACGAAATCGGCGAACTGGCGCCTTCGCTGCAGGTCAAGCTGCTGCGCGTACTGCAGGAGCGTGAGTTCGAGCGCGTGGGTGGTCATCGGCCCATTCACGTGGACATTCGCCTGATTGCCGCCACCAACCGCAACCTGGAGGAGGCATCCCGCACGGGAGAATTTCGCCAGGATCTGTATTTTCGACTGAATGTGGTGAGCCTGACCATGCCGCCTTTACGGGACCATAAAGACGACATCCCGCTGCTGGTCAGCTTTCTCGTGGAGAAGCATTGCAAACGATGCGGCGCGAAGCCGAAGCCGCTGTCGCGAGAGGCTCTCGCTTGCCTGCTCAACTATGACTGGCCAGGGAATGTGCGGGAACTGGAAAACGTGATCGAGCGCGCGCTGGTGCTGGGGTCATCCGAGGACATTTTGCCAGACGATCTGCCGGAGAATCTGCTGGAACGTGCTCCTTCCCCGGGAGTTGGCGAGGCGAAGTATCATGCGGCGGTAAAGGATCTAAAGAAGCGCCTGATTCAGAGTGCTCTGGAGGAAGCGAAGGGCAGTTGCACGGAGGCCGCGAAGAGTTTGGGTGTGCATCCGAATTACTTGCATCGGTTGATTCGCAATCTCGATTTGAAGGACACGGCGAAGGGGATGAACAGCTCACGGCCTGCGGGCAGAAGTCCGGGGGCGCGGCTCTAGGCACGACTGGAAAACGGCTCGCGTCAGAGTTAATGCAATCGTCGGCGTGACCGACCCACCGGAGGGTCAGCAACCAACGCCGATTTGATTGGATGTCGCCCCTCCGGGGCTTCCCGTCCACAACGATCCTTTCCCAGCGCTGACGCGCTGGGCTAATGAATGCCGCCGCCTTTGGCGGCTGGGAACTGAAGCGAACGCATGAGGACCGACGGGGAAAGTTCTCTCTCCGGAGTCGCGGCCTGGATTTCCTCCAAAAGCTCGCCCTCGTCATCTCTCTGCCATCTCTTTCAAATCGAGTCCGGAGGTATGCCGCTTCTCGACACAGGTCCAGTCGCCTTTGAGAGTGTTTCGCGCCAGGCCCGGAATACTTCCGATCCCAGCCGCCAAAGGCGGCGGAATTCATTAGCCCAGCCCGTCAGGGCTGGGAACAGTGAGTTGCGGACGGGAAGCCCCGGAGGGCGAAATCAAATACACCGTCGTTGCGAATGCCGGAATCGATCCGCGACCCCGCTCAAGCTTCGATTTGCCCGGGATCCGATTCGGCTATTGAAATCGAATTTCATTTTCTTAAAGCTTATATTTTCTCCAGCGAGCCCCAGGATCCGTTCGCCGAGGCTTCGGACGACCCCAATCATCACCCCGCCCCAGCAATGCGCCTGTAAGCGTTGTAAACCCCATTGGCGGGCATTCTACGAACCGTTGCTCGGTACTTTTTGCACGCGAGAACCATTTTCCCGGCGATAAAATTCTATAGCCAATAGATAACCAAATGAGCACAAACAGCTTGCCTTAATTTGCCGTCTGGCCGGCAGCTGCATTGGAGAGATAAGCGCGACGGGAGGACTATCAGCGCGACCACTCGTTAAGAAATCTGCCATCAGAAGTTGGGAGAATCCTGGCGCCACGCAAAAAATTCTGCCGATCCGTCATTTCCGCGTATACGCGGCTTTCGAATTCGCATCCGGAAGCGGAAGTTTCAGCAAAGCCGCCGGGTTCAGGTAGACGCCCTGCCAGCGCACAGCCAGATGCAGATGCGGACCGGTCGCTCTTCCCGTGGCGCCGCTTAATCCAACCGGCGTTCCCCGCTCAACCTGCTGGCCTTCTTTGACCTTGAGTTCGGCGAGATGCATGTAGAGGCTCAGCAATCCCTGACCATGGTCGATCACGACACAATTGCCTTCGAAATAGAGCGGCCGCGCGAGAATCACCGTCCCGCGGTTCACGGCAGAAACGGGCGTGTTCGGGCCAACGCGGTAATCGAGCCCCTGGTGAACGCTCTTGGTGACGCCATTGAAAATCCGGCGTGTGCCGAACGGGTCAGAAGTCTCGGCATTCACCGGGGCGGAAAATGAACCGGACCATTCCCGCTCGGGAGAGACGCGGCTGAAGACGTCGTGCTTGAGTTCCTGGTCAGCCTTGATTTTTTCCTGCTGCTCGGGGGAAGGCGCCGTGAATTCCTTGGAGACGGTCAACTTCACGGTGGGATATTTCGCGGCCGTGACCAGCAGCGTGCGCTCGAATAGGACTTTCTCTCCGCTTGCGGTGACGCCTTCGAGTTTCAATGGATATTTGCCGGGCTTGGTCTCGAGGCTGACCCCGGCCAAGGCGAACCAGTTATTGCCGGTGGAGTGATCGAAAACCAATTCGTGCCCCATCCACGTGCCGCGGAGAGAATTCAGAGTGGCCGGCGCGGTGACGGCCAGCAACACGGGCGCGCCATTCACGACTCGTTGCGGCGTGATCCGGACCGACCAGCTATTTTGCGGGACTCCAGGAGCAGCTATTGCAGACTGAGCCAGGCACAGGCACACGACGAGCACGATACTGAGGGGCACCATACGAATCACAGGCATGCAAGAAGCGTAGCATCCGGGCGCTTGCCTGAACTGATAATCTGCGGGTTGCTAGTCTTGTTCCGCTTATCCACATGAGTCGAATGAGCCGAGTCCTCCTGATTACCAGCCTGGCAGCCGCTGCCTTTCTCGCATGTCAAACAGGTCCATGCCTTGCGGAAGAAAAACTTCCGGATGGAGCACGCGCCGACAGGGTTGTTGTCATGAAGAAAGAGCGGACGCTCTCATTACTGGTCCACGGCAAGATCCTGAAAACCTATAGGGTCGCGCTGGGACGAGATCCGGTCGGGCCAAAGATGAAGAACGGCGATCACAAGACGCCGGAGGGCATCTACGTTCTCGATCGCCGCAACGAACACAGCCATTATTACCGTTCGCTGCACATCTCCTATCCGACTGCGGAGGACCGAGCACGGGCCGCGAAGGCAGGAGTCGAACCCGGCGGCGACATCATGGTTCATGGTCTACCGAATGGTCTGGGTTGGATCGGAAGCAAGCATCGCATTCGGGATTGGACTGACGGCTGTATCGCTGTCACAGATGAAGAGATGGATGAGATCTGGCGGGCTGTGCCAGATGGAACCGTGATTGAAATCAATCCCTAGATTCAATTCGTCGCGGCGCTCTGCTCCAATCTATACTCTTTACTCTTTCCAGTGAACCCAATGAGAGTCAATCGACACTTCGTGCGCTTCTGTGCCGCTATTGCCGCATTATTTTTGCCCACGTCACTGTTTGCCGGCGAGACCCTCTTGATTCACGGCCATATCTACACCGGGAATCCCAAAGCGCCTTGGGCGCAGGCATTGGCCATCACCGATACGCGGATTGAAGTGGTGGGAACCGATCAGGAAATATTGCGCCGACAGCAGGCGAAGACCGACGTCATCGATCTACACGGGCAAACCGTGATTCCCGGCATCTCCGATTCGCACACGCACATGTGGTTCGGCGCCATGGAACTGCACGGCTTCAATCTGTCGATGCCCGAGTCCAGCATTACCCCGGACAATCCCGACGCGATTGTCGCGAAGATCAAAGCCTTCGCGGCGGATCATCCCGGCGACAACGTGCTTATTGGCCGCGCCGACTTCGGCACTGTGCCGCCCGCGGTGCCGACGCATGAGCTTCTTGATCGCGCAGTTTCCGACCGCCCGGTGATCATTCACAACACCAGCGAGCATGCACTGTGGGTGAATGCCAAAGCGCTTGCATTTGCGGGAATTACGGACCAGCCGGTTGCCGACCCCGCCGAAGAGCGCAACGTCATCCGCGACGCCAGCGGCCATCCCAGCGGCCTACTCCTCGAGGGTTTGGGCTGACGACTGGCGACTAGCAACTCCCCTACCAACTCGAATACGCCGTCCCATCCGTAGCCGTCTCATTCGACGCGCTGTGCACATCCACAATCCCGGGCTCTTGCTGGTCGACAGCCATTACCGAGTCCTCTTGATCCGGCGTCCAGTTGGCCTCATTCGTGAAGGGATCCTTGGGAATCACTTTCAGGTAGCCAGCCTGCACCACGTCATCGAGCGTTTGCGGCGCCTTCTGCTTGTCGAGCGTGTATTGCGAGATGACTTGCCGCAGCGTGAACAGATCCTGCTTCAGTACCGACTCTCTCGCCCGCAGAATAGACCGGTTATAGACGGGCAGCGCAATCGAGACCAGGATGAGGATCAAACTGACCACGATCATCATCTCGATCAACGTAAACCCGCGACTGTTCTTGCGCGCTCGCCTCATTTACCAGTCCTTGTATTTCGTGCCGTCGAGCGCCGTGCCCTCTGATTTCGTATACACGTCGAACACGCTTTCCCCGCCCCAGGAATCGGACGTCGGATCGTCCTGCATGGAGTGCATGCCCCACTCCGCTTTTCCTGTCATGGGGTCCACGGGAATCCGGCGCAGAAATTTCAGCTTCTTTCCGTTGGTATCCACGCCATTCACCAGCGTTTCCAGATCCGGCGGGTAGCCTTCGCTGCCCAGCTTGATCTGAAACGCGGCCCGGTCTGCCGCATCTTTGTAGCGGTCAATCGCGTCCCGAATCATCCACAGGTCGTAGCGCAACTCGCGTTCTCTTTCTCGCTTGATAGCGAAACTGGTCACCGGGACCGCCATCGCGACCAGGATCACCATGATCGTGGTCGCCACAATCAGTTCGATCAAAGTGAAGCCCGCAGCCCAAGCGCGCGTTGCACCTTTGCGGCTCCGACTTTGTGCAATTCCCAACATCGACAACTTCTCCTAAGTGCTCTTATTGAATTGTAACCACTGCCTGCGCGCCATTCACAGTGATCGCCTGCATCGAGGGATCGCGCGCGCCTCCCCGCGTTATCGTGAGCGGAGACTGCCCGCTTGCTTTCGCCATGAACGTAAGCGTCACCACCGACCCTTGCCCGGAAACCCCGCCCGAGTTGGGCGGGCGCGTGGCCGTAATCTGTAGAGTTCCCGTCGTTTCATCCTCGCGGTGAACCAACGCCACTGTCTGTCCATCTTGCGACAGGAATCCGCCGTTCGATACGTTCATCAACTGCAGCTTATTCGGATCGTAATTCAGTTGCAGGGGCACCGAATACACATTCTGCGCGCCCGAGATCAGAATGTTGACCGTGAAGGTCTGCGCTTTCGCCGCCGTGATTGCACCCGGGTCAAACAGGAAGCTAGCGCCCGTGACGGGAGCAACCGATGGCGTCGGCCGCGGATTGGCCGCTGGCGGAGCCTGTCCTGGTGCGCCTGCAGGCGCCGCAGTCTGCCCTGCCGGCACAGTCTCGACCTTTGAAATGTGCCGTAATTGCAGAGCGTTCGCCGTTCCCACATCAATCAGACGCTGGTTCGAATCGTTGACGTCCGGCCCGCGCACAATGTGCGGAATCAGCGCGAACACCAGTTCGTTCTCCCGGTGATCCCGAACATCCTGACCGAAGAAGTATTTCAGGAATGGAATCTGCGCCAGGATCGGCAAGCCACTCAACGATTGCGTCTGATCTTCTTCAATCATGCCGCCCAGAAGATTGACTTCTCCTTCCTTCAATCGGATTTCATGCTCGATCTTGCGCTGCCCGATGACTGGCTGGCTGATACCGCCGATGTTGGAATTGCCCGTCACCGAAGAAATGTCCAGGCTGACCTTCATGCTTACTTCGCGTCCGGCATGCACTCGCGGCGTAATGTCGATGTTCACGCCCACATCGAGATATTGAAATTGCGTATTGACCAGTGGGTTGATGCCCACGCCGCCGATGCCCGGCTGAAACGAACCTGTCGCCACCGGCACGCGGTCACCGATCTTGAGCGTAGCCTTTTGTCCGTCGAGCGCGCGAATCTGCGGGTTCTGGATGATCTTGGTAGCGCTGTCCCCGATGATGGCCGAGGCGGTAATGCCCGGAATCGTGATCGTGAAATCGGTCGCGTTCAAATTGCCAATGCGATTGAGATTAATTCCACCGCTCGCTGAACCGGTGCCGCTGGTCGTCGGCGTGGTAGTAACACCAGTCTGGGGGTTCGTCGTAGGCGTGGTGTTGATGTTGTTATTGAGTGAAATGCTCGTGCTGGTCGGCGGGGTGATGCCCAGCGTGCGGTTCCTGTCCCGGCTCACCTGCATCACCACCACGTCAATCACCACTTCCGACTTCGCCTTGTCGAGGTCGTCGACCAGCTTCTGCGCCAGCGCGATCTGGTCCGGAGTTCCGCGCACAATGATGGCGTTCTGCGACTGCAATTGCTGGATGCGCTGCACTTCCAGCAGCGTGCGCACGGCGTTCACAACATCCTGCAGTTCGGTCGCCTGGGATAGGTTCGAAAGATAAAAAGTCTTGATAACGCTTTGATCCAGTTCCTTACGCTTGGCTGGATTGTCGGTGGCCACAAACACCGTGTTCGGAGTTACCGGCCGCCAGAAGGTTTTCGATTCCAGCGCGATGATTCCCAGCGCTTCTTCAAGCGTCACCCCGTTTAACTCGATGCGGATCTTGCGCGAAGTGTAGTCCGGATCGAACAAAACGTTAATACCCGCCAGCTTGCCCACCGTCTCGTAAATGACCTTCGTGTCTTCGGTCAACTTCAGCGTAATCGGCACATTGGAGATCGCCGACAACTCCACCGGGCCCTGCGCCTCGGCCAACCGCTTCCGCAAACTGTCGGGCATCGGCGCAACCGATTGTGGAGGATTGATGGCCTTGTTGATCATGTCCTGC
>Ga0307474_10003536_pt1 | contig 11249 bp, 16 predicted proteins | sample atmos_gasesECM1C_2_FD_203312 | JGI IMG/M metagenome (GOLD analysis project Ga0307474, IMG submission 203312) | Hardwood forest soil microbial communities from Morgan-Monroe State Forest, Indiana, United States - atmos_gasesECM1C_05 | ecosystem: Environmental > Terrestrial > Soil > Temperate... | reverse complement strand
CAATCCGCGCCCTGGCGGAGCAACGGCTCGCCGAGGAAAGTTATCGCAAGCTGTTCGAGGGCTCCGTCGACGGGATCTATGTGACAACGCCGGCGGGAGAACTCCTCAACGCCAATCCCGCGCTTGCGCGAATGATGGGATATGACACGTCGAAGGACCTGATCCTCGAAATCGGCAACATCACCAAAAGCGTCTACGTTCGCCCAGAGGCTCGCGCCGAATACCAGCGCCTGATGCGGCGCGACGGCATGGTGCGCGAATTCGAATACCAGGTGCATCAGCGCGGCGGCGCGATCCTGTGGCTCTCCGACAGCGCCACCGCGGTGCGCGACGAGATTGGCGAGATCGTCCGATACGAGGGAACGGTGCGCGATATCACCGACCAGAAACGCGCCGAAGAGGCGATCGCCGAGGGCCGGCGGCTGTTGCAACAGGTGATCGATACCGTTCCCGCCGTCATCAACGTCAAGGACAGACAGCTCCGGTACGTCCTGATGAACAGGTACATGGCCGGCCTGTTCGGAATTGAGCCGGCGGATGCAATTGGCCGGACCACGTCTGAGCTGATGTTTGGCCATGGCGCGCAAAAGGTCGATGAGACCGACAGGCGGGTGCTGGCCTCGGGCAAGGAGCTTGGTTTCTTCGAGGAGGAATATCGCGACCTTTCCGGCAACATGCGGCATTGGCTGGTGAACAAGCTTCCCCTGCTCGACGCTGACGGCAAGGTCGAGCGCATCGTCAGCGTCGGGCTCGATATCGGCGAGCGCAGGCGCGGCGAGCAGGAGATGCGCAAGGCGAAGGATGCCGCCGAAGCCGCGTTGCGCAATCTGCGCGAAACCCAGAACTCGCTGATCGAAGCCGAAAAGCTCGCCGCGCTCGGACGCCTCGTGGCGGGCGTCGCCCACGAGGTCAACAATCCCGTCGGCATCAGCCTGACGGTCGCCTCCTCGCTGGAGCGAAAGACCGCATTGTTCGGCGGAGAAGTGTCACATGGCGCTTTGAGGCGCTCCAGCCTGAACGAGTTTCTCGAAACCTGCCGTGACGCCTCGTCGCAGCTCGTGGCCAATCTCAATCGTGCGGCCGAACTGATCGCTTCGTTCAAACAGGTCGCCGCCGACCGCAATTACTCGGATCAGCGCACCTTCGACCTTGCCGACCTGACCGAGCAGGTGGTCATGAGCCTGCGGCCGGGCTTGCGAAAGCGCCATCTGACGCTGACCGTCGACTGCCAGCCCAGCCTCACCATGAATTCTTATCCCGGGCCCTATGGGCAGGTGCTCACCAATCTTTTCCTCAACGCGGTCGCACACGCATTCCCGGACGGAAGACCCGGCTCGGTCGATATCACCGCGCGGGAGGCCGACGCGGACCATGTCGAAATCGTCTTTTCCGATGATGGTTGCGGCATGAGCCTCGATGTCCGGCGCCGGGCCTTCGACCCCTTCTTCACGACGCGGCGCGACCAGGGCGGCACCGGGCTCGGCCTGCACATTGTCTACAGCATCGTGACCAACCGCCTGGGTGGCCGTCTCGAACTGGATTCCGAACCGGGCAGGGGTACGCGGGTCCGGATCATCCTGCCCCGTGTGGCACCGCTGGAGGAGGCCGCAGAATAGCCGGACGCCGTTGAGACTCTAGTCTAATTGGTCTCGGTAAGCTTTCGCAACGTCGCCGCGAAAATCTGGCTGGCCTTGCCAACCAGCGCAGTGCCGCTCATTTCAGCCGCTGTGTCGGTGAATGTGCCGGACACGCCGATGCCGACAGGACTGGGTTCGCCGAACAGAGGGTTGGCGTCCGCACTGGATGTATGGCGTTGAACGAGAACCTCGCCTTTGAAGGTGTTTCCCTTCACCGTGTAGCTGCCGGTATAGAATAAATAGGCGTCACCGCCGAGAATCCTGCCGTCCCGGAACAGGACCACGCCGCTGCCCTTGCCGACGCGCCCGTCACGCAGGCTCACATGGATCGAGTACAACCCATTCTTCATGATGCGGCCGATCAGGACGTCCGTCCCCGCGGAGCCCTCGTTGTTATGCCAAAGTAAAGCACAAAGCGTCAACGCGGACGGATGTAAACGGCGATCCGACCGTGCTTGATCCGGCGGTTTCGCACCCGCCCGCGTCAAGCGTATTTCTTGTCGCGCTCCAGAAGCTCGACCGAGATGCCCTGCGGACCGCGAATGAAACAGATGCGCACACCCGGGCGGATGGTAACTGGCTCCTTGGTGAATTCGACACCCTTGGCCTTGATCTCGGCGGCGACCGCATCGATGTCCTTCACCGTCAAGCCGAAGTGATCGAGCCCCTGATAGGGGGTCACCGGCGCCGCGTTGACGCCGTCGCCTGCCGTAACCGGCGCGATGAAGACCATGGCGCCGCCAAGCTTGACGTCGATGCGCCCAGGGCTGCGGATGATCTGGCCGCCAAGAATGTCTTCAAGCCAGGTCGCGGTCGCCTCCGGGTCGGGACTGCGCAGATGGACGTGGTCCCAGGTCACTACCGGCATCTTAAGGTCTCCAATGACTGATTTGGGCGCCGCGGGCGGCGAGCGGTCTTCAGGGAATGCGATGCGTTGTTCGCTGGCTGCAATCTAGCGGGTAGGTTTGGGCGTGACCATCCCCAGGCATCCCTTGAGTGGGTTGGGGCGCATGCCCGTAACCAAGGGTCGAATTTTGTCGCCCCTCGACGCAACTATTTTCAAGCTCGCGAATTGGATGGTCCGGCGAAGGAACGCGCAATCTATGGTCGTGATGGAGCCGCGCGGATCACGCGCGGCTTCTTGCGGTGCAGTGCAGCAGTGCGGGCCTAGCCATAGATGGTGTATCGACCATGACGGAAGGATTTTTTCATCTTGGATCGACCGGGCTGTCCGGGCAGGCGAGCATTGCATGTCCTGGGCCTTCTGTAGTGTCGCAACGAGACGATCGCGTGAGGGTAGCGATCGGCTGGCTCCCGATTTTCGTGATCCTTGTGGCTGCCGCGTGGGTATTGATGTCCGAGCATGCCCGAAGACAGACCGTCGCCGGGGCTGCTCATCTGGCCGCAGCGACCTCGGCGCGGGAGCACGCCACCGTCGGTCTCGCAAGAGGCACTTCCCTTAATCCGTCCGATACGATCGCGCCCGGGCAAGCCGCGCCGGTCGACGGCTTAAGCATTTCATCGCAATCCTGGCGCAGGGGCGGGCTGGGATCCAATGCCCTGGTTACGCTGACGCTCCGTAACGACAATGATTACGCAGTAGGGGAAATCGAGATTTCCTGTGCCTTCACCCGTCCGGATGGCAGTCGTTTGACGGATCGGACGCGACTAATTCATGACAGCGTCAACATGAAAAGCCGCAAGACCTTCTCCCGGTTGCATGTCGGTTTCGTCAACGTCAATGCCACCAATGCCCAGTGCGCGGTGGTGGCGGCGCGCCACGTCTGATCTCGGGTCTGTCAATCTCAGGTCTTCGTCGAAAGAAAGCGCGCGACCGGCAGCAACCGCCAGCGCGGCCGCTGAGGAACAAATGCCGTCATGTCCAGTTGAGCCCTCGTTCCGCGACGGGGCGCGGATGGAGTACATCTGAATGCCTTTGGCGCGGTATTTTCTCTTTGTAGGCGTGGCGTTGCTGGCGTTGCTTTTTGCTGTCGATGCCTATCTGCCGAAATTGCCGGCCACGGAGGCCTCAACGGCTGGGGCTGATCTTTCCGTGATACGAATCCACTCCGCTCAGAAGTGGCCGGAGCGCGTCGTCATCGACACCACGCTTCCCACCATCACTCCTCCGACAACCGCGATGAGAGTGGTGAATATCCCACCGGCAAGTTTGGCCTCGGTGCCGGAGAAAAGTCGGGTACGGGAGGCGGTCGCGCAGGCGCAGTCGGCCGATTCGAAAAAGCCGGAGGCGCGGCGGAAACACAGAACGATCGCGCGTGGCTATTTTGGCTCGCAACCCATTCGGCTCGCGCAGCAACCTCGCTTCGGCTTTTTTGGCAACAGCTCTTTTGGCAACAACATTTGGTGAGCGAATTCGCTCACCATCGTGGCATGCTTTCGGTTCTTGACCTCGATCCAACGCTTCGAACGGCCAGCCCTGTAGAGGCGATGGTGACGAGCCACAGCCCGCCAGTCGAAATAGCCGGTACGCGACCAAAACCGCGTGGGCGGATCGGCGACAAAGCCTATCGCGATCGGTAAATCTCAATGGCCAGCAGGACGACGTTCAAAACGGTGATGCCCCACAGGAGACGATCACTCAAAGAACTTGCCTCTCTTCAACCTCAGCTCTGACCTCCGCGAGCCGGCGAATCGCCATGGATGCAAGAAAGCCAGGCCGGCCCGCCACGCTGAGCGCATGTCGGGGAAAAAAGAGCCGCCCGTGGGCGGCTCTGACGGCTTTTTCTCGTCTTACTTCAACGAGGTGTTGATCGAAGTGAACTTGTTGTTCAGGTTGGTGCCGAGGCCGTTGACTGCAACAATGATTGCAATCGAAATGCCCGCCGCGATGAGGCCGTACTCAATGGCTGTCGCGCCACTTTCGTCGGCAATGAACTTTGCGAGTATCTGTTTCATGATCCATCTCTGTGCTGAGAGCTCAATTTGCAAATGAAGCATCGGTCTGTACGGACTAACAGCTGGTAAATTTCGGATCACGAATTTCACGTTAATGGAATATGCTAAAAGGCTGACGACCAAGATTCCTAAAAATGTCGATTTCCCGCGTCAGCCTCCGCCCAACGCGAGTGGCTCCTGGCGTCGTGAGTAAAGCTGCCAGACGATCAGACCGAGGCTCACCCACAGCAGCGGGACGTAAAAGGTCAGGATGAGCCAGGTGACGCCCGATGCGCTTGCGAACAGCCCCTCGCGGATGCCGGCAACCGTTGCATTGACGAGATCGAGTATCGTTACCGCGACAAGAGCCCACACGAGCACTGGCGCCAGCCGCAGGCGATAGTGCAGCGAAACGAGCGTGATCACCGCCAGCATCATTCCGATTACGTCTCCGGTTGCGATCTGGTCTCTCGCTTCATTGGAAACGGCGAACCCGAATTTCTGGGCAGAGAAAATCTGCAGGGCGACGTGCCGAAAGGCATGAACCCACACCAGAGGCGCAAGCGCTTCAGCACGCTCCCTTGATGTAAGCCAGGGTACCAAGTACAGGACGGCTATGACCGCAAACATAATAAAGCTCAGGGTGGATGCGAGGGCAGTGGCTGACGTCAGGCTCACAGCTTTTTCTCCCACTTGCAGCTGTTCCAACCCGCCGCTCAGCCCTTGCGAAACCAGTCGAGCGCGTTCTGTCGTTCGGCAAACCACGCGGTCGGAAAAACCGCAGGCCCGTCGATAATCTCCTTGCCCCCGGACTCCATGGTGCCGGGGAAACCAGGCGGAACATGAAAGGCAAACTTCCTCGTACCTGCTGCGCCGTAGCGCGGAATGATGCAATCGTCACGCCATTGCATGATGCCTGGGCCGAACTGGTGCCGGAACTGGGTCGCGTCGATGAGCAGGAACGACGGCCGTAAGCGCTCGGCCTCCAGCGCCAACAGGGCAAGCGTCGCCTTGAACGCCGCATCGGTCATTTGCGTTGGAAGCCACCGCAGCTCCAGGATGCCGTCGGGCGTGTGTTGGACGATTTCTCCCCACGCGTTGCTCGCTACCGTGTTCGCCATTGCCTCCTCCAGTTGTGCACCATCGCAAGTTGCTTGCGGCGTGCAGCGCTATGTCGTAATTTATTTCTAACGTAAAGATAAACTAACGTGACTCGATGAGCGCATCAAGCGTATTGGCGAAGATTCAGGCACTGAGCAACGAAACGCGATTCAAGATCGTCGATCTTGTCCGCGAACAGGAGATGACAGCGGGCGCCATCGCCCGGCGCTTCGCGCTGACCCGGCCGGCCGTGTCGCAGCACATCGGAATATTGCGGGAAGCCGGGCTTCTTCAGGAGCGTCGCGTCGGAGCGCAGCGGCTCTATGTGGTCAGAAGCGAAGGCTTCAACGAACTCATTGGGTATGTTGAAGGATTTTGGCGACCGCGGCTGCGGCGACTGAAGGAGGTCGCAGAGGCCGTCGAGCGGGGCAGGAGGGGCCGATGAGCGATGACGATCGGGATGTTCGGCTAGAGATACGGATCGATGCGGCGCCGGAAACGGTGTTCGCGCTCCTGACCGATCCCACCCAGATGCAGACTTGGCTTGCCGAACGGGTTGAAGCCGATGCGCGTCCCGGTGGAATATTTCGCATCTCGGAACCCACCGGGACTTTCATCGAAGGCTCCTATCAGGAAGTCGTGCCGGTCCGAAAGGTGGTGTTCTCCTGGGGCGGCGTCGAAGGGGTGAAGCCCGGGGAATCGACGGTGGAGTTTCTGCTTGAGCCGGACGGCGCGGGAACCCTGCTGCGGCTGCGCCACTACCGATTGCCCGGGCCAGCGGTCGAGCCGCATCGCCAGGGCTGGGTTCAATCCGGGATAGGCAAGCTCAAGGATGCTGCCGAGGGTCGTCGTCCGACACGCCTTTGCCTGAGTGACCTCGCCGAGTGGCGTGCAGTGCGGTGAATTGGGAGCGCTCGCATGAATTGGTGGATGCTGACCGGCGCTGCGATGGCGATGTTCTGTGCGGTGGGCCATGCGATCGTAGGTGGAGACAGATTCTACCGGCCCATCAGGTCGGCCTTGCCTGACGAGGTGCTCGCCGGATTGTTCGCCGGGATGTGGCACCTCATCACTGTCCATTTCGTGCTATCGGCAATTCTGCTCGGCGCGCTCAGCATCGGGCGGTTCAGCAATGAAGCTGCCGCCTGGTTCATCGCAGCTCAATTTGCCGGTTATGCCGCCGTTTACTTCGCTATATCGCTGCGTCTCGGCGGCGCCCTAAAACTGTTCCAGTGGATTCCGTTTGGTGCGACCGCGATCTTGGGTGCATTGGGCGCAATCAATACACCTTGACAATGAAGCCGGATTCACCGGAGTCACCCCGTCGCAACCCCGTGCGCGCCGCTTGGCCACAAGGCGTCAAATGGGGGACATACGATCCGTACGGAGAGTAAAGGGGGTTGTGAAAGCAACGATCGTCACCGGTGGGGCCCCAACCGCCTCGTTGCCGCCATTTGCTCCAGGCGATGTAGTCGTACGCAGGGCTAAACGGATTTCCCGGCTCTATGGTCGCGCAATAGAGGCTCTTGGCTTGGCGGGATAAGCCGCATGCCGGGGCCTGGCGCTGGCGCGCTCGGAGAGATCGAAACTGCGCCAATAACTGCCAGAAAACAAACAAGTTTCCCGGTTGGACTTAGCGTGAGGGGCAGGACGAGGGACGCCGAGCCTTTAGGCGGTTCGATCCCGTCACCGCCCACCATCTGCCTCCCTCCAACGGTTTTTCCCCGCGCCGACCGCACCGCCGCGCCACAGCGTTCTGCTGCGAGATCGAGGGCAGGGCGATGAACCGCAAGGAGAGAAGGGCGGCGCGGGCGAAGGCGTTTGATCGGACGCCTCGCAAGCGTGGGCGAAAGCTCGGTGTGCCCGGCATCAAAATTGGTGCGACACCGCTGCGAAGGAGCGAGCTTGGACCTGAGGTCGCGGTATTCGGCATGCTGGTGAGAACACGGCTGCGCGGGTCGCCGATTCATGCCGCCGAATTCGCAGCGAGTGTTTTCAATAAGAGCGTTGTCGTCACGCGCATCGAAGGCGGCCTTTGCTTCGACTACACGGGCGGGCGCGGCGAGATCGTTAATAGGATCGGCCCTATCGTCATTAAACACAGGCAGCATGATCCCGAGCTGCGTGACAACGCACGCGAGAATCGCCGCGACAAGATTTTGCGCGAGGCACCCAAGCTGATTGCGGGAGCGACCGGCGAAGATCGGGTGTGGCTTGAAGTTTCGATGCAGGCGCTCGATGGTGCCTTCAATGCCCTCGCGCTCGGCGATGGCAAAGCAATGCAGTTAGCGTTGACGATCCTTGAGACCATCGGTTGGCGGGCGAGACTGAAAAACTCATTCCTGAAAAACCCCAAGAATCAAGGCCTTAACAGAATTAATTTAGCTGATCAGTGAACGCCTCGCCGTTTTCGGCCTTGATGATCCTCCTCGAACCTATCGGAGGATCAAAATGGACCTGTTGACCAATTCCGCCGGTCGCATCCCGCCTTTTGAAGAGACGCTGGTCAACAAGCGCACCGTGGCCGCCTTTCTTGGCATGACCGAAAGCGGCTTCACCAAGATGATCCATCGCGGTGAGGGTCCGCCGTACCTGAGGATCGGCCGCCTGATCCGCTTTTCGCCGACCGCTGTGAAGGCTTGGGCCTCGGCACAGATCGAGGTCGCTGAAACCGTTACATCAAAATTAAAAACCCCCGATGACCGATTGAAGCGGTCACCGGGGCGAAACGACTGATCAACCTCGATGCCGCGAGGCGACCATGTTGAATATCAGTAAACCTGCCCCGTCCGAAGTTCAACCCCGGCCTATCGGTATTGTGTCAGACACCGACTGGCTCAAGCAGTGCGCGACAAACGGCCGTGGTAAAGCCCTGCCGACCCTCGCGAACGCGATGCTCGCGTTACGGTTCGATCCCGGCCTGCGCGAAGTGTTCGCCTTCGATGAAATGCTGCAAATAGCGGTGCTGCTAAAGCCGCTCAACCTTCTCATCAACCCCAATGATTCTAATTTCGTGGTCCGTCCGGTGGCAGATGTCGACGTCACCGAGCTGCAGGAATGGCTGCAGCTCGCGGGCCTGCGCAACATCGGCAAGGATACGGTGCACGATGCTATCGATCTTCGCGCCAGCGAAAATGCCTTTCACCCGATCAACGACTACCTTTTGAGCCTTCATTGGGACGAGCACCTGCGCCTCGATAGCTGGCTCGCGGTCTATCTCGGTGCCGAGCCGACGAAGTACGCGGCCCGCATCGGCAAGATGTTTTTGATCGCCATGGTCGCTCGCATCTTTGAGCCGGGATGCAAGAGCGATCACATGCTCGTCTTGGAGGGCGAACAAGGCACCCTCAAAAGCTCGGCCTGCGAGATACTTGGCTGCGGCTATTTCAGCGACAACCTGCCGGACGTGACAGATGGCAAGGACGTCTCGCAGCACTTGCGGGGCAAGTGGCTGATCGAGGTCAGCGAAATGCACGCGATGAACCGGGCCGAGACCACGTATCTCAAGGCGTTCATCAGCCGGACCACCGAACGCTATCGGCCGAGCTACGGCCGTCGCGAGGTTATCGAGCCTCGGAAATGCACCTTCATCGGCACCACCAACCGCGACACCTACCTCAAGGACGAAACCGGTGGCCGACGCTTCTGGCCGGTGCGCACGGGCACGATAGACCTCGATGCGCTCGCCAATGACCGCGACGCGCTCTTCGCCGAAGCCGTCTTCATGTATCAGAATAACATCCCCTGGTGGCCGGATCGCGACTTCGAGCGCGAGCACATCAAGCCCGAGCAGGCGGCCCGGTATGAAGCCGATGTTTGGGAAGAGCGGATCGCCGACTACCTGCGGACGGCCAGCCGCGTCACGGTCGGCGATGTCGCTCATCAGGCTCTCTTCTTCGAGACCCAACGGCTTGGCACCGCCGACACACGCAGGATCACTGCCGCAATGATCAATTTGGGTTGGAAGCGTGAGCGCGAGGACGGCAAAACCGATTGGCAGGGCAAGCGATGGTGGATCAAGGCGTAATTGGAACCACAGCACACAGCGCATAACAGCGGACTTTCTCTACGAGGCGGTCACAACGGTTACTACTACTACAATAGGAAATGCGCTGTGGTCCGCTGTGTGCGCTGTGGTCCTGGTGACGAAAGGAAGCTTCAAAATGATCGCTCGCTCGATAAAAGTACTTCAGACGACATATAACGGCTACCGCTTCCGGTCGCGGACAGAGGCGCGATGGGCGGTGTTCTTCGATGCGGCCGGAATTGCGTATGAGTACGAAAAGGAAGGCTTCACCCTTCCTGATGGCTCGATGTATCTGCCGGATTTTTGGCTGCCGCGCATAGGCTTCTGGGTCGAGGTCAAGGGTAGCGATCCAACCGAAGTCGAGATCGAGCGCTGCCGGATGTTGCAAACGCTCGGTGGTGAAGGCGATGACGAGTGGTTTGTTGCCCTCGTGGTCGGCCCGCCGACGATGGAAGATGACACGGTCTTGCAGATCGGACCCCATGGCAATTTGCCGAGATGCCCGAGGTTTGTTTGGACACAAATGACCCCACGGGCTGATGTCGCGGTCGTCGAAAGAGCTGTCGCTCGGTTTGAGTTTGGCGAACGGCCTTCGGTGGAGGTTCGCTATGGCTAGCTGCGGAGAGTGCGGAGATCAAGCGATGATCGGCTTGCCCGAAGAAGGTGACCATGCACCGCGGCTTGGGTCCTAAGCAAGGGGAGCTGGCCAAACGGGTCGCGCCCGCCCGTCCGGTTCCCGCAGCGTTCAACATTTTTCAGGGGAAACAATGGCTTGGATTATTTGGGCGATTGTCGGGATTTACGTCGCCGGCTTCATCTTCGTGCTCGCCGGACCTCTGCAAGGATGTTGGCCGGCCACTGCTCATGACTGGTGCTTTTGCCGCCGAAGTTGGGGCACCGGTCTTTGAAATCGGCCATTTCGAATTGCGCGGCTTCCGTCAGCATCAGTCCTTGTACGGGTTGTGCCAAGACGGCGAGGTGCCCGCTGCGCCCACGTGGACGGATGGCGCGTAGCCGGCTGTACGGACTAATGGGGGTAAACTTCTGCTTTTGGCACCAAACGGACCAACTCGGCCGGTCTGGTAATGTCCGTTGATTAGGGTAGGGCAGACCGGAAGCAGTCGGCGGGGCGTCAATAGCGAAGTTAATCCTGCCAACAATTTGTGGACCGCTTTCCTGGTTGCAACTCGCATTTGACTGATTTTTTCAAGGTGGCTGTCGATCTGGCCGAGGTTGATTCGTCGACCTATCAGCGAGACAGTTCAACGGCAAACTGCCCGCGGCTCGCCTGAGAAGGAGTTTTAGGATGCGCTTTATGTATTTCGTCAAGTCCCCGCAACCGCATGTGGGTCCAACGCCCGGACTTCTGGAAGCCATGCACAAGCTCGCCGACCGGGAGATCAAGGCTGGCCGCATGCTCGACAATGGCGGGCTGATGCCGGTCCAGACCGGCGCGCAGGTGCGCATCAAGGACGGCAAGCTCAGCGTCATCGATGGCCCGTTCGTCGAAGCCAAGGAAGTCGTCGGCGGCTATGCGATCTTCGAGCTTCGCGACAAGGAAGAGGCGGTTGCGATGGCGAGGGAATTCA